>WNGD01000841.1_pt1 | contig 33601 bp, 35 predicted proteins | sample 5400671 | NCBI WGS metagenome assembly WNGD01 (sample SAMN13153369, study PRJNA577476) | soil metagenome | isolation source: 40 cm soil or saprolite under grassland replicate 2 | place: USA:California | collected 2016-06-15 | reverse complement strand
GACGCGAGCTTGCGGAGCGCGAATGCCGAATGGGGCGTCCGCGACGCCGGCGATGTTGCGGGTCTGGCCGCTCGCAACGGGCTGAAGATGATCGAGCTCGTGGAAATGCCGGCCAACAATCTGATTCTGATCTTCGCGCACGAGCAATCGAGTGTGACGCATTCGTCAACATGAATCGCGAAGCGCGCGCGTCGCAGCAAGCCCGCCGGCGATGCGTTCTGCGGCCGCGGCTTGCCGCAACCGCGCGCGGGCCGCGGATTCCACCCCGCATTTCTCCACATGGGCGGATCGATTGATGACCTGCAGGTTGGGCACGCCCCAATAGCTCAGCAGCGCCGGCCACGGCTCGGCCCGCCCGGCCTCGCGCCACACCCGGAACAGCGGCACGCGGTGATCGACCTCGGCGTCCTTGCCGAGCCGCGCGCCGGTGGCGGCGCAGCGATGGTTCTGCAGCCTTCGCAAATGCCGCACGTGATCGCTCGGCGCGGTCCACAGTTTCCAGGCCGCGACGCAGCAGCCGTGCCAGGTCGCATTGCGGTTGGGATGCGCGTCGCCCCACAGATCGCGATGCCAGCCGAGCCGGAACACCGGCTGCCCACATACGCAGCAATAGCCCGGGCCTCTGGCATGGGTCTTTTCGCGAAACGGGGCGGGTGGCGCGCGAAAGCTAAGCGGCGCACCCGAGGATTTCCGGCTGCCGCTCCGCCACACCCAACCTTCCGGTGCGCTGCTCAGCGCGGCGAGCGCGCGGGCGAGCTGGTCGGCGCGGACCGGATGCTGCCGCCAATAGGATTCGACGGCGCGTCGCGGGGTCGGCGGGATGAACGGGCGGGCGAGCGCGTGCAACCATACGGGGGCCGGAAAGATCGCCGGCAGATGGCGCCGCAAGCGCGCCAGCGCCTTGGCGTTTCGTTGCGCGCGCCACGCGGAAGAGGCCATCGGTCGGATCTCGGCTGGGCGGTCGTCGCCACCATCTTGCCAGCCAAGTGTTGCCGATTCGTAGCCACGGCGCCGTGCTAGCCTCTCGGCCTGGAGACAAACGGCATGCCGGCAATCGATGTCGTCGTGGTCGGGCTCGGCGCCATGGGGAGCGCCGCGGTCCATCATCTCGCCCGCAGGGGCCGGCGCGTCGTCGGGATCGAGCGTTTCCGGCCGGGTCATGCATATGGCTCCTCCCATGGCGCAACCCGCATCATCCGGCTCGGCTACTACGAGCATCCCGCCTACGTGCCGCTGCTGCGCCGCGCCTATGCGCTGTGGCGCGAGCTCGAGGCTCAAGCGGGGCGCCCGCTCCTGCAGACCACCGGGATCGCCGAGATCGGTCCGGCCGACGGCAGGCTCGTGGCCGGCACGCTCGCGGCCGCCCGCACCCATGACCTGCCGCACGCGGTGCTCGCCGCACCGGAGTTCATGCGGCGGTTCCCGGCGTTCCGCATCCCGGCCGATTGCGTCGGCGTGGTGCAGCCGGACGGCGGCGTGCTCGCCGCCGAAGCCGCGATCCTGGCGCAGCTCGGTCTCGCCCAAGCCGCGGGCGCCGAGCTGCGCACCGGCGAGACCGTCACGGCGGTCGAGCCGCGCACCGGCGGCGTGCGGGTCGTGACCGACCGCGGCATGATCGAGGCCGGCGCCGCGATCGTCGCGGCCGGAGCGTGGGTGAAGAAGCTGCTGCCCGATCTCGCCGCGCCGCTGCGGGTCACCCGTCAGGTCATGGCTTGGTTCGCGCCGCGCGACGCGAGGCTGTGTGCGCCCGAAAAGTTCCCGGTATTCATGATCGAAAGCGCGCGCGGCATCCATTACGGCTTCCCGCTCGACGCGACCGGGGTGAAGTTCGCCAAGCATCATCACGCCGACGCGACGGTCGATCCCGATGCTTGCGATCGCTCGGTGACGGCCGACGACGAGGCCCTGATCCGCCCGATGCTCACCGAATGTCTGCCCGCCGCGAACGGCCGGCTGCTGCAAGCCAAGGTCTGCCTTTACACCATGACGCCCGACGGCGATTTTCTGCTCGACCGCCTGCCGGGCGCGCCGCAGATCGTCGTCGCTTCGCCGTGCTCCGGCCACGGCTTCAAGTTCGCACCGGCGGTCGGCGAGATCCTCGCCGACCTCGCGACCGGCGGCGCGACCTCGCACGACATCTCGCGCTTCCGGCTGGCGCGGTTCGGGTAGACTCTTCACGCCATGGTCTGCTCATGAAAAGCCGCACGCGCGCTTCACCTCCCCTTGCAGGGGGAGGTGAAGGGAGTTCGCGGCCAGTTTGAGCCAACCGTGCTCTCTCTTATTTGCTGCTATTTGCTGCAGAAAGGACCACACATGACCCTGAACCGCGTTCTCATCACCGGGGCGGCGGGCCGGATCGGCCGGACGCTGCGCGCGGGCCTCGGCAAACGTTACCGCCTGCTGAGGCTGCTCGACCTCGCGCCCCTCGGCGCGGCCGCCGCGGGCGAAGAGGTGGTGCACGCCGACATCGGCGATCTGGCCGCGATGGAAGCCGCGCTCGAAGGCATCGATTGCGTGGTGCATCTCGCCGGCGTGCCGGAGGAGGATGTTTGGGAAAAAATCCTGCCGGCCAACATCGTCGGGACCTACAACGTGTTCGAGGCGGCGCGCCGGCGCGGCACGCGCCGCATCGTGTTCGCCAGCACCAACCACGTGGTGGGCTTCCATCCGCGCGACCGGCGGCTCGATGAAATCGTAATGCCGCGGCCGGACACCCGCTACGGCGCCAGCAAGGCGTTCGGCGAGGCGCTCGGCCGGCTCTATGCGGACAAGCACGGCATCAGCGTCGCTTGCCTGCGCATCGGCTCGTTCCAGGTGAAGCCGCAGGACGAGCGGCAGCTCGCGACCTGGATCAGCCCGCGCGACACGGTCGAGCTCGTCCGCTGCTGTATCGAGGCGCCGGACTATCATTTCCTGATCGTCTACGGGGTTTCCAACAATCGCGACCGGCGCTGGTTCGACCGGGCGTCGCGACTGCTCGACTACGCCCCGCAGGACGATGCCGAAGCCTTCGCGGCCGAGATTCGCGCCCGCGGCGAGAAACCCGATGCGATCGCCGCGCGTTTCCACGGCGGCCCCTATTGCGCGATGGAATTCTCCGGGGACGTTGCCCAGATTGATTAGTGCGGTCGAGGCGCCCACAATGGTCGGCGGCACCTGATCGCAACGACGGATGGGCCACAGGGAGGTTGCAGTGACGACATTGCGCTGGAGAAGTTTGGTATTCGCCGTGGCGGCCGCCGCCGGTCTCGCGCTCGGCGGCCCGGCGGTCGCCCAGGAAAAGCTCACGGTGTGGTGGGCCAAGGGATTCTACAAGTCCGAGGACGACGCGCTGCTTCAGGCGGTGAAGAAATTCGAGCAGAAGACCGGGGTCACGGTCGATTTGTCGCAATATCCGGTGCAGGACATGATCCCCAAGACCGTGTCGGCGCTCGACGCCGGCACGCCGCCCGACGTGGGCTATGCCGACGTCTACGACTTCCAGGTCACCGGCAAATGGGCCTTCGACGGCAAGCTCGAGGACATTTCCGACGTGCTCGAGCCGATCAAGGCGAGGTTCGCGCCGAACACCGTCGAGACCACCTACCTCTTGAACGACAAGACCAAGAAGCGCGCCTATTACGCGTTTCCGATGAAGCAGCAGACCATGCACATCCAATATTGGATCGACATGCTGGCGACGGCGGGTTTCCAGGAGAGCGACATCCCGGCGACCTGGAAGGAATATTGGTCGTTCTGGTGCGACAAGGCGCAGCCGGCATACCGCAAGAAGACCGGCACGCGGGTGTTCGGCATCGGCCAGCCGATGGGGGTGGATTCCAGCGACTCGTTCTACTCGTTCCTCACCTTCGTGGACGCCTACAACGTCAAGCTGGTCGACGACGAGGGCAAGCTCACGCTCGACACCGCCAACGTCAAACCGGGGCTCGTCGGGGCGCTCAAGGACTACACCGACGTCTACGCCAAGGGCTGCACGCCGCCCTCCTCGACCAGCTGGAAGGATCCCGACAACAACGTCGCGTTCCACAACAAGACCACGCTGATGACCCACAACGCCACGATCTCGATCGCGGCGAAATGGCTCGACGATGCCAACAACGAGTCGCTCTCGCCGGAGCAGCGCGCGGCCGCCAAGAAGAATTATTCCGAGCTGATCCGCACCGCCGGATTCCCGAAGAAGCCCGACGGTTCGCCGATGGTCTATCGCGCCGCGGTCAAGACCGGCGTGATCTTCACCGAGGCCAGGAACAAGCCCCGCGCCAGGGAATTCGTCCGCTTCCTGCTCGAGGAGGAGAACCTGACGCCGTACGTCGAGGGCGCGCTCGGGCGCTGGTTCCCGGTGACGAAGCCCGCGCAGGAGCGTCCGTTCTGGCAGGAGGACCCGCACCGCAAGGCGGTCTACGACCAGTTCAAGGCCGGCACGGTGACCTTCGAGTTCACCAAGAACTACAAGTTCACCATTCTCAACAACGAGAACGTCTGGGCCAAGGCCATGAACCGCGTGGCGAGCGAGAAGGTGCCGGTCGAGACCGCGGTCGACGAGTTGCTGGCGCGGATCAAGACGGTGGTGCAGTGAGCGCCACTGATCGAGACATTGTCGCTGGACTACATGAGAGAACCGCGCGGTCGCACCAAACTCCACCTCTCCCCGGTGGGGAGAGGTCGGCCGCCGTAGCGGCCGGGTGAGGGGGAACCGGACTACCAAAGTTCCGACCCCCTCACCCCACCCTCTCCCCGATGGGGAGAGGGAGCCAACGCTCGCAGTAAAGGACGCCAAGAGGCAGAATAGAGATCCATGGCGACGCTCGCGCTCGAGGAAACCAATGGCGCGCGGCCGGCCGGGCCCGCGGCGCCGATGACGGCGTGGCAGGTTTGGGGCCTCATCCTGATCGCCCCGTATCTTCTCGTCTTCTTGGTGTTCGTGCTCTACCCGGTCGCCTACGGCTTCTGGCTCGCGCGCGATCCACAGACCTATGTGCGGCTGTTCGACGACCCGATCTTTCCCCGCTCGGTCGTCAACACGCTGGCGTTCCTGATCCTCGGCATCAACCTCAAGATGATGGTCGCGCTGGCGCTCTCGGGCTTCTTCGTGCAGGCGCGGACCTGGATCCGCTGGCTCTCGCTGCTGTTCATCCTGCCCTGGGCGGTGCCGTCGATCCCCACCATCCTGTCGTTCCGGTTCATGCTCAATCCCGAGTGGGGCATCATCAACAGCGTGATCTTCAAGCTCACCGGCGACGACGGACCCAACTGGCTCAACGATCCGACGCTGGCGCTGTCGCTCGCCGTCATGGTCCACATCTGGAAATCGCTGCCGTTCTGGACCCTGATCCTCATCGCCGGGCGCCTGGCGATTCCCGGCGAAATCTACGAAGCGGCGGCGGTCGACGGCGCGGCCAAGTGGCAGTCGTTCCGCTACATCACCTGGCCGTCGATGCAGACGCTGTATCTGACCTGCACCATCATCTCGATGATCTGGACGCTGGGCGATTTCAACAGCGTCTATCTGCTCACCGGCGGCGGGCCGGCGGACCTCACCCACGTGCTGGCGACGCTGGGCATCCGCTACCTGCGGCTCGATGCCGTGGATCTGTCGATGGCGGCGATCGTCTGCGCGCTGCCGCTGGTGCTCCCGCTGGTGTTCTTCATGATGAAGCGGCTGTCGAAATGAAGCTCTCGCTCCGCGGCGTTGCCACCGAGGCCAGACTGCTGCTGATCGGCATTCCGCTGCTGCTGTGGACCATGCTGCCGATCTATCATCTGTTCCTGTTCGCGATCTCGCCCAAGGATTCCGCCTTCGCCGGCAATCTGTGGCCCGACCATCCCACGCTGCGCAATTTCGCGGTCGTGTTCGGCGAGCAGCATTATTATCTCAGCCATTTCTGGCGACAGCTGTTCAACTCGCTCGTCATCGCGCTGGCGGTCGGCGCCATCACGCTTCTGGTCGCGGCCGCGGCCGCCTTCGCCATCAGCCGGCTCAAGGTCAAGGGCGGCCGCACCGTGATGAATCTCGCGCTGTTCACCTATTTCATTCCGGCGGCGTTCCTGGCGGTGCCGATGTACCGCACCATGGGGATCTATGGGCTGCTCAACAGCCAATGGGCGCTGATCTGGGCCATGGTGACGATCGCGGCGCCCTATGCGATCTGGGTGCTCAAGCAGGCTTCCGACAAGCTGCCCTACGAGCTCGACGAGGCGGCGGTGATCGACGGCGCTTCGCCGCTGCAGCTGTTTCGCCTGGTCTATGTGCCGCTGATCATGCCGTCATTGGTCGCGGTCGGGACCTACGCGATCCTGCTCGCCTGGAACGAATATCTCTACGCGTTCCTGTTGCTGTCCAAGGACACCGACGTGACGCTCGCGGTGGGGCTCGGCAATTTCCTCGCCGCGGACGATTCGCCCTGGGAGCTGCTGATGGCGACCGGGCTCATCTACGCCCTGCCGCCGGCCGCGATCTATTACGCCTTCAAGCGCTACATGGTGGCGGGCCTCACCGCCGGCGCGGTGAAGGGCTGAGCGGCCTCACGATGGTTCCGGTGCCGGCAGCTCGATGATCTTGTTCTCGCTTTTGACGGTATCGTACACCGACACCTGGACGATCGGGTGGCGCTTCTTGATCGCCAATCCCGTCGCCTCGGCTTCTTCGAACGTCGCAAAGGAATCCTTGGTTTGCCGATCCACCTGGAGGCGGAACGGGCCTTTTTCGGGTCGCCTCTTCTGCCCGAGCTGCTCCGGCACAGTTTCTTCCGGATCGGCCTTCTTGGTGATGGTCTTGCTTTGTGGTCGAACCGCCATGGCGGCATCTCCTCGATGGTTTCCCCTGTCCTCTATGTAGCGACGGCAGAACCGAATTGCGAGCGCCGTAGGGTGGGCAAAGCGTGCCCACCGGCAGGTGGTCGGAAGTGAGAAATCAGAGATCGGAAAGGATGATCGCTTGGCTCTCTGATTTCTGATCTCTGATTTCGGATTTCTGGCTTCTGATCCCCGGGTGGGCACGGCGCTACGCGCCCTTGCCCACCCTACTTCCTGTAGCCGCCGAACCCAGATCGATGATCTCGGCCTGCAGCCCGCCGCCCGAGATCGTGAGTCTGCCGACGGTTATCGGCAAATCGAACCGCCGCGGTCCCGCGCTTCCGGGATTGAAATAGAGCACGCCGTCCTTCGTTTCGATCTTCGGCCGGTGCGAATGACCGAAGATGATTGCGTGAAAACCGGCGGATGCCGCATCCAGATCCAGCTCGTAAAGATCGTGCAAGACGTAAATCGAATGCTCCTCGAGCTGCACGATCTGCCTGGCCGGCAGGTCTCCGGCCCAGGCGCCTCGGTCGATATTGCCGCGCACGGCCAACACGGGCGCGATCTTGCCGAGCGCTGCGAGGATCGCCGGGTCACCGACGTCGCCGGCGTGGATGATCGGGTCGGAGCCCTGAAGCGCCGAGAGCGCCTGCGGGCGCAGCAGCCCGTGCGTGTCGGAAATGACGCCGATCGATTTCATGGCGGAGCATTAGGCCGATGGCCGTAGGCTCGCCAGCGGGGCTTGGGGAAGCTTCGGCCCGCCCTGCCCTCGGCGCTGCGATTCATGTAAGATATCCTCACATGATTTGGTCGAGACACGGGCCGCCGCCGGGCCGGCGCGGCTATCATCACGGCAATCTGCGCGAGGCGCTGGTCCGGGCAACGCTCGACCTGATCGCCGAGCGCGGCCTGTCCGGCTTCACCTTCGCGGAAGCCGCGCGCGCCGCCGGCGTGAGTTCGGCCGCGCCCTATCGGCATTACCGCGACCGGCAGGGGCTCATCGCCGACGTGGCGCGGGAGGGATTCGAGCGCTTCGGCGCCGAGCTCGAAAAAGCCTGGAACGGCGGCCGCCCCACGCCGCTTGCCGCCTTCGAGAACATCGGGCGGGCGCATCTCGCCTTCGCGCGCAACGAGCCGGCGTATTTCTCCGCGATGTTCGAAGGCGGCATTGCGCCGGATTCCGACCCCGAGCTGGCGCAAGCCGCGGACCGCGCCTTCGCGGTGCTGCGCACGGCGGTCGAGGCGGTGTGCGCCACCCTGCCCCTGAAGAGCCGCCCGCCGGTGCTGATGATGAGCCTGCACGTCTGGGCGCTCTCCCACGGGATCGCCGCGCTGTTCGGACGCGGCGACGCCGGGCGGCGCAAGCTGCCGATGTCGCCGGAAGAATTGCTGGAGGCTGCCGTCCTGATCTACCTGGGCGGGCTCGGCCTGGGCGGCGACGCGTCGCCGGCCGACCGCTCCTGAGTGTCCCGGCTTGACACGCGCAAAGGCCGCGCGTATGTTAGAACTGCTTACATCGATCCACGCACTCACGCGGGGCGGACATGAGCAACGTTGTGGCGACACTGGACGAGATCGGCAGGCCGGCCTGGATCGCGTTGATGGTGCTCAGCTTTATCGTCTACTGGCCGCTGGGCCTGGCGATGCTCGCCTTTCTGATATGGAGCAGACGAATGATGGGATGTCGGCATCATCGTGGCGCCGGCCCCGGCCCGGGCCGGTGGTGGCAGGACGCCGAGGGCGCCGCGCGGCGCTGGACCGGCGGCGGCTATGCCCGGTCGAGCGGGAACTGGGCTTTTGACGAATATCGCGCCGAGACCCTACGTCGGCTCGAAGAGGAGCAGCAGGAATTCCGGGAATTTCTGGAGCGCCTGCGTCACGCCAAGGACAAGGCCGAGTTCGATCAGTTCATGGCCGACCGTGGCCGTCGCGGCACCGGGCCGACCGGTCCGGAGGCCCAGCCGCAGGGCTGAGGCGCGACCCACTTTCCACACGCGAATACAACAAGTGCGTCACGGCCGGGCTTGTCCCGGCCGTCCACGTTTTTGATCGGATCTCGCTGTAGGGTGGCAAAGGCGCGGAACGCGCCGTGCCCACCTGAGAAACTAGTCCCGATTACTGGCGCTGCCGTTGTGATCACCGGATGGTGGGCACGTTCGCCCCCGCCTGCGCGGGGGCAAGCTTTTGCCCACCCTACAGCAGTCGCGCCGTCACGCGAGTTCCTGCGCAATCGCCTTGCGCACCGCCGGCCGTTCCGACACGCGGCGCCGATGGTCGCTCAGCTTCGGCAGCCGCGCGGGGTCGACGCCGTCCGCCTCCATCCATTGCGCCAGCGTGAAGAGATAGGGATCGCAGATCGTATAATCCTCGCCCATCACCCAGGGCTCGTTCAGCATCTCCCGCTCGATCAGCTCGTAACAGGCGCCGACGGACTGCGGCACCTTGCGGCGCATCGCCGCGATCGCCGCCTCGTCGTCCGCCCAGCGGTGGCCGCGCATGCGGTGCGCATGGGCGACGTGCACGGTCGAGCACAGATAGGAATTGAAGGCCTGCACCTGCGCAAACGCGAACGGGTCCTCGAGCGGCGCGAGATCCGCGCGCGGAAAACTCTGCGCGATGAAGGCCAGCATGGCCGGCGTCTCGGTCAGAATGCCGCGGTCGGTCACCATCGCGGGCACCCGCCCCTTGGGATTGATGGCGAGATAGTTTTGGCTGCGCTGCTCCTCGCGCGCGAAGTCGATCCGCACGCTCGCATATTCCGCGCCCGCATCCTCCAAGGCGATGTGCGAGGCCAGCGCGCAGGTATCCGGCGCGTAGTACAGCTTGATCATGATGTCCTCATCGCGTCGGTGCGAGCGGCACCGCGTTCAAGTGGGGGATCCGGCCGCGAGCCCATAGGCTGGACAGCGGCGCTTGCGGCTAGCAACGCGTGACGTGCGCCGAAATGGCGAGCCAAGCGCCGTTCCGCCGCGCCCACACGTCGGTATATCGGCCTGATCCCGATCCGCCGTCCGGCGTCGTGTAGCTGGTTCGTGCGTGGATGATGGCGAAGTCCCCCATGATCCGGACCTTGATGTCGTGGGCTTCGAGATTGGAAATCCTGACGGGCAGTGCCGTCTGCCTGAGAAAACCCTGCCGATCGACCAGCGACCCATCCGGGTTGGAGCACAGAAAGTCTTCCGCCAATATCTCATCGAAGCGGCGCGCATCCGATGTCTGCACCGATCGAATGTAGTCGCGATTGAGATCGAGAAGCAGGTCGAGGTCGGATTTCACTTGGGTATTCCGCATATTGTTTCCTCCTTCGCTACCCGGCCGGATGTCATGACCCGATATTCGGACTCAAGAACGGGACTCCAAAGCAATTTTTCCGCTGTGCCGGACTATTCTTTCGTTCACCCACGGGCTGATCTTCCTGGTCGTTGTTGTGGCGCGGGTTGGAGGAGCTGAGGCCTGGCGCCCGCCCCCTCACCAGCGCTCCGACACCGCGACCCCGTCGAGCACTTCGGCCAGCCGCCGGCGGGTGCCGAGCGTGGTGTCCTGCGGCAGCGCGCGCGGCGCGAAAAATCCGTGCTCGACGATCTCGCGGCCGGGCACGGGCGGCGTCTCCTGGCGGAAGCTTTTCACCACGAACACGGCGATGTGGTCGCGGCGCGAGCCGGCCGGATTGTAGAAAATGCCGTGCAGCGTCGGCGCCTCGACCAGCCTGATGTTGCCTTCCTCGAAGAGCTCGCGCTCGAGCGCGTCGCGCAGCGTCTCGCCCGGCTCGACCCCGCCGCCCGGAAAATGCCAGCCCTCCACGTACGAATGCTTGACCAGGAACACCCGGCCGCTGCCGTCGAGCACCACGCCGCGCACCCCGATGGTCAAGCCGCGCGCGAAGCGCCAATAGAGGTGCAGCGCCCGGCGCAGGCGCGACCCCACGGCTCGGCTCAAGAAATTGCTACGCATCGCGCCCTCCAGGGCTGCGGTCCCCTTCCCGCGCCCGGCCCTCCGCCCGCCTCCGCGGCCCGGCGGGCCCGCTCCGGCCCGCGCAGGATAACGCAGCGGTTCCGGCCCTGCCGCATTCCACTTTCGGCCCGGCCCCCCTATAAGAGCATTGGTTGGAATCCTTACAAAGAGAGCCCTCCGTGAAGCGCTTTGCCGACTTGACCGAGCAAGAGGTCCTCGCGTTGGCCATCACCAACGAGGAGGAGGACAGCCGCATCTACCGCGGCTTTGCCGAGGGCCTGCGCGAGGCCTACCCGGCCTCGGCCAAGCTGTTCGAGGAAATGGCCGAGGAGGAGGTTCGCCACCGCGGCATGCTGTTCGACCTCTACCGCCAAAAATTCGGCGAATATCTGCCGCTGATCCGGCGCCAGGACGTGCGCGGCTTCATCAGCCAGCGCCGGCCGCTGTGGCTGATGCGCCCGCTCGGCATCGAGGAGGTGCGCAAATACGCCGCCGAGATGGAATACGAGGCCGCGCGGTTCTACCGCAAGGCGGCCGCGACCGCGCGCGATGCCTCGGTCCGCGAGCTCCTGGTCAACCTCGCCGAAGCCGAGGACAAGCACGAGAGCTTCGCCGAGCAGCTGGGCGAAAAGCTCCTCACCAAGGGGGCGCGCGCCGAGGAGGACGAGACCGCGCGGCGGATGTTCGTGCTGCAATACGTGCAGCCCGGCCTCGCCGGCCTGATGGACGGCTCGGTGTCGACGCTCGCGCCGCTGTTCGCCGCGGCGTTTGCCACCCATCACACCTGGGAGACGTTCGTGGTCGGGCTCGCCGCGTCGGTCGGGGCCGGCATCTCCATGGGGTTTGCCGAAGCGCTCTCCGACGACGGCTCGCTGACCGGGCGCGGCGCGCCGCTGATCCGCGGCGCCGTGTGCGGGGTGATGACGGCGCTCGGCGGGCTGGGGCACACGATGCCGTATCTGATTCCCGATTTCTGGGTGGCGACCAGTTTCTCGATCGCCGTCGTGGTCGTGGAGCTTGCGGCGATTTCCTGGATCCGCTGGCGCTTCATGGACACGCCGTTCCTCAACGCCGCGTTCCAGGTCGGGGTCGGCGGCGCGCTGGTGTTCATCGCGGGCATCCTGATCGGCAGCTCGTAGCGCTGCGATGTTCGTGCTGGCGCATTTGTCGGATCCGCACCTCGGGCCCGTGCCGCTGCCGCGTTTTCGCGAGCTGACCGGCAAGCGCGCGCTCGGCTTCGTCAATTGGCACCGGCGGCGGTTCGTGCGCCACCGCCCCGAAGCGCTGGAAGCCCTGGTGCACGACCTGCGATCCGCGGCGCCCGACCACATCGCGGTCACCGGCGACCTCGTCAACATCGCGCTGGAGAAGGAATTCCCGCCGGCCCGGGAATGGCTGGCGCGGCTCGGCTCGCCCCACGACGTGAGCATGGTGCCGGGCAATCACGACGCCTATGTGCGCGACGCGATCGAGCACCCCGCCTCGCACTGGGGCGATTACATGCGCGGCGACGGCATCGGCACCGGCGCGCCGCACAGCCGCTCAGGCCCGTTCCCCTACGTGCGCCGGCGCGGGCCGGCGGCGCTGATCGGGCTTTCCACGGCGTTGCCGACGGCGCCGTTCCTCGCCACCGGCAAGCTCGGCGCCGATCAGCTGATGCGGCTGTCCGACGCGCTGGCGCATCTTGCGCACGAAGGCCTGTTCCGCATCGTGCTGATCCATCACCCGCCGGCCGCGCAGAGCCGCAACCGCTTCAAGCGGCTCATCGACGCCGGGCCGTTCCGGCGGCTGATCGCGGAATACGGCGCCGAGCTGGTGCTGCACGGCCACAACCACGTGCATTCGCTCGCCTGGATCGGGGGGCCGGAGCACCGGATCCCGGTCGTCGGGGTGCCGTCGGCCTCGGCGGCGGTGCGCGGGGACCGCGATCCGGCCGGCTACAACCTTTATCGGATCCACGGCGCGCCCGGGCGCTGGCGCTGCGAGGTGACCTCGCGCGGATTGAAGGCCGGGCACCCCGGGCTGACCGAGCTCTCCCGCCGCGCGCTGCTGCAGTGAGCCAAGGCAGCCAGCTCCGGCGTTCCCCGGACGCGGTGCAGCGCGTCAGCGCTGCACCGCTGATCCGGGGTCCAGCTCTGGATCCCGGGTCTGCAGCGCACCACACCCCAAGTCGGATGTTTGTTTCCAACTTGCGGCAAGCTCTAACGTGCCGAAACTCGGGAACACCCGAGTTCCTGTGTGCTGCGCTGCGCCCGGGAAACGGCGCTGCGGAGCACCGACCTTGCCATTACCTGCATATGCAGGTAATGCTGGCCCATGGACGCGCCCAAGGAAGTTCCGACGCCGGCGTCGTTCGCCTGCACCTGCCTGCGCCTGCGCAAAGCCGCGCGGCGCATCACCCAGGTCTACGACGGCCATGTCGAGCCGTTCGGCCTGACCATCACGCAGTTCGGCCTGCTGGCGCATCTGCGGGTGCTCGACGGCATCGGCGTCGGGGCGCTGGCCGAGAAGCTGGTGACGGACCCGACAACGCTGACCCGGAACCTGCGTCCGCTCCAACGCCGGGGCTTCGTGGTGTTGGCGCCCGATCCCGATGACCGCCGCTCCCGCAGCCTGCACCTGACCGAGCAAGGCCGCGAAGCTTTGCGGGCGGCGCGGCCGGCCTGGGCCCGCGCCCAGCGCCATGTCGAAGAGGTTCTGGGCAACGCCGATGCCGCGGTTCTCAATTCGGCGCTCGACCGCGTGCTGGAACGCTTGGCTTAGCTGACACGCGGCGCGCTGCCCGATGGCTGCAGATGCCGCAACTTGGACCGGAATTGGCAAAGGAGACGATCGATGGCCCTGCAGTCCGCAACCGGCAACGTCGGCGTGGTGCCCCGTGAGCTCGCAACCGCGATGACCGGCATCGAATTTCTCGAGAAGCTGCGCGACGGCGCGCTGCCGGCGCCGCCGTTCGCCGAAGTGACCGACATCTGGATCACCGAGGTGGAACGCGGCCGCGTCGTGTTCGAGGCGAAGCCCTCGCCGCGTTTCTACAATCCGCTGGGGAGCGTCCATGGCGGCTGGATCGCCACCGTGCTCGATTCGGCCATGGGTTGCGCCGTGCATTCGATCATGAATGCCGGGCAAGCCTACACCACCGTGGACCTGAGCGTGAGTTTCGTGCGCCCCGTCTTCGCCGACACGGGTCTTGTCCGGTGCGAAGGCAAGCTTATCCATGCCGGCAACCGCGTCGCCACGGCGGAAGGCCGCCTGTGGGACCAGGCCGGCACGCTCATCGCCCATGGCTCGACGACCTGCATGGTGCTCGGCCGGGCCTCGTGAGCATGTTCTTTCCCTCTCGCCTTGTGGGAGAGGGGAAAGCGCGTGTGCGGGCCCGAATGACCGAACAAACTATCGCAGCGCCGAGACCCAGGCGGTTCCCAGCACGGCGCCGGCGCCGAGCACCACCCCGAGCGTGAGCCCGATCAGCAGCGTGAGGAGCACGCGCCGCCGCCGGCGGCGGCGGCTGACCGCGTCGATCAAGAGGTCGCGGGCGGCGAGCTCGGTGTCGCCGGCGACGACGCGCTCGCGCTCGACCAGCCGCCGGGCGATATATTGGGTCACCGCGCGCGTCATTTCGTCGATGTCGGCGGATTCCGCGATCACGCGCCGGCCGTAGCGGGTGTCCTGGACGAAGCGATAGACGCGTTTGTCGCGGGCCATGGCGACGTGGGCGATCATGTCGATCCACAGCCGCGGCGTGTCGCCCTCGGCGATGCCGCGCTCGAACAGCTCGACCTCCGCCGGGATCTCCGCATAAACCGCGTCGAGCGCCTGGTTCAGCAATTCGAGCCGGGCGAGCTCGGCATCGCGCAGGTCGACGACCACGCCGGAGCGCTCCGCCATCTCGATTCGCGCTTGCCGCATCGCGTCCTTGAGCCGCGGCGCCCGCGCGTGCTCCGTCTCCTCGGCATTGCCCTCGGTCATGTGCCGTCCTCTCGTCGCGCCAACCCTAGCAAGTTCGACTCCCCGCGCAACACGGACCTGCACGAAATCCGGCCGTCACCCTGAAGGAGCAAGGCGCGAAGCGCCGAGCCTCGAAGGGCGGCCGAGCGGAGCGAGCCTCGAAGGGCGGCCGGCCCGGGCGCCCTGGCACGCTCGCTCTCTGCACGCTATGCATGCGGTCTCCCAACGGCCAAGCAAAGCAAGAACGCCGGCCGCCGCCAAGCGAAAGCGAGAGTTTCCGATGGATGCCAACGACAGCTTCCACATCGCGGTCATTGCCGGCGACGGCATCGGCACCGAGGTGATGGCGCCGGCGCTGGAAATCCTGCGCAAGCTCGAAGCCTCGCATGCCGGGCTGAAATTCCGGTTCACGGAGGCGCCGGCGGGCGCCAATCATTATCGCGAGACCGGAACGGCGCTGCCCGAAGCGACCGTCAAGCTGTGCGATGAGGCCGACGCCGTCTTGCTCGGCGCCTGCGGCCTGCCCGACGTGCGCTATCCGGACGGCACCGAGATCGCGCCGCAGGTCGAGCTGCGCAAGATCTTCGACCTCTACGCCGGCGTGCGTCCGGCACGTCTGGTGCCGGGGGTTGCGAGCCCGATCGTCGGCGCCGCCGAGCACGGCATCGATTTCGTGGTCATCCGCGAATCGACCGAAGGCCTGTTCGCCTCGATGGGCAAAGGCGTGGTCACGCAGGACGAGGCGCGGGAAACTTTGGTGATCACCCGCAAAACCTGCGAGCGGCTGTTCGACTTCTCGTTTCGTTTGGCGGCGCGGCGCAAGGCGCGCGGCCTACGTGGACAGCTGACCTGCGTCGACAAGGCCAATGTGTTCAAGGCATTCGCCTTTTTTCGCAAGATCTTCGACGAGCGCGCCGCGCGATTTCCCGAGGTTGACGGCACCCATATCTACATCGACGCGTGCTCGGCCGCGCTGGTGCGCAAACCGTGGGATTTCGACGTGCTCGTCACCGAGAACATGTTCGGCGACATCCTCTCGGACCTCGCCGCCGGCCTGATCGGCGGCATGGGCATGGCGCCGTCCGCCGACATCGGCGACACCCACGCGGTGTTCCAGCCTTGCCACGGCACCGCGCCGGACATCATGGGCACCGGGCGCGCCAATCCGGCCGCGATGATCCTGTCCGCAGCGATGATGCTCGATTGGCTCGCCGAGCGCCACGATCATAAGGCCGCCGCGGAGGCGGCCCGGCGCATCGAGCAGGCGGTCGACCGCGCCTTCGCGGCCGGCCTGAAGCCCTGCGAGATGGGCGGCCGAGACGGCACCCAGGCGATCGCCCGCGCGGTGATGGCGGCGCTGTGATTGAAACTCACGCCTCGTCATTCCGGGCGCGGGCGTTAGCCGCGACCCGGAACCCATGAACACTGCCGATGCGAGTTCGCACCGCCGTGGCCATGGGTCCCGGGTTCCCTCGCTTGCGCTCGGGCCCCGGGACGACTCCGCTGCGATTACCGCGATCCGGCGATCGCCCTGGCGCTGCCCGTGAGCTCCAGGATGTGCAGCCCGGTGTTGGCGCGATCGACCAAATAGATGAAGCCGCGCTCGTCGGTCTCGACGTTGTTGCTCTGGATCGCGGTCTTGCATTGGTCCTGTCCGTTCACCTTGAGGCAGCGCGGATCGGTGTTCGCGGTGATCGCCGGGATGAAGAAGCCGACTTCCTTCGGCCGGTAGGGATCGCGCACGTCGAGCGCGCGAACGCCGGCGTTGAAGAAGGTGATGAACGCCAGCTTCTTGTAGAATACCGGGGCCGTGCTTTCGTTGGACGAATGCGCGCCGAAGCGGCCGCCGCGCTCGCAGAAATGCCCGCTCGCCTCGTCGACCGTATAGTTCGACACCACCATCGGCCGCGTCTCGATCGTCACGTCGGCGAACCACACCATCTGGCGGGGCTCCTGGCATTCGTTCACCAGCGATTCGTCGACGATCATCACGATGTCGCGCGTTGCGCCGGACTTGTCGTGCGCGAATTCCGCGATCGGCATTTTGGGCATCGGAAACGTGGTGTGCGCGCCGACGATCGGCGAGAGCTCGAGCCGCCCGATCTCGGGATAATGCAGGTTCTCCGGCGTCGGCTCCTTGGCGCCGTTCAGCAGTTTCGCGCGGTCCACGATCTGCAGGATGCCGCCCTTGTTCGTGCCGTAACCGAAATAGATGCGGTTGCCCTCGGGCCCGGTGGAGATCGGACCGTGCAGCTCGGTCGGCACCGTGCCGGTTGCGCCGGGCTGCTGGCCGGGCAGGCCGAAATCCCGGATCTTTGCCGGATGCGCCGGGTCGGAGAGATCATAGACTTGCGTCATCCGCCGGGTGCGCCAGCCGGGCGCGCCGGAGACGAGATAGGCGATGCCGGTCTCGCATTCCCACCAGCTTTTATGCGTGTCCTGGAGGCCGTCGATGCGCGCGACGAGCTCGGGCTTCGCCGGATCGGCGACGTTCCAAATCTCATGGGCCTGGCCGCCGAACGTGCGCAGCAGGTAGACGCTGTTCGGATCGCCTTTGGGCAGCGCCTTGCCGTCGCATACGCGCACCATCTGCGCGCCGCCCTGCTCGTAGGTCCCCTCCTGCCCGGGGATGTGCCGCAGATATTTGGGATGCGCCGGATCGGTCACGTCGAGGATCGAGGTGCCGCTGAACTCGGCCACGCCGGTGAGCGGATTGACCGGCTTCGGCACACGCTCGGTGCCGCCGTGGTGGCCGACATAGGCGATGAAGCGCTCGCCCTGGCGGTGGATGGTCGGCTGATAGGCGCTGCGCGCCTGCAGACCGTCGTAGCCGACGAGCCGCATGTTGCTCGCCTCGGGCGGATCGCCGACCTTCGGTGCCTGCGCGGACGCGGCGGCGAGCGACAGGATGATGCCGGCAACGCAACCGCAGCCGAGCGTCGCGATGTACCGGCGGCACGCTTGTTGCGATCTCATCCGCTCCTCCCGACAGCTGCAGCCGCGCCGGTTGATACCTCCCCGGAGGGGAGGTCGGCGAACGTCGAAGACGTGAGCCGGGGTGGAGTCAGATCAACCGCCCCACCCCGGCGCTTCGCATTCGCTCAGCCCCGACCCTCCCCTTCGGGGAGGGAATAGGCTCACCGGTCCTCGCGCCAGATGCCCAGCGCTTCCTGGGCCGGGCGGTCGGAGATGCCGAACAACACGGTGGTCTCGCCCAGGGCCCGATGGGCATAACGCTGCCACGGCGGAACGACGAACACGTCTCCGGGCGACCATTCCAGCGTCTCCTCGTCGAGCTTGGTTGCGCCCTCGCCCTCGACGCAGACGAAGATGGTGCCGTCGGTCGACCGATACGGCTCGCCCGCGAAGCCCTTGGGCAGCAGCGAAAGATGCGCCCCCATGGTCGGCGTGGCCCAGCCGCCGGTCCACGGATTGGCGTAGCGCACGCGCGCGCCGTGAGAGCGATCGACGTCGCCCGCGCGCTTGAGGCGATCGAGGATCGGCCGGATGCGGGCATAGGGATAATTGATGATCGGCGTGCGGATCCGGTTCGGGGCCTCGCCGTCCGGCAGCACGCCGGAGCCGAACCGGGAGAGCGAATCCCCGTCCTCGCGCTCCGCTGCCTGGCTTTCCCGATTCAAATGCTCGGAGAAACCTGCCTCGAAGAAATTGATGGTCGGCAGATCGAGCACGTCGAGCCAGATCATCGGCTGCTTCGAAGTATTGCCGTGATCGTGCGCGGCCCAATTCGCGGTGATGACGAAGTCGCCGCGCTGCATTGTCGTCCTCTCGCCTTCCACCGCCGTATAGGCGCCCTCGCCGTCCAGCACGAACCGGATCGCCGAGGCGGAATGGCGATGGGCGGGGGCGATCTCGCCCGGCAGGATCAGCTGCAGGCCGGCGTAGAGCGTCTGGGTGATGCGCGACTTGCCGCGCAGCGCCGGGTTTTCCAGCACCAGCACCCGGCGCTCCGCCTCTTTCGCGGTGATCAGCTCGCCGGCTTCGGCGACCAGCGGCCGGGCATCCTTGAAATGCCAGATCGCCGGCACGCATTGGGTGACCGGCTCGCGCGGCACCAAGTCGCGGAGCACCTCCCACAGCGGCGCCATGTCGTAGGCGGAGATGCGGTCGTAATAGGCGCGCCGCGACGCTTCGACGTTCTTGCTCGCCGCCGGCGTCCCCGCCTTGCCGCTGGACTTCCGGGCGCTCGAGACACTCATGGCGTCCTCCTGTTCTTGTTCCTTGTTCGATTCCGACAATACAGCAAGAGCCGCAGAGGTGTCATCGCCCGCGTATGCGGGCGACCCAGTAACCACCGCGCGCGGAAAAGTCCTGAGCCTAGCGATGTCGGAGGCTACTGGGTCGCCCGGACGGGGCCGGGCGATGACACCCAGAGCGACCAGCCGCAGGCCTCAGGCGGGGCGGCCGGCCCTCGAACCATCAGGCGGGCACGCTCATACGCACGATGAATTTCGAGAATGCGGCGAGCTGCTGGGTGACGATCTTGCGCGTGGGCTCGTCGGTCAGCACGCCCTGGGCCTCGTCGACCTTGGTATTGACGAACGTCACCATGATCTCCGGCTTGTTGAAGACCAGCGCATCGAGGAACACCATCATCTGCCGCAAATGATATTGCGCGCGCGCGCCGCCGAGCACGCTCGGCGAGGCGGACTGGATGGCGACCGGCTTGCCGCCGAGCGGCTGGTTCGGCAGCCGCGACACCCAGTCGATGGCGTTCTTGAGCACGCCGGGCACCGAATAATTGTATTCCGGCGTGACGAACATCACTCCATGGGCGGCTCGGATCGCCTCGCCGAGCGCCGTGACCGGAGCCGGAAAGCCCTGCTCGGTCTGCACATCGAAATTGTAGAGCGGGAGCGTGCCGATCGGCGGCGCCGGCACGATCGTCATCTCGGGGGGCGCCAGCGCCGGCAGGTTGCGCGCCAGCAGGGCATTGTAGGAGCCCCGGCGCAGGCTGCCGCAGATCACCAGGACGTCGTGCTTGTCGCTCATGCTTGCTCGCCCCCTCGGCTGCGTTCAGATGCGGCGCCCGCCCGCTTCCGGCACGAGCGCCTGCACCGAGAAATAACGCTCGGGATCGGTCCAGACCGCGCCGATCGACCACCCGGCGCCGCGCGCCAGCGCCGCGAAGGATTCGATGGTGTATTTGTAGCTGTTCTCGGTATGGATGGTCTCCCCGGCGCGAAACTCGAAGCATTTGCTGAGAATCCGCACTTTCTGGCGCCGCAGGCTGGCGAGGTGCATCTCGATCCGGCGCAGCTCGCGATGGTAGAAGGCGTGATGCTCGAACGCGCTCACGTCGAAATCGGCGCCGAGCTCGCGGTTGATGCGGACGAGGAGGTTGCGATTGAACTGAGCCGTGACCCCCTGGGAATCGTTGTAGGCGGCGTAGAGCACCTCCGGGTCCTTGACGAGGTCGACGCCCACCACGAAAGCCGCGGCTTGCCCCAGCGCCCGTTTGGCACGGCGCAGAAAACCGGTGACTTCGTGGGGCTCGAGGTTGCCGATGGTCGAGCCGGGAAAGAACCCGAGCCGCGGACCCGCCTTCACCGCCGCGGGAAGTTCGAAGGCACCGGTGAAATCCGCCGCAACCGGCAATACCCGCAGCGCCGGGAAATCCGCCTGCAGCCGGGCGGCCTCGCCGTTCACGAATTCCGCGGAAATATCCACCGGCACATAGGCGCGCACCGAGACCATGTGCCGCAACAACAGGCGCGCCTTTGCGGTCGAGCCGCTGCCGAACTCGATCAGCGCCGCGCCCGGATCCGCCAATCCCGCGATGCTCTCCGCCGAGGACTCCAGGATCCGCAGCTCGGTCCGGGTCGGGTAATACTCGGGAAGCTCGGTGATGCGCTCGAACAGCCGCGAGCCGGCCTCGTCGTAAAAATATTTGGCCGGCAGCCGCTTGGGCGTGGCCGCGAGCCCCTCGAGCACGTCGGCGGCGAACGCGGTTGCGGCATTGCGTGCAGCTTGCGGACGAATGGCAGGTCGTGCGAGCGCCGTCATGGTGACAGGGATGGGTCCGGGCAATGGTGGTCAGCCATCGCACAAATATGGTCAGCCGTCGTAATCGGCAAGCCGAACTCCGGTGAATTGCCAGCGGGCGGATGGATAGAAGAAATTGCGGTAGCTCGCGCGGCTGTGGCCCGGGGGAGTGGCGAGCGAGCCGCCCCGCAGCACCATTTGGTTCACCATGAACTTGCCATTGTACTCGCCGAGGGCGCCTGCCTCCGCCCGGAACCCGGGATAGGGCGCATAGGCGCTGCGCGTCCACTGCCAGACAACGCCCTGGGCATGCAAAAGTTCGCCGCTGCGCGCGGCGACCTCCCACTCGAACTCGGTCGGCAAATGCTTGCCGGCCCACCGCGCGAAGGCGTCGGCTTCGTAATAGCTTGTATGACAGACCGGCGCGCCGGGATCGACCGGCGCGAGCCCGCCGAGCGTCATGGTCAGCCACTGCCCGTCGCGCTCCCGCCAGTAGCCGGGCGCGGTCCATTCCTCCGATTCGACGCTCGCCCAGCCGTCCGACAGCCACAACGAGGGCGTCCGGTAGCCGCCGTCGCGCATGAACTCCAGCCATTGGGCATTGGTGACGAGCTCGCGGGCGATGCGCACCGGGCCGACCAGCGCCCGGTGCGCTGGGCGCTCGTTGTCGAACGCGAAGCCTTGGCCATCGTGGCCGACCGTGTGAATGCCTTGCGCAAGCGCGAGGAAACCGCCGCATTTGCCGCGCGTGTCGGGCGGGCGCCAGCCGGTTGCATAGGCCGGCGCCGTCGGATTCTGGGCGAAGGCGTGGAGGATATCGGTCAGCATCAGCTCCTGGTGCTGCTGCTCGTGATTGAGGCCGATCTCGAGGATTCGCGACACATCGCCCAGCTGCTGCGCGCTCGCCTCACCGATCAGGTCGCGCACCCCCGCATCCACATGGGCGCGATACGCGCTTACTTCCGCCGCGCTCGGCCGCGTGATGAGGCCCCGCTTGGGCCGGGCGTGTCTCGGACCCGCGGCGACATAATAGGAGTTGAACAAATAGCCGAACCGCGGATCGAACGTCTGGTACGCCGGGGCGTGTGGAACCAGCAGGAAGTGCTCGAAGAACCAGGTGGTATGCGCCCGGTGCCATTTGACCGGGCTCGCATCCGGCATCGATTGCACCGCCTGGTCCTCGGCCGAAAGCGGCGCGGCGCGGCGCTCGGTCTCGCTTCGCACCGCGTCGTAAGCCTCGAGCCAAGTCGCGCGCGGGTCCGGACGGGCCGCGGCGGCACCGGCACGCCCGGAAGATTCGCGTCCAAATGCAGCAGACATCGCTTCCTCCAGCCGGCAACATGCGATCGAGTACGACGAGAACCACCTGTTACGCCGATTGTTCCTGACCGGAGGACGAACGGCAGATGAAGCCGACCAATGAGCGATCGACGAACATAGCACTGGGGGTCCGGCATCCGCGATTGTAATCTGCCCTTGCGTTCACATTCGCGCTAGCGAAATGCCGGAAAATCGGCCTACACTTGCTTGATCGAAGCCGCGCCGATGCTCGCGCCGCAGTCGCGCACCGGTGCGCTTGCTCGGGGGAACCATCATGACCGGCAGCCGTCCGTGGTACACCGTACTTTATATTCAGGTGATCATCGCGATCCTGATCGGCGTCGCGGTCGGTTATTTCTTCCCGGGCACCGGGGTGGCGCTCAAGCCGCTCGGCGACGGCTTCATTCAGCTCATCAAGATGATGATCGCGCCGGTGATCTTCTGCACCGTCGTTCACGGCATCGCCTCGATGAGCGACTTGAAGAAGGTGGGGCGGGTCGGCATCAAGACGCTGGTCTATTTCGAAGCGGTGTCGACGCTGGCGCTGGTCATCGGGCTCCTGGTCGGCGAAATCGTGCGGCCCGGCAGCGGCTTCAACATCGATCCGGCGACGCTCGATCCCAAGGCCGTTTCCTCCTACGTCACCCGGGCCAAGGAAGAGGGCATCGTCGCGCATCTGTTCGCGATCATTCCCGACACCTTCTTCGGGGCGCTGGCGCGCGGCGATCTCCTGCAGGTGCTGCTGGTTTCGATCCTGTCCGGCTTCGCCATCTCGCGGATGGGCGAGCTCGGCGAGCGCATCACCCACGCGATCGACATCGCGGCCAAGATGTTCTTCCGGATCATCCACATCATCGTTCGCGCGGCGCCGATCGGCGCGTTCGGCGCCATGGCGTTCACGATCGGCGCCTACGGACTGGGGTCGCTCTGGAACTTGCTGCAGCTGATCGCCACCTTCTATCTCACGGCGCTGTTGTTCGTGCTGGTCGTGCTCGGCACCATCGCGCATCTCGCCGGGTTCTCGATTCTGCGCTTCATCGCCTACATCAAGGACGAGCTGCTCATCGTGCTCGGCACCAGCTCGTCGGAAACGGTGCTGCCGCAGCTGATGGAGAAAATGGAGCGGCTGGGCGCGTCGCGCTCGGTCGTCGGGCTGGTGGTCCCGACCGGCTACAGCTTCAACCTCGACGGCACCAACATCTACATGACGCTGGCCAGCCTGTTCCTGGCGCAAGCAACCAACACGCAGCTCGGCCTCGGCCAGGAGCTGGGGCTGCTGCTGGTCGCCATGATCACGTCCAAGGGAGCCTCCGGCGTCACCGGGGCCGGATTCGTGACGCTTGCGGCGACGCTGGCGATCGTGCCGGACATCCCGATCCAATCGCTGGCGATCCTGGTCGGGATCGACAAGTTCATGAGCGAGTGCCGCGCGCTGACGAACCTGGTGGGCAATGGGGTCGCCACCGTGGTGATCAGCCGCTGGGAAAGCGAGCTCGACGTGGCCAAGCTCCACCAGGTCATGGCGCACCCGATCAAGGTCGGGGAGGAGATGGAGCCCAGACCCGCTTGAGCGGCAGGGTTCCGCGGCCGAGGCCCCTGAGGATTCTCGACGCCTTCCGCGCACGACGGTTTCATGACCTGCCTTGCCGGTTGAAGGTGAGCGAGCGCACATTCATCCTCCGCGCACCGGTGTAACAAGAGGCGCGAAATTGCTATGCTCGGCCCCGACGGGGGGTGATCGCTCGCGGACGAGCCCGCGAGGGGAGGCACTAGGATGGCTTCGCCGCAACGCAACGCCGCCATAGAGGACGCACGCCGGCTGCTTGCGAACTGCATCCTGTTCCGCGGCCTGGTGGAGAACGAGCGCGACGCGGTCGTGGCCCGCGCGCGACTGCGGCGTTTTGCTGCCGGCGAGACCATCTTTCTCATGGGTTCGCCCGGGGAGAGCATGATGGCGGTGCTCGGCGGCCAGGTCCGGATCAGCGTGCCCTCCCCGGAAGGCCGGGAGATCCTGCTGGCGATCTTTCAGCCCGGCGAAGTATTCGGGGAGATCGCGCTGCTCGACGGCAAGGAGCGGACCGCCGATGCGCGGGCGATGACCGCGTGCGACCTGGCGATCCTCGAGCGCCGGGACGTGTTCGCGTTCCTGGAGCGCAAGCCCGATGCCTGGCCGAGACTCGTCGAGGTGCTGTGCGACCGGCTGCGCAGCACCGACCAGCACATCGCCGAAGTGGCGCTGCTGCAATTGCCGGTCCGGCTGGCCAAGGCATTGTTGCGCATGGCGGATTCCGAGGCCAATGCCGCCAAGGGTTCCGCCATCGTGCAGATGTCCCAGCGCGAGCTCGGCAATATCGTCGGGGCGGCGCGCGAGAGCGTTAACAAATGCCTGCGCGAATGGCAGCGCTCCGGCCTGGTGCGCATCGAAGGCACCTCGATCACCATATCGGATCGCGCAACCCTGAAGGACGTCGCCGAGCAAGGCTGAGGGACAGCGGCGAGGCTGGCGGTTCCATTGCGCTTTCCGGTTCACCGCTTTGGAAAGGCAAGCCGTTTAGCCCTCCTTGCGGCCGCGCGGGCGATCCGTGCTTCGCTTCGGCCGCCGCGCTTTCTTCCACAGCCTGGGATTTCAACCCATAGGGTGTGACCTAGGTCACAGGGACTTGCGCCCGGGGTCCTGCATTCTGTCCCGTGGGGAGAGGCGCACCGTTCCTGCGCCGGAACAATCGATTTAAGGTTGAAAAAATGGCGCATGGGTACGGAGGTTCCACCACCGTGATCGGGGAGGGCGCAGCGTCCGAACCACCCGCCGCGGAGGTTCGATCCGCTCGCTGGAGACCCGCGTCCGGCATGACCGTGCAGTTCTGGGGCGTTCGCGGCAGCTTGGCTTGTCCGGAACCGGAGGTGGCGCGCTATGGCGGCAACACCTCTTGCGTGGAAGTCCGCTGCGGCGACCGGCTCCTCATCTTCGATGCCGGCACCGGCTTGCGGTCGCTCGGCAACACGCTGACGCGATCGGGGCGGCCGATCGATGCCGACCTGTTCTTCAGCCATTTTCACATCGATCACGTTGCCGGGCTGCCGTTCTTTGCGCCGATCTACGAGCCGACCACCCGCCTGCGGTTGTGGGCCGGCAATCTGCTGCCCTCGCGGCGAATCGTGCAGGCGATCGGCCAGATGATGTCCGAGCCGCTGTTCCCCCTGGGTCCGGACTCGTTCAAGGCCGCGATCGAGTTTCACGATTTTTACGCCGGCGACGTGCTCAAGCCGCATCCCGGCATGACCTTGCGGACGGCGCCGCTCAATCATCCGGGCGGTGCCACCGGGTACCGGCTCGAATACGGCGAGAGCGCGATCGCGTACATCACCGACACCGAGCATCGTCCCGGCGCGCTCGACAAGGACGTGCTGCAGCTGGCGCGCGACGTCGATTTGATGATCTATGACTGCAATTATACCGAGGAAGAATACCCGGCCCATGTCGGCTGGGGGCACTCGACTTGGCAGCAAGGCGTGCATTTGGCGAACGCCGCCGGTGCCAAGCTTCTCGCCATTTTTCACCACGATCCGGAGCACGTCGACGCGCTGCTCGACCGGATCGGCCGCGAGGCGAAGGCGCAGCGCGCCGACACATTGGTTGCGGCCGAGGGCCTGGCGCTGCGCTTCTAGATAGCCGCAAGCCCGACCGCCCGCACGAGAGCCCCGCACCGGCGGAATTTGCTTTTGCGGGTGCCCGGCCCGGCCAGGGCTCCAATTCCATCGCATTGGGTATGTCGCCTCGTCCGATTCCGCCGGCCTCACGGACCGGCGGATTTTTCTCGGCCGTGTGATCTGCTTCACAAAGGCTTGGCTCGGTCGGGCCTACTGTGGCGGCATGCCCATCGGGACACCCGAAACAGCGGTCGAGCCGGAGGATCCCATGTTGTCGTCAGCTCGACACCTTCACGGCTTCCCCGAGCAGCGTTCGGCCGGCGGCGCCCATGGCGTTACCGCTCGGCTGAGCAACGCTGCGGCAGGGGGCAACCGGCTCCTCGCGCAGGCCTTGGAAGCTCTGCATGGCTGGCAGGTCCGCCAAGCCGAGCGCGAGATTCACCGCTATCGCCGTTCGGTTCGCTCGAGTTCGAACTGATGGAGAAAGTTTGCGTCGGCGCAGTCGGCGTATCCCGCGGGGACGGGACGAAGCGCGCCGGAAACAGGTGGAGTATTCGATGACGATGCTCTCGATCACCCCCAGAATGTATTTCGCCCATTGGCAAAGCGGACATCGAAGCTTCGCCGTGGATGTGCTGATGGCGCTCACCCTGGTTCTGGTGGTCATCTTCGCGATGATCGTCATGATGGCGCTGCTCGGCGGCGCGGAACCGGGCACGGCGGCAGCAAGCGCCGTCGACGGCGCCGGCATGCTCATCCTGCCGCCCTGAACGATCCGCCGACAGTGCCGAAAGGCACGCCGCCGAGCCGGTCCGCTCGGCGGCGCTTGCTTTGCGCGGCAATGGCGCCAAGGCGTGCGGACGCGATGCGCAAGCGCTCCGCCATCCGGCGCGGAGCGAGCGGGTCGGCAAAGCCGGAACCTATTTGCGGACAACTCGTTGGTCTCGGTCTTGGGCTCGGATCATGACCGGATGAATGCTCGAAAGGATGCGAGGCGAAATCCGCCGCGCCTCCTGTTCCGGTTACTGGGCCCGGGCCTCGTCACCGGCGCGGCAGACGACGACCCGTCAGGAATTGCGACCTATTCTCAAGCGGGAGCGCATTTCGCCTACGGACTGCTGTGGACGGTGTTTCTCACCACGCCGTTCATGATCGCCATTCAGCTGGTCAGTGCGCATATAGGACGGGTCACCGGCAAAGGCATCGTAGCCAATGTCAAACAATTCTATCCGCGTCCCGTCGTCGTGGTGCTGGTGGCACTGCTTGTCACGGCCAACACCATCAACATTGCCGCCGATCTTGCAGCGATGGGAGAAGCCCTCGCGCTGGTGATCGGTGGGTTGCCTCGAGAGCATGCCCTGGTGTTTGCCGCCGGATCAGTGCTGCTCCAGGTGTTCGTGCCCTATCGATTCTATGCGCCGATTTTGAAGGCTCTCACGCTGGTGTTGTTCCTCTATGTGGCCACCGCGCTGACGATCCGGATTCCCTGGGGCGAGGCGCTTGCCGGGACCGTATGGCCGAAGCCCTCGTTGGACTGGGATTATCTGCTCACGGTCGTCGCCGTGCTTGGAACGACGATAAGCCCTTACCTGTTTTTCTGGCAGGCTTCCCAGGAGGTCGAGGAGATGCGCCGCGGCCAGCGCCAACGGCCGCTCAACGCTCTCACGCGGGGCGGCGAGCCTGAGCTCGACCGGATGGCGATCGATACGACGGCGGGCATGATATTGTCCAACGTCATTGCCTACTTCATCATTCTCACCACCGCGGCGACGCTGAACGCACATGGAATTACCGACATTCATACGGCGGCGGAGGCCGCCGAAGCGCTTCGACCGCTCGCCGGCGATCTGAGCTTTCTCCTGTTCGCGCTCGGGATTATCGGCACCGGTCTGCTTGCCGTGCCGGTGCTTGCGGGCTCCGCCGCCTACGGCGTCGCCGAGGCCTTTGGCTGGCGATCGACGCTGGAGGCCCGACCGTCCAGGGCAGTGGGTTTCTACACCATCATCGCGGCCGCCACTCTCATCGGGCTTGCGCTCAGCCTGTCCCCGATCGCCCCGATTCAAATGCTGTTCTGGACCGCGGTCATCAACGGGATCGTCGCTGTGCCGATCATGGCCGTCATGATGGTGATCGTCACCAATCATTCGGTCATGGGCCGTTTTCGCGTGCGAGTAGGGCTGGAAGTCGGCGGATGGGCCGCGACCGCTCTGATGGGATTCACCGTTGCGGCGCTGCTGTGGTCTCTGGCCAGTTGAAGCATCCGAACATCCGGGGTTCCCTCGCTTCGCCCGAAAATCTCGGGATATGGTTCGATAACTCCAGCCGCCGGCTCCGCTGGAATGGCAATACGGCTTCCTGCGATGCTTGGGAAAAACGGCAGTTCGCGCCCGCAGGCTTTCTACGGCTGGTACGTCGTCTACGCGATCGGCCTCGTGCTGATGACGACGTCGGGCCTGGCGTTCTACAATCTTTCGGTGCTGCTCGATGCGTTCGTCGCGGAGCGCGGCTTTCCGGTGGCGCTCACCAGCGGGGCGACCGCGAGCTTCTTCATCGCGTCGGGCGCGGGCGGCGTGTTCGCCGCGCGGCTGATGGACCGCATCGACGCCCGGCTGATCATGATCTTCGGCGCTTGCGTGAGCGCGATCGCGCTCGGCGCGCTCTCCCTGCTGCAGCGGCCGTGGCAGCTCTATGCGTTTCATCTGCTGTTCGGCTTCTGTTACGGCTTCTGCGGCTTGGTTCCCGCCACCACCATCGTGGCGCGCTGGTTCGAGGCGCGCCGGGCGCTGGCGCTGTCGATCGCCTCGACCGGCCTGTCGCTCGGCGGCGTGCTGGTGACGCCGCTCGCCGCCTTGCTGATCCAGCGCCGGGGCATTGCCGGAGCCGCGCCCTGGCTCGGCTTGGCGTTCTTTCTCGGCGTGGTGCCGGTGACCGCATGGATCGTGCGCTCGAGCCCGCAGGAGATGGGGCTCGTGCCGGACGGAGCGAAATTCGCGCAACGCAGCGCGAGCGCCGCGCTGGCGCGCCACGTGCCCTATGCGCAGGCCCGGCGCAGCCGATTCTTCATCGCGGTCACGGCGGCCTACCTGTTCGGCCTGGGCGCGCAGGTCGGCGCCATCACCCATTTGTTCCGGCTGGCGAGCACGCGCGCGAGCCCCGGCATCGCGGCGCTGGCATTGGCGCTGATGGCGAGCGCCAGCGTCGTCGGCCGGCTCGCCGGCGGCTGGCTCCTGCTCAAGCTGCCGGCGCGCGGCTTCGCGATCGGCATGCTGCTGGCGCAGGCGGTGGCGCTGGCGCTCCTGGCATTCGCCGCGAAAAGCCTGCTGCTGGCCGGTGCGGTGCTGTTCGGCATCACGGTCGGCAACGTGCTGATGCTGCAGCCGCTCTTGCTCGCGGAGGCGTTCGGCACCCGCCATTACGGCCGGATCTATTCGGTGTCGAACCTGATCGCGGCGGCGGGCGTGGCGGGCGGCCCGGCGCTGATCGGCGTGCTCTATGAGGCGAGCGGCGGCTACACCCTGCCCTACCTGGTCGTCTCCGCCGCCTCCGTGCTGAGCTGCGCGATCCTGCTGCTTGCGGGGCGAACGCAGGACGAGCGCGCGTGACTGAGGCTATTCAAGACCTCCGGATTGAACTTCCTCGGACGCAACCGGCGCACGTCGGCGCCGAACGCCACGGGAGGAACCGGGATATCCGCCCGTGGCTGTTCGGCCAGCAGCCATTCCTTGAGCGTGGGCGCGGCGGATTTTTGCCGATCAGGGTTCATTCTATAATTCCGTTACGAAGCTCAGGAGCGCAATTCGGGTCCGGTCGCAACATATGCGATAGCGTCGATCCAGTCGACACGACAGGCTCATGGAGGGACGAGAATGCCGCAGGTGGCGATCATCGGAGCCGGGCTGATCGGGCGCTCGTGGGCGATCGTGTTCGCGCGCGCCGGATGGGACGTCGCGCTCTGCGATTGCGTTCCAGATCAGGCGGAGCGTGCCAAGGCCTGGGTCAAGGCCGGCCTTGCAGAGCTTGCCGCCGATGGTTTGCTCGACGACCCGGACGGGGCCGCCGCGCGCGTGCGGGTGGCGGCGGATCTGGCCGACGCCGTCGCGCGCGCCGATTTCGTCCAGGAGAATGTGCCGGAGACGGTCGAAGCCAAGCTCGCGATCTTCCGCGAGCTCGACCGGATCGCGCCGCCCAATATCGTGCTCGCCTCTTCCACGTCCGCGGTCGTGGCAAGCCGCTTCACCGCAGAGCTGCCGGGCCGCGCGCGCTGCCTGGTCGCGCATCCGGTCAACCCGCCGCATCTCGTGCCGTTGGTCGAACTCGTGGGCGCCCCGTGGACCGCCGCGGACACGATTTCTCGCGCGCGCGAAATCTTTGAACAAATCGGCCAGGTTCCCATCGTCGTGCGCCGCGAGATCGACGGCTTCATCCTCAACCGGCTGCAAGGCGCATTGGTCGCGGAGGCGTTCCGGCTGGTGGGCGATGGCTACGTCTCGCCGCAGGACCTCGACAAGACCGTGAAGGACGGGCTCGGTCTGCGCTGGTCGTTCCTGGGCCCGTTCGAGACCATCGAGCTCAACGCGCCGGGCGGCATTGCCGATTATTGCGCGCGCTATGCCGGCTTTTACCGGCGGCTGCAGGCCGCGCCGGCCGGACCGGGGGTGTTCGCGTCCGAGAACATCGAGCGCATGCTGGCGCAATGGAGCAAAGACGCGGGCCGCGAGCGGCTCGAAGCGCGCTCGCGCTGGCGCGACCGCAGGCTCGCGGCGCTCCGCGCCCATAAGCGAGAGCAGCCGAAGGACGAGCGGTCCTGATCCGATGAGCGGTGAATGACTTGCTTACTCGCTCACCGCTGAGGACAGATGTACCCGGTGCCGCTGGGATTCTTGAAGCACCCGACGGATTCCGGGATCACCTGCTTCGGCAGCCACAATACCGCTTTGGGGAAATAGATGATGAATCCGATCGTGATGAGGAACACCACATAGATCGGCAGTGCAGCTCGAATCGCATGCGAGAAGCGCACGCCGACGAATTTCGACGCCATCAGCAGCACGAGCCCGTAGGGCGGGGTAATCAAGCCGAATGCCAGCGTGGCGATGAGCACCACGCCCATGTGAACCGGGTTGATGTCGCCGGCCTCGGTGAGCACGTTTACCAGCGGCATGAAGATGATGATGGTCGGCACCGGCTCGATGAAATCGCCGATGATGGTGAACAGCAGAACCATCAGGAGCATGATGAGATGCGGATCATTGCCGGCAATTCCGGTGATCCATTCCGCGATCACGATCGCGCCGCGCAGATACGCGAGCATCCAGCCGAAGGCCGCCGCCGCTCCGATGGTGATCAGCGGCAGCGAGAAGATCAACCCTGCCTGGCAGAAATCGTAAGGCAGCTTGACCAGGTGCTTGCGGTTGAGCGACGGGATCACGGCGAACAGGATCCAGACCACGGCGACGACGCCGGCCTCGGTCGGCGTGAACCAGCCGGTGAGGATGCCGCCGAGCAGAATGACCGGGATCATCAGCGGCAGCGACGCGTCCTTGACGGCGAGGCCGAGCTGCCCGAGGCTCGCGCGCTTGCGCTGCATGCCGAGCGGACCGAAGAAGTAGCAATAGATCATCAGGCCGAAGCCGATCATGAGCCCAGGCAGCACTCCGGCCATGAACAGGCCGGCGATCGATACATTGCCGACGGCGCCGTAGACCACCGCGGTGATGCTGGGCGGCACCAGAGCCGCGATGGTCGAAGCAGCGGCAATCAACGCGGCAATGAACGCAGGTTCGTAGCCTTCCCGCTTCATCGGCCCGCCGAGCGCGCGGCTCATGACGGCGACGTCCGCGGTGGTCGAGCCCGACATCTCCGAGAAGAACATGCTGAACACGGCGACCGTCTGCGACAGACCTCCCCGAATGTGTCCGACCAGGGCAAGCGACAGATTGGAGATGCGGACCACCACGTTGGCGGAGCTCATGAGCTCCCCGACCAGCAGAAAGAACGGGATCGCCAGCAGGGCCTCGGAATCCATTCCGTCGAACATCTTCTGAATAATGGTCGGGAACGTAACGTCGGTGAAAATCGTGCCGACCAGCACGCCCGCCATCAGCGAGAATGCGACCGGCACGCCCATGTACCCGAACAGCAGGAAAAGGAACGTCATCAGCGCGAGGATCAAAGGCGCGCTCAAAATCGGCCTCCGATCTGTTCGATGCCTGCACGACCCGCATCCCTATCCTCGAATGGATCGGGCGGATGATCGAAGCCGTTGCGCCAGCCGTTCACCAGTTGCTCGATCGTGAACAGCGCAATCAACAGGCCCGATAGCGGGATCGCGGCATACAACGAGGCGATCGGTGTCAGGGAGGGCATTCGGAAGCTGCCGAAACCGCGCAGAAAATTGAGATAGCCGAAATAGACCATGCAAAGCGCGACGCCAAGCACGACGGTCCGAATGACCGTGTCGACAAGTTGCCGGGTGCGGCCGTGCAACGATTCCGAGAGGGCCGTCAGATACAGGTGATCGTTGCGCCGGGTTGCCACTGCCGCGCCGATGAAAATGCCGTAAATGAAGAACGTCGACGTGACTTCCTGCAGCCAGAGCCACGGCCGGCCGATCAGCCGGGTCACGATGTCGAACATCACGGAGGTCGAGAAGGCAAACAGCGTGATGCCGCACATGACCATCAGGGTCACCTCGAGCCAGTCGAGCGCCGGCCATTTGAGGTGACGCTGGCGTGGAAGGAGCAGCTCCCGCGCGAATGCCATGGCGCCCGATCCCGAAGCGAGGCCGGCGGACCGGCCGGCCGCGCGACTGCTCCGCTTATTGGACCGCGCGAACCAGTTTCACGATCTTCGTCGCGTGCGGCCCCAGTTCGGCGGCGAGTTTGTCGAGATACGACTCGGCGATCTTCACGAAGCTGCTCTTGTCGACGTCGGTGACGACTTTGACGCCGATCGAGGCGAGCTTGGCCTGCGATTGCTTCTCCAGCTCGAGCGCCTTGGCTGGTTCGACTCGGGCGACTTCATCCGCCGCGGCTTGGACCCACGTCTTCTGTTCCGGCGTGAGGCTTTGCCAGAGCTTGTCGCTGACCCATACCAGGCTGTTGTTGGCCTCGTGCTCGGTGATGGAGAGCACCGGCGCCACCTCGTAATGTTTGTTGACGAGGTACACATTGATGCCGTTCTCGGCGACGTCGACGACGCCGGTCTGCAAGGACGTGTAGACGCTGCCGAACGGCATATGGACCGTTTGCGCTCCGTAGGCCGGGAACATGGCGTCCTCGGTCGCCGTGGCCTGCACGCGAACTTTCAGGCCTTTGATATCTTCCACCTTGTGGATCTCTCGCTTGCTGTACATGTCCCGCAGGCCCAGCGTGCCCAAGGCCAACACGTGGACACCCTGCACCGTCTCGTCGATCATGTCCCGTACGGCCTTGGACACCTGGGCGTCGGCGAGCGCCTTGGTGAGGTGCTGGTCCGAGCGAAACAGAAAATGCAGCGAAAAGACGCCTGCCTGCGGCGAGAGAGTCGCGGTGTTGGCCGACGAGGTAATCGCGAAATCAAGGTCGCCGGATCGCAGAAGCTGAAGGACCTGAGGCTCCTGCCCCAGCTGAGCGCCCGGGTATTGTTCGATGACGAAGGTATTCCGGCTGAGCTCGGCGAGCTTGGCAGCGAAAACGTCCGCGGCGACGCCGTAGCCGGTCGTGCGAGGCTGATCGTAGGCAAACCTGAAGCGCTTGACGTCTTGTGATAGCGCGTCGGCGGTCCAGCATGAACCGGCCGCCCCAAAAGCCAGTGCCGCAACAAGCGCGCGAACGATGTGCACCATGTTTCCCTCCCGTCGTCCTTCCCTATTGCTTACTCGCGTATTTCTTTCGATCGAGCATGATCGACGTGCCCTCCGGGGGTGTCAAGCGAACCCAGGCTTTCAAACCGC
>WNGD01000884.1_pt1 | contig 33614 bp, 26 predicted proteins | sample 5400671 | NCBI WGS metagenome assembly WNGD01 (sample SAMN13153369, study PRJNA577476) | soil metagenome | isolation source: 40 cm soil or saprolite under grassland replicate 2 | place: USA:California | collected 2016-06-15 | reverse complement strand
CCACCCGGCGGGTCCGCGCGGTTGCGGCCGACGGCTCGGGCGACGACCTGATCGCCGGTCTGGCGGCGCGAACGGGGGGCCAGCGCCTGGTCGTGACCGCTGACCGGGAACTGCGTGCCAGGTGCGCCGCCGCCGGGGCATCGGTGACTGGCCCGCGATGGCTGCTCGGGATGCTCTGACCGCGGTTGCCCCTCGCACCGACGGCACCGGCGCCGGCCGTACCGGCCGACGGCACTGGCGCCGACGGCGCGCCCGCCAGACGCCGGCCCGCGAGGCGCCGGTGTACCGTCGGCAGGGTGCCCGGCACCCCCCACATCCGGGAGGCCGCGGCCGGGGACGGCCGCGGCCGGTTCCCGCTCGGGGCGTCCGTGACGATCGCCGAGCTGGACGGCGACCCGCATCCGCTGTTGCGGCGGCTGCGCGAGCACGAGCCGGTCTCCTGGCTGCCGGCGCTCGGCGGCTGGCTGGTGACCCGGCACGATCTTGCGTTGCGGGTGATGCGCGACAGCGAGACGTTCACCGTCGACGATCCGCGGTTCTCCACCGCCCGGATGGTCGGCCCGTCGATGCTTTCGCTGGACGGCGCGGAGCACCGGCGGCACCGCGATCCGTTCAGCCAGGCGTTCCGCGGCGCGGCGGCGAATGCCCGGCTAGCCGCATTCGCCGCGGCCGAGGCCGCCCGCCTGGTGGCAGCCATGCGGGTGAACGGCAGGGCAGAGTTGCGCCGCGGCCTGGCCGGCCCGCTGGCGGTCGCCGTCGTCGCCGAGTTGCTTGGCCTAGCCGAAACGGACCCCGCCGTGATCTTGTCCTGGTACGACGCGATCGTCGGCGCGGTCACTGCGCTGTCAGCGGAGTCCGGCCGCGGCGCCGCGACCAGCGCACACGGCGGCCCGGCTGCGACGGCCGCGCCATCCGGGACCGGGCCGCCGCCGGGAACCCGCGGACAGCAGGCCGGCGGCGGACAGCCGGTCGGCGGACAGCCGGCCGACGGCGCGTACCGGGCCGGCCGGGCGGCTTTCGGCGAGCTGCGGGGCAGCATCGAGAGGGCGATCGGCCGGGGTGCTGCCGCCTCGCTCGTCGCCACCGCGGCCGGGAGCGGCGGCCTGACCACCGACGAGGTGGTATCGAATGCGGCTGTGCTGATGTTCGGCGGGATCGAGACCACCGAGGGAATGATCTGCAACGCGATCTTGCACCTGCTCAGCCATCCCGGCCAGCTGGCCGAGGCCATCGCCGACCGGGACCTGCTGGCCAGCGCGGTGGAGGAGTCGCTGCGGCTTGAGCCAGCGGCGGCGGTGATCGATCGCTATGCCACCGCCGGTGCGCTGGTCGGCGGAGCCCGGATTCGGCGCGGAGACCTGGTCATCGTTTCTATCGCGGCCGCGAACCGCGATCCGGCGGTCTTCGCCGAACCCGACCGGTTCGACATCGGGCGGCGCAACGCGCGGCAGAATTTCGGGTTCGCCCGCGGCTCGCATTTCTGCCCGGGTGCGGAACTGGCCCGGCTGGAGACGCAGTCGGCGATCCGCGCGCTGCTTGGCCAGCTGCCCGACGTCCGCCTGGACGCTGGCCGGCCGAGCGCGCCGCGCGGGCTTGTCTTCCGCAAGCCGCCCGCGCTGCACGTCTGCTGGACGCCCTAGATCCACCGCAACGCGCCGCGATCTGAGCCGGGCCGCGATCTGAGCCGGGCCGCGATCTGAGCCGGGCCGCGACCTGAGCCGGGCCGCGACCTGAGCCGGGCCGCGACAGCCTAGTCGCCGCGCTGTCAGGACACCTGGACGGACCGCTTTGCGAGGCCGAGCCAGTAGCCGGTGATGGTGGTGACCGGCGGCGAGGTGCCGTCGGTCGCGCCGAGCGTTACGAACAGCGGGGCGAAATGCTCCGTAGTCGGGTGCGCGTAGCGGGCCCCCGGTGCGCTGCGGAACTCGGCAAGCGCGTCGATGTTGCCGCTATCCAGCGCCACGCCGGCCCAGTGGTCGAACTCCGCCGACCAGCCCGGCGGCGGAGCGTCGAACCGGAAGTCCCGCAGGAACGGCAGCCCGTGCGTGAGGAACCCGCTGCCGATGATCAGCACCCCCTCGTCCCGCAGCGGCCGGAGCTTCGCGCCGATGCTGATCAGCCGCTCGGGATCCAGGGTCGGCATGGAAATCTGCAGCACCGGGATGTCCGCGTCCGGGTACATGACGGTGAGCGGCACGTAGGCGCCGTGGTCGAGCCCACGGTCCGGCTGGTCGGCAACGGGCTCGGCGCCCGACAGCAGGCCGCGTACCTGTGCCGCCAGGCCCGGGCTGCCGGGGGCCGGATACTGGGCGTGGTAGTAGCGCTCGGGGAAGCCGCCGAAGTCGTAGACGAGCGGCACGCCGCCCCTGATCGCGCCGATCGTCAGCGGCGCGGATTCCCAGTGCGCCGACACCATCAAGATTGCCCGGGGACGCGGCAGCGCCCGCGCCCACGCCGCCAGCTGTGCTACCCAGAGCGGGTCGTCGACCAGCGGCGGCGCGCCGTGGCCGAGGTAGATCGCCGGCATCCGGCCCGGGGTGATGCCCGCGGCGGCCTTCTCGGCAACCTGCTGCGCCGCGTCCAGCGGCACCGGCTCGTACTCGGGCTCCGCCGCGCTGAGCTCCTCGTCCATGGATACTCCTTACCCGAAATTCGCGGGCCGCCGCCACGGCCCGTGCCATGATCACGGAGACTTCCGGGGGCCGGCGCACCCGAAAGTCTCCGTGATCATGAAACCCGCCCGCCCGGAGACGCGGGCCTACCCGGGGGCGAGCCAGAGCACGCCAAGCGGCGGGACGGCCAGCACGGCGGAGGCCGGCAAGCCGTGCCAGGGCTCGGGAACGGCCTCGAGCACTCCCATGTTGCCGACCCCGCTGCCGCCGTACGCGTCCGCGTCGGTGTTGATCACCTCGCGCCACCGTCCGGCTCGGGGCAGCCCGATCCGGTAGTCCAGATGCGGCTCCCCGGCGAAGTTGGCCACGCAGGCGATCACGCCAGCGCCGCGGTCCGCGCGCTCGCCGCCGGCCGCGTAACGCAGGAACGACACCACGTTGCCAGCTGCGTCATTCGCGTCGATCCAGCCGAATCCATCCGGCGAGAAGTCATCCGCCCAGACGGCGGGACTGGCGCGGTAGGCCTCGTTCAAATCTATGACGAGTTGCTGCAAGCCGGCCTGCCGCGGGCCGCCGAGCGCGGCCCAGTCCAGGCCTGCCTGCTCCGACCACTCGGCTGCCTGCCCGAACTCCGAGCCCATGAACAGCAGCTGCTTGCCGGGGTGCGCCCACATGTAGGCGAGCAGCGCCCGCAGCCCGGCGAACTTCCGCCATTCGTCGCCAGGCATCTTGCCGAGCAGCGAGCCCTTGCCGTGCACGACCTCATCGTGCGACAGCGGCAGGACGAAATTCTCGGTGTAGGCGTACATCATCGAGAACGTCAGCTCGTTGTGGTGATAGTGCCGGAACACCGGGTCACGTGCCAGGTAGGCGAGCGTGTCGTGCATCCAGCCCAGGTTCCATTTCAGGCCGAACCCGAGCCCGCCGAGGTGCACCGGCTGGGTCACGCCCGGCCACGCGGTCGACTCCTCCGCGATCATCATGATGCCGGGATGCCGCCGGTAGCAGGTCGCGTTCACCTCGCGGAGCAGCGCGACCGCGTCCAGGTTCTCCCGGCCGCCGGCCGCGTTCGGCGCCCACTCGCCGTCCTCGCGCGAGTAGTCCAGGTACAGCATGGAGGCGACGGCGTCCACCCGCAGCCCGTCGGCGTGGAACTCCTCCAGCCAGTACCGGGCGTTGGCGACCAGGAAGTTGCGCACTTCCTTGCGGCCGTAGTCGAAGATCAGCGTGCCCCAGTCCGGGTGCTCGCCGCGCCTGGGGTCGGCATGCTCGTACAGCGGCGTGCCGTCGAACCTGGCCAGCGCCCAGGTGTCCCGCGGGAAATGCGCGGGCACCCAGTCGAGCAGCACCCCGATGCCGGCCTGATGCAGCCGGTCCACCAGCGCCCGGAACTCATCCGGCGTGCCGAACCTGGCCGACGGCGCGTAATACGACGTCACCTGGTAGCCCCAGGAGCCGCCGTACGGGTGCTCGGCGACCGGCATGAACTCCACGTGGGTGAAACCGAGCTCGGTGACGTAGCGGGTGAGCTGGTCGGCCAGCTCCAGATAGGACAGCCCGGGCCGCCACGAGCCCAGGTGCACCTCGTACACGCTCATCGGCTGGCGCAGCGGGTCCCGGCCGTCCCGCGCGGCCAGCCACTCGCCGTCGCCCCACTGATACCGCGACTGGCACACCACCGACGCGGTGTCCGGCGGCCGCTGCGCACGGGCCGCCATCGGGTCGGCCTTGCGCTGCCACGTGCCGTCCGGCCCGCAGATCTCGAACTTGTACCTGGTGCCCTCCCCGGCCCCGGGCACGAACAGCTCCCACACGCCGGATCCGCCGAGCGAGCGCATCGGATGCGCATGCCCGTCCCAGAAATTGAAGTCCCCGATCACCCGCACGCCGCGGGCGTTCGGCGCCCAGACCGCGAAAGAGCTGCCGGTGACAGGATCAAAGCCCATTGGGAACGGGTTTTCGCCGGCCGCTGCCGCGGTGTGGCCGGCTGTGTTCGCCGGGGGAGCAGGGGCGCGGCCGGGGTATGCGCGGATATGAGCGCCGAGAACCCGCCACAGTTCCTCATGCCGGCCCTCGCCGATGAGGTGCAGGTCAATCTCGCCGAGAGTGGGCAGATGCCGGTATGGGTCGTCGGCCAGCAGCTCGCCCCGCTGCCCGGGTGTTCCGGCGCCAGGCTGGCCGTCCTCGGCGCCCGGGTAGGTCACGGCGAGCCGGTAGTCGGGGATCTCGGTGCCCGGCACCGTCGCGGCGAACACGCCCTGGTGCAGGTGGCCGGCCGGGAACCGGCGGCCGTCGGCGAGCACGACGGTCACCGAGGTGGCGAGCGGCCGCAGGGTGCGGATCGCGATCCCGCCGGTGACCGGGTGCGCGCCGAGGATGGCGTGCGGATCGTGGTGCAGGCCTGCCACGATCTTGTCGATCTCGCTGAGGCTGACCTGGGTGGCGCTGTCGTCCGCGGCGGTCATGGCTACATCCCGGCGATCGCGTCGAGCGGGATGGCCTGCCAGGACGGCCGGTGCCTGGCCTCGTAGGTCACTTCGTACACCGCTTTGTCGAGCATCAGGGCGTGCAGCAGCACGCCCTGGTCACCCGGGTCGGTCCCGCTGGCGCTCGTGTACCCGGCGCAGAACGCGTCGGAGTTCCTGGCCACCCAGTCCCTGGCTGATCCGGCCAGGCGGGCGGCATCGGGGTGGCCGGCCAGCTGGTGCCGCGCCGCGTAGTCGAACGACCGCAGCATGCCAGCGACGTCCTGCAGGGCGGGCGAGCGGGAGCGGCGGCGGGCCAGCGGGGTGGCGGGCTCGCCCTCGAAGTCGAGCGCCACCCAGCCGGTCTGGGTCCGCATCACCTGGCCGAGATGGTAATCGCCGTGCACCCGCTGGACCGGCAGCCGGGTGTCGAGGCCGGCCAGCCGGGCGTACGCGGCCTCGACCTTTCCGGCCAGCCTGGCCAGGTCCGGCACCTCGGCGCAGGCCGCCTTGAGCTTGCTGGTCAGCCGCGCGGCGAGCGCGGCCACCGCGTCCGGCTCCAGCATGCTGGTGCCGAAGGCGGTGGCCAGGTCGGCGTGCACGCTGGCGGTGGCCGCGCCGAGCCGGTGCGCCTCGCCGGCGAAATCGCCGCCCGCGTCGGCGGCCCGGCTGGCGTCCGCGGCGTACAGGTCGCGCAGGCTCGTCTCGGCGAGCGACCACCCGTCGCAGGCGCCCCGCAGGTACTCGGACAAGATGGCGAGCAGGGCGGGCTCGTCGCCATTCAGGCCGGCCTCGATCCAGCCGAACGGCCGGGCCACGTGCGGCGAGCCAAGGCCGGCCAGCGCGTGTGCCACCTCAAGGTCCGGGTTCTGGCCGGGGAACACCCGGCGGAACACCTTGAGGATGGCGGACTCGCCGAAGATCAGGCTGGTGTTGCTCTGCTCGGCGGAGAGCACCAGGCTGTCCGCGGTCTCGTCGATCGGCGCGGCAGGCTCGGCGACGAATCGCAGCGGGCCGGTTACCCGCCCGGCGGCGATGCCGCGGGTCAGCACGCGGGTCAGCGCCGGGTCATGCAGCGCGTCGTATGCCGTCCCACCGCGCCCGTCTGGGCCGATGACCGCGTGGTTCAGCTCCGCTGGTACGTGCGCGCGGACGCCGGCCAGCACCTGGTACCTGACCGCGTTACCGCCGTCGGACACGCTGACAATCAGGTGCCGTAGCTCGGGATCGCCGCTGGCGAGCGGGGTGTCAGCGATGATCGCGAGATCGACGGCGGCGGTGCCGCCCGGATACCAGCGCTGAGCTGGCAGCCACGTCGCGAGCGAATGCTCCAGTGTCATGATTGCGGGCATGTGTCCCTTCGCGTCGGCTGTCTATCACCGTACGGGCGGAGCGGCCAGGCGTCGGCCACGGGGTGGCGGTAGGCGCCCGGGTGGTCAGTCGCCGCTGGCGAGCCGCCCGGCCGGTGCCCGCCGGGCCGCTGCCGTCCGCGCGGCGGGCGGCAGCCCGCCGCATCGCGGCGCCGGATGAGCGCGCAGCGCCGCCCGGAACGCGGACAGCGCGGCGGCGCTCGCTGAGGACTGCCCGACGACAAGCATCCCGGTCATGAACGTATGGATCTTGCAGTAGAACGGGTACGCGCCTGCCTGCTTGGGCGCGACGAAGAAGACGGCCTTCCCGGGCGCGATATTGCCCGTGTTGAACGCGCTGGCGAACTTGGCCGCCGGGCCCGCCGACAGCGTGTGCACCACCGAGTCCTCGTTCTTCACCTCGACCCGCTCGCCCGGCCGCACCTTAGGGGCCGCCGGGGAGAACTTGAAGTTCTTGATGATGACCGTGAGCACGCTGCCGGAACCTGGCGGGGCGGTCTGGCCGGCCGACGGTGACCCCCCGGCGCCGCCGCCCGCGCCGGCCACCGAGACGCCGAGTACCACGAGCGCCACCACGGCCAGCCCGGCCACGGCCCGGCTAGCCAGCAGCCGCTGGCCGGAACTGAGCGCCTGCAGCCGGCCAGCCGCCGCGCCAAGGCCAGGGGGCCGGGCGGCCCGGTCGGGCAGGGCAGCGTGCGCCGGGGCGGCAGCGGGCGCCGGGGCGACGGCGAGGACCGCCAGCGCGGCGAACGCCGCCACCTCGATCACCCCGGCGACGATGCCGGCCGTCGTGCGGACTTCGGTGAAGCCGAACAGGCCGATCCAGAGCGAGAGGAGATAGCCCGCCAGGGTCGAGGCGGCGAACCCGGCGCCGGCCGCGGCGACCAGCGGGCTGCGGATCGCCAGCACCGCGGCCGCCAGCGCGAATGCCGCGATGATCTGCAGCAGGAACAGCCAGCCGATGGTCGGGATATCCCGGTAGCCGGTCAGGTAGAGGTCCAGGTGGATGGCGCCTGTCGCGACGAGCAGCGCCGCGCCCGCAAGCCGCAGGATGAGCTGCTGCCGCGCGTTACCCGGCCCGGGTGGTGTAGTCATGACCTTTTCACGCCCCTGTCGGTGGCCCGGTTCAAAATTCGGTGGTCGGCTCAATCCGGTCCGGCAGCGGCGGCAGCTGGAACCAGTAGAAGCCGTGCCCGGGCAGCGTCAGCAGGTAGCTGAACTCCCCGATCGGCGGGAAGGGGACGCCGCCCATGCACTCGACCGGGGTGACTCCCTTGAACCTGCGCAGGTCGAGTTCCACCGGCTGCGGGAACCTGGACAGGTTGTTCACGCACAGGATCTGGTCGGCGCCGCCGGTGCCGGCGCCCGGTTCGGTGTACTCACGGACGAACGCCAGCACGCTCGGATTGGAGGAGCTCAGCTCCTCGTACCGGCCGAGGCCGAAGACCGGGTGCCGTTTCCTGATCTCGAGCATGCGCTTAGTCCAGTGCAGCAGGGAGCCGGAGTTCTTCTGCTGCGCCTCGACGTTGAGCGCCTGGAAGCCGTAGATCGGGTCCATCAGCAGCGGCAGGTAGAGGCGGGCCGGGTCGCAGCCGGAGAATCCGGCGTTCCGGTCCGGCGTCCACTGCATCGGGGTGCGCACGCCGTCCCGGTCGCCCAGCCAGATGTTGTCGCCCATGCCGATCTCGTCGCCGTAGTACAGCACCGGCGAGCCGGGCAGCGACAGCAGCAGCGCGGTGAACAGTTCCAGCTGGTCACGGACGTTGTCGAGCAGCGGGGCGAGCCTGCGCCGGATCCCGATGTTGGCCTTCATCCGGGGGTCCTTGGCGTACTCCGCGTACATGTAGTCACGCTCGTCGTCGGCCACCATCTCCAGCGTCAGCTCGTCGTGGTTACGCAGGAAGATGCCCCACTGGCAGCCGGCCGGGATCGGCGGGGTCTGGGCCAGGATCTCCGAGATCGGGTAGCGCTGCTCGCGCCGCACGGCCATGAAGATGCGCGGCATCAGCGGGAAGTGGAAGGCCATGTGACACTCGTCGCCGCCGACAGCCGGGTCGCCGAAGTACTCCACCACATCGGCCGGCCACTGGTTCGCCTCCGCGAGCAGCACGCGGTCCGGGTAGAGGCGGTCCACCTCGGACCTGACCCGGCGCAGGTACTCGTGGGTTTCCTTCAGGTTCTCGCAGTTGCCGCCCTCCCGCTCGTACAGGTACGGCACGGCATCCAGCCGGAATCCGTCGATGCCGAGGTCGAGCCAGAACCGCAGCACCTCGATCATGGCGTCCTGCACGCGCGGGTTGTCGTAGTTCAGGTCCGGCTGGTGGGCGAAGAACCGGTGCCAGTAGTACTGGCCGCGCACCTGGTCGTAGGTCCAGTTGGAATGCTCGGTGTCCACGAAGATGACCCGCGCGTCCCGGTAGCAGTCGTCGGTGTCCGACCACACGTAGAAATCGCCGTACGGGCCTTCTGGGTCGCTGCGCGAGGCCTGGAACCAGGGGTGGTCTTCGCTGGTGTGGTTCATGACCAGGTCGGCGATGACCCTGATGCCGCGCTCGTGCGCCGCCTCGACCAGCTCGACGAAATCTCCGATGGTGCCGAAGTCCGGCAGTATGGAGGTGAAATCGGCGATGTCGTACCCGCCGTCCCGCAGCGGCGACGCGTAGATGGGCAGCAGCCAGAGGCAGTCGATCCCGAGCCATTGCAGGTAGTCGAGCCTGGAGATGAGGCCACGGATGTCCCCGGTGCCGTCGCCGTTCGAATCGTGGTAGCCGCGCACGAGGACCTCGTAAAAGACCGCGCGCTTGTACCATTCCGGATCCCTGGGCTTGTCGAAGGAGAACGAGTCCGGCACCGGCTCGTTCGGCGCGGAGGGAAATTCCGCCACCGGTATCGGCGGCAGTCCCGGGCCGCCGGCCGGCCCCGGCTCAGGCTTTCTGGCCACTGCGTTCTCCTGCGCGTCTGCTGGATCTTGCCTGGTCTGCTACGTACTGATGGTGAAGATGTGCGCGGGCGCCACCGCGGGGTCCAGGCGCACGTAGTTTGCCTGCCGCCACCGGTAAGACTCGCCGGAAAGCTCATCGGTGACAAGGAACTCCGCGTTCGCATCCAGGCCGAGTGCGGCCATATCTAGCCAGATGGTGGCCTCACGCGGCTGGCGCCAGTCGGTGTTCACGACGACAAGAACGACGTCCCGGCCCGGCGGGCCGCCCGCGGCGCCGCCGGAGTTCTTGGAGAAACAGAGTAGCTCCGGCTGGTCCGCGGCGTGGAAGCGGAGGTTGCGAAGCCAGTGCAGGGCGGGGTGTGCCTTCCTGATCATGTTGAGGCGGGTCAGGAATGGCGCGATGCTGGCGGCTGCGGTCTGCGCGTCGTCCCAGTCGCGCGGCCGGTACTGGTACTTCTCCGAGTCCAGGTACTCCTCGGTGACGCCCGGCGCGGCGGGCAGGTTCTCGCAGAGTTCGTAGCCCGAGTAGACCCCCCAGGACGGGACCAGCATCGCGGCGAGCACCGCGCGCGCCCTGAACGCCGCGGGCCCGGCGTACTGCAGGTACTCGCTGAGGATGTCCGGCGTGTTGACGAAGAAATTCGGCCGCATGTAGGCCGCCGCGCGGCCGGCCAGCTCGCGCAGGTACTCGGCGATCTCGCCGGCCGAATCGCGCCAGGTGAAGTAGGTATACGACTGGTGAAAGCCGATCTGGGCCAGCGTGTGCATCATGGCGGGCCTGGTGAACGCCTCGGCCAGGAATAGCACGTCCGGATCGGTGCGCGCCACGTCGGCAAGCAGCCGCTCCCAGAACCGCAGCGGCTTGGTGTGCGGGTTGTCCACCCGGAAGATCCTGATCCCGTGACCCATCCAGTGCCGGAGGATCCTGAGCGCCTCCGCGTAGATGCCGTCCGGGTCATGGTCGAAGTTGAGCGGGTAAATGTCCTGGTAGCGCTTGGGCGGGTTCTCGGCATAGGCGATCGTGCCATCGGCCCTGGTGGTGAACCATTCCGGATGCGAGCGCACCCACGGATGGTCGGGCGAGGCCTGCAGCGCGAAGTCGAGCGCGACCTCCAGGCCGAGTTCGGCTGCCCGCGCGACGAAGGCGTCGAAGTCGGCCAGCGTGCCGAGATCCGGGTGGATGGCATCGTGCCCGCCGGCCGGCGAGCCGATGGCCCACGGCGAGCCCGGCTCACCCGGGCCGGCGTTCAGGAGGTTGTTGGCGCCCTTACGCGCCGTCGTGCCGATCGGATGCACGGGCGGCAGGTAGACGACGTCGAAGCCCATCGCCGCGACGGCGTCCAGCCGGCCAGCGGCAGTGCGCAGCGTCCCGGAGCGCGGCACCCCGCTGCCGCCGCGGCCGGGCCGCGCCCCCTCGGATCGCGGGAAGAACTCGTACCAGGCACCGTAGAGCGCCCGCTGCCGGTGCACGATGACCGGGCACCACGCAGACCGGGTGAGCAGGTCGCGCAGCGGGCGGGCGGCGAGGATCGCGGTGATCTCCGGGCTGACCGCGACCGCGAGCCGGTCCTGCGCCGAGGCGCGCGGGTCGCGCAGCCGCGCGGCCACCGCCGCCAGCGCTGCCCGTGCCTCGATCGCGGCCGGCCGGCCCAGCTCGGCCAGCGCTGCCGCCGGGTCGCCCTTGCCGGATGGCCTGATGTTCCGCGCGGCCCGCTCGAACAGCAGCGCGCCTTGCGCGAGCATGAGCTCCGCGTCCTGGCCGATCGGCACCTTGATGCTCGCATCGTGCCGCCAGCCGGCGATCGGGTCGGCCCAGGCCTCCACCCGGAAATGCCACAGCCCAGGGCCGGTAACGGTGACCTCGGCGCCGCAGCGGTCGGTGCCCGCGGCGAGCTCGCGCATCGGGACTAGCGGCCCGCGGCCGCCATCCGGGCAGCGCAGCACGACGCCCGCGCCGAGCATCTCGTGGCCCTCGCGGAACACCGTGGCGCTGACCTCGAAGGATTCCCCGCTGACGGCCTTGGCGGGGCGCCGCCCGCACTCCAGCACCGGCTGCACGTCAAGGATCGGAATGCGGCCTATCACCCTGCCACGCTACCCATCGGCGCGCGGCTGCAAGCGCCCCGGTTACCGTCTGGCCCGGGCACGCATTAGGGTCGCTCTGCGTGAGAGCGATCCGCAGGTTCACCATCCACCCGGTGCTGCCAGAGCCACTCGCGCCGCTGCGCGAGCTGATGCTGAATCTCCGCTGGTCATGGCATTCGGACACTTTTGACCTCGTTGCCGCGATTGACCCGGCCGGGTGGCTGCGGGCCGGGCAGGACCCGGTAGCCCTGCTGGCCGAGGTGCCGCAGGAGCGGCTCGCCAGCCTGGCGGCCGACCGGCGGTTCCTGCGCCGGCTCAGCGACGCCACTGACGAACTGCGGGAGTACCTCTCCGGCCCGCGCTGGTACCAGGCCAGCCCCGAGCTGGCCGGCCCGCCGGCCGCGGTGGCCTACTTCTCGCCGGAATACGGCATCACGGCCGCGCTCCCGCAGTACTCCGGCGGACTGGGCATTCTCGCCGGGGATCATCTCAAGGCAAGCAGCGACCTCGGCGTGCCGCTGATCGGGGTGGGCCTGCTGTACCGGCACGGTTACTTCACCCAGTCGCTGTCCGCGCCCGGCTGGCAGGCCGAGCGCTATCCGGCCGGGGATCCGAACGGCCAGCCGCTGGCCCTGCTGCGCGACGCTCGCGGCGCCCCGGTCCAGGTCACGGTCGCGCTCGCGGGCGGCATGACGCTCGCGGCGCAGGTCTGGCTGGCGCAGGTGGGCCGGGTCTCGCTGCTGCTGCTCGACTCCTACGTGGAGGGCAACGAGCCCGCGCTGCGCGAGGTCACCGACCGGCTGTACGGCGGCGGCAGTGATCACCGGCTCCGCCAGGAACTGCTGCTCGGGATCGGCGGCGTGCGGGCGGTCAGGCAATTCTGCGCGATCACCGGGCACCCGCAGCCCGAGGTCTTCCACACCAACGAGGGCCATGCGGGCTTTCTCGGCCTCGAGCGCATCCGCGAGTACGTCGGGCACGGGCTCGGCTTCGCCGAGGCCCTCGCGGCCTGCCGCGCGGGCACCGTGTTCACTACCCACACCCCGGTGTCGGCCGGCATCGACCGGTTCGCCAGGGACATGATCGAGAGCCAGTTCGGCGGGGCCGCGGAAGATCCCGCGCTGCCCTGCGAGCGAGTGCTCGCGCTGGGCGCGGAGACCTTCGCCGGCGGCGATCCCGGCGTGTTCAACATGGCCGTGATGGGGATGCGGCTGGCGCAGCGGGTCAACGGCGTGAGCAGGCTGCACGGGCAGGTCAGCAGGCAGATGTTCACCGGCCTGTGGCCGGGATTTGACTCCGCCGAGGTGCCGATCGGCTCGGTGACGAACGGCGTGCACGTCCCCAGCTGGGTGGCGCCCGAGATCCTGGAACTCGGCGCCGGCCAGCCCGAGCAGCCCGAGCGGGCCGGGCCGGCCTGGGACCAGATAGCGGCCGCCGCGCCCGAGCGGATCTTCCAGATCCGCCGCGTGCTGCGCGCCCGGCTGGTGGCCGAGGCCCGGCGGCGGCTGCATGCTTCCTGGCGCCAGCGCGGGGCCTCCGACGCGGAGCTGACCTGGATCGGCGATGCGCTCGACGAGAACGTGCTGACGATCGGCTTCGCCCGCCGGGTGCCGTCCTACAAGCGGCTGACCCTGATGCTGAACGACCCGGCCAGGCTGATCTCCCTGCTGCTCGACCCGGAGCGGCCAGTGCAGCTAGTGATCGCCGGAAAGGCGCACCCGGCGGATGACGGCGGCAAGCTGCTCATCCAGCAGATGGTGCGGTTCACCGACGATCCCCGGGTCCGGCACCGCATCGTGTTCCTGCCGGACTACGACATGGCGCTCGGCCGGGCGCTCGTGCAGGGCTGTGACGTCTGGCTGAACAACCCGCTGCGGCCGCTTGAGGCATGCGGTACCTCCGGGATGAAGTCGGCGCTCAATGGCGGGCTGAACCTGTCGGTACGGGATGGCTGGTGGGACGAGTGGCACGACGGCGCCAACGGCTGGGCGATACCGTCCGCCGACGGGGTCGCTGACCCGGCCCGGCGAGATGAGGTCGAGGCAGCGGCCCTTTACGACCTGATCGGCCAGTCGGTCGCGCCGCTGTTCTACGAGTCCGCGGACGGCGGCCCGCCGCGCCGGTGGCTGGAGATGGTGGCGCACACCCTGCGGACGCTGGGCCCGAAGGCTGAGGCCACCCGGATGGTGCGCGACTACGTCGCGCAGCTGTACCTGCCCGCGGCGCGATCGTCGCGGGCGCTCGCGCAGTCCGATTTCAGCGGCGCCCGGGAACTGGCGGCGTGGCAGGATCGCGTCGGGAAGGCCTGGCACACGATCCGGATCGAGCACGTGGAGGCCGAAGAGGGAGAGCAGCGTCCCGGCGCGCGGCTGGCAGTGCGGGCGATGGTCGCGCTGGGCGAGCTGGCCCCGGACGACGTCACCGTCCAGGTGGCGTACGGCCGGGCGGGGGACGAGGACGAGATCACCGATCCCAGCTATACCGACCTCGCCCTGGAGGGCGTTCCTGACGGCCAGCCGGTCGCCAGGTACGCCGGCGAGATCGAACTCGGCGGCCCCGGCCCGTTCGGCTACACCGTCCGGGTCCTGCCGCGGCACCGGCTGCTGGCCAGCACGGCCGAGCTCGGCCTGGTCACCGTCCCAGCCGCCCCGGCCGGAATGACGAACGGGGATCTTCGCTAACGCGCTGGTAGCGGGCCATGCGATATTAGTGCGACATAGTGTGTTGGCCGTGTCACGCCGCGCGAGTAAACCTGCGGGCTGATCGTGGCGTCCTCCTAACGAGGACACAAGGGCGGGCACGGGAAATTTATCCCCGTGCCAGGCAGAACGCCTGCAAAAGCCAGGGGGGCATGACATCCTGTGATAGACCGCTCTCGGTGAGTGACGCTAACCATCAGTTACTTTCTGTTACTGGCCAACTACCCCCAAAGCGTGAGAGGACCTGCCCCGTGAGAACCAAGATCAAGCCGGAGAACCGCCTGCTCACCCCTGCCGAAGTGGCAGCGATGCTCCGGGTAGACCCGAAGACCGTTACGCGGTGGGCGCGCGGCGGGAAGCTGTCGTCGATCCGCACGCCGGGCGGTCACCGCCGCTACAGCGAGAGCGAAGTCCGCGGCTTCCTGAACGGCTGGCAGCGGGTGTCGATGCCCCGCGCGTCAGGCGAGTGACCGGGCCGGTGCCTGCCCCGGGTGAAGCCGGGGCAGGCACCGAGGCGGGCTAGGGCAGGCCGAGCGGGGAGGTCGGCCTTTCCTGGCGGATGACGCAGCCCGCGCTCCGCCGCGCCCGCGGTCCTATCCAGGCCGGCCGCACCGGGCCGGGCGGCAACCCGGCAGAATGCCTGCATAGGATCGTGGCTCGGCATGGAGGTCAGGCATGGGTGAGTTCGTTCGGCTCGAGATCGATCAGGCCGTGGCCGTGATCCGGCTGGACCGTCCGCCGATGAACGCGCTGAATGCCCAGGTCCAGGAAGAGATCGCGGCAGCGGCTGCGCAAGTGACCGCCGATCAGGCCATCCGCGCCGCCGTCATCTACGGCGGCGAGAAGGTGTTCGCGGCCGGCGCTGACATCAAGGAGATGGCGGACGCGAGCTACAGCCAGATGTCCGCTGATACCCGCCGGCTGCAGGAAGCGTTCACCGCGGTGGCGAAAATCCCGAAACCGGTGGTGGCCGCCATCACCGGGTACGCGCTGGGCGGCGGCCTTGAGCTCGCGCTGTGCGCCGATTTCAGGGTGGCGGGCGAGAGCGCCAGGGTCGGCCAGCCAGAGATCCTGCTCGGCGTCATCCCGGGCGCCGGCGGCACCCAGCGGCTGCCCCGCCTGGTCGGCCCGTCCCGGGCAAAGGACATCGTCTATACCGGCCGGTTCGTCGGCGCGGCCGAGGCGCTCGCCATCGGCCTGGTGGACAAGGTCGTCCCGGACGATGCGGTCTACGCCGCGGCGCGGAACCTAGTGCGCCGCTACGCCAGCGGGCCGGCCGTCGCGCTGCGGGCCGCGAAGCAGGCCATCGACGAGGGCCTCGACGTCGATCTCGACACCGGGCTCGAGATCGAGCGGCTGAACTTCGCCGGGTTGTTCGCCACCGAGGACCAACGGACAGGAATGCGCAGTTTCATCGAGAATGGGCCAGGGAAGGCATCGTTCGCCGGCCGATGACACGGAGCAGCCGCGCGGTACCGCAACTAAGGATGGTGCCCAAGTGATCGAGCCTGGCGACAGCCTCTCGCTGGACATGGTCACCGCGGCGCTCCGCGCGGACAGCGCCGACGTGGCCGTTTACGCACGCGTGCTCACCGAGTCGCTTGGTGACGCCCTCCCGCCAGGGTGGGTCACGATTGACCGGGACCGGACGGTGTCCGACCGGATGCGTGGCCGGCCCGGTCAGGTTTCCAAGATCACCGTCCGGCTGGGCGAGCGCGTCATGACGCTCGGCATGCAGCGCGGCGCCCCGGTAGCCGAGATCTGCCGAGAGGTACGCGGGGTCGTCCTGTCCCGCCAGCCCGTCCCGGTCGGAGCGTGGGCGGAAGAGCTGGCCAGGGCGCTGGTCGCGCATGCGGAGGAGAACGCGCAGACAGCTCAGGCGCTGCGCCGGCTGGTAGCCGGGGAATAGCCCGGCCAGCCGCCGCCGCCCGGTTCAGGTCCGGGCCGCGGCGGCGGCGGCCGGATTGGAGATCACATGCATCACGCCTACCGCAGCGCACTGGTCACCGGGGCATCCAGCGGCATCGGGGAGCGCCTGGCCAGGCTGCTCGCCGCCGGTGGCTGCGACCTGGTCATCGTCGCCCGCCGGGCCGGGCGCCTTGCGGACCTCGCGGCGGAGCTGCGCACCGCCCACCACGTGCAGGTCGAGGTGCTTGCCGCCGACCTCACCACGCCGGGCGGCCTGCGGGCGGCCGAGAACCGGCTGGCCGACGCCGGCCGGCCGGTTGAGCTGCTCGTCAACAATGCCGGCTTCGGCCTGTCCGGGACTTTCGCCGACCACGGCGCCGACGGCGCGGAAGCGCAGATCCGGCTCAACGTGCTCGCCCTGGTGCGGCTGACCCACGCCGTCCTGCCCGGGATGCTGCAGCGCGGCTATGGCGGCGTGCTCAACGTCTCATCGGTGGCCGGCGTCCTCATCTCGCCCGGCGGCGCCACCTACGCGGCGACGAAGGCCTTCGTGACCTCGTTCAGCGAGAGCCTGCATGCCGAGGTGGCCGGCCGCGGGGTGCACGTTACCGCCCTGTGCCCCGGCCTGACCCGGACCGAGTTTCACGCCGAGGGCCACGACGGCCGCGCCTCGGCTCCGGCATTCGCGTGGCTTGCGGCAGGCCGGGTGGCGCGGGCCGGCCTCGACGCCGTCGCGGCCGGCCGGCCGGTCTCGGTGCCAGGGGCGCAGTACAAGGCGGTCGTCCCGCTCGCCAGGGCTGTCCCGCGCCGGGTATTGCGTATCGCCGGAAAGGCATTCCGGCGGGCCTGATCGCCGTTTCCTGCCGCCGGCTTGACAGCGGAACTCGCGGGGAATCCGTAGGCTGGTGCGGTCATGACTGAGCAGGACCGGACACCGGGCAAGTTCGGGCCCTACCGAGTGCTTGAGCGCATCGGCGAGGGCGGCATGGGCGTTGTCTACCTGGCCACCGATGCCGAGCAGCGCCCGGTCGCCGTCAAGGTGCTACGGCCTGCGGTGGCCGGCGACCCGAATGCGCGGCGCCGCCTGGCTCGTGAGGTCGAGATGATGCGACGGGTGCGCAGCCCGTTCGTCGCCGAGATCCTCGACGCGGACGTGACCTGTGACCCGCCCTACATCGTGACCAGGTACGTGCGGGGACGGACGCTTGAGCAGGTCGTCACCGCCCACGGCTCGCTGCGGGGCCAGGAGCTTGCCACGGTGGCCCGCGGTCTGGCGGCCGCCCTCACCGCCGTGCACGCGGCGGGCGTCGTGCATCGGGACCTGAAGCCAGGAAACGTCATGCTGGCCGGCGGCGAGCCGGTCGTGATCGACTTCGGCATCGCGCACTCGCCGGACTCGACCAGGATCACCCAGACCGGCATGTTCATGGGCACGCCCGGCTATCTCGCGCCCGAGGTCATCGAGGGCAAGGACACCGGCCAGGCGTCGGACGTGCATTCCTGGGGCGCCACGGTGGCGTTCGCTGCCACCGGCCGCCCGCCGTTCGGTACCGGCACCTTCGAGACGATCTTCTACCGGATCGTGCACGGGAAGCCGGATCTCGAGGGCTGCCCGCCGTCATTGCTGCCGCTGATGGCCGCGGCGCTGGCCAGGGATCCAGCTCGCAGGCCTGCCGCGGCGGAGCTGAACCAGCAGGTCGCCGCGCTGGTCCCGGCGGCGCTTGTGCCGGGCCCGGCGCCGGTAACCGGGCCTGGCGCGGTGCCGGCCGGGTGGCCTGGGCTAGCTGCTGGTAGTGCCGCGGCTGCTGGCGGCGCCGTGGCTGCTGGCGGCGCCGTGGCTGCTGGCGGCGCCGTGGCGGCTGGTGGCGTGGCCGCGGCGGCTGGCGGCGCGGCCGTGGTGCCGCCGACGATCGGCGACTGGGGCGTCCCGGCAGGCCCGGGCAACGGCGCTGGCGGTCCGCCCGATGGTGCCCGCGATGCGGGCAAGGCCGGCCAGGCGGCTGCGGCCCAGGCGGCTGCGGCCCAGGCGGCTGCGGCACTGCCGGGAGCTGGCCTGCCGGGAGCTGGCCTGCCGGGAGCTGGGCCGCCGGGAGCTGCGCCGCCGGGGAACGGCGAATCGGCGGTCGCTCCGCCGGGGTCGTGGCTACCGGTAGCCGGGCTGCCGGGGAGTGGCCAGCCGGGCGCCGCGCCCGGGGCCGCGCCGCCGGCACCTGCGCCGCCTGCGCCGGCCCCCGGCTGGCCGCATGCGACCCAGCCGCTGGCCGTCGGCAACCCGGCTGGTCCGTCGGTCGGCGACCTGCTGCCCGCGGTGCAGTACGGGCCGCCCGGTGCCAGGCCGGCCGGGGCGCTCCCGCCTGGCGACGGCAGCGTGGCGGCCGGCGGTGCCCGCGGGGCGGCCGCGCGCGCGGACGGCAGGCCCGCCCGGCGCCGCACCCGCTCGCTGTTCGTCCTGGCAATCGCGGCGGTGGGCGTGAGCGCCAGCGTGATCCTGCCGATCGCAGGCACGCTGACCGCACTGGCCGCGATCGTGTCGCTGCGAGCCGCCGACCTGACCGAGCGCCGCCTCGCTCGGCGACGTGCGGCGCATGGCGCCCGGCCAGCCGATCCGGCGGTAACGGTGCTGGCCTACCCGGTAATGCTGGCCTGGTCGGTGATCAGCTGCGTGCTGCTCGCACCGCTCGCGCTGGTGGCTGCCGGGGTCGCGGCCGGCATCACCATCCTGGCGGTGCCGGTTGACCCGTTCCCGCGCGCCGTTGCCTACGCGGCAGGGGCGCTGGTTGCCTGCTATGGCCTCGGCCCGGGCTCCGGTGGAGCCCGGCGCCAGCTCGGAAAGCTCTTTGACGCGGTGGGCCGCTCGCCGAGTGCCGCGCTCGTCGCGCTGATCGGCGTTTCCGCGCTTGCCGTTGCCGCGGTGGCGACCGCCGCTTCGCAACCGGCCTTCTACTGGCCGCTGCATCATCTCGGTGCGCCGAACGGCAACATGCATGCGCTGCGCATTGCGGCGCACCACGCGAGGACCGCCTTCATCAGGCTGGCCGGCCGGGTTGTCGGCTGAGACATACCCCGCGGCCGCCGGGGTTGCGGCGGCTGGCCGGCCGGTTTCGGCGGGGACATGCCCTGCGGCCGCCGGGGTTGCGGCGGTTTGCTCGGCGGGGCGGCAGGGCCGGGAGGCAGCGGGTAGCCCACCAGCCGATGCGCCCCGGTCTCAACCCGGTGGATATGGATTTCAGCGGCACCCAACACGCCCTATGCCATATCCACCGGGTTGCTCGCCGGGAGGCACGGCCGGCAGGGAGGCACGGCCGGCGGGGAGACCCCCGAGACCGATCAATCCCCGGCGAACTTCGAGCGGCTGGACGGTCGGGTCGCGTCAGCTGGCGCGCCGGTCGTGCACCTCGGCGCCGATCGTCGCGTTGGCGGGCAGGTTTCCCGGGGCCGGCTGCGGCGCCTGGGATGGCTCCGGTCGCCCGGTTGGCGGCAGCGGCCGGACGAGCCCGAGTGCGACCACCTCGTTGGCCAGCCGGACCCGCCGGTTCGTGCCCTCGGGGATCCGGAACTTCTGGTACAGGCGCAGCAGGTGCTGCTTCACCGCTGCCTCGGTGACCACGAGATCCGACGCGATCTCGCGCGCCGTCGCCGGCGCGACGAACGCCTCGTCGGACAGCGCCGGCCGGCACAGCGAGGTCAGCACGTCGAGCTCGCGGCGGGTCAGCTCGGGCGCGGCCGACCTGCGCAGCTCCACCTCGGCGGTGAAGTCCTCGCGGGCAATCCCGCCGACCCGGCAGCGGGCCGACCCGAACGTCAGCACATCGCCGTCCTCGAGCACCCGGCGGGCGACTAGGCGCCCGTTGACCCTGGTGCCATTCCGTGATAATCCGAGGTCGGTCACGTAGGCGTAAGGGCCGCGGCGGATGATCTCCGCGTGCAGCCGGGAGACGCTCGGGTCACTGAGGCGGACATCGACGGCGCAGCCGCGCCCGATAGTGGTGACATCCTCGCGTAGCGGTACAACCGCCCCGTTTTCCTCGATGCGGATGAATGGGTCCTCCATGACCCGCTCCTCCTGCCTGTCGGAGTAGTCAGTGATGTCTTACGGTCCAGCTACCCTCCTGGCCGGGATTCCTACCGTGTTTGGCGGCGGCGATTCCTGACCGTGTTCGGCGGGACCGGTGCCGGGGGATACCGGGGGCGGTGGCCGCCCGGACGGCCACCAGGGGAACTTGTGGGACGCATGGGGCGGGCTCGGGCCGCAGCGTGGCTGTCGCGGAAGTACACTGCCGAGCGAGCGGTCCAGGAGGAGTAAATGGCGGAAAAGCCGTCCAAGGGGCTGGCGGACGTCGTCGCCGCCTCCACCGCGCTGAGCGACATCGACGGCCTGGCTGGCCGCCTCTTCTACCGCGGCTACGACATCGACGAGCTGGCCGGAACCGCGACCTTCGAGGAGACCGCGTACCTGCTGCAGCGCGGGTCCCCGGCTAGCCACGGCGAGCTGGCCGGCTACCGCGGCGAGATCGCGGCCGGGCGCACGCTCGGGAAGCTGGTGAGCACGAGTCTCCCGGAGATCGCCCGCAGCCAGCAGCCGATGGAGGCACTGCGGTCCCTGGTCTCGCTGGCCAGCGCCGACGACCCGGACGTTGACTCCAACGAGCCCGGGCCGAACACCCGCAAGGCCGCCAGGCTGACCGCGCAGCAGCCGGTTCTGGTGGCGGCCTACGACGCCGCGCGGCGAGGGCGCGAAAGCGCGCCGGCCGATCCGGAAGCCGGCCTGGCGGCTAACTTCCTGCTGCAGATCACCGGGACGCCGCCATCCGAGCGGGAAACGCGGATCCTTGACACCTGCCTGGTGCTGCACGCCGACCACACGATGAACGCGTCGACATTCGCCGCCCGGGTCTGTGCGGCGACGCTCTCCGACATGCATTCCGCGGTGGTCGCCGCGCTCGGCACGCTCAAGGGGCCACTGCATGGCGGTGCCAACGAGCAGGTGATGCGAGGCCTTGCGGAGATCAGGAACAGCGGCGGCAGCGACCCGGCCGCCGCAGCCGTGACTCAGGTCCTCGCCCGGCTGCGGCAGGGCCAGAAAATAATGGGGTTCGGTCACCGCGTCTACCGGGCCGAAGACCCGCGGACGGCGCATCTGCGGGAGATTTCGGCGGAGCTTGCCGCGGCGTCCGGTGACGACACCTACTACCGCATGTCAAGAAAGATGGAGGAGGTCGTCTTCGCGGAGAAGGGCCTCTATCCGAACGTGGACTTCTACGCTGCCACTGTGTACCACTACCTGCGCATCCCGACGGACCTGTTCACCTCGGTCTTCTCGGTGAGCCGGATGGCCGGATGGACTTCGCACGTGATGGAGCAGCACGCGGACAACCGGCTGATCCGTCCCGACAGCGAGTACATCGGTGACCGGGGCCGCACCTGGACGCCGCTGGACCAGCGGTGAGGCATGCGGCCGGCGGATCGGCCCGGCTGATGGACCCCGCGCGGCGGGTCAGCCGGTCACAGCGGCACGAGCGGCCGGATCCCGCCGCCCGGAGCGAGCCGCGCGGGCCGGCTGACCCGGACGGGCCGGCCACCGCGGCCACCGCGGCTGATCTTGCCGCGGCGCCCGGGCGCGCCGGTAAGGCTGGGCCGCCGTCGCAGGCTGAGCCGCCGCGGCGGGTCGGCCCGCCGCGGGCCGGGCGGCGGCGCCGGACGGGCAAGGCCGGCCTGGCCGGGCGGCAGCGGCTGGGCGCCGCGTACCTCATCGTGCTCTGCGGGGTGGCCCTGAGTTTGTCCTACCTGTGGCGGGGCCCGCAGAATGTCAGGGGAGGCACGCTGGCCGTGGCTGGCATGCTCCTCGTGGCGGCCGTGGCCAGGCTGGTCCTGCCGGAGCGCCGCGCGGGCATGCTTGCCTCCCGGCGGCGGCTGGTCGACGTGGCGGCGTTCACCGTGCTTGGCGTCGCCCTGCTGGCAGCTGGCCTGGTGTTTCCCGCCCAGCACTGACCTGGGCCCGGCGCGACCCCGCCTATCCTCGCGTCCGGCAGGTTCCGCCACCGCAACGACGCGGGCGTGAGGAAGGAAGCGACAGCATGGCCAAGATCAAGGTATCCAATCCCGTCGTCGAGCTCGATGGCGACGAGATGACGCGGATCATCTGGCAGTTCATCAAGGAACAGCTGATCCTGCCCTACCTGGACATCGAGCTGAAGTATTACGACCTGTCGATCCAGCACCGGGATGCCACCGACGACCAGGTGACCGTGGACGCGGCGAACGCGATCAAGGAGCATGGCGTGGGCGTCAAGTGCGCCACCATCACGCCCGACGAGGATCGCGTCACGGAGTTCGGGCTCAAGCGGATGTGGCGGTCCCCGAACGGGACCATCCGCAACATCCTCGGCGGGGTCGTCTTCCGCGAGCCGATCGTGCTGTCCAGCATCCCGCGGTTCGTGCCCGGCTGGACCAAGCCGATCATCATCGGCAGGCACGCGCATGGCGACCAGTACCGGGCCACCGATTTCGTGGTGCCCGGACCAGGCACGGTGACCATCACGTATCGGCCAGCAGACTCCTCGGCGGCGCCGACCGAGCTCGAGGTCGCACGGTTCGCCGGCGGCGGCATCGCCATGGGGATGTACAACTTCGACGACTCGATCCGCGACTTCGCCCGCGCGACGATGCGCTTCGCGCTGGACCGCGGCTACCCGCTGTACCTGTCCACCAAGAACACCATCCTGAAGGCCTACGACGGCCGGTTCAAGGATATCTTCGCCGAGGTGTTCGAGGCGGAGTTCAAGGCCGATTTCGAGGCGGCCGCGATCACCTACGAGCACCGGCTGATCGACGACATGGTCGCTCAGGTGATCAAGGGCGATGGCGGCATCGTCTGGGCCTGCAAGAACTACGACGGCGACGTCGAGTCCGACATCGTCGCGCAGGGGTTCGGCTCGCTCGGCCTGATGACCAGCGTGCTGATGACGCCGGACGGTTCCACCGTCGAGGCTGAGGCCGCCCACGGCACCGTGACCAGGCATTACCGGCAGCATCAGCAGGGCAAGCAGACTTCGACGAACCCCATCGCGTCCATCTTCGCCTGGACCCGCGGCCTCGCGCACCGTGGCAAGCTGGACGGCACGCCCGAGGTCACCGCGTTCGCCGAGACGCTTGAGCGGGTGTGCGTGCAGACCGTGCTGAGCGGCAAGATGACCAAGGACCTCGCGCTGCTGGTCGGCGGCGGCGCCCCGTTCCTGAGCACGCAGGATTTCCTCGCCGCGCTCGACGAGAACCTGCGCTCGGCCATGGCCGGGTCCTGACGAGCGACAGCCGATCACCGGCAGCCGACGAGCGACATAAGCAAAGGAGATCACGGCAGATGGCCCGCACAGGGAAGATAACCGTCGTCGGGGCCGGATTCTACGGCTCGACCACCGCGCAGCGGCTGGCCGAATACGACATATTCGATGAGGTCGTGCTCACTGACATCGTGGACGGCAAGCCCGAGGGGCTTGCCCTCGACATCAACCAGTCACGGCCCATCCTGGGCTTCGAGACCAAGCTGACCGGGCAGACGACGGGGCTGGCCGGCGAAGGGTACGGGGCGATCGCCGGCTCCGGGATCGTGATCATCACGGCCGGCCTCCCGCGCAAGCCCGGGATGAGCCGGATGGACCTGCTCGAGGTCAACGCGAAGATCGTCAGGAACGTCACGGAACAGGTCGTGAAGCACGCGCCGGACGCGGTGCTGATCGTGGTCTCCAACCCGCTGGACGAGATGACCGCGCTGGCGGCCAGGGCCTCCGGCTTTCCCGCGCATCGCGTGCTGGGCCAGGCAGGCATGCTGGACACCGCCAGGTTCAGCTACTTCGTGGCGGAGCGGCTCGGCGTGCCGGTTGCCGCCGTGCGCACGCTGACCCTCGGCTCGCACGGTGACACCATGGTGCCTGTCCCGTCCGCGTGCTCGGTCGACGGCAAGCCGCTTGCCGACCTGCTGTCGGCCGCGGACATCGACGCCCTGGTGGAGCGAACCCGGGCCGGCGGCGCCGAGATCGTCGGCCTGCTCAAGACGGGGTCCGCGTACTATGCCCCGTCCGCTGCCGCGGCCGCGATGGCACGCGCGGTGGCGCAGGACTCCGGCGCCGTGCTCCCGGTCTGCGCTTGGGTAGCCGGCCAGTACGGCATATCCGGCGTCTACCTCGGCGTCGAGGCATCGATCGGCTCGTCCGGGGTGCGCGCCGTGGTGCAGCGGGACCTGACCGACGCTGAGCTGAGCGCCCTCCGGGCGGCCGCCGAGGCGGTGCGCGCCAAGCAGGCCGACGTCGCCAGCCTCTGAGCCGGAGCGAGCTCAAGAAGCGCCGGCCGCCGGGGTTAGGCGGCAGCCAGCCGCCGCAGCGCCAGCTCGGCGTAGAGCGCCGCGCCGTCACCGAGCACCGCGTCATCGAAGGCAGCCTCCGCGGAGTGGTTGTAGGCCGCGGTCGCCGGATCCGTGCCCTGCGGGCAGGCGCCCAGCATGACGAACGCGCCGGGCACCTGCTCCAGGACGAACGAGAAGTCCTCGGCCCCGGTTAGCGGGAAGGGCTGGGTCATGCACCGGCCGCTGCCGAACAACTCCGTTACCGTGCGCTGCGCGAACGACACCTCTTCTTCGTTGTTGACGGTCACCGGGTATCCCTTGGGAAACCCGGCGGTGGCGGTCAGGCCGTGCGCTGCGGCAATCTCCCCGGCCAGCCGCGTGGCGTGGTCCATCACGCGGGCCCGGGTTTCGGTCGAGAAGGTCCGCAGCGAGCCAAGCAGCTTCGCCTCGTCCGGAATGACATTGTCGGTGGTGCCGGCGTGGAAACTGCCGATGGTCAGGACGACGGGGTCGAAGACGTCGAACTTCCTGGTCACCATCGTCTGCAGGGCGGTCACGATCTCGCACGCGACCGGAATCGGATCGGCGGCCCGGTGCGGCTGGGACGCATGCCCGCCGCGCCCGTGCACGGTCACCTCGAACACGTCGGCGGCGGCCATCATCGTGCCCGGCCTCGTGCTGTAGACGCCGCGGGGCAGGTGCGAGGAGGTCACGTGCAGCGCGAACGCGGCGACCGGCCGGTCGCCGGCCGCGTCGAGCACGCCTTCGGAGATCATCTGCCGTGCCCCGGCAAAGCCTTCCTCGCCGGGCTGGAACATGAAGATCACGTTTCCGGCGATCTCCTGCTGCCGTGCCGAGAGCAGCCGCGCCGCGCCAGCGAGCATCGCGGTGTGCAGGTCGTGGCCGCACGCGTGCATGGCGCCATCGATCTGCGACGAGTAGGGCAGGCCGGTGCGCTCGGTCACCGGCAGCGCGTCCATGTCGCCGCGCAGCAGGACCGAGGCGCCCGGCTTGCCGCCGTGCAGCACCGCCGTCACCGAGCTCAGCTCGCGTCCGGGGGTGATCTCGAGCGGCAGGCCGCCGAGCGCGGAGAGCACCTTCTGCTGGGTCCTGGGCAGGTCAAGCCCGATCTCCGGCTCGCGGTGGATCGCGTGCCGCAATTCGGCTAGCTCGCCGGAAATCGTCACGGCATCCTGGTGCAGCACCTCGGTCGCCATCCATGCCCCCTTCGCGGGTCCTTATCCGATGAAATCCGTTATGTCCCCAAGGATCGCACGGCCGATACCGCCCGGCGCGGCGCGGCCCGCAGCCGGACGCACGCACGGCCGTCCCCGGTCTAGACTGTCCGGACACCGCGCGGCCGTGCCGATTGCCGAGGCCAGGGATAGCTAAGTGAATGACATCGGCTGGGACATTCTCATTGTCCTGGTCATAGTGATCATCGGCGGCTTCTTCGCCGCAGCCGAGATGGCGCTCGTCTCCTTGCGCGACGGCCAGGTGCGGGCGCTGGCGCAGCGCGGCAGGCGCGGCCAGCGCGCCGCCAGGCTCGCGCAGGATCCCAACCGGTTCCTCTCCGCCGTGCAGATCGGCGTCACCCTGGCGACCCTGCTGTCCGGTGCCTTCGGCGCCGCCACCCTGGCCGACCGGCTGCAGTCGGCCCTCCGGCATCACCTGTCGGCAGGCGCCGCGTCGGTCGTCTCGATCGCCGTGGTGACGCTCGCCATCTCCTTCTTCACCCTCGTGCTCGGCGAGCTCGCGCCCAAGCGGATCGCCCTGCAGCGCGCCGAGCGGGTGTCATATGTCGCCGCCCCGCTGCTGGACCGGCTCGCCACGCTGGCCCGTCCGCTGGTCTGGCTGCTGTCGAGGTCGACGAACCTGGTCGTCCGGCTGCTTGGCGGCGACCCGCGGGCTGGCCGCGGGGTGATGACCGAGCAAGAGCTTCGTGACCTGCTGGCCGGGAACCAGGCGCTGAGCCCGGATGAGCGGCACATCGTCGGCGAGGTCTTCGATGCCGGGAAGCGGCAGATCCGCGAGGTGCTGGTGCCAAGGACCGAGGTGGACTTCCTGGCGGCCAGCATGTCCTTGCAGGAAGCCGCGAAGATCGCCGTGGCGGCTCCGTATTCCCGCTTTCCCGTGTACCAGGAGTCCTACGACGACGTCATCGGCTTCGTGCACGCCCGTGACCTGCTTGACCCGGCCGCTAACGGCTCGCGCCCGGTCGGCGAGGCGGCCAGGGCGGTCAAGCTGCTGCCGACCACCAAGACGGTGCTGTCCGCGCTGTCGGAGATGCGGAAGGACCACGCGCATCTGGCGATAGTGGTGGATGAGTACGGGGGCACCGCGGGCATCGTCACCCTGGAGGATCTAGTCGAGGAGCTGATCGGCGACATCCAGGACGAGTACGACGTGGCCGAGGGCCCCTCCCGGCGGCTGCTCGGCGGCGAGCTTGAGGTCGACGGGCTGCTGAACCTGGACGAGTTCGCCGAGCAGACCGGCGTCGAGCTGCCGGAGGGTCCCTACGAGACGGTGGCGGGCTATGTGCTCGCCGCGCTCGGCCACGTGCCCGGCGATGGCGAGGCCGTCGAGGTGGCCGGGCGCAAGCTGATCGTTACCGAGATGGACGGCAGGCGGATCGCCCGGGTCCGGGTGAGCCAGCTGCCGTCTGCCGTCGATGCAGATCAAAAACCGGGCCCGGCCAACTAGACTGGCCGGCATTGATACCGACACTGTCCTCGTCGTCGACTTCGGGGCCCAGTACGCGCAGCTGATCGCGCGCCGGGTCCGCGAATGCCAGGTGTACTCGGAGATCGTCCCGGCGACCATGCCCGCCGCCGCCATGCTGGCCAGGCACCCGAAGGCAATCATCCTGTCCGGCGGTCCAGCGTCCGTGTACGCGCCGGCCGCGCCGCCGGCCCCGGCGGGCCTGCTCGATGCCGGGATACCCACCCTGGGAATCTGCTACGGCTTCCAGCTGATGATGGCGGCGCTCGGCGGCGTGGTGGCGCGCACCGGCGGCGGGGAGTACGGCGCGACGCAGCTTACGATCCCGCCCGGGACCCCGGCCGGCGGCGTGCTGCTCGGCGGCCTGCCAGCTACCCAGCAGGTGTGGATGTCGCACGGCGACACCTGCGCCGCGGCGCCGCCCGGCTTCGCCGTCACTGCCAGCACGGCCAATACGCCGGTGGCGGCCGCCGAGCAACCCTCCCGCGGGCTGTACGGCGTGCAGTTCCACCCCGAGGTCATGCACAGCGAGCACGGCATGCAAGTGCTGCGCCAGTTCCTCGCGGCGGCTGGTTGCCGCCGGACCTGGACCATGCGCAGCATCGTGGACGAGCAGGTCACCCGTATCAGGGACCAGGTCGGCCGCGCCCGGGCGATCTGCGGCCTATCCGGCGGGGTCGACTCCGCAGTCGCCGCCGCGCTCGTGCAGCGGGCGATCGGGCCGCAGCTGACCTGCGTTTTCGTCGACCACGGGCTGCTGCGCAAGGGCGAGCCCGACCAGGTGGAGAAGGATTTCGTCGCCGCTACCGGCGTTGACCTCAAGGTCGTGGAGGCGGCCGGCGAGTTCATCCGGGCACTGGCCGGCGTAGTCGACCCGGAGGAGAAACGGAAGATCATCGGGCGCGAGTTCATCCGCGCGTTCGAGCAGGCCGCGCGCGAGATCACCGGCCCGGCAGCCGACCGCGAGCTCGCGGCGCCGGTCGGCTTCCTGGTCCAGGGCACGCTCTATCCCGATGTGGTGGAGTCCGGCGGCGGCACCGGCACGGCGAACATAAAGTCGCACCACAACGTGGGCGGCCTGCCGGCCGACCTGGCCTTCGAGCTGGTCGAGCCGTTGCGGACGCTCTTCAAGGACGAGGTACGCAGCGTCGGCGCCGAGCTCGGCCTGCCGCCGGAGATCGTCTGGCGGCAGCCGTTTCCCGGCCCCGGCCTGGGCGTCCGGATCGTCGGCGAGGTGACCAGGGAACGACTGCGGATCGTCCGGGAGGCGGACGACATCGCACGCGCCGAGCTGTCCAGGGCAGGCCTGGACCGCGCGATCTGGCAGTGCCCGGTGATACTGCTCGCCGACGTGCGGTCGGTCGGGGTCAAGGGCGACGGGCGCAGCTACGGCTATCCGGTCGTGCTGCGGCCGGTGACCAGCGAAGATGCCATGACCGCCGACTGGGCGCGACTGCCCGACGCGGTGCTGGCGACGATCTCGACCAGGATCACCAACGAGGTGCCGGAGATCAACCGGGTCGTGCTCGACGTAACGAGCAAGCCGCCCGGCACCATCGAGTGGGAATGAGCAGCGCGGCCAGGCCCGGCCCGCCAGGCCGTGCTAAGCCCGGCCCTGCTAGGCCCGGCCGCCCAGGCAGGGAGTGGACGCGGGTCAGGTCACCCGGCCGCGCTCGGCCGCCAGGCTCGCGTAGGACCGGTCGCCGGCGATCCGCCGCACCGTCTGCAGCGCGTCCCACACGTCGGTGAACCGGGTGAAGATCGGCGCCGGGCCTAGCCGCAGCCGGTCCGGGGTCCGGTAGTCGCCGATCACGCCCGCCCCGATCAGCGCCTGGCTGATCTGCCAGGCGTCGCGATGATGCAGGCAGACGTGCGAGCCGCGGCGCGCGCTGTCCCGCGGCGAGGCGACGGCGAAGCCGTGCGGGGCGAGCCATTCGTCGGCCAGCGCGATCAGCAGCTCGGTCAGCGCCACGCCCTTGGCCCGCAGCCGGTCAAGGCCGGCCTCGCCGAGCAGCCGGGCGCCCTCCTCGACCGCCGCGATGCCGATGATCGGCGGCGTGCCGGTCAGGAACCTCCCGATCCCGGCCGCCGGGTCGTAGCCGGGTCCCATCGCGAACTGATCACGCTGCCCGAACCAGCCCCACACCGGCTGGCGCAGGCCATCCTGCAGTTCGCTGCGCACGTAGAGGAACGCCGGCGCGCCGGGGCCGGCGTTGACGTACTTGTAGGTGCAGCCGATGGCGAGATCGGCGCCGGCCGCGTCCAGCCCGATGGGCACCGCGCCGACCGAATGGCACAGGTCCCACAGCATCAGCGCGCCGGCCTCGTGCACGATCCCGGTGATCTGGGCCATGTCCGCCAGCGCGCCGCTGCGGTAGGCCACATGGGAGAGGCTCACCAGCGCGGTGCGCTCGTCCACCGCGGCCCGCAGCGCGTCCTCGCTGATCCCCTCGTCCATGTCGGTGCTGATCAGCCGCAGCTCGCAGCCGCGTTGCGCCGCGATCCCCTCGAGCACGTAACGGTCGGTCGGGAAGTTGTCGTCATCGGTGACGATGACGTCCCGGCCGGGCCGTGCGTCCAGCGCCGCGCGGGCCAGCTTGTACAGGTTGATCGTGGTGGAGTCGCAGACCGCGACCTGGCCCGGCGCCGCCCCGACCAGAAGCCGGCCGACCAGGTCCCCGGCCCGCCCGGGCAGCTCGATCCAGCTGCCCCAGGATCGGACAAGCCCGGCGCCCCACTCCCGCCTGACCACCTCGTCGATGCGGGCCGCGGTGGCGGCCGGCAGCGGGCCGAGCGAGTTCCCGTCCAGGTAGATCAGCGATTCGTCGTCGCGCACGAAGCGGTCCCGGAACCCGGCGAGCGGATCCGCGGCGTCCAGTTCCTCGGCATAGGCCCGGTCGGTGCGGATCGTCGCCACGGCCTCACCCTAGCCGAGCGCTCATCAGCTCCCATAAACGATCATATAGATATATTACGGATATTTCGGGCCGCAGCCTACCCGCCGCACCGAGGGACCGCCCGCCGCCAACGCCAGCGCCGCCGGCCGCCAGCCGCCAACGCCAGCGCCGCCTCGATGCTGCCGCGATCTGGGAGTGGGGCGTGGTCGAGCGAGTATCGACTGGCCTGCTGTGCACCAAGGTCGGCCTGCAGCCGGACGGGAAGACCGCCTACGTCGTCAACAACCGGAGGGGTACGGTGACCCCGATCGACGTCGCCACCAACACCGCCGGCCCGGCCATCAAGGTAGCGATGGGTCCAGGGGTCATCGCGATCACCCCGGACGGCAAGACCGCCTACGTCGCCAGCGGCTCTGGCACGGTGACCCCGATTGACATCGCCACCAACACCGCCGGTCCGGCTATCAAGGTGGGGCACCAGCCCCGCGCCATCGCCATCGGGCCATAACCCACGGGACGTCCGGGGCCGCGCCGGCGGCCGGCCCCGGACAATCCGTTAAGTATCAAGCCGGGTCAGCTCGTTGATGACTCGAAGCGGTCGACGAGTTCGCTGGCAAGTGCCAGGGACGAGGTGGCTGCCGGGGACGGGGCATTCCGGACGTGCGCTGTGCCGGGCGTCTGCGAGATCACGAAGTCGTCGAGCAGCCTGCCGTCACGGCTCACCGCCTGTGCCCGGACGCCGCTGGTCACCTGCGGGTCGATCCGCATCGACTCGATCACCGGGACGTACTGCGAGCAGGCCCGGACGAATGCCTTCCGGCTGGCCGCCATCGCGAGCTCGCTGATGCCGGTGCGCCAGAAGTTCTTCGCGACGATCCAGGTGCCGGGCCAGGTCAGTGTGCTGAGCAGGTCCTGCGGGCGGATTGACCAGGGGTTATACGCGTCCCGGGCGCCGACCAGCATGGCCGTCGGGCCGAGCATGACGTGCCCGTCGATGTGCCTGGTCAGATGGACGCCGAGGAAGGGCAGCTCCGGGTCGGGGACCGGATAGACCATGCCGCGGACCACCGGCGGCTGGCCGGCTGCCAGCCGGAGATAGGCACCACGGAACGGCACGATGCGCGGATCCGGCGAGGCCCCGGCCGAGACGGCCAGCCGATCTGACCACAGCCCGGCGCACGCGATGGCCGCGGCCGCGCGATACGAGCCGGCGGCGTGCGCGATGACGGTCTGCCCGTGATCCCGGCGCACCGCGCTGACCGTGCAGCCGAGCGCGAAGGTCACGCCCTGGCCGCGGAGCTCTCGCTCCAGCGCGCGGGCCACCGCGCCGAAATCGACGATGCCGGTGGCCGGCGAGTGCAGCGCGGCGCGGCCCCGGCACTCGGGCTCGATGTCGGCGATCTCGGCTGCCTCGACCCGGCGCAGCCCAGGGACGCCGTTCGCGTGGCCGCGCGCCTCAAGGTCGGCGAGCCGTGGCAGCTCGTCGTCCCGCAACGCGACGATCAGCTTGCCGCAGCGCTGGTGGGGGATCGCGTTCGCATCGCAGAACTCATACATGAGCCGGGCGCCCTCGACGCAGAGCCGGGCCTTGAGCGAGCCCGGCTTGTAGTACACGCCACTGTGAATCACGCCAGAGTTGTGCCCGGTCTGGTGATACGCCACGGAGGCATGCTTGTCGATGACGATGAGCCTCGATCCGGGACGCCGGCGCAGGAACTCGCGCGCCACGGCGAGCCCGACGATCCCGGCGCCTACCACGGCCAAGTCGTACTTTTCCGAGTCCACCCGCCGGGCCCCCAGGAAGCGTTCAGGTTGTCAGCTGTCCAAGTCCGTCGCCACGTCCTGGAGGCTACGCCAGACCCTCAGACGCTGACACGCGACGCCCGAGCGATTCATCGGGGGCATGCGCCCTCCCCCGGCTGGTCCCTCCCGGCGCGCCAGATCGACGGCTACGGGCACCCTGTGCGGTTAGCTTCTCGGTATGGCCACAGATGAGATGGAGCTTGAGGTCGGGGACCGGACGGTGCGTATCTCCAATCCGGGCCGGGTGTATTTCCCGGCCCGCGGCGAGACCAAGCTCGACCTGGCCCGCTATTACCTATCGGTCGGCGACGGCATCGTGCGCGCGCTGCGCGAGCGGCCGTGCATGTTGCACCGCTTCCCGTCCGGGGTGGCCGGCCAGAAGGTGCACCAGAAGCGGGTTCCGCACGGCGCTCCCGGCTGGCTGGAGACGGTGCGGGTGGACTTCCCGCGCTACGGCCGGCATGCCTACGAGCTGTGCGTTACCGAGCTGGCCAGCGTCATCTGGGCGGTGCAGATGTCCACCGTGGAGTTCCATCCGTGGAACTCGCGGCGGGCTGACACCGAGCGGCCGGACGAGTGGCGCATCGACCTGGACCCCATGCCGCAATGCGGGTTCGCCGTGGTGCGCCGGGTCGCCCACATCGTGCACGAGATACTCGAGGAGCTCGGCGCGACCGGGTGGCCGAAGACGTCCGGCGGCAACGGGCTGCATGTCTACGTCCGGATCGAGCCGCGGTGGGGATTCGCCGAAGTACGCCGCGCCGCGTACGCCTTCGCCCGGGAGGTCGAGCGCCGCGCCCCGGAAGACGTGACGACCACCTGGTGGCGCAAGGACCGGGATCCCGCCATGCTGTTCGTCGATTACAACCAGAACGCGCGCGACCACACGATCGCCAGCGCCTACGCCAGCGCCTACTCGGTGCGCGGCGTGCCGGAAGCGACCGTGTCCACGCCGATCACCTGGGACGAGATCGACGACGTGGAGCCACGCGAATGCACCATGGCGACCGTGCCCGGCCGCTATGCCAGGCTCGGCGACCTGCACGCCGGCATCGACAACGCCGCCTACTCGCTGGACACCCTGCTGGAGTGGGCAGACCGCGACGGCCTCGACTAGCCGATCATCGGAGCTGATATGCCAGGCGTACCAGAGGTCGGCCGGGATCCGCGCGAGCCGGAGATCATCGAGCTGCGCCCCGTTAGGAATTCGAGCAGGTCGGCTCCGCGGATCCCGGTTTTCCGCAGCACGGCCGCTCCGCTGCCCTAACCCGGCGGTCGAAGTCCTGTTCAAGCTTGGTCTTGCTTGACTCAGAGGACGTAGGAACCTCTTTGCGGGACGGTCATGATCAGCCCTTCGTCCCGCAGTACCGCGAGAGCCCGCCGGGCAGTGTTGCGTGCGACCTCGTAAGCTTCGGTGATCTCCGACTCCGTGATCCTCGCGCCGGGTCGAAGATCGCCAGAACTTATCCGCTTGCGGATGATCTCTGCGATCTGCCGGTACGGCGCTATTGGCCCGGTCGGATCGATCATGCAACTAGGCTAACGACCTGGCTAAACCTTGATCAATCAAGTTCGATCTACTATGTTTAAGCTTGTATAGGTATGATTAAGGTTCTTGATGTGCGAAGCGCATGCCCGCCAGGGAGGCACGATGCTCGACAGGGACGGCCAGACGATCCTTAATGATCTTCGCTGGCACTGGGATGATGCCTATGACGTCGACTATCGCGAAGGCAAGTGGCTAGCGGCTCCCAAGGCTGACCCGTTCGCGATCATCT
>WNGD01001235.1_pt1 | contig 33624 bp, 31 predicted proteins | sample 5400671 | NCBI WGS metagenome assembly WNGD01 (sample SAMN13153369, study PRJNA577476) | soil metagenome | isolation source: 40 cm soil or saprolite under grassland replicate 2 | place: USA:California | collected 2016-06-15 | reverse complement strand
CGGCCCAAGGAGTCGATGGGGTATTCGACGACATCGACCGCGGCAAGGGGATGGCCCGCGTCGTCGGACGTGCTGGAGCGGGCAACGTGCGGGTCATCGCTAGCCCCGAAACACTGACGTTCATCGAGATTTCGTCGCTGGGATATCCCCAGATGACCGTCGTTTTCGGAGCGTTCCGGCCGCACACTATGGAACTCGTAGCCTCCGATTCACGCCACGCAATAGTGGCGGGGCGGGTACTCGTAGAGCAATACTACGGGAGCTGCCGTGTCCTTCAGTGATCACGGCTTGAGCGCGATCCATTAGGCTGCCACGCGACAGCTCGTTTCCCGCCTCAAGCGATATGAACCAGCGCAAAAAGGAGCGCATCGACCGCGAGCGAGTTGCCGCAGAAGAGCGGCGACGGAAAGCCATGATCTCTCTCAGCATCTGCTTCGTGCGCAGTGAGGTGATGCGTGATCATCACGACGTCCTTGTAGTTGAAGCGTTGGCAGCGGGGAGCAGTGAGGCCTTTGGGCAGTCAGAGATAAAGAAGGCACGCTTTGCGACCTACATTTCGTACTGGTTCGCTGCGCTTTCCGCCTTGATTGAGCGTTATCAGGCGTTAGTAACGAGCAAGACCATAGCAGGCGACGCGCAAATCGACGCACTTCTGCGCCCGGCGATGATCGACCTGATCAAGCCCTTCCGGAATGCAGTAGCACACTGTTCAGAGCACGACGATCCACGTGTGCTCGAATTGTTGAGTAATCCACACACCGTTCCGGATTGGGCAGGCGAAGTCGCCATGGCGTTTCGTGCCTACTTTGAGCGGTTTCGGGACAGTACTGAACGGGCTGGAACGACTTCCTGATCAACAAAGGAGACCGCTCCGCGTTGCAGCGCTAACAAGTGCTTGAAGCTGACGGGCGCGCGCGATGCACTTTGCCATTACTTTGCCGGTCCAAACGTCCCCATATGGTCGTTGGGGGTGTCCAACAGCCACAGCGGAGCACAAAAACATCGGCCCCCTGCTGTGGGGGGCCGATCCAAAGTCTGGTGTCCTGCCATTGGACGAGGGGCCAGTCTGAAAAGCTGGGGTTCAGCGAACAGAATATAGACGCGCAGGCGCGCGCGGGGGACAGGAGGCGGTGAACAAGTGCTGCGTGGGAGCGGGGTCCCGCAGCGCTTACGGCCCCAGCACCACCCCCTGCGTCTGCCCGTGCTTCGTCTCCACATCGTAGGCGCGGTTCTTCAAGCGCCCCTCCGCCACGATCCGCTCCACCGTCTGGGATGCTTCGTCCCCAAGCTTCTCGCACGTGCCGGCCCGGAGCCCGGCGAGCGCGGCCATCAGGTCGCGCGCGTTCCGCTCGGCGATCTGCCGGTGTCCGGCCTCGTGGAGCTTCACGCGCTGCAGGTAGGTTCGCCACGACGCGCGCAGCCGCGCGGGGGCGTCCTGCGGGGGCGTCCAGCGCGGCAGCGTGGTCGTCACGGTGAGGGTGACCTGCACGTTGCGCAGCGCGCACCCGTCGGCAGTGCGCGCCGTGCCGTATTGCGACTCCAGCTCCCAGACGGTCAGCGCGTCGTCGCCACCGGCGGGACCGAGGCGACTGATTTGGTCGCGTAGCTCCGCGACGCTCGATCCGTAGATGTCGTAGTATTGCTCCTGCGCCGCGATCTTCGGGGCCACAGCCGACGGTGCGGGGGCGGGGACAGGGGCGGGCGCGGGCGCGGCGGGCTTGGGAGACGACCCGCAGGCGGCTGCGAGGAGCGCCGCCACTACCAGTGCTGTTTGCCGCATGCCCGTGTTACGCGAGCGTGATGTCCTGCTCGATCACCAGATCCGTCGGCAGCCCCTGGATCTCGAGCCGCGCCCGCGCCTTGAGCGTCTCGTTCCCCTTGAGCTTGCCCGCGCTCACCGCCGCGTACACGCTCTTCTCGATCTCGCGCTGCGCGGTGACGCCGAAGTGCTTGAGGAACTTGCGGACGGAGATGTTGAACGCTTCCTCGTTCATGGGGTCACCTTGAGGACCTGATCGTGCTGGCGCGCGCGGTCGGTCACCTGGATCGCGACCTCCTCGCCCGCGCGGGCGCGCTCGACCTTCTGATGGTTCAGTTCCATCGAGGCGATCTGCTCGGTGAAGTCGGTGGTGTGGCCGTGGAACCGCACCTGGTCGCCCACGGCCAGCTCGCCCTCGGCTAGGCGCACGATCGCGACGCTCGGCCCCTTGAAGTAGTGCACCACGGTTCCCACGAGTTGCTCGGGCATGGCTCCCTCCTGCTTCAAACGTACGGAGCCCGCAGCTAATCGCTAGGGAACCGCCTCTGGCCCTGGGGCCGGCGCGGCGCGGGTCGCCGTCCTGATCAGCTGCTGCTGTTTCTCGCCCACCGTCAGAGCCGCGTCGTCCCGCAGTCGCTCGCTCGCGTACACCGCCGCCACGGCGCTCCCCGAGCCGCACAGCCGTATCCAATAGGGATGCGTCGCGGCAAGCCGCTCGAACAACGCCCGCAGCGGCGGATGGCGGCCGAATACCGGGATCTCGAAGTCGTTACCGCCCAGCCGCCCGATGCTCCCCCACGTCGCGAACGCCTCCGCGTCGAGCACGACCGGGCCGCGGCGCGGAACCTCGAGGTGCATCTCGTCCCACCAGCGGTAGGCGTCCGGCGTCGCGACGGCGAGCGGCTCGGGGGGCACGGCGACCAGCGCCGGCGCGGGCGGGGGCGGCGCGAGCCGGAACAGCCGCTCGCCCCGGCCCCAGGCGAGGGCGGCGGGCGCGCCGCTCGCGCAGAACGCCACGTCGGCACCGAGTCGCGCGGCGTTATGGAGCAGCTCGTGGCGGGGGACCGCGTCGCCCGCGAGCGCGTTCACGGCATGCAGCGCCGCAGCCGCGTCGCTCGATCCGCCCCCCAACCCGGCGCGCAGGGGGATGCGCTTCGTGAGCTCGATCGCCACGCCGAACGTGTGGCCCGTCGCGTCGAGCACCGCGCGCGCCGCGCGCACCGCGAGGTTCTCGTCGATCGGGCCGAGGTCGGGGGCGGGGTCGTGGACGGTGAGCGTGACGCCGGACGGCGTGCGCGTGACGAGGAGCTCGTCCGCCAGCTCGAGCAGCGCGAAGGCAGTCTCGATCTGGTGGTAGCCGGAGGGCGTTTCCCGCGCGAGGATGCGGAGCAGCAGGTTGAGCTTCGCGTGCGCCGCGACGCGCACGCGGTCCGGCGCACTCCCCGCCCGGCCCACCGTCAGTCCCGGGCTGCGGCCGCGGCGCGCAGCTCGGCGAGGTGGAGGCGCAGCCGCGAGAGCGAATGGAAGCCGAGCAGCGTGATGGGGATGAATGTGCCGACGTGATAGCCGACGGCGTAGCTCACCGCACGCGTCGCGTCGATGCCGTAGATCGCCAGCGTGGCGCGGGTCGCCGCCTCGAACACGCCGACGAAGCCGGGCGACGCCGGCAGCGCGACCCCGAAGCCGATGATGCCCTGCAGCAGCAGCGCCCCTTCGGCCGGCACGGGCAAGCCGAATGCCCGGAAGCACACGGCGAACGATGCGGCGTTCACGAGCCACAGCACGAGCGACCACGCCACCACGCCGAGGAAGCGCCCGGGGCTCTTCAGCACCTCGAGCCCGGCGACGAGTCCCGCGGCCGCCTCCGTCACGCGGTCGGCGAAGCGCGCCGGGAGCACCGCATGCGCGACGCGCCGCAGCAGCGCGAGCCAGGGCGCGGGTCGGTGCACGACGCACAGGGCGATCACCAGCATCGCCCCGAACAACGCGGCGGCTCCGGTGGCGACGCTCGAGAGCGACATGCCGCCGATAGTGGCGTGATGCGGAAACGAAGGTGCGGCGAGCGCCACCGTGAGCAGCCCGACGAGCATGAGCCCGTCGAACACGCGCTCCACGCCCACCGAGGCGAGGGCGGTCGTGAAGCGCACGGGCAGCGCCTGCTGCGCGGCAAAGGCGCGGGCGAACTCGCCGGCGCGCACGGGGAGCAGGTTGTTGGCCATGAACCCGATCGCCGTCGCGTGCCACAGTGGGAGCAGCGGGAAGCGGCTGCCGCCGATGTCGCGCAGGATCAAGCGCCAGCGGATGGTGCGGAGCGGGAACGTGAGGGTCGCGAGCACGATGGTCGCGAGCACGAGCCACGGATTGGCCCGCTGCATGTGCCCGAGCAGCTCGCGGGCGTTGACTCCGTGCAACGCCCAGGCGAGGAGCCCGATGGTGACCACGAGGCCCACGAGCCAAGCGCCCTTCGCACCCCCCCAGGGGGAGCGGGGGGAGCCGGGAGCGCCGCTACGGGTTGGGCTCGACGGCGAGGGCAACGAGATCGCAGACTTCTTCGACGAGGGCGCGGAGCGCGTCTCCGGAGGACTGCTTCGCCGCCTCGCGCAACTCCTGGGCGCGCTTGAGGGCGCGCTCGCCGCGGTACAGCAGCGTGCGGACGTCGACGACGGACGGCTCGGCCGTCGCCGCCGGCCGCGCGGTGTCGAGCGAAGGCGCCCGGGGACGCGGCGCCACCTGACCGGCGGCCGCGATCAGCTCCTCGAGCGACGCCGGCGCGACGCCGGCCAGCATCAGGCGCTGGTATTGCGCCCACGACCCCACGATGTCCGCCGTCTCGGGCACGGCTTCGTCCGGCGCCGGCTTGGACGATGGAGCTGGAGCCCGGGCGGCCGGGCGCGCCGCGGGCGTCGCGGCCGTCCCGGGCGCGAGGGATTGGATCGGGACGACGGGAGCGCCGGGCTGGAGCGCGCGGATGGCTCCGGTGACCGCGTCGAGCTCGGCGCCGAGGGCGTCCTCGTCACCCGAGTTCGAGCGGGCCAGCAGGTCGCCGACGCGCCTCAGCTCCGCGGCGAACCCGGCGGGGTTGTTCACGGCGACGCCCGAGGCCACGGCCTCGCGTGCCGCGATCGCGAACTGCGCGACGCGGTCCGCGAGCCTGCCACCGCTCGCGTTCGCGAGGGCGCGGAACGTGGTGCCGAGGGTGTGGGCGCGCAGCTCGCGCTGGGTGGCGGAGGGCGCGCGCTCGAGCGAGTCCGCCGCCTGGCGCAGGTGGTCGCCGTGGCTCACGAGCTCGAGCCGGCCGAGCGTCGAGGGGCGCGCCACCGGCACGCCGCGCGACACGATGTGCGGCCCGGAGTCGCTGTAATACAGCGAGCCGATCGACACGGAGTCGGGCTCGCTCTCGATGAACCGGACGAGCAGCTCCGCGAAGCTCCGGAACTCGGCCCCTTCCGGATCGGGGCGGCCGCGCTCGGCCACGTCCCGCGCCGAGCGCGCGATCGCCGTCGCCGCCGCCTGAAACAGCGCCGCCACGTTGGTCGGCGGCTCGATCCCCGAGCGTGACAGCTCCGCGATGGCGCGCTCGATCCCTTCGAGCAGATCGGGGAGCGGTGGGAGGTCGTTGACGGCGGCGAGGCCGCGCAGCGGCTGCAGCGAGCGCAGCACGTGCTGCAGCGGGTCGTGCGCCAGGGGGGTGGTGCGCAGCGTCTGGGCGGCGCGGTCCAGCGCGCTGGCGATGGCCGCGCCCTCGCGCGCGACGAACGCGCGCGCGCCCGCGTCGAGGCCGGGGGCCTCGGCGACGCGGACTCGCGCCGTGGGGCGCCCCGCGAGCTGCTCCAGCTCGTGGGCCAGCGCTTCGGCCTTGGCCGTATCCGCGTCGGTCCACGCGCCCGCGCGGCGCACGAAGATCTTCAGGTCGCGCGCACCGCGAACTGCTGCGTGGACGGATCCCAGGCGCGGCGGCCCTCGCGCACCGCGCGCGCCAGCGCTTCGAGGCCCGCCGCCGCGCGCGCGATGCCGTGCTGGTTCGCCATCAGGGCGCTGCCGCGCAGCGCCCGTGCGAGGCGCACGAACTCGTCGGGGCTCGGGCTCTCGCCCGTCGCCACGAGCCCGTCCAGCCGCTCGAGATACTCCCCCGCCTCGAGGGCGAAGAAGTCGGACATGCCGAGGGGCTTCGAGGGAGGCGTCACGACTCCAAGCTAACAAAGGGAGCAGGGAGCAGGGAGCCGTACTATCCGATCATCGGGGAATCCTGCTCCCTGCTCCGCGCTCCCTTGCCTCATCGATCAGTTTCCGCATCCGCCGCACCGCCTCCTCCAGACCCCAGAACAACGCGTTGCTCACGATCGAGTGGCCGATATTCAGCTCCTCGATCTCGGGGATGGCGGCGACGGGCTGCACGTTCTGATAGGTGAGGCCGTGGCCCGCGTGCACGGCGAGGCCGAGCGCCCGGGCGTGCACGGCGGCGCGCCGCAACGCGGCGAGCGCCCCGTCGCTCTTGGTCCAGGTATGCGCGTAGCGACCGGTGTGGAGCTCGATCGCGGGCACGCCCAGCTGGGCGGCGCGGTCGATCGTCCCGAGATCGGGATCGATGAACAGACTCACGCGGATGCCGGCGGCCCCGAGCCGCGCGACCGTGGCTGCGACCGTGCGCGCGCGGCTGCGGAGCGCGAGACCGCCCTCGGTGGTGATCTCTTGGCGGCGCTCGGGGACGAGCGTCGCCTGGAACGGTTTCACGCGCACGGCGAACCTGACGATCTCGGGCGCCGCGCCGAGCTCGAGATTCAGGACGGTGCGCACCGACGCCCGCAGCGCGCGCACGTCGGCGTCCTGAATGTGGCGCCGGTCCTCGCGCAGGTGGACCGTGATGCCGTCCGCGCCGCCCCGCTCGGCCGCGTCGGCGGCGCGCACCGGGTCGGGCTCGTCGGTCTGGCGCGCTTCGCGCAGCGTCGCGACGTGATCAATGTTGACGTAGAGCCGCATGCCGTCTTACCTTCGGATCACTCCGTCACACTCGAGGCGCACGTCCGTGAGACCACGACTGGTCCCGTTCCAACTTGCGTGCCCGGGCCCCTCGTCTCGGTCCAGCAAAGTTGGAACGGGACTGGCCGTGCTCGTCGCGCTGGGCGGCTTCGCGTGTGGCGGGGGGGCGGGGCCCCAGACCCCCGCGCCGCAGTCGCTCCAGGAGACGCTCGCCCAGTTCATGACGGCGGTGAAAGCGAACAACCTCGACCGCATGGGTGCCCTGTGGGGCACCGAGCGTGGACCCGCCAACAACTCGATGAAGCCCGAGGTGCTGCGGGAGCGGCTCACGGTCATTCAGAAATATCTCGATCACGTCGGCTACCGCGTGGTCGAAGGCCCGGTCCCCGTACCGGGCAAGGACAACGTCCAGACCCTGCGGGTCGAGCTGCAGCGCGCGCAGTCGTGCAGCGTGGTGTTTCCCATCGATCTCGTCCATACCAAGAGCGGCAGCTGGCTCGTGCTCGACCCGCATCTGGAGAGCGTCGGCACGCCGAGGACCTCGTGCCGGTCGTGATGCCGGGGAACGTTCGCCCCCCGTGGCGCGTTCACTACTCTACTCGGTCAGCTCCAGCAGAATCCCGGCCGTCGCTTTGGGATGCACGAAGGCGATACGCCGGCCGCCGGCCCCACGGCGCGGCACGTCGTCGACCAAACGGTAGCCCGCCGCGCGGCAGCGCTGGAGCGCCCCGTCGAGGTCCGGCACGCGGTAGCAGATATGGTGGATCCCCGGCCCGCGTCGGGCGAGGAATTTCGCCACGGGGCCGTCCGGGTCGCGCGGCTCGAGCAGCTCGACCTGGACATCGCCCAGCGTGAGGCCGACGATCGTCGCCCCGTCGGCGGTCTCCGGGCGGCCCGGCTCGAGGCCGAGGACGTCCCGGTAGAAGGCGAGGGCGGCGGCGATCGACGGAACGGCGATACCGACGTGGGCGACGCGGGCGCGGGAGTCCGTCATGTCGCCCGTCAACATAACGATTGCACCCGAGGGAGTGGAGAGGTCATGGCAGACAACAATCATCCCGTGGCGGTCACGGACGCGACGTTCGGACAGGAAGTGGAGCAGCACCAGGGGCTGGCGATCGTCGATTTCTGGGCCACGTGGTGCGGCCCGTGCCACATGGTGGCGCCGATCTTGGACCAGCTGGCCGGCGAGTACCAGGGCAAGCTGAAGGTGGTGAAGCTGGACGTGGACGCGAATCAGACGACGGCGATGCGCTTTAACGTACGCTCGATTCCGAGTATTCTATTCTTCAAGGACGGGCGGCACGTGGACACCCTGGTGGGCGCCTATCCGAAGCCGGTGTTCGATCAGAAGGTCAAGCAACACCTGTCGTAGCATCCTCCCCGGAGGACCATGCGCGCGAGCACCGCTCGCCTGATGAACTCGCCGGTTCGCCTCGCGGACTTGACGTTCCCGCAGGGGACCCAGCTGATTCATCGCACGCGTCTCGCGTTCGTGCACCTCGACAACCTGCTGGCGTTCGGCAAGCGCGACCGCGACGGCCGCGTGGACGGCTACATCACGGCGCACCTCCCCGACGAATGCCTGCTGCTCTTCTTCCGCAAGGGCGAGGCGGTGAACGCCGCCTCGCTGCACACCGCCGGGCGGCAGGTCGTCACCATCACCGAAGCGCTGAAGCGCATGCGCGCCGAGGTGGAGCGCGGCGACCTGACCTACTCGGCCGCGCCGATGGAGCAGCTGGCGTGGATGTACCAGTCGTGCGCGGCCCCGACCGCGGTGCGCGCGGTGGATCCCGCGAACCCGGGCGGACTCTTCCCGGCGCTTACGCAAGAGAAGGTGACGGGCGTCCTCGAGCTGATCTCGAACGGCCGCGTGTCGTACCTCCGCTTCGGGGACGGTCGCTTCACCGGAGGTTACTTCTGCGACAAGCCGGACGCCACGCCCCTCCCCAAGTTCCTCGAGTCGCAGTTCCAGCCGGGCGCCGACGGGCACTCGCCCGCGGTCACGGCCGCGGTGTTCCCGCCGGTCGCGGACCTGCCGCAGCAGGCGCCGCACGCGCTCATCAACACGTACCGCGAGCTGTACTGGCGCATCGTGGACGAGGTGGAGAAGGAGTTCCCGGGCGAGGCGAAGCGACGCGCGCAGAAGGTGAGCGTCGGCATCAGGGAGGGACACCAGGCGATCGTGATCCTCTCCGTGCCGCGCGGGGCGGAAACGCCGGACGCGGTGGTGCAGCCCGAGGAGTTGTCGAACGCCCTCACGGACTGGTCGCTGCAGCTGCTCGAAGGCGTGGAGGTCATGATGCCGGGGACTGCGCCCAAGATCCTGCGCGAGGCGACGCGCGAGCACCGCTACGTGCTGCAGTCCTCGGGCTTCTATGGGCGCCTGCCGTGGCAGGTGACGTGGTGAGATGGCCGGCACCCTGTACGTCGTCGCCACGCCGCTCGGCAACCTCGAGGATCTCTCCCCCCGCGCGGCCGCTACGCTGCGGCAGGTCGCAGCCGTCGCCGCCGAAGACACGCGCCACACCAAACCGCTGCTCGCGCACGCCGGCTCGCGCGCCGAGCTGCTGAGCTTCCACGCCCACTCGACCGCCGCGGCGCTGCGGCGCATCCTCGAGCTCCTGGGCACCGGGAAGGACGTCGCGCTCGTGACGGACGCGGGTACGCCCGCGGTGAGCGACCCGGGTGCGGAGCTGGTCGCCGCGGCGCGCGCACGCGACGTGCATGTGGTGACGATCCCCGGACCCACGGCCGTCGCCGCGGCACTCTCCGTCTCGGGGCTCATGGCCGATCGCTACCTCTTCCTCGGCTTCCTGCCGCGCAAGGGCGGCGAGCGCCGGCGGCTGCTCGACACGGTGGCGAAGAGCGAGTGGACGGTGGTGCTGTTCGAGGCGCCGCCGCGCGTAGCGGAGCTGCTCGAAGACCTCGCGGCGGCGTGCGGCGGCGAGCGGCCCGCCGCTGTGGCGCGCGAGCTGACGAAAGTGTTCGAGGAGACGCGCGCCGGGACCCTGGCCGAGCTCGCGGGTTATTACGGCGCAGCGCCGCCCCGCGGCGAGGTGACGGTCGTCGTCGCGGGCACCGGCAAGCCCGCGCGCGAGGAGTGCCCACCCGATCCCGCAGCGCGGGCCCGCGTGCTGCTCGCGCAGGGGATGACCCGCCGCGACGTCGCGGAGCAACTCGCGACGGAAACGGGGATCACGAGAAACACGGCGTATCGGCTCGTGAACGAGCTATGAGAGCAGGTGTGCTGGCGCTCTGCGCGCTGACCGTGACGGCGACGGAAGGACGGAAGGACGGAAAGGGGATGGCGGGGACCCTCCTTCCGTCGTTCCGTCCTTCCGTCGCTTCATCATCCGTCGCTTCCCTGACCATCGGTCGGTTGCATTACGACGGCGGCGGCGATTGGTACGCCGGGCCCTCCGCGCTCCCGAATCTCCTCGCAGCGATCCGCCAGCGCACCACGCTCCCGGTCGCCGACCGCGAGCGCGTCGTGACCCTCACCGGTCCCGAGCTGTGGGACGTCCCATACCTCTTTATGAGGGGCCACGGGAACGTCCACTTCTCGGACGACGAAGCGAAGATGCTGCGCCGCTGGCTCGAGCAGGGCGGGTTCCTGCATGCCGACGACGACTACGGGATGGACAAGTCGTTCCGCCGCGAGATCGCGCGCGTCTTCCCCGACCACCCGCTGGTCGAGGTGCCGCTGAGCCACCCCGTCTATCACCTGGTCTACGACTTCCCGAAGGGGATCCCCAAGATCCACGAGCACGACGGGCTGCCGGCCCAGGGGTTCGGCATCTTTTTGGGTGACCGCCTGGTCGTGTACTATTCCTATCAGACGGACCTCGGCGACGGATGGGAAGATCCCGAGGTTCACCACGATCCCCCGGAGCTGCATGAGGCGGCGCTGCGCATGGGCGTGAACCTCTTCACCTACGCGGTGAGTTCGACCCGGTGACCGACACGGCGGCCCGGCTGCGGCGGCTCGGCCGGCCGCACGCGCGCGCCCGCGCCGGAGCGGTGCTGCTCACGAGCGCGGGCGTCGCCTGTGGGATCGCGGCGGCGGGACTCGCCCTGGCGCCGCGCGTCGCGGCGGTGCTCGGCGCCTGGCTGCTGATCGCCGTGGTCGCCGGCGCGACCGTGTGGGTGGCGCGGCACGCCGGGCGCCGGGCCGCGCCGGCCGCCGTCGGAGCGCTGGTCGAGGCGGCGGCGGGGACGCGCGCCGGGAGCGTGGTGGGGTTGCTCGCGCCGCCGGCCACGGCGGGGGCGAGCGCCGACCTGCTCGGGCTCGCGGACCGCCGCGCGGCCCAGGTGGTCGCGCGCGCGGCGCCCGCCGTGGGCCGGCGGCTCGCGCGCGGCACGCGGGCGTCGCTCGCCGTGGGCGCGTGTGCGGCCGCGGTCGGCGCGGCCCTGTTCGTCGCCGCGTCCCCCGCCGCGGGTCGGGCGGCGGCGTTCTGGCATCCGCTCCGCACGCTCGCCGACGCGCGGGCACCGGTGCGTCTCTTCGTGGACCGCGCCACCGTGCGGCGCGGCGACACCGTCCTGGTCACCGTCGCGGTGCCCGCGGGCTCGCGAGCGGTGCTGTGGACGCGGGGGCCGGGCGAGCCGTGGCGGCCGGCGCCGGTTGCGCTCGATTCGCTCGGCCGCGCCACGCGGCGCCTCGGGCCGCTCACGGCGGATCTCTATCTGCGCGCGACGAGCGGCGGCCGCCGCAGCGCGGAGCGCAGGGTCACGGTGGCGCTCCCCGCATTCGTCGCCGGGCTCGAGCTGACGGCCCGCTATCCCGGCTACCTCGCGCGCCCGGACGAGCCGCTCGTCCCGGGCCCGGACACGATCCCGATTCCCGCCGGCACGGTGATCCTCACGCGCGGGACGGCGAGCGTGCCGCTCGCGGCCGCGGCGTGGCGCCGGGCCGAGACCCGCGTGCGCCTCGCGGTGGAGCGCACCGCGTTCTCAGGCCGGCTCGCGCCGGCGTCCTCCGGGACGTGGCTGCTCGACCTCGCCACCGCGGACGGCAGCCCGCTCGAGGGTGACGCCCCCTCGTCCCACCCCGAGCTGCGCCTGCGCGTCGTGCCCGACTCGGCGCCGGTCGTCGTGGTGCCGGTGCCGGGGCGGGACACGACGCTGCCGCTGTCGCTGCGCCAGCCGATCGTGATCGACGCGCGGGACGACCACGGCCTGACGCGGCTCGAGGTCGTGAGTTGGCGCGTGAGCCAGACCGGGAAGGTGGGTCAGGCGCTGCGCGAGTCGCTCGACGTGAGCGGCGTGGGCGACCGCGCGATCGTGCAGGGCGACCTCGACGCGAGCCGCCGCGGGCTCATCCCGGGCGACACGCTGCGATTCCGGGTCGAGGCGTGGGACAACGCTCCGGCGCCGCACCTCGGCCGGAGCGTCGAGCTCGCGCTGCGGCTCCCCAGCCTCGCGGAGCTGCGCGCCGCGACGCGGGAGGCGACGGCGGGCGTGGCGGCGGCCACCGACTCGCTGGCGCAGGCGCAACGCGAGCTGGGCGCGCGCACCAGCGACCTCGCCGAGCAGCGCTCGCGCGACGCGGCGGGGTCGCGCCGCCCGGGGGAGAGCGGGCGCGAGGGCACGCTCCCCTTCCAGGCGACCGAGCGGGCGGAGGCGGTGGCGCGCGAGCAGGCGGCGCTGCAGCAACGGGTCGAGGAGCTGTCCCGGACGGTCGCGGAGATCGCGCGCGCCGCCCAGGCCGCCGGGATCGACGACACGGCGTTCCAGGCGCGGCTGCGCGAGGTCCAGCAGCTGTTGCAGCGCGCCGTCACGCCCGAGCTGGAGCAGCGGCTGCGCGAGCTGCAAGAGGCGCTCGCGCGGCTCGACCCCGAGGCCGCGCGCCATGCGCTCGAGCGGCTCGCCGAAGCGCAGCAACAGCTCAAGGCCGAGCTGGAGCGCAGCCAGGAGCTGTTCCGGCGCGCGGCGGCGGAAGGGGCCCTCTCCTCGCTCGCCGCGGACGCCGAGGACCTGAAGCGTCGCCAGGGTGAGTGGAATCACGACGCCGCCCCGCGGCCCGACAGCGCCGCCGCCGCGCGCCAGCGTGCGCTGGCGGACCGCGCCGACTCGCTCGCGCGCGGCATCGAGCAGGTGGCGAAAGACCTCGGCGCGCCGCCGGCCGCGCTGGCGCTCGCCGCGCCCGCGCAGGCCGCGCGTGACGCGCGCGGCGCGATGCAGCGCGCCGCCCAGGCCGCGGAGCAGGGCCAGGCAGCGGGCGCGGAGCAGGGCGGGCGGCAGGCGGAGCAGGAGCTCGAGCGCGTGCCGGAGCAGCTGCGCGGCCAGCGGGACTCGCTCGCCCGGGCGTGGCGCGAGGAAACGGTCGCCGCGCTCGACCGCGCGCTGTCCGAGACGGCGGCGCTGGCGCAGCGCGAGCAGCGGGTAGCGGAGGCGCTGCGCCGCGGCGAGGTGGGTGCCGCGACGCGGTCGCAGCAGGCGTCGGTGGAAGAAGGCACCGACGCCGTGGCCCGCCAGATCCGCGAGGCCGCGGGGAAACACGCGCTCGTCTCGCCGCAGCTCGAGGCGGCGCTCGGCTTCGCGAAGCGGCAGATGGGCGCGGCGCGCCAGCAGCTCGAGGAGGCGGATCCGAACTCCGGGGAGGCGGCATCGCTCGCGGACGAGGCGGTGGACGCGCTGAATGCCACGGCGCTCGCCCTGGCGCGCGGCCGCAGCCAGGTGAGCGGGGCGCAGTCGGGGAGCGGATTCGCCGAGGCCGTGGAGCAGCTCGCCCGCCTGGCGCGCGACCAGCAGGGGCTGAACGGGCAGGCGCAGGGGCTGCTTCCCATGATGGGACCGAGCGGCGAAGCCGTGCTGCAGCAGCTCCGCGCCCTCGCGGGCCGCCAGCGCGCCCTCGCCGAGCAGCTCGAGCGCCTCAAGGCCGAGGGGACGAGCGGCGCGGCGGGCGCGCTGGCGCAGGAGGCGCGCGAGCTGGCGCGCCAGCTCGAGGCGGGCCACCTCGACGCGCGGACCATCCAGCGGCAGGAGCGGCTGTACCGCCGGCTGCTCGACGCCGGCCGCACGCTCGCGGGTGCGGAGCCGGACGAGAAGCAGGAGCGCGTGAGCCGCGCCGCGACGGACGACAGCGTCCACATCCCCGAGGTCCTGAAGCCCGGCGCCACCGGCGCCGGTCCGAAGCTGCGGTACCCCACGTGGGAGGAGCTGATGGGGCTCACGCCCGAGCAGCGCCGGCTCGTCCTGGAGTACTTCCGGAGATTGAATGCGCCCGCGCCGCGTTGAGTCTGCGGGGAAGCTCGCGCTGTTGTTGCTGTTGCCCCTGCGATCCGCGCCTGCCCAGGCCATCGGCCAGGGATTTGAATTGGAGCGCGCCGGCCAGTACGAGCAGGCGGCGAGCTTGTACTTCGGGACGCTGCGCGCCGACCCGACGAACCTCTCCGCGCTGCTCGGCCTCGAGCGGGTGCTCTTGCCCCTGAACCGGCTGGGGGAGCTGCTGCCGGTGGCGCAGCGCGCGGTGACGGCGGGGCCGACGAACTCGGCGCTGCGCGGCGTCCTGCTGCGCACGTACGTGGCGTTGAACGAGTCGGACAGCGCGCGGGCCGTGGCGCTGCGCTGGGCGGCCGCCGCGCCGCGCGACGAGGCGCCGTACCGCGAGTGGGCGATCGCCCTCGAGGACTTCCACCACCACGACGCGGCGCGCGAGGTGCTGTTGCTCGGCCGGCGCGCGGTCGGCCGGCCGGCGGCGTTCGGCATCGAGCTCGCGGAGCTGTACCAGCGCATCGGGGACTGGCAAGGCGCCGCACGCGAGTGGGCGGCGGCGCTGGCGGAGTCACCGGCGCAGCTGCCGAACGCGGCGAGCGATCTGGGCGAGGCGCCCGAGGGTCAGCGGGAGCGGGTCGCGCGCGTGCTCACCGCGGGCGATCCCCCGCCGCTCACCCGGCGGCTCGCGGGCGAAGTGCTGCTCGGCTGGGGCCAGCCGCAGCGGGCGTGGGAAGTGTTCGCGCCGAGCGTGGCGACCCCGTCGGTCGACGCGACGTACGCGTTGCGGCGGTTCGCCGACCTCGCGGCGGCGGGGAGCACGCCCGGCGCGCGCCGCGTCCGCGCGCTGGCGCTGGCCCGGTTCGCGGACATGGTCCCGGAGCCGCTCGCGGCCCGGGCGCGGGCGGATGCCGCACGGGCCTTCATCGAAGCCGGGGACCGGACGGGGGCGCGGGACGTGCTCGAGCGGGTCGCGCAGGACACCACGGCGCCGCCCGACGCGCAGGCGCTGGCGCAGAGCGCGGTCATCGAGGCGCTGATCGACGAAGGCCAGCTCGACGCAGCGGACCAGCGGCTCGAGACCGAAGGTCGCCTCACGGCCGAGGACCGCGTCGCGCTGCGCGTCCGGCTGGCGCGCGCGCGCATCGCGCACGGCGAGCTCGACGGCGCGGACGCGGCGCTGGCGCGCGATTCGAGCGTGGACGCGCTCGCGCTCAAAGGCTGGATCGCCCTGTACCGCGGGCGGTTGCGAGACGCGCAGCAGCTGTTTCGTACGGCGGGGCCGTACGCGGGGGACCGGCGCGACGCCACCGAGCGCACTGCTATGCTCGCGCTGTTGCAGCAGATTCCTGTTGCGGAGTTTCCCGAGCTGGGCGCGGCCTTGCTGCGGCTCGCGCGGGGCGATTCGACGCACGCCGTCGAGGGTTTGCAGCTGGCGGCTGAGCAGTTGCGGGCGGGGGAAGGCGGGGGAGGGCGGCCGGATGTCCTGTTGCTCGCCGGCCGTGTCGCGGCGCGCCTCGACCCGGACCGCCGCCGCACGGCCGTCGCACTGTTCGACGAGGTCGTCCGGACCGGCGGCGCCGGCGCGGCGGCGCCCGCCGCGGAGCTCGAGTGGGCGCGGCTGCTCGAACGACAGCAGCAGACGGCCGAGGCGATCCGGCATCTCGAGCACCTGATTCTCAGCTATCCCGGGAGCGCCGTCGTGCCGGAGGCGCGCCGCGAGCTCGAGCGGGCGAAGGGAGCGATTCCCAAGTCGTGAAGCGCCGCGACTTTCTTCAGGCTGTTAGTCGGATAGGCGGATGGGCGGTTAGTGCGCGGTGGCTCGCTGCCTATCCGCCTATCCGCCTATCCGCCTATCCGTCGCTGTTGATTCCCATGGACGACGCGCAATCCGACCATCTGAAAGCGTACGGCCTCACCTATCGCGTCGTGCAGGCGGGGATCAAGGCCGAGTGGCTGCTCAACTATCGTGGCGGGTCGTTCCTGCTGCCGGACGGCGCGGCCGTGCGGCGTGACGCCACGCTCGCCGGTGTGAGCTTCGAAGCGGTGGACGACGGCCGGGTGAGCGCCGTGCGCGGCGAGATCGAAGGAAGCAACATGGACGCCGTGCCGCTCGAGAAGGCGCCGAAAGTGGCCGTGTATGTGCCGCCCAACGCGCCGCCGTGGGACGACGCGGTCACGATGGCGCTGCAGTACGCGGGGATCCCCTTCGAGAAGGTGTGGGACTTCGAGGTGCTCGCGGGGAAACTCCCGAGCTACGACTGGCTGCACCTGCACCACGAGGACTTCACCGGCCAGTACTCGAAGTTCTACCTGATCTACGCGGGCGCGCCCTGGCTCGCCGAGATGGTCCGGTTCAATGGCGACGCGGCGAAACGGCTGGGGTTCGCGACCGTGCCGGACTTGAAGAAAGCCGTGGCGCGGCAGATCCGCCAATATGTGGCGAACGGCGGGTTCCTGTTCGCGATGTGCACTGCGACGGAGACGATCGATCTGGCGCTCGCGGCGGAGCACGTGGACATCGCCGCCGCCTTCGCCGACGGGACGGCGATGGACCCGCAGGCCGACCGGAAGCTGGACTGGTCGAAGGCGCTCGCCTTCGCCGGCGCGCACGTCGAGCCGAACCCGCAGATCGCGAGCTTCTCGGACATCGACGGCCATCAGGTGAACACGGGGCCACGCCGCCAGCCGCTCGGCGCGTTCAAGCTGTTCAACTTCAGCGCCAAGATCGACCCCGTCCCGACGATGCTGGTGCAGAGCCACCGCCAGGTGATCCCCGACTTCTATGGACTCACCACCTCGTTCATGCGCCAGCGCCTCAGGCCGAGCGACCTGGTGCTCGCTGACGAGGAGGGCGCGCCGTGGGTCAAGTACATCCACGGCGACCACGGCCAGGGGACGTGGACGTTCTTCGGCGGGCACGACCCGGAGGACCAACAGCATCAGATCGGCGACCCGCCGACCGACCTGTCGCTGCACCCGCACTCGCCCGGGTACCGGCTCATCCTCAACAACGTCCTCTTCCCCGCCGCGAAGAAGCGCGAGCTGAAGACGTGAGCGTCGAACGGCTCGCGCCGGCGGTCCGCGACCTGATGCGCGCCGAGATCGCCGCGGCCCACGGACGCGAGGTCTCGTTCGTCGCCCGGCCCGACGCGAACGGGCTGATCGTCGAGGCGCGGGCGGTGGCCCGCGGCACGGTGGACGCCGTGCTCGCGCTCCCGGGGATCGCCGTGCGGGGCGAGCTGCTGCTCCACAACCATCCGAGCGGCGTGCTCGAGCCGTCGGGGGCCGACCTCACCGTCGCCGCCCGGCTGCACGACGGCGGCGTCGGCTTCGCGATCGTGGACAACGCGGTCACCGACTGCTACGTCGTGGTCGAGTGCCCGCGCCCCCGGGCCAGCGCGCGCATCGATCCCATCGACGTCGCGGCGCTGCTCTCCCCCCGCGGGCCGATCGCCCGCGCGCTCGGGAGCTTCGAGGACCGGCCCAGCCAGCGCGATATGGTCGCCTACGTCGCCGACCTCTACAACGACGGCGGGGTGGGCCTGCTCGAGGCGGGCACGGGGGTGGGGAAGTCGTTCGCCTACCTCGTGCCGGCGCTCGTGTGGGCGCGCGAGAACGGCGACCGGACCGTCGTCTCGACCAATACGATCAACCTGCAGGAGCAGCTCGTGGGGAAGGACCTGCCCATCCTCGCGCGCGCCCTCGGCACCGCCGAGCACTCGCCGAGCTTCGCGCTGTTGAAGGGCTGGCGAAACTACGTCTGCCTGTCGCGGCTCGAGCAGGCGCGCGAGGCGGAGGGTTCGCTGTTCGAGGACGAGCGCCGGGTGGAGCTCGAGGGGCTCGCCGCCTGGGCCGCGAAGACGAGCGACGGCTCCCTCGCCGATCTCGCGGACGAGCCGAGCGCCGAGCTGTGGGACGCGGTGGCGGCGGAGTCGGATCTCTGCACGCGGCTCAAGTGCCCGCATTTCGAGCGCTGCTTCCTGTTCCAGGCGCGGCGCCGCGCCGCCGAAGCGGACGTCGTGGTCGTGAACCACCACCTGCTCGCGAGCGACCTCGCGGTGCGGATGGCGTCCGACAACTGGCAGGAGGCCGCGGTGCTGCCGCCGTACCGGCGTCTCGTGCTGGATGAGGCGCATCACCTCGAGGATGTCGCTGCCATGCACCTGGGCGCCCAGGTGGGCCGGCTCGGCGTCGACCGCCTGCTGTCGCGGCTCGAGAAGAACGGTCGCGGGCTCCTGCCGACGCTCCGCTCGGTGCTGTTCGGCCGGGACGACCTGCTCTCCGCCGCGAGCCGCGATCTGGTGCAGCAGAGCCTGGTGGACGCCCTCGCGGCCGCGCGGCGCGGCGCGGAGGACCTGTTCGCGCGGCTCGCGCACCGGCTCGATTCCGAGCCCGGAACGACGCCCGTGCTGCGGCTGCGCGACGACTTCGCGCACGACGCGGTCTGGGCCGACGGCCTGGGCGTGGCACTCGACAACCTGCTGCTCGCCTGCGCCCGGCTGCGCGACGGGGTGGAGACCATCGCCGACCGCCTGGCGCTGGACGACCCGTCGGAACGGCGCGCCCAGCTGCTCGGCGAGCTGCGCGGCGTGGTGCGGCGGCTCGACCAGGTCGCGGCCGCGCTCACGGCGGCCCTGCGGCCGCCGCCCGGGGGTGCGCCGGCGGTGCGCTGGCTCGAGCGCCGCGGGCGCAAGGTTCCCAACGTGTCGCTCGCCGCCGTGCCGCTCGACCTCGCGCCGATCCTCAAGGAAAACCTGTTCGACCGCGTCGAAACAGTCGTGCTCACGAGCGCGACGCTCGCCGCGGGCGGCGAGTTCACCTACCTCGAGGAGCGGCTCGGGCTCGACCTGCCGCCCTCGCGCGTCAAGGCACGCCAGATCCACGCGTCGCCGTTCGATTTCTCGTCGCAGTGCCTGTTCGGCATTCCCACCGACCTGCCCGAGCCGCGCGACGACGAGGCCGGCCACGACGCGGCGGTGGCGCGCGTGCTGGTCGAGCTCGCCCACACCTCGGACGGCGGGATGTTCGTGCTGTTCACCAGCCACGGAGCCCTGCGGCGCGCCGCGGACGCGGTGCGCGACTCGATCAGCGGCCGCTGGCCGCTGTTCGTGCAGGGCGAGGGGCAGCGCGACCAGCTGCTGCGCCGCTTCCGCGAGGCGGGTTCGGGCATCCTCCTCGGGACGGACTCGTTCTGGGAGGGCGTGGACGTGCCGGGGCGGGCACTGCGGGTGCTGATCCTCGCGAAGCTGCCCTTCAAAGTGCCCAGCGAGCCGCTCACCGCCGCGCGGCTCGAGCGGCTTGAGGCGCGGGGGCTGAACGGCTTCGTGCACTACCTCGTTCCCAATGCCGCCCTCAAGCTCAAGCAGGGCTTCGGCCGGCTGATCCGGAGCAAGAGCGACGTGGGAGCGGTCGTGCTGCTCGACCGCCGCGTCGTCACAAAACGCTACGGCACGATGATCCTCCAGGGCCTGCCGCGGGCGGGCAGGGTCGTGGGCCATTGGGGGGATGTGCGCGGAGCCTGTGAGGAGTTCTTCGTGCGCCACGGCATCGGAGAAGCGGGGGCGGTAGAAGACGGGAGAAGGCGGTAGAGGGCGGTAGGGGATACATTCCCGGTGGACCAACCCCGGGGCCGGGCCCCGGGGTCAGCACAAACACGACGACTCGTGCGTAGACCCATACAGGTGACCGAGTGACCAAGTTCAGCACGCGGTTGTCCGCGCTGCCCAACTACCCCATGGCGGAGATCCCCGCCATCAAGCGGCGGCTCATCCAGCAGGGTGTTGACGTGATCGACGTCGGGGCGGGGGACGCCGATTTCCCGCCGCCGGAGGTGGCCGTGGAAACGCTGGCGCGTGCCACGCGCGATCCGGCGATGAGCCGCTACGCGTTCCAGCTGGGGCTGCCGGCGTTCCGCGAGGCGGCGGCCGCGTACATGAAACGGCGCTTCGGGGCGCGATTCGACCCGTTCACCGAGCTGCATCCCCTCCTCGGGTCGAAGGAGGGGATCGCCCACCTCGCGATGGCGCTGCTCGATTCCGGGGACGTCGCGATCGTGCCCGAGCCGGGGTACGCCGTGTACGAGGGCGGCACCGTGCTCGCGGGCGCCGAGCCGCACCGCTACGCCCTCACGCCGCGCAACGCGTTCCTGCTCGAGCCGGCGGAGATCTCCGCCGACGTGTTGCGCCGCGCGCGGCTCGTCTATCTCAACTACCCCAACAACCCCACCGCCGCAGTCGCGACGCGCGAGTATCTGGAGCGCACGGTCGCGTTCTGCCGGCGGCACGGCATCGTGATCGCGTACGACAACCCGTACTGCGAGATCACGTTCGACGACTACGTGGCGCCCAGCATCTTCGAGATTCCGGGCGCGCGCGAGATCGCGGTCGAATTCCATTCGCTGTCGAAGACGTTCTGCATGACGGGGTGGCGGCTCGGCTGGGCGGTGGGCCGGCCCGAGCTGATCGCGGCCCTCGCGCGGGTGAAGAACTACGTGGACACGGGCGCGTTCCTTGCGGTCCAGGCGGCGGGCGCCGCGGTGTTGGCGCAGGCGGAGGCGTTGGCGCGGCGCTACGTGGCACAGTTCAAGGAGCGCCGCGACGCGATGCTCCCGGTGCTCCGGGCGCAGGGGTTCGAGCCCGAGACGCCGCGCGCTACGATGTACGTCTGGGTGCCCCTCCCCGAGGGCGTGGCGTCGGCCGCGTTCCAGCGTCGCGCGCTCGAAGACGCGGGCGTGGTGACGCTCGCCGGGAGCGGGTTCGGAGCGGGCGGGGGCGGGGAAGGGTTCTTCCGCATCGCCCTCACGGTCGCCACGCCGCGCCTGGTCGAGGCCGCGGAGCGGCTGGGAAAGGTGCTCGCCACTGTTTGAGCTGCGACGCATCCCGACGCGTAGCCGGCGGCTCACATGGGCCGCGAGCGCCGCGGCGCACCTGGCGCTCATCGGGCTGGCGATCACCGCGTCCTGGCGGATCGATCGGCCGCAAGGGCTGATCACAATCATTCCGCCCGAGACGCCACAGCGGCTCGAGCTGCCGCCGTACGGCGGCACCCGGCCCGGCAAGGGCCCGAGTGGCGGGATGGGCCGGCCGCTGCCGCAGGCCGCCGTGCCCGACACGACGCCGCCCGTCCCCGCGCCCGTCGGCAAGCCCGACACGACGCTCGCGACCAGCCCGGTCGCGGTGGGCCCGCACATCGTGACTCCCCCCGAGCTGGGCGACGGGCGGCTGTGGGTGCTGCCGCGTCCCGGCCTCCCGGCGGAGGTCGCGGACGCGCTCTACGCGCCGCGGGAGCAGCGCGACACGGTCGTGGTGCGCCGGCTGCGCGCCATGGTGGACTCGCTCAACGTCATCATCGACCAGGAGCAACGCGGGCGCCAGCGCCCCACGTGGACGACCGAGGTCGCGGGCAAGATGTTCGGGATCGACTCCCAGTACATTCACGTCGCGGGCATCAAGATCCCCACAGCGGCGCTGGCGTTGCTGCCGATCAGCCTGCCGCAGGGGAACTACGACGAGCAGATGCGCGCGCGGCAGCTCGACGAGATGCGGCAGGACTTGATGCAGGCGGCGCGGCGCACCGAGACGTTGCAGATGTTCAAGCAGTACGTGCGCGAGCTGCGGGCGCGGAAGCAGGCGGAGCGGGACGCGGAAAAGCGGGCGCGGGGAGATACCGCGGGCGCAAAGGTGGACACAGTGAAGACGGTGCCTTGAGGCGTTTCACGACGGCACGACGGCACGTTCCCTGATGATGTTCGGGCAAGGTGCAGGCGTGCAACGCAGTTATGTCGCGCGAACCGCGGCTTCGAGCCTGTTCAAAGCGGCGTCCTTTCCCACCACGTAGAGCAGCTCGTTCACCGGTTCCGACACCGTGCCGCCCGTGAGTGCGATGCGGATCGGCTGAAACACTTTCCCCGCGGCGACCCCCTGCTGCTGGGCGAGGGCGCGCAGTGTTTTCTCGAGCGTTTCCGGAGTCCAGTCGGCCCCCTTTAGGGCCGCGAGGCTCGCTGCGAGCGACGCCCGGTAGCCCGCCGGGTCCTTCGCGATCTCCTGTTTCGCCTTGTCGTCGAGCGCGACGTACTTCGCGTCGAGCCGCACCGCCACCTGCCGCGCCACGTCGAGCGTGGTGCGCGAGCGGGTCTTCACCGCGGTGATCGCCTTGAGCACGGCGTCCTTGTTCCCGTTCAGGCCGAGCTGCTCGAGCTGCGGCGCGATGAGCGGGTACAGCGCCTCGGCGGGGGTGGCCGAGAGATACTGGCCGTTCATCCACTCGAGCTTGGTCATGTCGAAGATGGCACTCTTCGTCTGAATTCCCGCGAACGAAAACAGCCGCACCATCTCCTCGAGCGTCATGATCTCGCGGTCGCCGCCGGGGCTCCACCCGAGCAGCGCGAGAAAGTTGCGCATCGCGGCCGGGAGGATGCCCATGTGCTGGTAGTCGCCCACCGCGGTGGCGCCGTGGCGCTTGGAGAGCTTCTTGCCGTCCGGACCGTTGATCATCGGCACATGCCCGAAGACGGGTGGCGCAGCGCCGAGCGCGCGGTACAGCGCGATCTGCTTGGGCGTGTTCGAGATGTGGTCGTCGCCCCGCAGGACGTGCGTGATCCCCATGTCGATGTCGTCCACCACGACAGCGAGGTTGTAGAGGGGCGTGCGGTCGGACCGGAGGATCACGAAGTCCTTGATGTCTTCGCCCTGGAACGCGATGCGCCCGTGCACCGCGTCGTCCCAGGCGATCTCCCCCGGCGGGACCGTGAGCCGGATCGCTTCGTCGTCCAGGTACGCCTTCCCCGCGCCGAGCAGCTGGTCCGCTACCCCCTGGTGGCGCTTGAGACGCGCGCCCTGGAACACGATCTCCTCGTCCCAGTCGAGGCCCAGCCAGGTGAGGCCGTCGAGGATGACGCGGGTGTGCTCTTCGGACGAGCGCTCTTTGTCAGTGTCTTCGATGCGCAGCAGGAACTTGCCGCCCTCATGGCGCGCGTACAGCCAGTTGAAGAGCGCGGTGCGTCCGCCCCCGACGTGGAGATAGCCGGTGGGAGACGGGGCGAAGCGGACGCGGATCGTCATAAGGCGGGTGTCAGGTGCGAGGTGCCGGGTGTCAGGGGATTCAGCACGGTCTCTGGCACCTGACACCTGGCACCCGACAGCTGCTCTACGGAGAGGGGGGGATTCGAACCCCCGATAGGGGTATTAGCCCCTATAACGGTTTAGCAAACCGCCGCCTTCAGCCACTCGGCCACCTCTCCCACAATTGCGCGCCTTAACTTAGCCGCTGGGCGGACGCTGCGGCACCCTCTGCTTACAGGCAAGACAAAGCCCCCGCGCCTGCGGGGGCTTTGCACACCGGAGCGACCGCGCGGGCTAGAACGTAATCCCGAACGGTTGGTTCAACCCGGTGCTGCCACCCACGATCGTCGCCGTGGGGGCGGCGTTGTCACTGGCCCCCGCCGGGTACACCGTGATGCTGTTGCCGTGGGCGTTGGCGACGTACAGCTGGCCGACGCCGTCCAGCGCGATGCCCCAGGGGAAGTCCAACCCCGTGGCGTCACCCGAGATGGAGGCTAGCGGGGTGGCGTCGTCGTGCGCCCCCGGCCCGTAAATCGTGATGCTATTGCTGGCGCCGTTGGAGACGTAGAGCCGGCCCGCTGCATCGCGGGCGATCCCGACCGGGAAATTCAGGCCGGTGATGGTCGCGGTCGGGGTGGCGTCGTCGTGCGCCCCCGCCGCGTACATCGTGACGCTGCCGCCGCTGGAGTTGGCGACGTAGAGGTTGCCCGCAGCATCCAACGCGATGCCGACGGGGAAATCGAGGCCGGTGCTGCCACCCACGATCGTCGCCGTGGGGGCCACATCACCGTTCGCTCCCGCCGGGTAGATCGTGATGCTGTTGCTGACGCCGTTGGCGACGTAGATCCGGCCCGCGGCGTCCACCGCGATGCCGGCGGGGAAACTCAAGCCCGTGTTGAGACCGGTGATCGTCGCCGTCGGGGCGGCGTCGCCGCTCGACCCTGCCGCGTACACCGTGATGCTCGGGACCGAGGGGTTGGCGACGTAAATGTTGCCTGAGGCGTCCAGCGCGACCGCCCACGGGCCGCTCAACCCCGTGGTGCCGTCCACGATCGTCGCCGTGGGGGTGGCGTCGTCCCTCGCACCCGGTGCGTACACCGTGATGCTACTGCCGAGCACGTTGGCGACGTAGAGCGGCTTGAGCGCGGCCCGCACGGCGATGCTCACGGCCGCCGTGAGGCCGGTGCTCGCGGCCGTCACCAGCGCCGTGCCGGGCGTCCCGCCTGCGGTGAGTGTCGTCGCCGCCGTGCCGTCCCCGCCCGTTTGCCCACTCGCCGCATCGAGCCCGGCGACATCCGCGGGCGGCGTCGTCGTGAGGCTCCAGGCCACGGTAGCCCCGGCGAGCGGGGTACCGTGCAGGTCCTGCACCGTGGCGGTGATCAGATCGGTGGCGCCGGTCGTGATGCTCGAGGTCGCGGCGCTCACCGCGATGCCGCCCTGAATGCCCGTCTCAATCCGGAAGTGGATCGGCAGGGTGCGCCCGTCGTTGAGCGTGATGAGATCTTCCGTCGCGAGGTCTTTCGCCTGCCCTGGCGTGGTGGTGAGCAGGACGTCGGCGAACCCCAGCTCGCGCCGCGCCCCCGTCGCGCCCGCCGTGACGTGGATGCGATAGCTGTGGGCGGCCAAGAAGCCCGGGGCCTTCGTATCCCAGTTCACCTGGTACTTCACCCCATCGACATCGATCGCGGGGGTGCTCGCCGCGGTGTAGACGATCACTGCCGCAGTCGCGCCCGGACCGGATCCACCACAGTCGACATCGGGGCGGTCCGTGATGTCACAGATGGCGACCTGCGGGTCGAGTGTCACGATATCGGCATCGAGCGTGCCGCTCGCCGCCGGTTGGGCGGCCATCGGCGGCAGGAAGAAAAAGCCCGCCGTACCGCCCGCGTGGGCGGCGTCCGAGATCGCAAACGCGGGGCCCATCCGGGGCGCGGTAGGCCTGTCGCTGGCGGAGCAGCCAGCCACGACCGCGGCGAGAACACAGGCAGCGGTCAGCCTGAGCCTGGTGAACGTGCTGTACATGGATCCCCCTTGCCTCGACACCACGGGTGGTGTCGCGAGAGCGGCTCGGAAAACCCCTGGTCCGGGGTCGGGCCGCGTGGGGCGCAATGTTTCATTAGGCAACCACTTGGCCGGGGGCCGTGACCGTTGTCACCCGCGTCAGCCATCCCCAAGGGGCACCTGCAGTTGGCCAGGGAGCGAAAAAACCAAGCCCCCGCATTTGCGGGGGCCTGGCACAGCTGAGCGACCGCGCGGGCTAGAAGGTGATCCCGAACGGTTGGTTCAACCCGGTGCTGTTACCCACGATCGTGGCCGTTGGGGCGACGTCGCCGCTCGCTCCCGCGGCGTAGATCGTGACGGTGTTGACATTGGCGTTGGCGACGTGGAGCTGCCCGGTCCCGTCCACCGCGATGCCCCACGGGAAGTCCAACCCCGTGTTGCCACCCGCGAGGGTGGCCGCCGGAGCGACGTCACCGCTCGCTCCCGCGGCGTACATCGTGATGCTGTTGGCGGTCCCGTTCGCGACGCACAGCCGGCCGGCGGCATCGCGCGCGATGCCGACGGGGAAGCTCAGCCCTGTGTTGTCGCCCACGATCGTAGTGATGGGAGCCACGTCGCCGTTCGCTCCCGCAGCGTACACCGTGACGCTGTTGCCGCTGGAGTTGGCCACGTAGAGGTTGCCCGCGGCATCGAGCGTAATGGCGACGGGGAAACTCAGCTCCGTGGTGCCACCGAAGATCGTGGCCACGGGGGTGGCGTCGCCGCTCGCCCCGGCCGCGTACACGGTGATGCTGTTGGCCACGCCGTTCGCGACGTAGAGCCGGCCCGACGCGTCCACAGCCACGGCCGTCGGGAAGCTCAGGCCCGTGGTCGGGCCCTCGATCGTGGCCACGGGGGCGGCGTCGCCGTTCGCTCCGGCAGCGTACACGGTGACGTTGTTGCCGTTGGCGTTCGCGACGTACACCTTGCCCGCCGCGTCCAGCGCGACGCCCCACGGAGCGTTCAGCCCCGTGCTGTTGCCGCCGATCGTCGCGGTCGGAGCGGCGTCGCCGCTCGCCCCCGGTGCGTAGACGGTGATTGAGTTGCCGACTTGATTGGCCACGTACAGCGGGCGGGCCGCGGCGCGCACCTCGATGCTCACGCTCACCGACAGGCCGGTGCTCGTCGCGGTCACCAGCGCCGTGCCGGGCGTCGCGCCTGCCGTGAGTGTCGTAACCGTCTTGCCATCCGTGCCCGTCTGCCCGCTCGTCACATCGAGCGCGGCGACATCCGTAGCGGGTGTCGTCGTCAGGCTCCAGGCCACCGTGACCCCGGTGAGCGCGGTACCGTGCAGGTCCCGCACCGTGGCCGTGATCCGATCCGTCTGGCCGGTGAGGACGTCCGGCGTCGCGGCGCTCACCGCGAGGCCCGCGGGAATGGCGGTCTCGATCCGGAAGTGGATCGGTAGCGTCCGTCCGGCGTTGCGCACGATGAGGTCGCCCGTCACCTTCACCGTCCCGGACGAGCTCGTGAGGAAGACATCCGCGTACCCCAGCTCGCGCCGCGTCCCGGCGGCGCCCGCTATGACGTGGACGCGATACACGTGGCCTGCGAGACAGCCGGTGCAATGCGTGTCCCAGCTCACCTGGTACTGCGGCGTCGCCAGGTCCAGCGTGATCGCCGGCGTCGTCGTCGTCGTAAAGACCGCCACGGCCGGCGTCGCGCCGGTGCTCGAGCCGCCGCAATCGACGTCGTAGCTGATCGTGACGTCGCAAATGGCGACCCGAGGATTGAGGGTCGTGATGTCGGCGTCGAACGTACCGCTGAACGCCGGTTGCAAGGTCATGGGCGGCAGGAAGTAGAAGCCCGGCGTACCCCCGTGGGCCGCGTCGGAAATGCCGTAAATCAGCCCGCTCGGGGGTCCGATAATGCCATCTTTCGGTGCGCAGGCGGCCACAACCGCTGCGAGCACCCAGCCAGCGACCAGACCGCGCCGCGTAAACATGCCGTACATGGATCCCCCTGACTCGACACCACGGGTGGTGTTGCGAGAGCGGTCCGCACCGGAAGCCGGGGCGAAGCCGCGTCGGGCGCAGGGTTTCATTAGGCAACAACGGTCCCCGGGGCGGTGACAATTGTCACCCCCCCCGCCCATCTCCCATCACGTTCCCGGCCATCTCCAAGGGGCGCCTACATTTCGCTCAATGGCCTCCGCGATCGCGGATGTGAGCCGCATCATCATCGCGTGCACGCGCTGCCCGCGGCTGCGCGCTTACTGCCGCCGGGTGGCGCGCGAGAAGAAGCGCGAGTTCCAGGACTGGACCTACTGGGGCAAGCCCGTACCCGGGTTCGGGGACGCGCGGGCGCGGCTGCTCATCGTCGGCCTCGCGCCGGCGGCGCATGGCGCGAACCGCACCGGCCGAATGTTCACCGGCGACTCGAGCGGTACCTGGCTGTACGCGGCGCTGCACCGCTACGGCTTCGCGAGCCAACCGCACGCCGTCTCGCGCGACGACGGGCTCGTGCTCACGGACTGCTACATCAGCGCGGCCGCGCGCTGCGCCCCGCCTGCCAACAAGCCGAGCCGGCGCGAGCTGGAGCGCTGCCGGCCGTACCTCGCGGCCGAAGTGCGGCTCTTGTCCCGGGTGCGGGTGGTGGTGACGCTCGGCCGGATCGCGCACGAAGGCTGGCTCAAGGCCGCGGGGTGGTGGGAGCGGCTCGCCCCGCGGCAGCGGCCGCGCTTCGCCCACGGCGCCGCGGCCACGCTGCCGGACGACACCGTCGTCATCGCGTCCTATCATCCGAGTCGGCAGAACACCAACACGGGGAAGCTCACGCGCGCGATGTGGTACGCGGTATTCCAGAAGGCGCGACAGATCCTGGGAGAGCGGGGCAGCGCGACCGCTACATAGTCGCCGCGACGCCGAGGCGCCCGCCGGACTCGCGGGGCGTGGGGCGAGCCGCCTCTCGTTGCGCAGGCTCCAACCGCGCCAGCTCCGACAGATTGCCGGCGATCCGCCTCGCCACCATGGCGAGCATGCCGAGGACGAGGAGCCCCAGCGCCCAATTGGCGATCGTGACGACACGCGGTCCCGGGCCGCTCAGCACGAGCAACGCGTTCGTCGCGACCAGGATGAGGCGGACTTCCGTCGGGCCGAGGCGGCCATACCCGAGCCGGAACACGCCGAACACGTTCGACTCGAGATACACGTTGATCGACAGGACGAGGTACGCGAGCACGGCCACGAGCGCGATGCCCAGGTCCACGTAGGGCGAGAGCCCGATGCCGGCGCCGATCGCGGCGGTCGCGAACGCGTCCACGACGTGGTCCAGGTAGTAACCGTAGCGCGGCCGCTCGAGGCGGCGCACCCGCGCCAGGGTTCCGTCCAGGCTGTCGCCGAACCAGTTGACGACGAGCAGCCCGCTCGCCGCCCACAGCCAGGCGGGGCTGAAGGTGGAGAGCGCATACGCCGCGCCCGCGCCCAACGCGCCCAGCACGCCCACGAGCGTCAGCTGATCCGACGTGACCCACCGGGGCAGTCGCGCGGCGATGGCCCGCAACAGCCGTCGCTCCGGCTCGGCGAGGAGGAACGTCAGCTCGCGGCGGGCGTCGGGGGGGGCGGGGGCGGCCATAGCATCCGGAGCGACGGGATCAGGAGCAGCGCGAACAGCGCCGCGAAGAGCCACGCGGGGAGGCGCACCGCGGCGCCGAGCCAGGCGAGCAGCGCGTAGCGCGGCAGCGAGCGCGCCGCGACGGCGCCGGCGTACCGCGTGAGCGGGTAGCCCGTCGTGAACGCGAGCGCCTTGAACGGGAAGAAGGGGAGGGGCGTGAGCCCGGAGAGGGCCAGTATGGCGAAGGGGAAGCGTGCGAAGACCCGCTCGGGCCATGTCGCGCCACGGACGCGGGCGCGCCGTGCGGCGATCCGCTCGATCAGCGGCACGAACACGCGATGATCCACGACCGCCGCGAGCACAGTTCCGGCGCTCGCGACGAGGCTCGTGGGCCAGACGCCGAGTCGCGCGCCATACCAAATCACCACGGGCTCGTGCGGCAGGAACGCGAGGGCCACGTTCGAGAGAAACGCGTACCCAAAGAGGAGCGCGGCCGAGGTAGCCACATGCATCATGGCCCAACGCTCGCCCGCGGGTGTCAAGCAGGTTTCAAGGGCCCGCGGCAGGCACGGTGAAGGGCGGGTCAGCCGCGGTCGACCAAGACCCGGATGCGCTCGCCCTCTAAGAGGAACTCATCGAGGCCTTCGGGCGACGGCAACGGGCCGTTGCGCCACCACATCAGCTCTGACCCGGCTCCCGCGACGTGCTGGTCGCGATCCACCGCGAAGATGTGGCGCAGGTCCGGAGTGAATAGCGCGCGGACGCCGGCCTCGTCGCTCCCCCGAAGCCGGTAGGCCCGCGAGAACTCCGGTGAGTCCTCGAAGTCGATGTCCTGGCCGCCGAACAATGCCGCAATCTTGTCCCACATCCCCTCGGGCGTCAGCAGGAATTGTGGCAGAGCTTTCTCTCCCGCGCGCGAGAGCGCCCACAGCAGCGCGGCGATGGTGTGAGTGTGCGCGCTCTTCCCGTGTCCGGTCGTCCACTGGTACTCGAAGGCGGTGAAGGAGACGCCGCTCCGCGTGCCGGTGATCGTGATTCCCCAATGCCGCGCGTGCCCCTGGGACAAGAGCGGACACGCCTGCGCGTGTCGCTCCTCCGCCCCGGGCTGCTCGTGCTCGAACCGAAACCCGCGCTCGAGGCAGAATTGCTGGTACGCCGCGCGCCGGCGGCGGTCGACGACCCGCCCGTACGCCACGACCGCCGCCAGGAGAGCCAGGAAGCTCCCGACGGCGACGGCAACGATCGCCTCCGGGTGAGTCTGTGCCATGGGCGTAAGCTGCGACACATTGCCCGCCCTGTCACGCGCCGCCACGTGCCTGCTCAACGCTCGATGGAATAGTCGAACGGCAGGTTGACGATCACGCGCACCGGCTGTCCGTGCAGCCGGGCCGGGCGGAACAGGGCCTTGAGCACCCACTGCTTGGTGGGCTCGTCGAAACCCGGATTAGGGCTCTTGATGATCCGTACGGAGGTCGGGTCGATTCGCCCCGTGGTATCGATGACCGCTCGAATGACGACGCGCCCCTGGATGCCCACCCGCTTGAGCAGCGCGGGGTACACGGGGGGCGGGCCCGAGAGCAGGAAGGGCCGCTCCTCTACGACCGCCTCCGTGTACACTGGGTTTTCGCCGGGCACGCTGCCGTTCGCACTCCCGTTCTCGACCCCGGTCCCGGAGTAGTCCTTGGGATCGAAGCGCTCCTGGAGGTTCACGGGTGGAATGACGGCGGGAATCTCCGGCAGCACCGCGATAGTCTGGAAGCCCTTGAGCGGCTCGTCGAGCGGCGCGGGCTGCGGCGCGGGCGCTTTGTGCTGCTGCTGTGCCTCGAGCAGCACGAGCGTCGTGTCGACATGCACGGTGGTGTCGCTCCGAGCCGCGTGCACCGTAGCGTAGGCGATCCCGACGATCAGCGCGGCGTGGAGCACGAGCGACACGGAACCGACGCGGAACAGCTTCGTGCCATCGGTTTTCCGGGTGGATTCGATGAGCGTGAGACGCATGGCGTGCTACTCCATCGCGGTCGCGCGATGCGCGGGCTGACTCGTGCGGGTGCAGCGCGGGCTCACACCGAATAGCTCGGGCCCGGCGACCGCGGGGGTCGGCGTGGGGGTGGGTGTCGTGTCGCGGGAGACAGCGACGGTGATCGGCTGGATCGTCCCGCCGTACCAGATCGGGGCGCGCGGGGCCGGGGGTGGGGGCGGGTCGGCCGCGTCGCGCGACGGTCTCCCGGCTCGTTCCAGGCCGGCGGACTGGACCGCGACTTGGGCGACGAAACCAGAGGCGGCGGTAAGCAGGATCCCGAACAGCAGAGCAGAGACGCGCATGCGATGCCTCCCAGGTCGAGCGGGTGGAGACTCATGGGACGGCATCCCCGGTCTTCGAGACTGTAAGACGTGGCACGGCCGCGAAAGGTTGCACCTCCACCGTCAGCGATTTGTCAGGCGGGGCGGGAGCGCCACGGCGCCCATGGCCCTCATCTGTCGCGCGGTCGCCTCCCTGTACGGGACAAAACGGGACGCGGGACGGGCGCCGCTGCCGCCGCCCGGCCGGGTGCGACTGGCATCGGGTTTGCGAACGGCGCGCGTATATGACCATGCGGGCGCGCCTCGCCCGTCCGCCCCGGATCCTCCTCGCCAGCGATCAAAACCACGTCCTTTGGGAGCTGGAGGGCTTTCTGGGCCGAGCGGGGTATTCGGTGGTGCGCGAGTTTTCGGGCGCCGCGGTGCTGGCGCGCGCTCGGACCGTGCGCCCCGATGCGATCCTGTTGGACGCCAGAATCGCCAATCCGTCGAGCCTCGACATCAGCCGCAGCTTGCGCGACGATGCGCTGATCGGCAACAGCACGCCGATCCTCCTCATCATGGCCGGCCGCCTCGGGCGGAAGGACCATCTCTTGGCGCTGCGGGCCGGGATCTGGGAGGCGCTTCCTCAGCGGCAGGACGCGAACGAGCTGCTCCGCAAGCTGGAGGCGTACGTCCTCGGCAAGGCCGAGGCCGACCGCGTGCCGCGACAGAGCCTGGTGGACGACCTGACCGGCCTGTACACGACGCACGGGTTGGCGCGCCGCGCCCAGGAGCTGATCTTCCAGGCCGCACGGCACAGCACGTCGGTGGCGTGCGTCGTGTTCGCGCCGGAGCTCCCGGCGGCGCCGGAAGCGCCGCTGCCCGCCGAGTTGGTGCCGCGGGTCGCGCAGGTGTTGCACGCGACCGCGCGCCACTCCGATGCGATCGGGCGAGTCGCGGCCGCCGAGTTCGCGGTGGTCGCACCGGGAGCGAACGGCGTGGGCGCGGAGAAACTCGCGCAGCGGTTCCGGCGCGCCGGCGCCGAACCGGGATTCGCGCTGCGCGCCGGCTACGACACCGTCGCCAATCTGCGCTACACACCCGTCGAGCCGACGGACCTGCTGGCTCGTGCGGCTCGGGCGCTGCAGCTGGCGAGGGCTGAGGGAAAGTGGGTCCGGGAGTCCGGCGAGGGATCGTAGCGCGCGATCTCCCTGCGAGCTCGTGCGCGGCAAGGACGTCGTGAAGGTCTCTTGCGGTTATTGCACTTCGAACTTCGCCGAGACGTCGTAGTCGCCGATCCTGCAGAGGCCGGCCCGAGCGAGGTATTTGCCCGGCGCGGGCGCGGCGTCTCGCGGCAGCGGGACGCCGTCACGATACATGTCGGCGCGCGCGACGACGAAGTGGCGGTGGCCGGGGTTCGCGAGACGCGTCGTGTCGCTCCACCGTCCGGGACCCTCGGCGGGCTGAACGGTGAAGCATAGCAACTCGTCCGTGGGCAGATCGAACACGATCGGCCCGTCGTGCCGGTTGATGAGACTGTAGCGGAGCACCGGGGCGACGCCGGTCGCCACTCCGCCCGAATCGCGCCACACGAACCGATTGGGGATCACGTCGAGGGTCACGAGCGCCCACCACACGGGGCCCCGGTTGACCGCTTGCCGACCCTGTCCCGGAGGATCGACCTCCTTGAGATGCTCGACGGCGATGCGGAGCGTGGCAGGTTGGGCGCCGGCAGGCGAGGCGGACACCGACCCCTTGGCTTCGACGTAGCGATTCCGGAACGACTCCCACCGGGCGCTGTCCCCCGCCGCGGGCAGCACGAAGGTCCGGACGCCGAGCAGCTTCAGGGGCAGCGGCAGCAGGATGCTCCACGCTCCGGACTGGACGTCCTGCTGGAGGAAACCCTGCACCGTCACGGCGGTGCTCCCCGGCGTCTGGCCCGTCGCAGGGATTGCGCCGACGGCGACAGTGACGCTGCACAGTACGGCGATCGAGCGGATCATGGCGTGCGCGGAGGGCGCGGGCTTGCCGCCGCGCTCTGCCGCGTCCCGCGGCACGAAGTGACGCAGAGGTCGATCGGGGCATGGCCACATAGGGATGCGGGCTGGGGTCGATCATGGGGCGCCGGGGCAGCGCGGCAGCCACCAATATGCAACGTCAGCGCAACCGTGGCAGCAAGGGCTGGAAGCCCCCAGACGACGAACCCGGCCGCGGCGATGGGACGGAGGGCGCAGGATTCGACCCTGCACGGGGTTGCCCCCAGCGGTTTTCAGATTCGGCGGGAGCTCGCAATCATCGTCAGCGCGGCGGCTCCACGCTCGCCCACCACGGTTTAAGGCCGCCTTCTGGCCCACTGGAGACGAGGAATTGGGCCCCCTCGCTTCTCTAAAGGGGGGGGTGAGGGCGATTCCGCTACGCCTCGACGTACATCCGTTACGCGGTGATCGGGATCACGACGCGTTCGCCCTGTGGGTGCTATCAAGCAGTGAGCGTGCCGTGTTCAATTCGTCCCTGCGAATGTCGTAAAAGGGACGGGCGGTGCTGCATTCTGGGGATGGTCGCGACAGGACTCCAACCTGTGACCTCTGGCATGTGAGAGTCGTAGTTCTCGTGATGCCAAGAAAAGTGGAGGAAAACCATGGCATACCAGGCCGAAATCAGTCGTAAGAACCCGGGTTGTTTCTTGTTTTTGGTGGACCAGTCAGAGTCGATGGAAGACCCGTTTGGCGGCGGAGA
>WNGD01000840.1_pt1 | contig 33629 bp, 32 predicted proteins | sample 5400671 | NCBI WGS metagenome assembly WNGD01 (sample SAMN13153369, study PRJNA577476) | soil metagenome | isolation source: 40 cm soil or saprolite under grassland replicate 2 | place: USA:California | collected 2016-06-15 | reverse complement strand
GCTTCCTACTTTGTAACTCTTCAGGTACCTTTCTTGTACCGCCTGCGGCGGCAGGGGAGGAACAAGAGAAGGAAGCGAGGACACCTCGCGCTCCGGCAGGGGGACGCAGTCCCCCTGCACCCCCTGCTCAATAGTTACCAGCGCACGCACGTGCATGCTCCTCGGCTACCACGGCTTGCAGTCCCTTCTGCACCCCCTGCTCAATAGTTACCCTGCTTTTTAAATGGTTAGCGCTGTGTCATTTATTCTGAACCGCGTCTAAAATGATCTGGTCGATTAACTGTTCGACGGGGGCGCGATCATCTGTAAAGTAAATGTTGGTGTTACGCTCTTCACGCATATTCCCGTAGGTGAGGCTGGCCTGTGCGACGCTCTGGAGCAGTGGATTGGTCAAACCCGTGGCATTGGTGCGAAAATTATCGAGCGAGGTTGGCGCATTTGTACCGATGATGATGCTGTTGGTAAAGCGTTCCGTATCAATGATGTAGACATTAGAGAATACCCCGTGCATCGTTTGCGCCAGTGCCTCTACCAGGCGAAAATCTTTGCTGGTACGCCCGGCGTTGATGACAGCGACGCCCGTGGGCGTGAGGTGCGCCCGCACCTCCTGGAAGAACTCAAGCGTTGTCAGTTGGAACGGTACGTACGGCTGCTGGTAAGCATCGATGCCAATGATATCGTACTTGTGGGAGGTGGTGCGCAGGAAGTAGCGCCCGTCCTGCACAATCACGTTCAGGTTGGGCTCGTTCATATGAAAATACTGCCGGCCTAAATCTACGATCGTGCCATCGATCTCTACACCATCAATGGGAAGAGGCCCGTAAGCGGCTGTCAACTCGCGGGGAATAGTGCCAGCTCCCAGCCCAATGATGCAGGCCCGGTGTACCTGGCTCTGCGTGAAGGGTGGTTTGTTGAAATAGGGTGCAACCATAAAGTAGTCCCAGGGACCCTGTGTCAGGACCTGGTTTGGGTCATAGATGGAGTGGATCGCCAGCCCTTCGTTCAGGATCAGTTGCATCTGCTCGCCTACGCGTACGACCTGGATATAGTTGTATGCTGATTCGCGCTCTGTTACCAGCACGCCCCCGCCATCGCTGCCACCTGGCGGTTTGATGGGTCCGTTTATGCTCAGCATCGCCGCGCCCATTGGAATCAGCAGTAGGATGGAGAGCAGGCTTTTATCCAGCCACCAGCGGGTAGCTGGCAGGCGAGGTATGCTCAGTTGCGTTGTAATCAGCCCCACTATCGAAACCAGCAGCAGGGATACAGCGAATACGAAGAAGGTGTAGCGCGTGCCGATCGTCGGGATAAGCCAGAGCACAGGCAGAAAGGTTCCCAGGATGCTGCCAGCAGTGGAGATAGCATACAACTGCCCAGCAGTATGCCCCGCCCGACCCACTTGCTCAATACGCAGCCGGATGGCAAAAGGTGAGACGCAGCCAAGCAGGATCATGGGTATCGCGAACAGCAATATGACTGCAACCAGCGAACCATAAAATACGCTGATAGAATAGGTAGCAAAAGAGGTCAACGCCCAGCCCAGAATAGGTCGTGAGATGAAGGGGATTACTCCTACCAGGAACGCGGCTACGGTAGTCAGGAGATAGAGGACACCAGGCCGGGGGAAACGGTCGGCCAGGCGCCCGCCGACGTAGTAGCCAATGGTGAGATAGAGCAAAATGAGACCGATGAGATTCGCCCACACGAACAATGATGTGCCAAAGTAGGGTGCGAGCAAGCGCGAGGCCGAGAGTTCGACGGCGAGGGAGGAGGCCCCTGCAACAAAAACCAGTACTATGAGTAACCAACCCTGCCAGGTATGACTAGCGGCCGGAGCGATATTGCCCTCTTCCGGCTGTGTCTTACGTGAGTTGGAGGTAGTAGTAGACATAACTAAGTCCTCTTTCGTTTCGGTCCCCGGTAGTGTAGACTTTTCTCAATTGGAAGTCATGTATATAAGATAACATAGGGACATGCATTGTTGCACCTGCTGGTTGCTCCGGCACAGAGTTTTTCGCAAGTTACGTCTCGAGATCTTTGCGAGCGCCTGCGGCGCTCGCAAAATTTATAATTGTTGAGTTTGTTGCGGCTTGCAAGCCGCAACAAACTCAACAATTTATTTTGGAAAGCGGCCCGTGTGCGGACATTTTGGAAAGCGGCCCGTGTGCGGATCGCCCTGTGCAGAGGCGACTTGCGAAAAACCCCGGTCAGGCAACATAGGAGGCAATGAGAAGCTGTATCATGGTAGTTGCTGCCAGCGCTGCAATGCGGTGCAGGGCGTCGCAATATAGGAGGCATTGAGAAGCTGTATCATGGTAGGGCGCCCGAGGCGAATATGCGATGAGCATCTTTGTGTAAGCGAATATTGCTCCAACGCAGCCGGGCAACTTCTGTGCCCGAGGCGAATATGCGACAAGCATCTTTGTGTAGTATGAATATGCTACTATAGGTGAGTGTTCGATCCACCACGTAGAAAGGGAAGCTTGCATGTTACGTGTCATTTTCATGGGGACACCGCAGTTTGCGGTTCCTGCCCTGGAAGCGCTTATCGCAGGACAGGCCCCTGGAGTGGTCCTTCCGCAAGGCTATCAGCTTGTCACAGTGATTACCCGTGTAGATAAACCGGCCGGGCGCGGTAAAGAGGTCATTTACTCACCGGTCAAACAGGTAGCGCTGGCGCACAGCATCCCAGTCTGGCAACCGGGTTCATTGAAGCGGCCAGAAAACATTGAAGTACTGGCAACCCACCAGGCCGATCTCTATATCGTTGCCGCGTTCGGCCAGATTCTCCCCCAGGCTGTGCTGGATCAGCCGCACTATGGAACGCTGAATATACATGCTTCGCTACTGCCTAAATACCGGGGTATGTCGCCCATCTCCGAAGCAATTTTGCAGGGCGATAGCGAGACGGGCATCTCCATTATGCTCATTGATGCAGGTGTCGATACGGGGCCGGTTCTACTCAAGCGCACACTGCCTATCGCGGCAGACGAGACAACAGGTAGCCTTACGACCAAACTTGCGACCCTGGGAGCGCGAACACTGCTCGAAGCATTACCGCTCTGGATAGCAGGGGATCTCACGCCGGAGCCGCAAGACGAGCTAAAAGCATCTCATACACGTATGCTGCGCAAAGAAGACGGCGAAATTCGCTGGGAGCGTCCCGCCGCGGTGCTGGCACGAGAAGTGCGCGCTTACAACCCCTGGCCCAGCGCCTATACTCACTGGCGTGGCAAACTTCTGAAAATCGTCACTGCTCACTCATCGGCACTGGAGCCGGGTAGCCCGGTAGCACCTGGGACAGTCAGCTTATGGGAAGAAGCAGGTCACCAGCTACTGGCAGTAGTAACTGGCGCGGGCCGTCTATTGGTGGAGCGCTTGCAACTGGAAGGGAAAAAAGCCATGAGCGCAGAGGAATTCGTGCGCGGTTATCCGCGAATTGCCGGGGATGTTCTGGGGTTGTAGGGGCTTCAGCGGAGCCAGTAGGGGAGCATGGGAATGGGTCGATGTGATCGAGCAGGCTCACACTGTGTTGTAGGGGCTTCAGCGGAGCCAGTAGGGGAGCATGGCACCCGCAAGGGGTGCCACTACTATATTCCCTCGGCTATTAACCAGATGTAATAGTTAACCTTTATCGATACACTCAAGCCTGGATGGTTTTGGGACGGGTAACGAGTGCGCCAACGATCGCGATGACAGCGATCACGAAGAACAGCGCGGCATGCTTATAATGTGCGCTTGTGGGAAGGCCGCTAAAGGTCAAAGGATGATACACGCCGGGAATCAGATAATACACAGCCAATACAGCAGCAATGATCGCTACTGCAATCGCGCCATAGAAAAGGGTTGGATTCTTCATGGTAGTAACCTATCTGCCTTTCAAAATGTGGTGAAACGTGTTCACCACGTTCCAATTCCTGCACTTCCGCCTGAATGAGCGAGAGTACGCTCTACGACCCAGGCTTCCCTGCAATACATCGCACCTCATAAGAGGTGTATGCCCCTAGCCGGGGAAGAGACCGGATTGGTTCCGTATCCAGTCTTCTCACTCTCTTTTGCATGTTCAGCTTCCATCAGCACCGAGAGCGGGTAGAACTCTGATGGCACATCCGTGATCCACTCTTTTGGCAATTATTGCATGCCAATGAATTGCGGTTGCACGGTCAGCCTGCTATCCGTGGTCGAGCTATGCCACGGTACATTCCCATTGAATGTACAAGATTGGTTCCTACAAGAATGTGCCCAAAATGAGGACGTTCAACTCCATTGGAGGACCTTTTCGATCACTGTTCAAAGCCTCCTGATAACAGCAATCCCGGGTTTTACTTGGCGGTGGCTTTCGGCCTGGCCATAAACATGCCCGCGATACCGACGATCAGCAGTAACACGCCTGCCCCCAAGCCGCCATAAGCGCGCAGGGAGTGGAATGGATGCACCGAAATGAACATGTAATACACGCCGACTAAGAGTGCTATGACGCCAACCGCGATCACCCCGTAATAAATTGCTGAATTCTTCATGAAAACGATGTCCCTTCTTCTGAAAAATTAAGATAATTGCCCTGGTCTATTCAAAGCACCTCCATTCTATCAAACGTAGTATTCCTCTATCAAGCTTGATAGACAAATGTAGATAGCTAATTTGGGTTATTATGCCCGTACAGGTAGTACAAACACCAGGAGAATCAGCGAGATCACGCCTGCTGCCCAGCAGTAATAGGCAAAGGGGTCCAGCCGGCCGGTCTCAAAGTACTTCATCAGGAAGCGGGTGCTCAGATAGGCCGCGGCTCCGGCAAGCAGCATGCCCATGCCAACCAGCAGGAGTAAGGAAGCAGGTTGTCCGATCAGTTCTGGTAGCTCGAGCACGGCCGCAGCGCCAATGAGGGGTGTGGCGAGTAAGAAAGAGTAGCGAGCGGCGTCTTCATGGCTGAGCCGTACACCCAACCCGGCTACCATGGTAGCGCCCGAACGCGAGATGCCGGGAATCAACGCGAGCGATTGCGCCAGCCCCACAATAACAGCTTCCTTCCAGGTCAGGGTCGAAAGTGTACGGAATTGCGCTTCTCTCTCTTTTGGCGTCAGGCTTGCCTTCTTGTGCTCCATGCGGCGGCGAATAAGTTCACCGATAAAGAGTAGAAAGCCATTGACGATTAGAAAGGTAGCGGCGATCACTGGCGATGCAAAAAGCTGCTTGAGCGGGGTCTCCAGGAAAACGCCAAGAATGCCAGCCGGAATGGAGCCGATGATGACCAGCCAGCTCACCCACTCTTCTGTTCCTGTGCGGACCTCGCCCTCTTTTACACTGCTGACAACGGTACGAATAACCTGTAGCCAGTCACGCCAGAAATAAATCACCAGAGCGATGCTCGTGCCGAGGTGCAACGCGACGATCAGAGGCAGAAAACGCGGGTCGCGTTCAAGGTCGCCCCAGCCGAATAAGCCTGGAATGATCACAGTATGGCCCAGGCTACTGATAGGGAAGAGTTCCGTTACTCCCTGGAGCAGGGCCAGAAAAATGATTTGCAAGATATTCAGGTTCATTAAAAGCTCTCTTAATGTTTCAGGTATTTATGTTGGTCTTGCTGGAACTCAGCAAAAGTCTTTGCAAAGACGGCACGTCCATTATCGGACCTGGTGAGAAAGTAGTAGTAGTTGGTTTGCGCAGGTGAAGCTGCCGCTTTCATAGCGGCAAGGCTCGGACTACAGATGGGAGTGGGTGGAAGTCCTTTGTGAGTATAGGTATTCCAGGGACTGTGGGGAGCCGTATCTTTGCCATTACCACTAAGAGGCTGCCAGTACTGTTTTGAAGAAGATTGAGAATCTAGAGCATATTGCACTGTTGGATCAGCATCAAGAAAACCCAGGGTTTCATCGTTTGGTTTGAAAATACGGTTCCAGTAGACGCTGGCTACTCCTGGCGCATCGTCGTAGGAGGCCACTTCACGCTGGATGAGCGAGGCGAGAATAACCACCTGGTACGTTGTGAGTTTGTGGGCACGAGCCATCACATCGAGTTGATTTTGCCGTATCGCGTTCGTAAATTCAGTGAGCATCATGTTGACGACATCGCGGGCAGTGCCATCCACGGGCACGAGGTACGTGTCGGGGTAGAGCAACCCTTCCATACTGTAGCCATGGGGAATAGATTTGAGGATAGGATATTTAGCTGCATCGGGAAATTTGTCTGGATGTTCAGTATACTTCAGAAAGTCCTGTTCGTTAAACTTGACCAGTCCTGCCGCTGCAAAGCGTGTAGCAAACTGCTTGATGCGCAATCCATCAGGTACTGCCACAGCCAGGCGATCTGGCTGACCGATCAGCAACTGGTTAATAATCTCATCGATAGTCATGCTGGTGCTCAGGTGATCATATGCTCCTGGCTGCAGGTGTGCATCCAATCCTCTAATTCTTGCCCACAAGCGGAACGCATATGCGTTGCGGATCAGCCCCCTGGCCTGCAGATCATTGGCGATTTGGAGTGTGGACTCGCCATTGCGAATCACGATGTCAATTGTTTTACCAGGACCTGAAGGAGTTACCGGCTGAAAGATATCATTGATGGTATTCCAGGCAAATAAAACGCCGCCGAAGATGAGTACACCAAGCAGGAACACTGCAATGATGGCACCTCGAGATCGTTGTCTCTTCATAGATCATTTATCCTCTGTCTTGCTGCGCAGGTCGTCCAGGTATTCTTGCAAGATGACGGCTGCAGCCACGGCATCAATACTATGGTGGCGCGCTGACCGGCCACGCCGGTTGCTGCGCCTGCGGCGCCCCTGTCCTTCATCCTGATGTTGTCCGGCCAACAAGCGTTCTGCTTCGACCGTCGAATATCGTTCATCCCAGAAAGTGATGGGAATAGTAATATATGGTGTCAGTCGCCCAGCAAACGCCTGTATATGTTCGCCTTGCGCGTGAATCTTTCCATCCAGGCTAATAGGTAGGCCGATAATAAGACCTTCTGCTTCTGTTTCATTGACAAGCTGTTGAATAGCTGCCCACGTTTGTAACTCGTCACGAGAGACGCGCAATGTTGTATAGGGAGAAGCCAGAAATCCGCTCGGATCGCTCAATGCCACACCGATTCTGGCCTCACCAACATCCAGCGCCATCCACCTTGTCATAGCAGGTTCCACGACTTGTAGTACGCTTTACAGCATTTTAACGAAGCAGGGGCCGTTTTGTTGCATGTGTAGCCTACTTGGGAGTAATACGTGGGCCACCCTCCTACTTTTTGGGCGTGATTGGCGCCGGTACAACCTTGAAATGCACGCTGATGCGCTGCGACTGCCATGGCATCCAGGGAAAGAAACCGGGATTGATAGTAATCCCAACACTGCTGATACCAGGCACATTACTAGTAAGCTCGCTCTCTGCCTCCTGCACCGGTTTACCAGACATCAGGTCGCGTATTTTCTGCTCAGAAACCTGGGGCGCGATCTGCCCCGTCGCACTGTAGCAGAGAATAATTGATGTTTCACTGCTCCCAGGCGTGCAGGCTTTTGAACTTGTCTTCGCGAGGCTCACCTTCTGCTGCGGGACGAGCGCGTAGTTCGCTTTTGCCTTCATGGCAGCTGCATTGAACTCTGCCTGGGCAGCTGCCTGCAAATCGGCGGCCCGCACCACCAGCACAGTCATGCGCATGCTCAGGCTTGCTGTGAATGTTCCGCTGGGCGCGACCTGTCCCTGGCCAGGAGTTGCAGTCACCATCTCTTTTTGTACTGGTTTTCCCTGCACATCGCCTGGATGCACATGCTGAGCAAGCCACGCGGTCGCCTGCTGCTGTACCTGCGGCTCTAGAGTCGCCTTCAGCTTGTTAATATCGCCGGGCGCCACCGTTGTTGCGTTTCCTACTCCACCATTGGTGATGGGCTGGGGATTGGTCACAGTCAAATTTAGCTGCACATTGTTGTTAGCCTGCTTGATACTGTCAAGGCTATCGATCACAGTAATGCTGTGGGCAGGGACGTTGCCGTCCGTCCCTTGAATCTGGGCCTGGATCTGGACCGGAACGGTGTTACCCACCCTGCTCTGCGTGGTTGGCACCAGTGCGTCCACCGTTGTCGCGAACTTCTTTCCATTGCTGGTAGAAACGATTGTCCCGGTGGGGATATCTACCGGCGTTTTGCCATTATTGGTGAAGATAACGCTGCCAGTCGCGGGCGTGGTCCCTACCTTCTTGCTGCCGGATGCGGATCCTGTCCCTGTAACACTGGTATTAAACACCAGTGTCGTGGCGGGAAGGGTGTGATGTACCACGTCCTGCTGGCTAGTTGCGGTCGCCGTAAGCGCCAGAGGGGTATTGAAGCTCTGCGATGGGATAGTAACGGTAACGGCAGCGCTCGGCACGAAGTAGAACAGCATGCCGATAACGAGTAAAATGAGGATAAGTGTCACACCTATTATAAGATTGCCGCGCATACTGCCGGTTCGCGCTCTTTTTGCAGTCGTGGCTCTTGCTGGTGTTCTTGCTGCAGCCGGTCTTCCAGTTGCCGCGGGGGCGGGGCGTCCCGCACCTCTCTGCGCGGCAACTGCCGGTGTTCCCCGGGTAGGCGTTCTGGGACGCGCCGGAGGTTGTGCCTGGGGTTGAGGTATGGGCGTACGTTCTCCTCCCACGCCGGGCAGAGGCGTTGTCATGCGCCGGGATGGCTGTGGTACAGCTCGCGTCGATTGATCTGTAATAGGCGGCAGTTCGTCTTCATCCTCATCATCTCGAGGTAAATTGCCCTGGCGGTTATTGCGCGGCCTCACACCGTAGACGCGTGATGATTCGGCGGTCTCCGGTTCTTCGAGCACCGGCTTGCTCCACGAACGAGGCGAGGGCCTACCGGGCTTGACGATATCTCCCTCATCGCCCAGGTCTTCGATGTCACCAGCTGCGAGAACATCGGTTGGGTAGCTGGAGATATCCGGTATCCCTTCGTCGAGCTCCTCGAGCGAGGACCTGCCTCGCTGTTCTGGTAGCGGGGAAGGGTACCTATCCTCCATGAACGTGAAAGGATCTATCTCGTTGGAAGCATGGGCAGCGCCAGCAGGGTGGGGCGGGGGCAGAGGGTTCTGGGGAGGAGCCGTTGCGGCGTCCATCTTGCCCTGCTCTGCCGCTCTACGTATACTCTGCGCGAACTTATAGTCCTCTGCATAGGGATCTGGTTCATCCTCTTCCTGTCCTGGCTTTGCCGGGAACCTGGGGGGGGGTGTTTCAATGCGGTAGTCGGAGCCTGGACCAAACGCTTTTCCCTGCGTGCCAAAGGCGGATGAAATGGGAGCGGCAGTGTCACTTTTGCCCGGATCATCCACGCGTGATACTGGTTCCTGTGGCAACGAACTTTGCTCACCGGGGGTTGTGCGAGATGTGGTTGCCCCGGTCCTTGCGTCGCGAGCAGGCTGTTCACGGCGACGGATATCGGTGCTGCTGCCTCGATCTGCTGTTCCTTTGCCGGTGCCGGGCACATTGCGTACGCGCGATGGTGTTCTTCCTCCAGGCCCACTCCGGCTGGGGCGACTGCTGGGACGCATTCCACCGGAGGAAGGGGATTCCTGTGAGTCTGCCACTCTGAAGCCAGCGGCTTTGACTACTGCTCGGATCTGGCGGTCGGAGCTGATTACCAGCACATCCTTATTAAGTTCCCGCATACGGGAACGGATCAGCCGCCAACCGACATGGCTGCGCAATTGTGTTTGCGGTGGAATGACAAGAATAATGTGCCGGGCTTGCGTCTTCTCTAGACGCTCACGTACATTGGTGAGTTCTTCTTCTGGACTCAGGTAGATGATTTGCTCGTCGGCCATAATCCTATGTACTTCCTACTTTAGACTACTTTAGATATGCAAGCTGTGAATGACGCGGTAGAGCGCTCTTTCCATGACATTATTTTCGTTCTGCAACTCGATGGTCTGGTATGCCAGTGCCATAGGTGTAATGTCCTGGGCGCTCCTGAGCAGGTGTTCAGGGTCATAGATACTGGCCACCATAGCCGGCTGTACCATTTCTATAATAGGTTGGCGCGAAAATGGCAGCCGCTCGGTCCAGGGGAAACTCTCCAGTTTCTGACGCAAGTCAGGTAGCGCTGAGCCTCCCCCCACCATGTAGATGGCTGGTGGCAGCAATTCGCCCTTGGCCAACTCCTCGATCAGCAGTTCCACGCTATCCAGCCAGGTCTGGCACTCAGGCGCGAGAATGCGCTGTACCTCGTCGCGGTCGCTTCCTTTGAGCTTCCCGTCGCTATAGTACAATTTAAGCTTTTCAGCTTCTTTTATCGAGATGCCTTTACCGGTAGCCAGGCGGCGCGTAAAGGTGCGCCCACCCAGGGCAAACATGCGTGTTTCTTCGATCCCGCCCTGGCGTACCAGGGCGATATCTGTCGTGCCTCCGCCGATATCGATGAAGATGGCGCCACTATCAGCGCTGGCGTTCGTGCTCAAGCAGCGTGCCAGGGCGTATGGCTCGGCAACAATACTGACGAGCGTCAGGTCCAGCCCCTGTGCCACTGTTTCCAACGCACCGAGTTGCATCAGCGGCGCAAAGGCGCTGAAAAGCGTGATTGTGAAGTGGCGTCCCTTGAAGCCGATCGGATTTGTCACCACCTGCCCATCGACGCGTACCGAGATGATCGCTGCATTCGTCAGGCGCACTTCAATATTCTGGATACCCATCTCCTCGGCAATGCGCTCTTTGGCGTTCGCCAGTTGTTTCTTCTGCGCGTTTGAGATGAGAGATTCTAATTCCTCTGGTGCAATAGGCTTGCTTGACTGCTGGCGCTGTTTCGTGACCGTAATCGAACTACCCTTCACCAGTTCCCCCGCGATCCCAATCACCGCCGCGGGAGCGACGATGCCACCTGCCGCCTGCTCTGCTTCGATCAATGCTTCGTTACAGTTAGCGATGACACCCGAAATGTCGGTAACTATGCCATCAGACATGTGGGTATAGCTCTGGTGATGGCGCCCCACACCAAGCACAACGCCTTCATCTCCTCTTACTTCGATGATGATGGCCTTGGCAAATTCCGTGCCGATATCGAGCGCGGTATAGAGCTGGCGCTGGTTGCCTGCATAGATGCCTGGCTGATCGTACGCGCCTTCCGCGCTTCCGTAACGCCCGTTCTCTTCTCGTCGTCTCAATACGAAGCCGCGCAGACGTTGAAAGAGATTTCTCATTTATTGATTACCCAATCAACTACTTTTTGCATGTTGTGTACGTTATATCACAAGAGCTACCGTGGCGGCAAAATTTAATCGATGTGTTCTTTCACTCATTCTGCCACCAAATCCAGTGCTGCGCCAAGCTCAACTTTGTTGCTGTTCCCTATGCTGGCTGTGGCTTGCGGTTGCCTGTGCCCCATCACTAGAGCCTGTTCTAACAGGTATGATACTAGTATGAACGGAGGAATTGGCACGAATCCAACGGTCGTTGATAAACATCCACTGCGTCATTCTAGTATTGTATGATGTTGAAAGATATCTAGGCCGCACTCTGGAGGACGTTGTATGATTGCTTCAGGGCAAGTATGTCCTGGTATGTTTGATCCGGCATTACTTGTGGTACCCCGTCCGGTGGATAGGCAACCGCCAGAATGCCTTGTTGCCAGGCATGACTCTTTATATCGCCTAACGAGTATAGCACAAATGAGTATAGAATAAAAGACGTTGTATATCCCCATTATACATAAGGAGATAGCATGCCAGTCCTCATAAAAGTGCCGCGCAGGACTCTGCTGGTGCTATGCGGGCCCGCTGCCTGTGGTAAAAGTACCTTCGTGGCGCAGCGCTTCGGGGCAACCACCATCGTATCATCCGATTATTGTCGTGCACTTATCTGCGACGACATCGCCAACCAGCAAGTCAATCGCGATGCCTTTGACCTCTTCTATTATATTATTCATAAGAGGATGTTTCAGGGGCGTTTCACTGTAGCTGATAGTACAGCGCTTCTGCTGGCTGCGCGTCGTAAACTACAGGAGCTGGCACGCAGGTATGGTTACCTGGCCTGCCTGCTCATCTTTAACGTTCCGGAGCAAACCTGCCTTGAGCGTGATAGGAGGCGTGAACGCATGGTCGGCGAGCAGATAATCGCTTATCATGCTCGCCTATTACAGCAGACGCTGCTCGACGCACCGGATGAAGGCTGGGACCAGTTATACATTCTGGGCGAAACAGATATGGACGCAGAACTAGAAATTGAGGGCAACTGAAAGAGAGCGAGCAGAATACAATGAAACGCCAGCGGCGCAAATCACAGTGGGGGCGAGCGACCACGAGATGGCCAAAATGGAGCTCTACAGCCTTTTACAGCGAAGTCACGGAGCCAGAGCTACCGAGTATTACAGAGCCAATACCACGTAGCGCTTTTCTTCGCGAGTCATGGATGAGGCGACTGATGCGCGCAATAGGAGCTTTCTTTACTGCCATCATTAATAAGATCGATCAACTGCTGTCCTTTGCACTTGCCGTCCTCTTGCTCCTCCTCTTCACTCGCTTTATCCTGCGCTTCTTTGGCCTCTCTCTAAGTCAGTTCGCCTACTGGGTTTTCTTGCTCAGCACACCGCTGGTGGCCCCATTCAACAACCTGCTGCCTCCACTCTCCTATGACGGGTATATCATCGAGGTTTCAACGCTCGTTGCCATCATCATCTACGCGCTGGCGGTAACAATAGCACGCCAGTTCTTGAAAGTACTGGTGGGATGACTGGCCGGTGATTCAATGATGGGAACCCCTGCCGCCTTGTGTTGAAGCTGAGCAAGCGTTTATAATGTTACGAAGGACAATCCTACATTTCTCTTAAGGAGTTTCTCATTATCTGGATACGGCCAAATCTGCGTTTTCCTCAACCATTCGATACCATTATCTTTGACGTTGATGGCGTGCTCATCAGGACCATAGATTCGTTTCATGCCACCGATATAGCCGTGGCAGAATATATAGCAGGTGTGATCAACGGCCTCGATTGGGGCCAACGCGAGGGTAAACCCCTGGTAACTATCGAGGATGTGAACGCCTTCAAGCGGGCCGGTGGATACAATAATGACTGGGATATGTGCTACTTGCTTTCTGCGCTGTTCACTGCGCGGCTGCGTGAATGGAAGGGCACATCCTTTGCCGAACGAAGTATCCAGGAGTGGTCGGAGTTGTCGCGCGAGGCCAACCTGCGTGGACATGGAGGTATCGAGTGGGTGAACCAGGTTATCCCTGCTACAGCGGTGCCCAACTACAACATCATTGGTGACATCTACCACGAGGCCTATTGGGGAGCAGTGGAATTTAAAAAACGCTTTGGCTATGCTCCGCGCTACCTTCCCGATGCGCCTGGCTTCGTCCAGCGCGAAGAGATGCTTTTCCCACGCGATTTCCCGGCGCAGCTGCGCCAGGCCGGTATCCGCCACCTGGGTATGATTACCGGGCGTGTGGGGCAGGAAGTGGAGAGCGCGCTGGAACGTATGGAAGAGTACTGCGGTGAGCGCTGGTGGGAGGTAGTAATTTCCGCCGACATCTGCCCCAAGCCTGACCCGCGTGCCATGCGCCTGGCCATCGAGGCAACCAGTGCAAAAGGTGGCCTCTATATAGGCGATACCGCCGACGACCTTGACCTCGTGCTGCATTACCGGGCTGGCAAAAAGGAGTGCGATCCCGAGATGCTTGCAGCGATGATCGTTTTTGAGGACGAGGTAGCGACGTACCAGGAGCGTGGTGCAGATGTTATTATTGGTTCTGTGGTGGATGTGCTGGATTGCCTGACAGACCGTATACTATAAGAGATGCGCAACGAAGACTCCGGGCTCGACCGGTCCGCACCAGAGGAGGCGTTACCAAATTGTACCTTTTATGGTACAATTGCTTGTACAAGGAGGGTATCGCAGATGCTGGATAACGTCTATTCAATTTCAGAAATCCGCGAACAAATCACACGCTTGCCTGAGCAATTTGAAGAAGAGCCAGAGGCAATCACAGTAACACGGCATGGCAAGCCAATAATGGCTATCCTGCCGTGGGAATTGTACGAGTCGATTATGGAAACGCTGGAGATCATGGGAGATGAGGAGTTGATGGCAGCAATCCGTGAAGGCATCAAGGACATTGAGGAGGGTAGAACCAAGTCTCTAGATGAAGTCTTGAAAGAGTTGGGTTGGGAATGACACATTGGGAAGTGAGACTTACGCTAAAAGCGGAGATGCAGGTAGCGGCCATTAAGGATCGACGGGTACAAGAGAGATTGAGGTCTAGCCTAAGACGCCTCGAATACGAGCCAGAGTTGCAAGGAAAGCCTTTGACCGACGAGCTTACAAGCTATCGCAGCCCTTTGACCGACGAGCTTACAAGCTATCGCAGCGTACGCGCTGTCGGCCAAAGGTATCGCATTATTTATAAAGTCGAAGAACAGCGGGTTATGATATTAGTGGTAGCTTTGGGTATCCGCAAAGAAGGAGACAAAAAGGATATATATGAACTGGCGAAAAAGCTAAAACGCTTAGGTTTGCTCGATCAGGAATAGTATTTCATAAACCCAAAGTTCACCTTTACTTCTACTCCCGCCCTTGTGCCTCCTCAATCAAACTCACCAGGAACTGTAGCTTCTTAATAGTATGCTCGGCATTGCGTTTATTGCGTTCGTAGCCATCGGGGGCAAGCTGGCGAAACCAGGTACGTATATCCTCTTCGGAGGTATCGTACCATTTCGCATCGGCCTGCAAGCGCAGGTAGACGCGCATCTGCGGGTCCTGTTTCTTCCGTGGTGGACCCTTTTCCGCTTCGCCCGCACTCTCGCGCTCATCCGCTGCCACCGCCTCCGCCAGTTCTGTCGCTGGGTGCAGTTCATTATAGAGCGCCTGGACGTCGGTGGAGCGGAAGAATACATCTTTCCCCACGCCACGGTGCGGCTTAATACGCCCGTCGCGCACCCACTGATCAAGCGTCACACGGTCGATTCCAAGCATTCGAGCCGCCTCACCGGCGTCCACGAAGGCGAAGCGTCCTCCTGGCCTGTTCAGCATAGCTACTACCTCTCCTCTAGCGCTGTTGTAACGTGGCATAATCAAGTTTCTGTAGTTGTATCGACATTGCTATCTTTCTTCCTGTTGGCTTCATAAAACATCAGCAGCGTGCTGCCGTAGCGCCGCTCATCGGCCAGTGCCAGGCGCGAGAGCGCTACCGCTGCCACCTCGGCCCGCTCCCTGGGATGAAGCTGTACGATCACTAAACCCGTGGCTGCCACGAGCGGCGAGCTATCCAGTGACTTTAATGCGCGTGCCGCCATGCCTTTGTATTGTGGTGGGGCCACGTAAACGATATCATAGGGAATCCCATCCGTCCGCTTCTTTTCTCCGGAGCGGGCCTGTAGAAATTTGAAAGCATCTGTGTGCAGGGTCTCCGCCCGCTCTGCCAGGCCCGTGATCTGCAAGTTCTCGCGTACCAGCTTGAGCATACTGGCGTTCATCTCGATAAAAGTCGCGCTGGCGGCTCCGCGACTAAGCGCCTCGATGCCCACACCACCGGTTCCCGCGAAGAGATCGAGGAAGCGCGTATCCTCCACGCGAGTCGAGAGAGTGTCGAAGAGAGCCGTCTTGACACGATCAAGGATGGGGCGCGTCCCCGCCGTCCTGGGTGATTTTAACCTGCGTCCCCTGGCCTCGCCGGACACCACGCGCATAGGGCTACTCCTCTTCGAGGAGCGCCAGCACCGCGTCCACCTCGCTGACAAAATCGTCTTCTTTGGCCCAGGAGATCAGGGCCTCTACCTGGTCAACCTTCAATTTCTTTTCCGTCGTCGTCTCCCATAATCCTTGCAGTAACTGCCGGAGCTGCTCATCGCTAATTTGCGAACCGGCCACGTTGTGCAGCACGGTTAACCGCGCCTGGTTAGCAAGAGAGGACCCGCGTGCTCCCCGTAGTTTACTGATGATATCCCTCGCCTTCAAGCGTTCTTCGGCGCTCAATCCGGGCCTTTCGTCATCGTCTCCCTCATACAGTATCTCCATCTCCTCGCCCTCGTCCTCTTCCTCGTCGAATCTGTAACCGGGACGTTTGTCGCTCACCTCGCCGCGCCTGTTGAGGTCAATAGGGATGGGAACTCCAGGCCTGTCCTGTAGATTTGCTGCTGGCGCCGGAACTGGCCTGATGGGTGCAGGGGTCGGCCTGGCCTGTGTTATAGGTACCACTGGAGGCCTCGCAGGCGCAGGGGCCGGGGGAGGCGAACTCGCGGGTTTGTGGGGTGAGTTGACCTGGCCGATCTCCTGCGGCTTTTGTGCAGGACTTGCCGCCGGACCGCCTTTTTGCCCAACGATGTGCTGCAAGCGCTCCAGGGCATCACGCAGGTTCAGCCCATTCAATGTTGGCACCTGCAGCAACTCCTTAGCCTGTTGAGATGTCAAGTTCATCGATTCTTTAATAATGTGCAGAAACTGCGGGAGGGTCAGACTTCCATTTGCATCTGCTGACAGTCTTGGAGCGGTAGGCATGCTTGATCCGACATATGTGCGAGTCGGTGGTACTACTACTCCTTGATCCTGGTCCGGACCCTGCGGACCCTGCGGACCCTGCGGTATTTTCTGTGTTGCCTGGAGGGCAACATCCTGTGAAGGTGTTGTCTGAGTCGAAGGAGCACTGGCAGGCGGCTTGCTAGCTGGTTTAGGCGCCTGTGCCGTCGTTGGGGCAGAGGTAGTACCCTGGGGACGCGCATTGCGCTGTAGTACCTGGTTAACGCGGCTCTCGACATGGCTGGTCAATTGATGCATGCCTGCTTCCGCCTCGCGAATCAACTGCGCGCGCATCTCCGCGCTGGCGCCAAGCGGCACGGGAATACCCATCTCGATTGTATGCGTGCGCCCGGCGGCGGTGAACTGTGTAGCGTAGCGCAGCCAGATATATGGGTGATCGCCTGTCCCGCCCGCTGCTTCTGGCTTATTCATCTAATCGCACCTACCTTCTGCTCACTCTATAAGATATCGTGGGCCATCAGAATGTGATCATCCTGCAACCTGTAGACGTACTTTATTATATCAGGTCACGAACCCCCCGGTAAACCGGGGGACTTGCAGCGAGAACGCCCGTCGTTGGGGCTGCAAGCCCTATAGTGTCCAGCCTCAGCGTCCAAGAGTCCAGGCAGCTCGCTGCGGACGCTCCGTTGGATGGGTCATGGCACCTTCGGACGCTTCTTCAATCTGAAGCGCTGCCGCCCAGGGTTAAAAGCCTCGCAGGGGTCGAGGCGGTGCTCTGGACCCAACAAGCCCTTCCAACCTTGGCGAGAAGAGATGCTCCTCTACGCCGACAGGAGCGCGTCAGACCGCCCCGTAAGGGGACTCTTCCCTTGGGGAGAGCAAAGAAAGGAGTGCGCGATGGTGTTAGTGGTAGATAGATACAAGAAGCCCCTGATGCCCTGCACGCCCAAACGGGCGCGACTGCTGCTCGCGCGCGGGCGAGCCGTCGTGCATCGCGTCCAGCCCTTTGTGATCCGGCTCAAGGATCGCTGCGCCCAAGAGAGCGGCCTGCAACAGGTGGCGCTCAAAATCGATCCTGGAGCGAAAACGAGCGGGATCACCCTCGCTCGTGTCGAAGAGCGGGAGGAAGGCGAGGTCCATCACGCGCTGATCCTCTCGGAGATCCGCCATCGGGGCGAGCAAGTGCATCGCCACAAAGTCAAAGCGGCGCAAGCGCGCCGCCGCAGGCGCTCGGCGAACCTGAGATACCGGCCTGCCCGCTTTCTGAACCGGAGGAGAAGAGCAGGCTGGCTTCCTACCTCTCTGCTCTCACGGGTCCACAATGTGCTGACCTGGACGGCTCGCCTTTCCCGCTGGGCCCCGCTTAGTCGCATCGAGGTCGAAGGCGTGCGCTTTGATACGCAGTTGCTTCAGAATCCCGAGATCACCGGCGTGGCATACCAGCAGGGGACGCTGGCTGGGTGGGAAGCGAGAGCATATCTGCTCCTTAAGTACAAGTACTGCTGCGCCTACTGTGGGAAGTGTGATGTGCCCCTTGAAATCGAGCATATCCGGCCCAACAGTCGGGGCGGTTCAGACCGCATCTCGAACCTGTGCCTGGCTTGCCACCAGTGCAACCAGGCCAAGGGGAACAAGACCGCCGCCGAATGGGGACATCCCGAGGTCGAGCAACAGGCCCAGGCTCCACTCAAAGATGCCGCGGCGGTCAATGCCACCCGCTTCCGGTTGGTGGAAGCGCTCCGGGTCTTTGGCTTGCCCATCGCCACCTGGAGCGGGGGGCTGACTCGCTTCAACCGCTCGCACTTTGGGATCGAGAAAACGCATGCCCTGGATGCCTTGTGCGTGGGCGAACTGTTCGGCGTGGTGAAAGGTTCGCTCAAGACGCTCTCGATACAGGCGATGGGTCGGGGAGATCATTGCCGGACCCTGTGGACGGACATCGGTTTCCCGCGCGGGTACAAGATGCGACAGAAAATGGTGGCAGGGTTTGCCACAGGCGACCGGGTGGAGGCCATCGTCCCGGCCAGGCTCAAGACAGCAGGCATCCATGTCGGGCGCGTCGCCGTGCGCAGCAGCCGGTCGTTCTCGATCAGGACGCGCCAGGGCAAAGTGGACGGGATCAACGCGGGGTATTGTCGCGTAGTGCAGCGGGGAGATGGCTACGAGTATGCCTTCACGTAAGAGAGAACAGGCAGGGGACCACTCCTCCCCTGCCCCAAAAAGGAGCGCCTGCTTCCTCCCCGGTCTGAAGACGCGGGGTCTCCGCAGGCGGAGTTCGATGAGAGTCCCTGGGGTGCCATTTTTTATAGGGGCTGCTTCATCGTATCTTTTGCCCATTAACAACTGGCATCTTGCCAAACGGACAATCTTGGTGTATGGTTAGGCTAACGAGGCAGTGCTATAATCTGTGCTATCGTAGGAATTGTGAAATACCGATAGGATCCAGATCATAAATACCTGGTAATGAGAGCCTTGTCTAGACGTGCTATAGAGAGTATAAGCCCGAGAAAGTTGAGATGCACGACTTATGCTAAGTCCTTCACCCACCCAGCAGCCGCCTGTGCCGCCTACACCAGCGCCTGAACAGAAAAAAGTTGGCCTTACGCCTATTAAGCCAAGGATAGGTCAGGCTCCCCTGGCGCTGTTCGTCAAGGGTATCTTCCGCCCTATCTTCAAGGGTATTTACTATTTGTTACAGGGGATAAGGAAGCATAAACTGGTCACCCTGGTATTCATTCTTATCCTGCTGGCCAGCTCTAGCATAGCCACCTATGTAACAACGGGATCGCTGCCCCTTGGTATCGGCAATGATCCTTTCAACTTCCATATTCGCGGAGGTAATGGCGGTGGTGATGCAGTAAAAAACTGGTTGTATGCTGTGCGTGATGGCGATGCTACTGCTGTATCGCTCAACCAGAGATTTGTACAGCAGCCGCCAAACCCTGACCAGATCATCAATCAATTTAGCGAGAAGAAGGCCCACCTGACGTGGAAATCCATCAATATCATAGGTGTATATAGTGAAGCGGATAGCACCATCGATAGTTTCGTAGAAGTAGACCTCTCGGCTACCGGACCTGGTGGGAGTGTCAGCGGCATACTGGTCTGGCATTTCACTACAGTGCAAGCGCAGGGAGGTGTTATCATAAATGTCAGCCTCGTAGATTTCCGCGCACCTTTATAATAGTGCCGAGAGTTTGTCCCAAAAGCAGAAGGGATTACCGTTGTGGCAGAAAAAACACGGAAAAAACACAGTGATCTGGACAAGTCAATCGACCGAGGTATGGACCAGTTTGGTCGTTTTCTCAAGATGCGCTGGCTCTGGGTGACCCTTGGGATGATAGTGCTATGGTACCTCGCCATTTACGCGCTCCCAACGTTAAGTGTACCCTCACCAGGCACGATCCTGGTTTACGCGTTCCAAATCGCCTTTGCCATTTTCTTTGCTGTCATTCAATTCGTTGCTATCTTCATGTTTCTGGGGCGTGCCAGAGTCTACTGGGTCATGCCTGGTGAGACAGGTGTGACTTTTGACGACTACAAAGGCAACCCCGAGGTGCTGGAGTCTGCGCGACGCATTATACTGCTCCTGCAAGGCATTAAAGAATTCAAAGACATGGGCGGCCAGCCGGTACGCGGTCTTCTGCTCACAGGGGATCCAGGAACTGGTAAAAGTTATCTTGCTCAGTGTATGAGTACTGAGGCTGGCGTGCCCTTCTGTTACGCCAGCGCTGCCAGCTTCCAGGCCATGTTCATTGGTATGGGCGTGCTGATGGTGTGGCGGCTCTACAGAAAAGCGCGTCGCCTGGCTCGGGAGTATGGCGGCTGTGTCGTCTTTATGGATGAGATCGATGCAATCGGCACGTCACGTTCACGCCAGGGCGGCGCAATAGGCGGTGGAATGATGGGAATGATGGGCGGTGGTATGGGCACTCTTAACCAACTGCTGATGGAGATGGACCCGCCCAACATCGAGACTGGCTGGTTTAAGAAAATTCTGCGCATCCTTGGCCTCTACCATAGCCGTGTTCAGAATGAGCCCGTGCTCACCGTCGGCGCAACAAACATTCCAGAGCAACTTGATGCTGCGCTGCTGCGTCCCGGTCGCTTTGACCGCAGGATTCACGTTGCTGCACCGACAGACAGGTATCGCAGCGAAGTGATCGAGTACTACCTCAACAAAGTCAAGTATGACCCAAAGATCTCAATCTCTGCACTGGTGCAGCGCCTGGTTGACTACACACCTGTGGCGATCAAGCACGTCGTCAACGAAGCGGTGATCATTGCACACTTCGATGGCCGAGAAATGATCACCTATAAAGACCTGATAGAGGCTCAAGACGTACACGAATATGGTCTGAAACAATTGAGTGAGTTGACCCCGATCGAGCGGCGACGTCTTGCCTACCACGAGGCCGGGCATGCCGTAGCCTGCTACTACGTTATGGATCGTTTCTTCCCTGCATTTGTCACACTGCACCAGCATGGTGACCTCGAGGGTGCGGCTGCATTCGCTGCCTGGCGTCCAAAAGAGACGGTCATCACTAGAAGCAAGGAAGATATTCTTGCGCGTATCCAGGTGTCACTGGCCTCTCGCGCTGCTGAAGAGTTGTTCCTGGATGTGAACCTGAATGGAGTTACCAGCGACTTTGCATCAGCGACGCAAATGGCAGCGGCATATGTTGGCGCTTATGGTATGGATGGCACGATTACCTCGTACCTGGCTTTCGCTAACCCTGTCGCCGGCACTAACCCGTTGGCTCTACCGAAGCTAGCTGATCGCGTCGAAGCGGTGCTACAGTCTCAGTTCAAGGCGGTCAAGCGCCTGTTCCAGGAACACAGTGAGGCTGTGACGGCAGTCGCCGAGGCCCTGATCGAGCGTGATGAGCTCGTGGCTGACGAGATCAAGCAGTTGATCGATGATGCCGACGCCAGGCGTGTCAGCAGGGTCGTCATCAGTGACTTCGAGCCGATGCTGGGCAACGGCCATAGCAACGGCAAGAATGGCGGCTATGCGCTGGCTGGCGAGCGCAGCAATGGCAGCGAGCATGCGACTGAGGCACCTACAGATTCGCAGCCCCTGCCCTCTACCAGCGATCAGACGGATAATATGCAGCTTCCTCCCACGAATCCCGGGCCATCGTTCTTTGTGGGCGGATAAAAAGGAGGCAGGTATCCCGATTTTATCGTGGGACCTGACGTGTTCAGACGACTAGCAGTCGCCCCTACTCGATATTTTGCCGGGTAGGGGCGAACTTGCGGATAGCCATAGGCGCCAAGGTAAGAAATGCCACCATGAGCGGTGTGCCGCCCAGGGTGCCCTGCAGGCATCAAGCTAAGGAAGGATACTGCACGAAAAACGCGGTCATCATGTCCGTAGGGGCGGGGATGGTGTGGAGTGGTGTGGGGGCCTTTATGGCCGCCCGTGTAGCCTGATGGTCTCCGGTAGTCCAGCAGGATCGCACGCACACCAGCCACGGGCGGCCATAAAGGCCCACCCTTCCCAACCGCCCCCGCCCCTACGGCATCCTGGGCTAGCTTCTTCGGTTGATGCCTATTGGACGACCCTTGCATATCTAAAGAATCCAGCCAGGGATGGCAAGAAATGTAGGGGCGAGGGCAAGCCTCGCTCTGCTAATAGGCAATGTAGGAGTAATCAAGGTAATGTCAAGCAGTACGGTGATAAGTAGCACGGCGAGTGGCGAGACGACGCAGGTCAAGCGTTCTCGCTGGCAGACGATGCTTTTTTGGGGGGGAGCACTGGCGCTGTTCCTCCTGGCCACCGGCATGCGCCTGTACAACCTTGGCCTCCTCTTTGACCGCGATGGGTACGACGAAGGGGTTTACTGGCAGTCCCTGCGGGCTATGAGCGCCGGACATTCCCTCTACCAGCAGATATTTTACTCCCAGCCACCCTTCTTCTTGCTCTCAGCCTTCCCCAGCTTTGCGCTTCTTGGGGGCACGCTCTGGTCGGGGCGACTCGGTATAGCGCTTGTATCGCTGCTGGGCATGCTGGGCGCATTTCTGCTAGGCAAAGCGCTCGCCGGGCGCCTGGGTGCGATTATGGCGCTCTTGCTTATGGCAGTGGACACGCTTTACCTGGTTGAATCGCAGAAGCTAATGGCCGAGGCGCCGAGCGTGGCCTTCTCGATGCTCGCTGTAGGGCTGGCTTATCTCTGGTGGGAGCATCCAGAAGGAATGCGTGGCTTTTGCTGGGCAGCTTTGACAGGCACAGCGCTCGCATTGAGCATCTTGAGCAAATTGCTCTGTGTGGTTACCTTTGCGGCGGTAGCCCTGTTGATGCTGGCCCGCCTCTGGCAAATCTGGAGGAAGCAGCCGGGCACCAACCTCGCCAGCCTGCGTCCTATCCTTGCTGGCAGCGCGGCCTTTGTAGTGACGATGCTCCTGGTGCTCCTGCCTTTCCTGGGTTCGTTTCATAGCTTGCTGCAGGATGTGGTAAGCTATCATACACAATCTGGATCCATATTCGGCCGGGCTGAGAATACCAAACTTGTACGACAAGTCTTGCTATCGGCTTCAGGTCTCGCGGCGCTCTATGGTACGCTTGTTGCCCTTCTGTGGCGCGACTGGCGGGTTATCCCCTTGATCGCCTGGCTGCTCGGTACAGCTTTCTGGCTCTGGCGCCTGGTCCCACTTTTTCCACATCACCTGGGCGCGTTGACGCCCCCGCTGATAGCACTTGCTGTAATGGGGATTCGCACTATACCGATGCCAAAGTGGGATATGCCGCAGAGTCTCGGGCCTACTTTGCAAAAACTGGCGACTCCGCTGGCTTTGCTACTCATGCTCGCCGCGTCAGCATTTGCCGTACGACAAGACATCGCATATTACGCTACTGATGCTGCGCTGAGTACGAAGGGATTGGTCAAGCAAGAAGCTCGTATCAGCGCCGACCTGCAGCAGGCTATAACTCCAGAGCAGTGGGTTGTGACCGACGGGCAATTCATAGCAGACATGGCTGGTCGTAACACCCCGCCTGGGCTTGTGGATACATCCATGGTACGCATCGTTTCTGGCGATCTGACGCTTCAGCAGCTTATCGATGCAACAGCGCAGCCGCAGGTGCATGCCGTGCTTTTTTTCTCGGGTCGTTTCTACTTACACAATGTGAGACCCTTTCACGAGTGGGTCGCTGCTCACTTCCACCTCCTGCACAGTTATGGGCAGGGCATGGAGTTGTGGGTGAGATAGAAGAGGTTACAAGATGCAGAAAAAAAAGATGTTCAGTACAATGGAAATCGTGCTGCTGGTCGTGTTAATCGGTTCGCTTATCCTCTCATTCTTGCAGGCTCGGCGCGAAGAGTCGGAACAAGACTAGCGGACTGTCGTCACAGCTCGGGCATGTAAGTGGCAGGAGCCTGTTCGCCGACCCAGAAGCGGCATTACCTGTCCCCCAGACGGGGTTCCACAAGGGCCACGCGGGCGGCCATAAAGGCCCCCACACCACACCACGCCGCCCCCGCCCCTACGGAATCGGGGGCATACCTTTGCGGGGCTAAGGCGAGCAGACCGACTTTGCATACGTGCCAAAGGTCCTATTCGAGGTGAACAGGCACGTCACCTTGTGAAGTTTTATTATATAGTTCGTTATATCCCGTAAGAAGAATAAATAATTTCTCTTTTTTCCGTCCCTAAAGACGATAAGGATAACGCAAAAAGAAATACAGGCACTCTCATTTGATGAGGTGGGCGTGGTGATGGGAAAAGAGTGGAGGCCTATAAAAGGATATGCGAGCGATCAGGTCGTCGAGAGGAAGGTAATGACGTTGAATCAGGAATTTATACAAGGGGCATCTCAACAGGGTAATGGCTATCAAACAGAACAAAATTTATCTCCTGCAGATTGGCTGCTAACAGGGCCTCAGCCCGTTGTCTCTCCCGTTCAAGATAGACCTTCTGCACCAGCGCCACGACCACCAGGTTCAGGACTGCTATCGAATTGGAAGGCCAGTGCATCGCGTAACGGCAACTATGGTGGGAATGTAAGCCCGCCACCAGTCGCAGAGCGGAATACACCACAGGCTCAACCAGTGCCCAGGCCGGTTATAGATTATCCAGGTAACGGGCTAAAAAACACCCCTGGGCCACTACCGTTGTATCAACAGGCCAGTATGCGACCGGCAATGTACTTGTCGCCACCCCAGCAGCCTGTGCCAACGGCTATGCCTGTGCAATATCCGGGGGCGCCCGGCCCTTACCAGCAGCCCCAGCCTATGTTTCTCAATTCAAGCATGGCAACTGCTCCTGGTCAGCCGACCTTGTATCAGCCTGGTAGGGCTCCGCTGATGCCAATGCCGGTGCAGCCGCAGCCAGGCATTGGGGCGGGGCCCGGGTTTAAGCCTCAACAGCGTAAAAAGAGGCGCTTCCCGGTTTGGGCGCGTGTAGCCCTGGCGCTGATGGGACTGCTCCTGGCTGGCGCCGGTGGTGCGGCAGGTTATTACTATGTCAACCTGTCTGCTCCGATTAGTAGTATCGTAAACCAGCAGGTGCCCCGCCTGAAGGGCGATAATAATCCTGACCAGGGACGCGGCACCAGCGGCAGCATCTTGAGCGGCGGTCGCATCAATATCCTCCTGCTGGGCAGCGATACAGACGAGAAATTTCAAGGGACCTACCTGGCCCAGACCGATATTGTCGTAACCATTAATCCTGCTACCAGGCAGGTAGGCATGCTCTCGATTCCGCGTGATTTCTGGATCAACGTGCCAGGGAGCGGCATGCATAAGCTGGACGAGGCTTATGGCCTTGGTGGCGTAGCTCTCAGCCGTCTCACCATTGCCGAGGATTTTGGTATCCACATCAACTACTATGCCTGGGTGGGACTTGATGGTTTCGTGAAAGTAATCAGCACCGTCAACGGCGTCGATGTAGATGTTCTTCACCCCATCATCGATGACAACTATCCTGATGATGTGGGCAACCATACCACCGATATCTACAAATACAGGCGACTGTACATTGCTCCTGGCCCGCAGCATCTCAGCGGGCAACAGGCCCTCCAATACGTGCGCTCGCGCCATGCCGACCTTGTAGGTGACTTCGGCCGTTCCACTCGCCAGCAGCAGGTACTGACCCAGCTCAAAAACAAATTGAACAATCCGGATGTGATTGGAGAGTTACCGCAACTGGCGAATGACTTGAATGGATATGTTAAGACGGATATGCAGTTGAATCAGGTGTTTGATCTTATGCGTTTCGCTCGCAACATCGATACCAGCAAAATCCAACGTATCACCCTGGGCCCACCCTATTCGCATGCTGGAATCGGGCCGAACGGGCAATCGGTTGTGTTTCCCAATTGTGCTCTCATTGTGCCGGTGATTGCCAAGATGTTCGGTTCAACGGCCAATGCCAGTTGTAATATCGCTGCTAATGGCAATACATCCTCGCTTGCATCTACACAAACATCTCCTGGAGCAAACGCGATTGCCCGGACTGCTGCAAACGGCGTGCTGCAAACGGCGGGACAGATGGTAAACATAAGCACGATGAGCCTGAGCGGCGGCAATAGTGATGGGCTGGGCATACATAGCCTCCTCGATCTACTGTTTCTCGTAGTCTTTGAGTCACCTGATGCTGTACAGGTATGATGGTATGTTCGAGGAAGAATGATGAAGCAACATCTTAACTGGCGTTCAGCCCTTCTGTGCCTGCTGCTGGCTCTCAGTTTGCAGAGCTGCCTGGGCTTCGGAGGTAATGGCAACTCAAACTTTAAGACTACCAACACCGGCAATGGACAGTTGGGGGTGAACCAGGGCAACCAGGTCATCTTTCATGGCAAAATCTATTTTATGGTTGGGCACCGCCTGTGGTTCCTGGATGGAACGCGCAACCTGCATCAATTGACAGGTGGAAGAAACGCCGTGCGCGATCCCGCAGTCTCTCCTGATGGCAAGTGGATCGCTTTTGATATTATTTACAAAAACTCTTCCGACCTGGTCTACATGCCCATCAATGGCGGCAAAGTGCGCATGCTGCGCAGCGGCGCAGGAAAATTCTACTATAAAGGACCTTTCGTCCACTCCTCCAATACCTGGAATGTCCAGCCGGCGTGGTCGGCGGACAGTTCACACGTGCTCTTCCTGAGCGACTTTGAGAAGGAGGACTGGTACAGCTACACGGGTATTGACGCCCCTATCCTGGACTTACAAGTATTCTCAGTCCCATTGAATAATCCAGGCGCGGTGCAGGATGTCGCCTATGCCTACTTCGGCGATGGCGGCAACAGGGACCCCAGCTACCGCCCGGGGCATCCTGATCAAGTCATCTATACCCATTATGCCTATGATACCACGCGTACACAGCAAGTCGTGCAGCTTTTCATGGAGAATGCGAACGCGATTGCCAGGTACCCCCACGGGCACTATTACCCAGGCGAACCTGGCTTTGATCCCGGGGTAGCTATTACACCAGCCAGTGTAGAGTGTATAGAGCCGGCTTTTTCGCCCGATGGCAATTCGATTGCCTATATCAAGCGCATTAGCACGGATCAAATGGGGCTCTACGTGATGCCCACGCCAGAAAGTATTACCAGTAATCCGAATAGTTCCACTGTCGCTAAGAAAGCCTTGCTGCCCTACAAGCAATCTTCTCTCATCTTAAAAGGGCAATTCATAAGCCAACCGTTCTGGTCTCCTGATGGGAAGCAGGTTGCCTACTTATCCTATAGCAACCAGTCATTTGATATCTGGCTGGCAACTCTGAGCATCGACCCCAAAACTGGCCGCTATGTGATGAAGGGGAGTCCTGTTCAACTCACAAATGGCGGCATTGATGGAGACTCACGTCCTGCCTGGACGGCATGAGCCGGTTAATGATATACTAGCCCTCGATGATCGGGTCGTATCATCGTACTCTGTTTGCCTGGGTTGCTCGAGGTTAAAAGTTGAACCAATTTGACGGTACCCTGATTGCTGGGCGCTATGAGATTCGTGAACATATCGCCACCGGTGGTATGGCCAGCGTCTTTAAGACCTGGGATCACCGCGTAGAGCGCATCGTGGCAATGAAAGTCCTGCGCTCCCTGGACAAAAATGATCTGCGAGCTGTGGAACGCTTTCGCCGAGAGGCGCGTGCTGCCGCTAAGCTGACGCACCCGAATGCAGTTACCATCTATGACTTTGTCGAGGAGATGGGCCAGTATTTTCTGGTTATGGAGTATATTCACGGTCCCACCTTGAAGCAACTGATTGCGCAGCGCCGCCAATTGCAAGCATACGAGGTGCTGGAAATCGCGGCGCAGGTATGTGCTGTACTGCAAGTTGCGCATGCACGGGGCTTTATTCATCGTGACATTAAGCCGCAGAACATCATGTTATCCCGCAGCGCCGGTTCCATAGGGGCGGGAATACTCGGTGGCGGTCGTGACATTGGCGGAGGCGGCATTCTCGTCAAGCTTACCGATTTCGGTATCGTGCGTGTGGTTGAGGATGCAGGCCTCACCAACAGTGGCATTGTGCTGGGTACCGCTGATTATCTTTCGCCGGAGCAGGCTCGTGGCGAGACCCTGACGGCATCCTCCGATCTCTATTCCCTCGGCGTTGTAATGTTCGAAATGCTGACGGGCCGCCCGCCATTTGTTGGCCCCACTGCAGTCTCGATCGCAATGCAACATGCATCAACAAACCCGCCGCCCTTGCGCCAATTCAACGCTAATGTGCCGCCGGCTGCCGAAGAAATAGTGATGCGAGCCCTGGAGAAGGAACTAGAGGATCGCTTCCGCTCGGCGGCTGAAATGCAGCAGACGCTACGCCAGTGTGCCAGAGAACTATCTGCGCAATCTCCACCCGGCCTCCTGGCTCCGCGTAAGTTTCCAGGTGGAACCAATGGGCAAGACCCGGGCCTCCCACCTTCGCGCGGGCCATACCCTTCCTGAGCCGGTATTCCAGCTATGCATACCTCGAGCCAGGGCAGCAATTTCTCAAGTGTCTTATATAGTAGGCGCAACCCCTTGCGGTTGCCCTGGGATGGAAGAACATCTATGCACCATACACAAATCAGCACGAATCAAGCTCCTGCGGCCATCGGCCCATACAGCCAGGCCATTCGTTGTGGACAATTTGTCTATGCCTCCGGCCAGATCGCCCTGGATCCGACAAGTGGAGAACTGGTGGGGGAAGATGTCCAGGCACAGACACATCGTGCCTTGCAAAACCTTCAGGCTGTGCTTATTGGCGCCGGTACTTCGCTTGCCAGTGTTGTCAAGACCACCGTCTTTCTCGCCCGCATGAGCGATTTCCAGGCAATGAACGCCATCTATGCCACCTACTTTACCGGCGTGGCCCCAGCTCGCTCGACCGTTGCCGTTGCCGAGTTGCCACGTAAAGCCCTCGTCGAAATTGAATGCGTTGCCTTCATCGAAGGCAACTAAAACAGATAGTAGAAGTGGTTTTTGTAGAAGAGGTATACGTAGTTCAGGCACGGCCCACGCGGCCACCCAGGATTGGAGCAGCTATAGTGAATGCAGCAGGTATCTGGCGTGCTACGCTCGATCGACTCGCATCAATACCCATCGACTCAGTATCTAAAGCGTGGCTACAATCTGCCCAACTGACAAGTGCTCCAAACATAGAGGCAGAAGATAGCGATGCTTCTTTGCCGGGCACCAGGGATCAGGCGCTCTACTTTACTCTTCAAGTACCCAGCGGCATGGCTCGCGATGTCATCATTACACGCTGGCGGCATTCCATTGAAGACATCCTGGCGGATGTCACCGGGTACCCTGTTACCATCAGTGTCACCGAGGGCTTCGATGGGGATATAGCACCCCTTAAGTTTTCTTCCCGTGTAGACTCAATAGATTATCCTGCGTCAGCAGTAAACTACCAGGCAGGCGACTATGCATACTATAAAAGTGTGGTCAGGCCTCCAATGCAGCAAGATGCACGCTACGCGAGAGCAGGCTTCACCGATGCATCAGATGAATGGGATAATGAGCAGCGTGCAAACATTTTGATGCAGAACCGCCTCAATCCGCGCTATACCTTCGATGCATTCATCGTTGGCAACAGCAACCGCCTGGCTCATGCCGCTTCTCTGGCGGTAGCCGAGGCCCCAGGCGAGTCGTATAACCCCCTCTTCCTCTATGGTGGAGTGGGACTGGGTAAGACCCATCTTCTACATGCCATCGGCCACCAGGGAGTACAAACCGGATTGGCAGTTCTCTACGTCTCGTCGGAGCAGTTCACCAATGAAATTATTAATGCTATTCGCTATCGCACGACCGAGGAGTTTCGCGCCAAATATCGCTCTGTAGATATCCTGCTGGTGGACGATATCCAGTTCATAGCAGGCAAAGAATCGACAGAGGAAGAGTTCTTCCACACCTTCAATAGCCTGCACGAGATGAGCAAGCAGATCGTGATTTGTAGTGACCGCCCGCCCAAGGCTATTGTGAGCCTGGAGGAGCGATTGCGTTCCCGGTTCGAGTGGGGATTGATTGCTGACATCCAGCCACCTGACCTGGAGACGCGCATGGCCATCCTGCGTGTCAAGGCCGACCTGTTACACTACCGCGTACCTAATGACGTGATAGCCTACATCGCTGGCCGCGTGCAGACCAATATTCGTGAACTGGAAGGCTGCCTGAATCGCCTTATGGCCTACCAGCAACTGCACCGCACGGATCTCACGATTGACGTGGCGCGTGCGGCCATGACGTCACTTGGCAACGACAGCAGGGAATCGAACCTGAACATCCGGCAGATTGCCCAGGCGGTAGCAGAATACTACCACATCTCGTTGGAGGATATGTGCGGCAAGCAGCGTGACAAACATATCGTTATGCCGCGCCAGGTAGCTATGTATTTGATGCGCCAGGAGACCCAGGTCTCTCTCTTCGAGATTGGACAACTTTTCGGCGGGCGCGACCACAGCACTGTCCTGCACGCGTGCGAAAAGATCGACCAGGCTGTGAATATCAATCCCACGCTGCGCCGCGAAATCGTGGCTATTCGCGAACAACTCCTGCGGGAGCGATAGATCACATTTTTGCGTGAGGATGCATGGCACCCGCAAGGGGACATGGCAGGGGCAAGCCCTGCCACTACTATACACGGTCGGGGACTCTTCCAACGTGGTATAGTAGTGGCACCCCTTGCGGGTGCCATGCCTACCTGCCCCTACCACGCTCGATGCAAAAAACGCTCGATGCGAAAAATGAAATGCACCCGAATAGAAAGGTATTATGCTACCGTATACAACCTACTTGATCGACTTAGATGGGGTGATTTACCGTGGCAATAAGCTATTGCCAGGCGCGCGGGAATTCGTTGCCTGGCTCGAAACGCACAACAAAAAGTACCTGTTCCTGACCAACAACTCGTTCGCCACGGGTGAACAGATCGTGGCAAAACTGCAGCGCCTGGGCATTCCCACCGATGCTGCTCACCTGCTCAGCGCCGGGCAGGCGGCAGTGCAGCATATTGCCCGGCGTTTCCCCGGTGGCAGCGTCTACGTTATTGGCGAACAGCCCTTGATCGACCTGGTCAGGTCGCAGCACCTGGCTGTGGCTGATCTACACGCGGAAAAAGCCGACGCTGTGCTCGTTGGCCTTGATCGCGGCTTCGACTATGCAAAGTTGAACAGCGCCATGCGCGCCATCCGCGCGGGGGCGTTTTTTATCACCATCAACCGTGATGCCGTATTGCCAGTTGAAGATGGCTTCATACCGGGCTGCGGCGCCCTGGCTGCAGCAATCGAGGTCGGCAGCGGTGTAACTCCAGAGGTTGTTGGCAAGCCGGAACCGCTGCTGCTCCAGGAAGCAATGAACATCCTGCACAGCCAGCCCGATGAAACACTCATGATTGGCGACAGTCTGGATGTTGACATCCTGGGTGGCAAAGCTGCCAGCACGCGCACCTTGCTGGTTCTCACCGGTCGCAGCAGCCGTGCCGACATAGCTAGATTGCATATCGTGCCTGATCACGTCTACCAGGACTTAACGCACGTTCTGGAGGCGGCTGGCGATCCGTAGGTGATATAGAAGGGGGGCCTTACGACTTCTTCTCCCGCGGCTGATGTGCGTTCGTGACTCTGGTTCGATACTCCTGGAGGAGCCCGGTGATGATCTCGCTCATGTCACGTTCCACTTCCACGGAATGCAGCTTTAACCACTTTGCCAGGTCACCGGGTAAATACACCGTTTGCCGCTTGCGGCCATTTCCAGGTCGTGCTTTGAGGGTGTTGATGGTTTGAACATCGGGAGTATCGCCCGGGATTGCTCCTGAGCCCTGTTTGCTGCCGATTTTGCCAAATTCGCCGATGGGCCGTGTCTTGCTCATACATTCACCTGCTGTTGTACGATTTGTAGCGCTAACCGGGTAAAATCCTGTGCTACGCGACTGAGTGGATCATACTCAAACACCGTTTGTCCAAGCGATTGGGCCCGGCTCACGGTGATGTCTGTACGAATGGGGGAACATACCAGTGCTCCATACTGCTGCCGCAGGGCTGGGAGATACTGGACATGCATGGCATAGCGCTGGTCAAATTTATAGGGCACGATACCGGTCACAATTAGCTCATGGCCGTACTCACTCATCCTGGCTGTCAGTTTCGTGAATATGTTTTGCAATCCCTGCACCGCAAATGGGACCAGTTCGCAGGGTATGAGGATTTCATCGCTCGCCAGCAGGCCCGCTTCTGTAATGCTGGTATAGCCGGGTGACTGGTCGAAGAAGATGTAATCCACCTGCGTGAGTTCCCGTGTGGCCTGATCGAGGAGATGCCGGTGAGCCCTGACCACGTAGGGAAGAGCTGTGTCAAGCTCATAGTCGGCTGGCACCACGTAGAGGCCTTCGCGTGCTTGCTGGATGGCTGCCCGGAACGCGACTTGTCTCTTGAGCACGTGCGTCAGTGTTGGTGGCCGTACCTGGGGAAGGAGTGTGCTGCTATTGGCCTGGAAGTCGCAATCGACTATCAGGACGCTAGAGCCGAGCAGGACCAGGGCATGGGCCAGATTCATCACCAGGGAGCTTTTTCCTACACCGCCCTTGAAGTTGAGCATACTGATACGGCGTGCCATGGGCTTCCTCTCTGCCAGAATAGCTGCGCTGCCCGGTTGGTGAATAAGCGAGCACCTGGAGAACGTTTTGTCCTCATTTTCATGTAAAGGATACTAACAGATGTGAATTGCTGTGTCTAGAACGCTTAAACTTTTAGGCTACTGAACGTCTTGAGTTGAAAAACCCAGCAAGAACGAAAAGTGCTGCCGAATCGTGCTGGGGGTAGGAGATGGACAAGTTTCTCCTGTTGGGAGGGCTCATATGCCATCTCGTGTGTTCTCAATATGCAAACGAAAGGAGCATGTATGTCTCTGGCGAACATCCTGTGGGCCGTAGTGGTCATCCTCGTCGTCCTCTGGCTGCTTGGATGGCTGGTCGGCAACGTGGGCAGCGCAATCCATATTCTGCTGGTGATCGCGCTGATTGTGTTACTCTACAACCTTTTTGTCGGCAGTAGACGACGCACTTTGTAGTGCAGAGTTAACGAGCCTCTCGCCGGCGTCTCACCCGGCGAGAGGCTCTTGAGAGCAAAATGATTGGATATGTTACAAACAGTGTCAATTTTGATGAAACCTGAGCAGTGTACGTGAACATTATTGCGCTTGGGGCACAATCCGAACTCAATAACGAGGAGGAGGAAGCTCCTCAGGCGCTCTAGCCTTGTTCAATTGTGTTTGTGTGAGAAAAGCTCCTCTGAGATTTGCCTCTTTGAGGTATGCCCCTGTCAGGTCAGCGCCGGCAAAGTTGGCCTCGCTCACATCGGCCTTGATGAAGTTGGTATCTATCAGGACTGCATTGGTGAAGTTTGCCCTGGTGAAATGAGCCTCCATAGCGACTGCTCCACTGAGATCAGCACTCGTCAAGTTTGCCTCGCTCACATCGGCCTTTCTCAAGTCCGCACCAATCAAGCTAGACCAGCTGAGGTCTGCCTTACTCAGGTTCGCACCACTTAGCGCGGCGCCACTCAAGTTAACTCGACTGAGATTAGCACCACTGAGATTACTCTGGCTCAGGTCTTCTTCATGCAGATCTGGCCCCTCACTGGGGTTTTGTTGCCGCCAGGTATTCCAGGCATTTGTCCCTTGCTTGATAAGCTCTAGCAGTTGCTGCTTTCCCATGTTCTTTTCCCTCCGGAAACAAATCTTTAGTAGAGGTTGGAAGGCAATTCCTTCAT
>WNGD01002576.1_pt1 | contig 33647 bp, 29 predicted proteins | sample 5400671 | NCBI WGS metagenome assembly WNGD01 (sample SAMN13153369, study PRJNA577476) | soil metagenome | isolation source: 40 cm soil or saprolite under grassland replicate 2 | place: USA:California | collected 2016-06-15 | reverse complement strand
AGCCGGCTCGCCACTGACCCGATCGCGCTGCCATTTCCTGCCGACGCCGTGCCCCAGACCTCCGGGGGGCCAGCACGGCGCTGACGCGCGACCTGCGCGCGCTCTTCGATCCCAAAACCCTCGCGATCCTGGGAGCCTCGGGCGATCCGACGAAGTGGGGCTACGCGCTGGCGCGCAATGCGCTCAAAGGCGCGCATCGCAGGTCCGTGTTCTTCGTCAATCGTCGCGGCGAGCAGATCCTGGGCCAGCCGAGTTACCGCTCCCTCGCCGATCTGCCGCAGCCGCCCGAGCTGGTGGCGATCGTGGTGCGCGCCTCCGGCTTCGAAGCGGCGCTCGATGAGTCGCTGCGCGCCGGCGCCCGCGCCATCGTCGCGATCACCGCGGGAATCGGCGAAAAAGATGCCGCCGGGCTGACCCTCCAGAAGGCGATGGTGGACCGCGTCCGTGCGGCCGGTGCAGTGCTGGTTGGTCCCAACTGTCTCGGCATCGCGGACACTAGCACCGAGCTCAACCTGACCTGGGATCGCTTCCACCCCGGACCGGTCGGCCTCATCTCGCAAAGCGGCAACCTCGGATTAGAGCTTGCCCAGCTCGGCCACGACGCCGGCCTCGGGTTCTCACGCTTCATCTCCGTCGGAAACCAGGCAGACGTCGACGCCGCCGAATGCCTTCAGGCGATGATCGACCACGCGCCGACCCGCGCAATCGCGGTTTACGTCGAGGACTTCGCTGACGGACGGGCATTCGCGTCGATCGCGGAATCGGCCGCCGCCGCCGGCAAGCCGGTCGTCCTGCTCACCATCGGGGAGACCCCGGCGAGCGCGCGCGTCGCGCATTCGCACACGGGAGCCCTGGTCAGTGATTCGATCGCGGTCGATGCGGCATGTCGAGCGAGCGGCATGTATCGCGTCCAGACGCCGCAACAGATGGTCGACCTCCTCCAGGTGCTGCTAGCGCCGCACCAGCCTGCCGGCCACCGGGTCGCGATCGCCGGCGATGGCGGAGGTCACGTCGCGCTCGCCGCCGACCGTCTGATCGCCCGCGGCCTGCTGGTCGACGGATTCAGCGACCGTCTAAGCGCATCGCTCGCCGGCATTCTGCCGCCGACGGCCTCGACCGGCAATCCCGTCGACATCGCCGGCGCGGGCGAGGAAGACGTCTTCAACTTCGAGCGCGTGGTCCGCCTGATGGCCCAATCCGGCGAGGCCGACGCGCTGCTACTGACCGGGTACTTTGGCGGCTACAGCGAGCAGTCCGAGGACTATCGACGCCTCGAGCTTGAGGTCGCGGCCGCATTGACCCGCTCCGCGCATGACGCCGGCCGTTTCCTGATGGTCCACTCGATGTATCCGAAATCGCCCACCTCGCAGCAGCTACGCCACGACGGCGTGCCGGTCTTTGCCGACATCGATGCCGCCGCCAGATCACTCGGCCGGCTTGCGGACCGCACCGCGAACCCGCCGCGCGGAGTGCCGTCCCTTCCATCCCCGAGCCGCTCCGCGGCGCCCGTCCCGACCGACTACTTCGGCACGCGCCAACTCCTGGCCGAGGCTGGGATTCCTTTCGCCGAGGCGCGAACGGCCGAATCGGAGAACGCCGCCATCGCGGCGGCCGCCGCGATTGGCTATCCGGTCGTGCTCAAGGCGCTCGGCGCCGCGCACAAGAGCGACGCCGGCGGCGTCCGCCTCGCGATCGCTGACGAACGGCAGCTCACAGATGCGTTTCGCGAGATGCAGGCCCGACTCCACCCAACGAGTTTCTCCGTCGAGACGGAGGCGCCGCTTGCGCGCGGCCTCGAGCTGCTGATCGGCGTGAAACGCGATCGGCGCTTCGGGCCGGTTGCCTTGGTGGGCCTGGGCGGCATCTCCGCCGAGCTCTTCCGCGACCTGGCGGTGGCGCTCGCGCCCGTCACCGTCGAGCACGGCGTCGCGCTGATAAGTTCGTTACGCGGTGCCCAGTTGCTGCTGGGTCATCGTGGCCGTCCGCGTTTCGATGTGGAGGCGGCCGCTCACGCGTTGAGCGCGCTGTCGGAGCTCGCTGCCGCCCGGCCCGACATCGCTGAGGTCGAAGTCAATCCGCTTCTGGTGCTCGAGCCCGGTGTACTGGCGCTCGACGCGCGCCTGGTCCGTCAGTCAACCGACCCATAGACGGGAGTCTGTAAGCAGAACGATAAACTTGGCCGGTGCACCAGACGGAATGGATCCGGTCGCTGCGCGCCGTGCGCCAGTTTTCGGATCGCGAGATTCCGTCCGACGTGCTGCGGGACATCCTCGATACCGGCCGCTGGACCGGCTCCTCCAAGAACACGCAGCCCTGGGACCTGATCGTTGTGCGCAACCGCGACACGCTGCGAGCGCTCTCGAAATGCGGGGCCTTTGCCGGCCACCTCGCCGGCGCGACTTTAGGCCTCGCGCTCGTCATGCATGGCGACGATGCTTGGACCTGCATGGACGAGGGCCGGCTCATCCAGAACCTCATGCTGGCGGCGTGGGCCCATGGGGTCGGCACCTGCATCGGCTCGATCTATCCGCAGGACAACGAGCAACGCGCCCGCGACCTCCTCGGCATCCCGAAAAACCGCTACCTGCGCACGGTGCTCTCGGTCGGCTACCCGACCGGGCCGGAAGCGCTGCGCTTGCCTCCGAATGCGCCGGTGCCGCGGGGCCGCCGTCCGCTCGACGACGTGGTCAGCTGGGACCGCCTTGGCAATCGAAATCCCTAGCGGCCCTTCCAAATAGGTTCGCGCTTCTCGACGAACGCGCGCGCCCCTTCGACTTGGTCCTCACTCGAGTAGAGCCGGTCGACCGTGGGAAGCTGCCGCCCGGCGACCCGCGCCAGCGCCTCCTGTTCCAATAGCGTTACCGTCTCGCGCGCGACCTCTTTGATCGCGGCGAAGACGAGCGGCGGGCCCTGCGCCAGCATCTGCGCAAGTTCCCGGGCCCGCGGCATCAGCTCGGCGCCCGGCACGACCTCTTTCAGCAGACCCCAACGGAGTGCCTCCGCCGCATCCATCCACCGACCGGTGAACAGCATGTCCATGGCGACGTGGTACGGAATGCGGCGCGGCAATTTGATGGTCGCGGCGTCCGCGATGGTTCCCGCCCGCGCCTCAGGAAGGGAGAAGCGCGCGTGTTCGGCGGCGATGATCAGGTCGGCCGATAAGGCCAGTTCGAAGCCGCCGCCGACCGCCATCCCGTTGACGGCGGAGATCACCGGCTTGTTCAGGTTCGGCAATTGCTGGAGCCCGCCGAATCCCCCGACGCCGTAGTCGCTATCGGGCGGCATCCCCTGAGCGGCTTCTTTGAGGTCCCAGCCGGCGGAGAACAGCTTCTCGCCCGCGCCGGTGATGATCGCGACCCGCAGCTCGGGATCATCGCGAAACTCGGCGAAGCACTCGCCCATCGCCCGGCTGGTGGCGGCGTCGATCGCGTTCGCCGGTGGACGATCGAGCACGACCTCGAGCACCGCACCGTTGCGCGTGATGCGAAGCGGCGGCTCGGCCATCGTCCTCAGGCTCCCAGCGGCCGCAGCATCTCGCGCGCGATGATGTGCCGCTGAATCTCGCTGGTGCCGTCCCAGATGCGGTCGACGCGGGCATCACGCCACATGCGCTCCAGGGGAAGCTCGTTCATCAATCCCATGCCGCCGAAAATCTGGATCGCGCGGTCGGTGACGCGCGCCACCATCTCCGAGGCGAAGAGCTTCGCCTGCGCGATCTCGCGGTCCGCATGCAGGCCCTGGTCAAGACGCCACGCCGCGGCCAGGGTCAGATAATCCGCCGCATCGATCTCCGTGACCATGTCGGCAAGCTGGAACGACACGCCCTGGAATTTTCCGATGGGGCTACCGAACTGGCGACGGCGGGCGGCGTGGTTGAGCGCCAGGTCGAGGGCTCGACGCGCCTTGCCCACGCTCGTCGCCGCCACGCTCAATCGCGTCGAACGCAACCAGGTGTTGGCGATCTCGAACCCGCGGCCTTCCTCGCCCAGGATCTGCGATGACGGGACCCGGCAGTCGTCGAAGGTCAGGATGCTGTTGTTGTAGCCGCGGTACGAGACCGATTCATAGCCCGGCTTGACGTCGAAACCCGGCGTTCCCTTGTCAACAAGGAAGCACGTGATGCGTTTCTTGACCTGGCCACCGACCTTCTCTTCACCCGTGCTCGCGAAGAGAATCACGAAATCGGCCGCGTCCGCATGGCTGATGAAGTGCTTCGTGCCGTTGATGATCCAGTCGTCGCCGTCCATTCGGGCCGCGCAGCGCATTCCACGGATGTCGGACCCGGCATCCGGTTCCGAGATGGCCAGCGCGTCAGTCTTCTCGCCCCGAACGCTGGGTGCCAGGTAACGCGCTCGCTGCTCCGCGTTACCGGCGCATAGGATATTGGACGGGCGCCCCCACCACACGTGGAGCGCCCAGGTGGTGCGGCCAAGCTCGCGCTCGAGCAGGGCGAAGGTCAGGTTGTCGAGGCCCCCGCCGCCGAATTCTTCGGGAATGTTTGGCGCATAGAAGCCGAGCGCTTTGACCTTCCGCTGAATCTCGCGGCCAACCTCGAGCGGCACGTGACCAGTCCGCTCGACATCGGCTTCCAGCGGGTACAGCTCCTTTTCGACGAAGCCACGGACGGTATTGACGACCATCTGCTGCTCGTCGGTGAGACCGAAGTTCATGCGCCCGTGACCGTCATGATCCGGATCAGCTGATCATCGCGCCAGCGCTCCAGCTCTTTCACCGACCGGCCGTTGGCCTGGGCTTTGGTGCCACTGACCACCCGCCGTGCCAGCTCGGTCGTGAGCTCAGGCGCGCGCAACCTGGTCCACGGTAGCTTCAGTGCCGGACCGAATTGCTCGAGCATGTGCCGCATCCCGCCATCGCCGCCCGCGAGGTGGAACGCGAGGAAGGTGCCCATGAAGGCCCACCGAAGTCCAGGGCCGAAGACGATGGCCGCGTCGATCTCCTCGGTGGTGGCGACCCCGTCGGCAACCAGGTGGAGGGCTTCACGCCAGAGCGCTTCCTGTAGCCGGTCCGAAATGTAGCCGGCGATCTCGTGCTGGACATGCAGGGGTCGCATCCCCAGCCTCCGATAAAAGGCACTCGCCTTGTTGACGGCACCGGCTTTGGTTCGCTCACCCGCGACGACCTCGACCAACGGCAGCAGATAGACGGGGTTGAACGGATGTCCGATCAGGACACGCTCCGAATGCCGGCAGCGCGCCTGGATCCGGGTGGGCAACAGGCCGGACGAGCTGGACGCGATGACGACACCGGCGCGCGCGACGCGATCGATGTCCGCGAGCAGCGATCGTTTCAATGCCTCGTCCTCAGGACTGCTCTCCTGCACGAAGTCGGCATCCCGGACCGCACTGTTGAGGTCGCTGGCGAACGTGAGGCGCCGTCGGGACGCGCCTCTGGCTAGCCCCACGCGCGTCAGCGCCGGCCAGGCGTTGGCGACGGCCGCGCGTAGGCGGGCCTCCGCCCCGGTTGCGGGATCCCAGGCCACGACGTCGAGACCCCTGGCGAGCGCCCGCGCGGCCCAGCCGCTCCCGATCACGCCCGTCCCGATGACGGCAAGCCTTTCGGGTTGGGGGCTCCTCACGAAACGGCGGCCGGCCGTGCGGTCTTGAGGCGAAGCTTGGTGCGTGCTTCCGCCGGCGTGAGTGCGCGGGCCCCCAGCAGCTCGATGATCTGGATCGCCTTCTCGACCAGCTGGCCGTTGCTCGCGAAGACGCCCTTCTTGAGGTAAAGATTGTCCTCCAGCCCGACGCGGACATGGCCGCCGAGCAGCACCGACTGAGCCACCATCGGCATCTGGTGCCGGCTGATGCCAAAAGCCGCCCATATCGCACCCTCAGGAAGCTCGTCGCGCATGGCCTTCATGGCATTGGTGTCGGCAGGCGCCCCGTAGGGAATCCCGAGGCATAGCTGAAACATCGGCGGGTCGTCGAGCAGGCCCTCGGAATGCATCTGCCGCGCCAGCCAGACGTGGCCCATGTCGAAGCACTCGAGCTCCGGTTTGACGCCCAACTCCTGGACACGGCGCGCCGCCGTGCGCAGCATCGCCGGCGTGCTGATATAGGTGAGGTTGCCATCACCGTAGTTCAGGGTGCCGCAGTCGAGGGTGCAGATCTCGGGCAGCAGCTCCTCGACATGCTTCAGCCGCTCGAGCGCACCAACCAGATCCGTGCCCTCGCCTGGCTTCAGGGGATCCGGGTCGCCGACAACGTAGTCGCCGCCCATGCCAGCGCTGAGATTGATGATCACGTCGACACGGCTGCCGCGGACTCGCTCGACCACCTCGCGATACCAGTCAGGATGACGGCCGCCCTTGCCAGTCTTGGGATCGCGTACGTGAATGTGGGTCACAGCAGCGCCGGCGTTGGCCGCCTCGATTACGGCCTCCGCAATTTGCTTCGGCGTAACCGGAACCGCCGGATGCCGGCCCACCGTATCCCCCGCCCCTGTCACCGCACAGGTGACGATGACCTCGGTGTTCATCGCCTCACCACCCTCCATCAAGATTTCGACGCATTTTCCCCGCTCTGAACGGCCCCTTTGATTCGCTCCGTAACGCGGTCAACCTGCTCGAGTGAATAGTCCGGCGGAAACATGATGTCGACAAGGATGGGGTTGCCCTTCTCATCGACCAGGTCCAGATGCGTCAGCCGGAGGGTCTGGCTCAACTCCACGCCCTCGGCCTCGATCATTCCGCCGCTGCGCAGGCGCGTGATTTCCAACCCAACCCGTTCAACCGACAGGCCGTGCTCTCGCAGCACGCGCACACCAATCCCAGGGTCCTCCTGCAGAAGGCCAATCAGCAGGTGGCCCGTGTCAACTCGACTGCTCTTTTCACTTTGCGCCTGGTGGAAGGCGCGCTCGATGACCTCCTTGACCGCCGACGTTGGAATCATTTGCTTGACCGAGAGATCGGGTTCACTCTCGCGGAGACGGCCGACGGTCTGCCGGACCTCCTCCAGGCGAAGTCCGAGCGCCCTTAGCGCCGCACCGGCGAGCCCGCTGTTATCGCGCATGAGGCCGAGAAGCACGTGCTCGGTTCCGATGTACGACTGGCGGCCCATCTGAGCCTCTTGCTCCGCGAAGACCAGCACTCCCTTCGCCCTCTCGCTGAACCGCTCAAACGGGTACGTGTTCTGCCTCCGCGACGACGGGCGGTCCGCTACTCACGAGACGGCGGTCTCGAGCGCCACCTCCAGTGACGGCGTGTCAGAAAGCAGGCGCGACGTGTATTCATCCTTGGGTTCCTCGAGCACCTGGGCGACGCCGCCGAGCTCGACGATCCGCCCATGGCTCATCACTGCGATGCGCTGCGCGATGGATCGCACCAGCGGCAGGTTGTGGGTAACGAACAGCATCGAGAGGCCGAGGTCTCGCTGCAGGCTGTGAAGCAGCTCGACGATCGCCGCCTGCACGCTGACATCGAGCGCCGAGGTCACCTCGTCGCAGATCAGGACCGATGGCTCGCAGATGAGCGCGCGGGCGATCGCCACGCGCTGCCGCTCGCCTCCGGAGAGCTGGTCCGGAAAGCGATTCGCGTAGCCGGCCGTCAGCGAGACCCGCTCCAGCATCTCCGCGACCCGCCGGTCGACCTGATCCTTCTTGACATTGCCGAAGACCTCGAGCGGCTGGCTGATGATCTGGCGAATGGTGCGCCGCGGGTTGAGCGAGCCGTAGGGATTCTGAAACACGTACTGGATCGAGCGGCGAATTTCACGCGGGCGCGCGCGGGCGACGTTGGCGAGCGCGGTGCCCTTGTAGGTGATCACACCCCAGCGGTCGCCGTGGAGTCCCGCGATCGACCGCGCCAGCGTCGTCTTTCCCGATCCAGACTCCCCCACGAGCGCGAGGCACTCGTGCGGCGCGAGCTCGAAGTTGATGTCGTGCAGCACCGTCCGCCGCCGGTAGCCGGCATGGACGCCCTGCAGCGACAGCACCGGCTGGACCCCTTTGGCCGAGCCGTTGCGCGGAATCTCTCCACCCCGAATCGGCGCCTGCGCTCGGACCTCTTCCGCTCTAATGCAGCGGACGTCGTGAACGTCGGCGATCGGCCGCAGCGCCGGCATCGCCTCGCGGCACTGGGGAATGGCAAAGGTGCAACGTGGCTCGAAGGCGCAGCCGGACGGGCGACTCCCGGGCGACGGCGCGTGCCCGGCGATTCCGACCAGCTCGCGCCCGCCGGTGAGGTGCGGGATGGCGACGATCAGGCGCTGCGTGTAGGGATGGCTCGACGCCTGGAACATCTCGAAGGACGGCCCGAGCTCGATGATCCGCCCGGCGTACATCACCGCCACCCGGGTGGCGAGCGTCCCGACGACGGCGAGGTCGTGGCTGACGTAGAGCGCGGCCACGCCGTGGGCCGCGGCCAGGTCGCGGACGGTGCCGAGGACGTGGGCCTGGGTCGTGACGTCGAGGCCGGTCGTGGGCTCGTCGAGCACGATGACGCGAGGGCGGCAGGCGAAGGCGATAGCGAGCCCGATGCGCTGCTGCTGGCCGCCCGACAGCTCGTGGGGATAGTTGCGAAGGAAGCGCGCCGTGTCGGGCAGCGCGACCTCGCGCATCATCTCGGCGATCCGCGCCCGACGCTCGTCCGCGTTCTTGCCAAAGTTGTGGGCCTCGAGCACTTCCCGCAGCTGGGTTCCGATGCGCAGCGCAGGATTGAGGGCGGACGCCGGATCCTGGGGGACGTAGCTGATGACGCGGCCGCGCAAGCGGGCGCGCTCCGCCGGATCGAGCTCCAGCACCTCGATGTCACCGATGCGTACCGAGCCTCCCTTGATCTCGGCGCCGCGCCGGGCGTGGCCGAGAAGGGCCAGCCCGACGGTCGTCTTGCCGGAACCGGATTCGCCGACGAGGCCGAGGACTTCCCCGGGGGCGATGCTGAACGAGACGTCGTTGACGATGTCCGACGGCGACCCGTGCAGGCCGATGTGGAGCCGATCGACGACGATGGCGGCTTTGCCCATCAGGCCGCGCCCCGAACGCGATCGATCCCGGCGGCGGCGCGCGCGATGCCGTCCCCGATCAGGCCGGTGCCGACCGTCAGGAGTGCGATGGCGGCGACCGGGAGGACGACGCCCCACGGCTGCACCGTCAGCGCGATGTAGTTTTCCTGGATCATCAGGCCCCAGTCGGCGGCTCCCGGATTCGTCGTGAAGCCGAGGAAGGCGAGCGCGGCGATGACGCCGATCGCGTAGGTGAGCCGCAAGCTGGCCTCGACCAGCAACGGGCTCAGGATGTTGGGGAAGATCTCGCTGAGCAGGATGCGGAACCGCGGTACGCCGATCGCCTCGGCGGCAGCGACGAAGTCACGCTCCACCACCGGTTGGCTGGCACCGCGGGTGACGCGGGCGACGCGAGGCATCGTGGTCAACCCCACCGCCAGGATGATCGTCAGCGGGTTCGGGCCCACGGTCGCGATCGCGACCAGCGCCAGCATGATCTGCGGGAAGGCCAGGATCACGTCCATCGCGCGCATCAGGATGTCGTCCAGAACGTTGCGCGAATAGGCGGCGACCAGGCCGACCGCAATGCCCAACACCAGGCCCAGCAGAGTTGCCGCTGCGGCCAGCACCAGGATCGTGAGCCCGCCGTGCAGGAAGCGGCTCCAGACGTCCTGTCCGATGTGGTCGGTGCCGAACAGGGCGCCGGGAACCTTCAGGCTGTTTGGCGTGCCTACGAAATCGTTGCCGCCGTGGGGGGCGATGCGCGGGCCGATGATCGCGATCGTGAGGATGACGAGAACGAGCCCCAGGCCGATCTGGGTCCGCCGCAGCCGCAGCGCGCTCCGGATCAGCGCGCCGGTTGGCTGGCGTTTGGTCACGACTTCGGGGGTAACGACCTGGCTGACAATGGCCATGGCTAGAGCCTCGTCCTCAAGCGAGGCGTCACAAGGATGGTGGCGATGTCCGCGAGCAGGTTGAGCACGACGTAGAGGCTGGCGATCGCCATGGCGAGCGCCTGCACCACCGGAATGTCACGGTTCGCGACCGCGTCGCGTAATGCCCCGCCGATGCCGGCGTAGTTGAAGATGTACTCGACGACGATGACGCCGCCCGCCAAGTACGCGAGGTTGATGGCGATCACCTGGAAGGTCGGGCCCAGCGCATTGGGAAGAGCGTGGCGGCGAAGCACGAGGCGCTCGGGCAGGCCCTTGAGCCGCGCCATCTCGACGTAGTCACTCTCCAGGACCTCGACCATCGAAGCTCGCATGATGCGGACGACGTAAGGCGTCACGGCGAGGACGAGTGTCAATGTCGGCAGGATGATCGCGATGGGCTGCTCCCACGGTCGGCCGCCCGGCGGGATGAGGGTGATCGCGGGCAGGATGTGAAAGACGGTCGTGGAAAAGAGGACGACGAGCGCGACGCCCACGACGAACTCCGGGAGCGCGGCGAACACCAGGGTGATCAGCGAGGTGGCGACATCGAAGGGGCGATCTCGCCACAGCGCCGCATAGGAACCGATCAGGATCGACAGCGGAATGGAGATCAATCCCGAGCAGAGGAGAAGAAAGGCCGTGTTGATAAGGCGGTCACCGAGCAGCTTGCTGACCGGCTCCTGCGCCGCGAACGACCGGCCGGCGTCACCGTGAATCAGACCGACGGCCCAGGTGACGTATTGCTCCACGACCGGCCGGTTGAGGTGAAGCTGCTCACGGAGGGCGGCGAGGCTGGCGGGCGTTGCGCCGCGGCCGAGGATTGCGCGCGCCGGATCGCCTGGTAAGGCCTGCGTCGCCGCAAAGACAACGATCGAGACCAGCACGAGCACCAGCAGCCCCTGGAGGATGCGACGCACGATAAACAGCCAGATGCCGCCGGTCTTTGCCGGCGCTCCAGTCGGCCCCGGCCGGTCCAGCATCGCTGGCCCGGCGAGGGGCTCGACTTGCAACGTGGCGCTAGGCGAACCAGATGTTCCGGAAGCCATGTCCGAAGGAGTCGAGGTTGAGCGTAGCCTTGCTCCCCTGGTTGAGTCCCGCGACTTTGGTGCTGTAGGCATCGACGAGGTTGTTGAACATCGGGATGATGTAGCCGCCCTGCTCGTACTCGAGTTTCTGCATCTGGTGGATGATGTCGGCGCGCTTGCCGGCGTCGGTCTCGGCGAGGGCCTGCTGGTAGAGGCTGATGTAGTTCGATTCCTTCGGTGGCCAGTGGCATTCGTTGTACGGTGCCGTCGGGATGCTGCCGTTCGCCACCTGCGGGAGATAGTTGCGCGTTCCCCAGAAGTCCACGGAGAAGGCGAGCTTGAGGTAGGCGTCACCGTAGTAGTTGGGGTCGTTGTGCACGTTGATGGTCACGCCGGCAGCCTTCGCCTGGTTCGCGAAGATGTTCGCCGAGTCGACCATGCCGGCCGCCCCGTCCGTCGTGTGCAGGTCGACCGTCAGGTTTTCCTTGCCCGCCTTCTTCAGCAGCGACTTCGCCTGGGCGATGTCCTGGTGCCGCTGCGGCAGTGACGAATCGTAGGCCGGATCGAACGGCGAGTAGAGATCGTTGGCGACCCGGCCGTGCCCGGAGAAGACCTGCTGCAGCATGGCGTTGCGGTCGACCATCAGGCGAAACGCCTGGCGGACGTCGTTGTTGTCGAACGGCGGCATGTCGATCGCCATGCAGAGTGGACGCCAGTCGGCGCCCTGGCCTTCCAGGATGGCGAGGCCGCTCTGTCCGGTGACGACACTGATCTGCGCCGCGGGGACATCGGTCATGGCGTCGATCTGTCCGCCGCGCAGCGCATTCACCTGGGCGGCTACGTCGGGGAAGTCGATGATCGTGACCGTGTCGAAGTAGGGCAGGCCGCTGCGCCAGTAAGTCGTGTTGCGCTCGTGCACACTCTGCTGGCCCTTGGTGAAGCTCTTGACTTTGTACGGACCCGTCCCGATCTGCTCACCGGCGCGCGTATACCCGACGGGCACGATGCCGTTGTAGTACTGGCCGAGCTGGTCGCCGATCGTTGAGTCCGCCTGCTTGAGGTTCAGGCGCACCGTCCGGTCATCGACTTTGTCGATCTTGTTGGGGTCGATCGACGCGAGGCCGGCCGTGCCAAACAGTCCCTGCTTGGGATCGCTGATTCGCCGCAGCGAGTAGATCACGTCGTCCGCGCCGAGCGTTTTGCCGTTGTGGAACGTGATTCCCTGCTTGAGGCGGATGACCCACTTGTCGGAGGCCTCCTGCGTCACGGACTCGGCAAGGCCCGTCGTCTGCAGCTTGTAGTTCTTGTCGTATTCGAGCAGGGTTTCGAAGCCGGCGACCAGCCGTGCCTGGTCGGGCTTGGTGACGATCTTCTGCCCGTCGATGATGTCGCCGGCGCCGCCGCCCGTGACGCCGAGCCGGAAGTTGCCTCCGCGCTTTGGCGTGCCTCCGCTCGTCGTCGCGGACGAGCCGCCACACGCGGCCAGCGGACCGGCCAGCATGACACCCCCCGCGAACACCCCGGCATTGATCAGCAGGCGGCGGCGCGTCAGCGAGGTTGCGCTCAGGTCCCCAGGTCGTTCAACCGGCGTATCTGCCATCGACTTCCTCCTCCTCGACGGGTTTACACGTTCTCCCTCAAACGACTCAGTCGGCGATCGCGGGTCCCTCTTCGGTGTCGTCCGCGTGGTTCCCGGCGAGGAGCCGCGCCGACAGACGCAAATGTTGGGCGACGAGCTCGGGTGTGTTCGGGTCGCGGCGGCGCAGGGCGTCGATCAGTTGCTGGTGGTCCTGGGCGTACGTCCGCCACGGATACGGCGGGTGGCGCCGAAGCAGGATTCGGGTCTCATCGGCGAAGGTCTCGTGCGCCCGCGTGAGGCGCTCGCTCCCGGCCAGCCGGACCAGTTCGTGGTGAAAGCGCAGGTCGGCGGCGATGGTCTCCTCGGTCGGTCGCTTCTGGCGCGCCTCCCGCGTCTGCATCGTGGCGAGGGCGGCGTCGAGCGCCGACAGGTCGACCGGCTCGCTTCTACCAATCAGGGTTCTGGCGGCCCAGACCTCGATCGCCTCACGGGCGACGTACACGTCGAGGCGATCCTCGAGCATCTGGGCTTTGACGAAGGCGCCGTAGTGCATGCGGTATTCGACGAGGCCTTCCTGGACCAGCTGCCGGACCGCCTCCCGGACGGTCCCTCGGCTGATGCCCAGCATCTCGACCAGGCGTGACTCCCGAAGCTGCTCGCCGGGTGGGATCCGTCCGTCGACGATCGCCTCGCGGATGATAAGGCGGACGCTTTCAGTGGCGGAATGGCCCTCGAAGCGGGGCAGGGACCAGACGGGCGCCGCGGGCTGGCGTGCGGCCACCGGGACCATGGTCGGATTGTAGGACGATCTACCCGAGAGTCAATAACCAAAATCCCGTCTGCGTGGGGATGGTCAGGGTGGGGGCCTGACGACCACGCCCTCCGGCTCCCGGCCCTCTAGCACCGCCCGGACCGAGCGGGTCGCCTGGCGTAAAACCTCCTGCTCGGCGGCGAGGCTGTACCACGCGGCATGCGGCGTCACGATCAAGCGCGGATGAGATGGAACCGGATCTTCCCGCGTCGGCGGCTCGACCGGGAGCACGTCGATGGCGGCCCCCGCCAGCTGCCCCGTCTCGAGCGCGGCGTGCAGGGCGTCGAGGTCGACGAGGGGGCCACGGGCAGCGTTGATCAGGTACGACCCGCGTGGCATCAGCGCCAGCTCGCGTGCCCCGATCAGATGTTCGTTGTCGTTCGTGAGTGGCAGGTGAAGCGTGACCGCGCGACAGCCACGCAGGAGGTCCTCGAGCGACGCGGGCGTGACGCCGGCCGCCGCGATCTCGCTGGCAGCCACGAGCGGGTCGCTCGCCCAGGTCTCCATCCCCAGGGCAGTGGCGCGCCGGGCGACCGCCCGGCCGATCCGTCCGAAGCCGGCGATGCCGAGTCGCGTATCGGAAATCCGCGGAAGCGGGCCTCCGGCATGGTCGTCCCAAACTCCGGCGCGCACGCTGCGATCCAGAACCACGACGCCGCGGAGCAGTGCCAGCAATAGCGCGATCGTGCTGTCGGCCACTTCCTCGACGCAGTACTCGGGAACGTTGCACACCCATATCTGCCTTCGCGTCGCCGCATTGATATCGATGTGGTCGAAGCCGGTACTCCCCGTAGCGATGACCCGGAGCGCCGGCAGCCGGGCCATGTCTGCCTCAGTCACGGCCTGCCAGACGAGAAGGCCGACGATGTCGTCACCGGACCATGGCCGCGGCCGCGTCTCGACCGCTATGTCGGTGCCGGCGAACAGCTCGCGAACTCCATCGACGTGAAAAACGGGCGGCTCCGCGAGCACGCGCCGGGCGCCCGCCATCAGGGCGTGGGCGCTGCCGAGGCGAGCCTCTCACGAAGGACGATCGCCGCCGGGCCATCAACTGTGAGGGCCCAGGCGAGATCGGTTGGCAGCCGATGCGGAGTGGTCAGCCGGTTCGGAACGCCGCAGGCAGCGCAGAGCGCGAGGAAATCGGGCTGCACCAGGTCGACTGCGTGTGTTCCACGGTAGGCATCGCGCTGATACTCGCGCAGGATGCCGTAACCGCCGTCATCGATCAACAGCAGCTTGGCGTCGAGCCGATGCTGCCGCGCGCTCAATAGCTCGACCGCGCCGTAGAGGAAGCCGCCATCACCGACGACCGCGAGCGCCGGCGTTTGCGGAAGGGCCGCACGTGCTCCGAGTGCCGCCGGCCAGGCGTATCCGAGCGTCCCGGACCCGAGCGGATAGAGGAATCGCCGCGGTGCGAGCGCCTCGAAGTGCGCGGCCGCCCAGTAGCCCAGGATCGTCATATCCCACGCGTGCACCGCGTCATGTGGCAGCACCGAACGGATCGCAGCCAGCAAGCCGCGCTCGAGGTTGCGAGGCTGGGCGTCGAGGCCGCGGTCGATGCGCTCGGAAACCTCGCGGGCGCGCCGCGCGCCGGTTCCGGTGTTTCCCTCCTCGCGCGCCGATACTCGTTCCAGCAGCGCTCGGAGCGTGACCGCCGCATCGCCGACCAGCCCAAGCGCCGGGTAGGTTGCGCCGATCCGCCGTGCATCGGCGTCGATCTGGATGAGCCGCCCGCGAAACTGCAGCACGTACTGGGCGGTCGTCTCCGCGCCAAGCTCGGTGCCCACGCAGAGCACGACGTCAGCGTTGGCTAGCAGCTCCTGGAAGGCGCGGTCGTCCGGAGCGGACCCGACCGAAAGGGGATGGTCCTCGGCGATGGCGCCCTTCCCCATATACGTCGTCGCGACCGGCGCATCGATCCGCTCAGCCAGCTGAACCAGCGGCTCCCAGCCGCCTGATCGCAACACACCGCCGCCCGCCCAGATCACTGGACGCTCCGCCGCTGATATCAATCGGGCCGCCTCGGCCAGCGGACCGGCCGGCGCGGTCGCAGTCGGCGGAGGTTGCGCGTCGAGCGCGTCGACCCGCGGCATCCCCGCCTCAGCCAGGAGCACGTCAACGGGGACCTCGACATATGTCGGACCACTGGGCGGGGTCAGCGCTTGGCGCCAGGCCTCCGCGATCAGTTCGGGCAGCTGCTCAACTCGCTCAGTCCGGGCCGACCATTTGACGATTGGCTTAAACGACGCTTGCTGGTCATGCAGCTCGTGCAGGTAGCCGCGCCGTTTGCCGATCATGTCGCTCGGAATCTGGCTCGCAATCGCGACGATGGGCACGTGCGAGCTGGCCGCTTCCATGATGGCCGTCAAGGCATTGAGCGCGCCCGGCCCGGTCGAGAGAAGCAAAGGCGCAGCGCGCCCGCTGACTCGCGCATAGCCGTCCGCCGCGAAGCCGGCGTTCAGCTCGGTGCGGAAGTTGAGTGTGCGCAACCGGCTCGAGCGGAGCCCGTCCCACATCGGCAGCGCGTGGATGCCGGGTAGCCCGAAGGCGACATCCGCGCCGAGCGCCTCCAGGCACTCGATGACGACGTGCCCGCCGATGCGGGTCTTGAGCCCTGACGCCACTGGCCCTACAGTATCGCTGTGCCCGAGCAGCCCAACGTGGTCATGATCGTCGCCGACACCTTTCGGCGCGATCACATCGGCGCCTACGGCAACAGCACCATCCGCACGCCACACCTCGACCGGTTGGCCGCCAGCTCGATCGTTTTCGACCAGCACCGGATTTCGTCATTCCCAACCATGCCGGCGCGCGCCGATTTCCTGACCGGACGTTTTTCCTTCACGTTCATGGGTTGGGAGCCGCTGCCGCCGGAGCTCGACACGTTACCGGCAATGCTGTCGCGAGCGGGCTACCTCACCATGGGCGTCGTCGACACACCCTTCTTCATTCGGGACGGCTATGGCTACGACCGCGGGTTCGACGATTTCATCTGGGTCCGCGGGCAGGGCGATGACACGCGCCCGGAGGAGCGCGCCGACGCGCGGGCCCTGTGGCGTACGGAACGCGACCGGCTCGTTGCGCGCACGATGACGGCCGCCGACAGCTGGCTCGAGCGGCATCATGACAGACCGTTCTTTCTCTACGTCGACACCTGGGACCCGCACGAGCCATGGGATCCGCCGGACTACTACAGCAAGCTCTACCGGCCCGACTTTCAGGGTCCCGCGCTCTATCCCGCCTACGCGAAGTGGAAGGATGCCGGCCTCACGAGGGACCAGGTCGACATCGCCCACGCCGCGTACTGCGGCAAAGTCACCATGGTCGACCGCTGGATCGGCATGCTGCTCAACAAGCTCGAGGTGCTCGGCATCGCCGACGACACGATCGTGGTCTTCACCTCCGACCATGGCCACTACTTCGGTGAGCACGAGTACTTCGGCAAGGCGGAATGGATCCACGATCCCGATGCCGTTCTCTCGGCCGGCGCCGACGTCCCGACCTGGTTTTCGAAGTCATGGCTGCTGACGATCGGGTGGTCGCCGCTCTACCAGGAGCTCTATCGCGTGCCTTTCCTGCTTCGCGTGCCTGGCGTTAAGCCCGGCCGGCGGCAGGCGCTGACCACGGCACCGGATATCCCGGCGACGATTCTCGACCTTGTTGGCGTCGACCAGCCCGCCCAGGTGCAAGGCCGCTCGGTCCGCAAGGTCGTGGCCGGCGGCGAGCCGGAGCACCGTCCCTTCGTCGTGAGCTCGTGGCCGCTCTACTTCGCGAAGGGCGAGCTTACGAGTGCCGTCGACTCGCGTAAGCGGCGCATCGCCAGCTACATGCCCGTGACCGTCTCGAACCGTCGCTGGTCTCTGATCATGGGCGGGCCGTCGGAACCACCCGAGCTCTACGACCTGGAGAAGGATCCGACGGAGTCCACCAATGTGTGGGATGACAATCTGGCCGAAGGCGCGGCGCTGTTCCGCGACGCCATCGCGTTCCTGCGGTCGCAGAAGACATCCGAGAAATTCCTCGAGCCGCGCGAGGCGTCGCTCACGCGCTTCGCTCCCGCGCCAGCGTCTCACGGCTGAGACTCACCACCGCCAGCGCCACCAGGGCAGGGACTCCGGCTATCGCAAACGCAGCCCCGAAGCCGAAAGCACCGGCGGTGAGACCGGCGAGCAGCGGTCCGAGCGTAAAGCCCACGTCCACGCCGAACCGAAAGATCGCGACGCCGCGCGCTGATTCCCTGGCAGGAAGGACATCGGCCATCATCGCGGCCGGAGGGACACCGGAAAACGCAGACGCCATGCCGAGCAGCGACAGCAGGACGGCAAAGACCACCGCGGTCATTGCCCAGCCGAGGCTCACCGTCGCGACAACCAGCAAGGCGAATGCTGGGATGAGGACGTAGCGTCGGCCACGTGTGTCCGCCCAGCTCCCGGCGGGGTAATACGCGAGGAACTCGACCGCCAACGAGATCGCATAGAGGACACCGATGCCGAGGGTGCCGAGGTGCAGCCGGTCGCGGGCGAACAAGGGCACCAGCGTGTTGAACACCGCACCGAACACCCAGAGGTTGGCCAGCGCCGCAATCACGGCCGCGGCGAACCCGGGGATCCGCAGCAGCGTCAAGAGAGAGGCCGGCTTTGCGAGGAGGGTTCCCACCGATTCTGCCGGCGCCGGTGTCGTCCGCGCCGGTCCGCGGAGCAAGCGCATCATCACGATCGCCAGGGCGGCCGCGATTCCAGCCAGGCAGAAGAGTGGCGCGGCAAGCCCGAACCGGCTCGCCACCAGGCCGCCTAAAAATCCGCCGGCGACGACGCCCCCGTTGAAGGCGCCATAGAAGAGGCTGAGCGCGCGCGCCATCCGCGACTTCGCCACGCCCGCCAGCAGGGCGTTGTACATCGCCGCGAAGACGGTCCCCGCCCCGGCACCTGCCGCCGCCCAGCAGATGAGCGCGATCGAGAATCTCGGGCTAAGCCCGGTGAGCAACGCGCCCAGGGCGAGGAGGACGAGACCCGACCCGGCCGATCGGCGGATACCGAACCGATTGATGATCGCGCCGGCGGCCAGGTCGGACATGAGCCGCGCAAAGTAGAAGGCGCCGACAAGCAGCCCCGCCTGCCCGTAGTCGACACCGAATGACCGCGCAAACAGAGGCAGAATCGGCAAGACGATCCCGGTGCCAAGATTCAGAAAGAGCGCGAGGGCGATGACCGAGGCGACGCTCCGATCCGAGAGGATGGCACGAACGGCCCCCCTCTCCTTCCCCAACGAGCCCTTGTCGCGATCTCACCCAACGACGCGACCTCGTGGAATAACCTCGGCGTCGCGCTGGAGCAGCAGCACAAGAACAAGGAGGCTGTCGAAGCCTACGCCCGTGCCGCCGCACTGGCTCCGAACAGCCGTCTGACCGGGGGCAACCTTGTTCGCGACATGCAACGCTATTTGGGGTTCGCGGCGGCTCTCGCCCTCTTCAAGGTCATCGACATCGGCCTTCACCTCGTTCCTATGCCGGACGATGCTCGGACGATTATCACCGTGCTTGCGGTCGTCCTGCTTGCACTCGGTGCACTGGTGTACTACCAGCGCCAACGCGAGCAGTTACCGGATGAGACCTGGCGAGCCTACAAATCGGAAATGGCGCGCACGCGCCGGCTGCGATACGGCGGCATCGCCTTCGTATTTATCGGGTTTCTCGTGTTCGCCGTCGTCCTCTTCATCCTGGTCTTGGTTCCCGGAGGCGCCGGAGACGGCACTGTGCTGTTCGTCATCGTCGCGGGCCTCTGCTGGCTGATCGCGGCGCGACTTCTCTGGGCGCACATAATCGCTCCCAGGCTCCAAAGCCGGATGCGTTGATCGCAGCCTAGCTTCGATAAACCAGCAGTGGGACCAGTTGTTCGGCCGGCGTCAGCGACCCGTGGTGGCCGTTGAGACGGGCCTGTGCCGGATCGACGTTCCGTTCCACGATCCCGACACGGCCGTACGCCGCCGCCACGATGTCGCCCATCCGTTCCCGCGCTCGTTCGTTGACTCGCGGCCCGAAGATGCCGGTCGCGATCGCCTGCTCCGTCGGCCAGATCCACATCCGGTCGCCCAGGCGTGAACGCCAGGCACTGAGCACATCGCCAGTCGCACCCGGCATCGTGCCGACGTAGCGCGCCCGCGGTTCGCCACCCAGGATTTGGACGCCGGCCGCGAGATCGCGATGGTCGGCCAGGTCGAGCCGCTCCTCCGGCCGGAGATCGACCAAGCCGTGGTCCCCGCTGACGACCAGCAGGGTGTCCGTCGGAAGCTGCTCGGCCATCAGCCGGACGGCATGGTCCACGGCGATCAGCTCGTCGGTCCAGGCCTGCGAGGCGACGCCGTACACGTGCCCGGCCGCGTCCAGCCGCGGGTGGTAGCCGAAGACAAACGTCCTAGAGGCGTTCAGCAACCTGAGCGCCCCCTCGGTGACGGTCTCCAGCGAGTCCGCCGGGTGGAAACGCTCGCCCCGCCCGATCGCTCGGGTCAGGCCGGACCACTCGTGGAAGGCGGGGCCGAGGTGGTGGATCAGGAGCCCCGCCGCCGCGGCGCGTTCGGCGAGGGTTGGAATTGGCTGGAACGACTCGGGCACCAGCTCATCCACCAGGTCGACCCGGGGCCCGACCCCGTAGAGCGACCAGGTCAGGGCATTGAAGGCCCGCTCGTAGCCTGGCAGCGCCATCGTGTAGCCCACCAGTCCGTGTTCGCCTGGGGGCACGCCGGTCGCCAGCGAACTCAGGCTGGCCGCCGTCGTCGCCGGGAACCCGGCCGTTAGCGGCTCTCGAGCCAGCGAATTCAGGAACGGGGCGGCCCCGGCGTTCGCGCGGAGCTGCTCCCAGCCGAGCCCGTCAACCAAAAGGAGGCAGGCGCGGGCGGCCGGCTCGATCGCCAACGGATTCGCAAAACCGGCCACGCCGAGGCACCCGAGCAGCGAGGGAACCAGTTCGCCGAGGGACCGGGTCCCGTACCGTGGAAGCGGCGGCGCCGGAGCCGCCGAAAATATCACTGCGTGCACCTTGCCGCCCCCCCAGGTGATTGATAAGCTAGGCTGAACTTGGTCACCGTGGGTACCATGCTTTGTTTGACTTTGGCACAACCCTTTTGTACACAGGTATCCAGTGCCCAGGACTAAGCAGCCGCGGCGCCCAAAAGTCGACCTGACGGGGCGCCAATCCTCCAGCGCGGGTCAGGACACGCCGAACGGGTCGCGGCCCAACGGCGCCGACCGGCGACACACTCAGGGCATTGCCCCGGACGACGCCGAGCTCATCCTGACCATCCTGCGGGAGCTCCGCAAGGGCAACTTCACGGTCCGGATGCCCCTCACCACGAACGGCGCCACGGGGAAAATCGCCGCCGAGCTCAACGGCATCATCGAGCTCAATGAGCGCAACGCCAAGAACCTCTCCGGGGTAGCTCGGGTCATCGGGGCAGTCGCCGAAGGCGATCTCTTCCAGACGATGGAGCTCGAGCTGGACGGCCGCCCGCTAGAAGGCCAATTCCTCCGGACCGCCCGCACGGTCAACGCCATGGTCCAGCAGTTGCGCTCTTTCACCTCTGAGGTCACCCGTGTGGCCAGCGAGGTCGGCACTGAAGGCAAGCTCGGCGGCCAGGCGCAGGTCAGAGGCGCGGCCGGCGTCTGGAAGGACCTCACCGACAACGTCAACCTGATGGCCGCCAACCTGACGGCCCAGGTGCGCAACATCGCCGACGTCACGACCGCCGTCGCCAAGGGCGATCTCTCGAAAAAGATCACCGTGGACGTTCGTGGCGAGATCCTCGAGCTGAAGCAAACCATCAACGTGATGGTCGACCAGCTCAACGGCTTCGCCTCGGAGGTCACGCGCGTGGCTCGCGAGGTCGGCACCGAGGGCAAGCTCGGGGGCCAGGCGCAGGTCCGCGGCATCGGTGGCGTCTGGAAGGACCTCACCGACAACGTCAACTTCATGGCCAGCAACCTGACCGACCAGGTCCGCAATATCGCCGACGTGACAACCGCCGTCGCCCGCGGAGATCTCTCCAAGAAGATCACCGTGGATGTCCACGGCGAGATCCGCGAGCTGAAGGACACCATCAACGTCATGGTCGACCAGCTCAACGCCTTTGCGCGCGAGGTGACCCGGGTCGCCCGCGAGGTCGGTACCGAGGGCAAACTCGGCGGCCAGGCGCAGGTGGAAGGCGTGGCCGGCGTCTGGAAAGATCTCACCGACAACGTCAACTACATGGCGGGCAATCTCACCGCCCAGGTGCGCAACATCGCCGAAGTCACGACGGCCGTCGCCCAGGGCGATCTCTCCAAGAAGATCACGGTCGACGTCCGCGGCGAGATTCTCCAGCTCAAGAACACGATCAACAGCATGGTCGATCAGCTGAATGGGTTCGCTGGTGAAGTCACCCGCGTCGCGCGCGAGGTCGGTACCGAGGGCCGCCTCGGCGGCCAGGCCAGCGTGCCGGGTGCATCCGGCACCTGGAAGGACCTCACCCAACAGGTGAACCAGCTCGCCGCCAATCTCACGACCCAGGTCCGCAACATCGCCGAAGTCACGACCGCCGTGCAAAAGGGCGACCTCTCCAAAAAGATCACCGTCGAAGTCAGGGGAGAGATCCTTGAGTTGAAGGACACGATCAACGTGATGGTCGACCAGCTGAACGCTTTTGCCTCGGAGGTCACCCGCGTCGCGCGCGAGGTCGGCACCGAGGGCCGCCTCGGCGGCCAGGCCCACGTGCCGGGCGCCTCCGGCACATGGCGTGACCTGACCGACAACGTCAACTCGATGGCGGGCAATCTCACCGCCCAGGTGCGCAACATCGCCGATGTCACCACGGCGGTCGCTCGAGGGGATCTCTCCAAGAAGATCACCGTCGATGTCCAGGGCGAGATCCGGGAGCTCAAGGACACGATCAACGTCATGGTCGATCAGCTCAACGCCTTCGCGTCGGAGGTCACGCGCGTGGCACGCGAGGTCGGCACCGAAGGCAAGCTGGGCGGCCAGGCGCAGGTCCGTGGTGTCGTCGGCATCTGGAAGGATCTCACCGATAACGTGAATTTCATGGCCGGCAACCTCACGGCCCACGTGCGCAACATCGCCGAGGTCACGACCGCGGTCGCGAACGGCGACCTGTCGAAGAAGATCACCGTCGACGTCCGAGGCGAGATCCTCGACCTGAAGAACACGATCAATGGCATGGTCGACCAGCTCAACGCCTTCGCCTCCGAAGTCACTCGCGTGGCACGCGAGGTCGGTACCGAGGGCCGGCTGGGCGGCCAGGCCTATGTCCTGGGTGCCTCCGGCACGTGGCGCGACCTCACCGACAACGTCAACCAGCTGGCCGCCAATCTCACCACCCAGGTCCGCAACATCGCCGACGTTACCGCGGCCGTGCAAAAGGGCGACCTCTCCAAGAAGATCACGGTCGAGGTCAAGGGCGAGATCCTCGAGTTGAAGGACACGATCAACGTCATGGTCGACCAGCTCAACGCCTTCGCCTCCGAAGTCACTCGCGTTGCCCGCGAGGTCGGTACCGAAGGCAAGCTGGGCGGCCAGGCCCAGGTCAAGGGCGCTGCCGGTACCTGGAAAGACCTGACCGACAGCGTGAATCTCATGGCCGGCAACCTCACCGACCAGGTGCGTGGTATCGCCCGCGTCGTCACCGCGGTCGCCAACGGTGACCTGCGCCGCAAAGTCGTCTTCGAGGCGAAGGGCGAGATCGCGGCCCTCGCCGACACCATCAACGAGATGACCGACACGCTCGCCATCTTCGCCGAGCAGGTCACCACCGTGGCCCGAAAAGTCGGTGTCGAAGGTGAGCTGGGCGGTCAGGCGAGCGTGCCCGGCGCCGCCGGCACCTGGAAGGACCTGACCGACAACGTCAATCAGCTGGCCGCCAACCTGACCGGCCAGGTGCGCGCCATCGCCGAGGTAGCGACCGCGGTGACCGAGGGCGATCTCACCCGCTCGATCCGGGTGGAGGCCAGCGGCGAGGTGGCCCAACTGAGCGACAAGATCAACGAAATGATCCACAACCTACAAGAGACGACCCAGAAGAACATGGAACAGGACTGGCTCAAGACGAACATCGCCAAGCACACGACGATGCTGCAAGGCCAGCGGGATCTGCGCACCGTCGCCGACCTGATCCTGACCGAAGCCGCGCCGCTGGTCTCGGCGCAGTACGGCGCCTTCTACATCGTCGAGACCCGCGAGGGCGACGAGCCGGTGCTTCGCATGACCGCCGGCTACGCCATCGGCGCGAGTGAAACCGCGGGCAAGGCCTTCCGCTGGGGTGAGGGGCTCGTCGGCCAGTGCGCCCGCGACGCGCGCCGGATCCTGCTGACGACCGTGCCATCTGGGTACATTGGCATCCACTCGGGCTTGGGCGAAGCGTCGCCGAGCAGCATCGTGGTGCTGCCGGTGCTCTTCGAGGGTCGTATCAAGGCGGTGATCGAGCTGGCCTCGGTTGCGCCATTCAGTGAGACGCATCTCGACTTCCTCGATCAGCTGACCGACGGCATCGGGGTCGTCCTCAACACCATCGAGGCCAACATGCGCACCGAGGAGCTCCTCAAGCAGTCGCAGATCCTCTTCGCCGAGGCGCAAGAGGCGAGCAAGAGCAAGAGCGCCTTCCTCAGCATGGCCGCGCACGAACTCCGGACTCCGCTGTCCGTCATCACGGGTTACCTGTCGATGCTGCAGGACGGGAGCATCCCGCCGCATAAGGCCGAGCAGCCGCTGCGCGTGCTGATGGGCAAGGCAACCGAGCTGAACAGCATCGTCGACGACTTGCTGACCGCGGCGCGCATCGAAGGTGGCACCGTCCCAACGGATGCGAAGACGCTCGATCTGCGCGAGATGGCTCGCCAGGCGATGGGGCGCGCCGAGGCTCGTGCCGGGCTGCTTCGGGCAGAGATCGTGTACAGCGAGCCTGATGAGCCCGTCGCAGTCACCGCCGACCGCGAGCAGCTGGCGCGCATCATCGACAACCTGATCAACAACGCGCTGACCTACAGCGCCGGACGGCCCTGGGTCAAGCTCACGGTCGTCAGCGACGGCGGTCCCACGCTGATCATCGAAGACCGCGGCGTCGGCATCGCGCGCGAGAAGCAGGACAAGGTCTTCGAGCGCTTCTTCCGCATCGATGATCCCGGCCTCGGCCCGCAGCCCGGCACGGGGTTGGGGCTCTTCATCAGCCGCGAGCTCGCGGAGCGGCACGGCGGCTCGCTCAAGCTCGAGTTCAGCGAGCTCGGTAAGGGGAGCACCTTCGTGCTTCGCCTCCCGCCGACGAGCGGCGCCCAGGCCGCCACCCTCGTGTCCTCGGCCGCGGCGTTCGAGGGCGTCCCGGCGTCGTAATCGCTTCACTCATGCAAATTTCCCTCCCCGCCTGCGGGGGAGGGTCAGGGTGGGGGCAGGGAGGGGGCCGCGAATCCGATTTACCCATGTGCGACAAGGTGGGAGCTGGCGCCCGGGCGACGCCCAGCTCGGATGGATCATCGAAAACCGGGTCGATGAGGCGTACATCCTTTCATGGCCGGGCCAGCTCGAGACCTACGTGCCCCTCCACGACACGGGCGGCTACGATCGGGCCCGGGCCCCGCTGGGGTCCTACGACTTCCGGCTCGATCAGATCAAAGGCACGGCGAGCGTCTACCCGAAAAATCAGATCGAGATTGGCTTCACGACGCCGGACCTCCATCCGCACCGAAATCTCGACTTCACCTTCGTCGATTTCCACCTGCCGACACGCGAGCTCATCGATCCCGCCTGGTTGGTGCCCAGCGAGAAGCTCGCCGAAGTGTGCACGCAAACGAGCGCTGGCCGGCACCGCGGACCGCGCTGGCTCTTCGCGGCCGACCGCTCAGGGCTCGCCCGCGATCGCGCGGCAAAGTATCAGGTCGCCGTCCGTGAGTTGGCGGCCGCCCGGCGCTGGTCCATTCTGCCGGCCAGGTCCGCGGTTGCCGGCGTTTCCGCAAACCCGATCGAGACGGGCACCTTCTTCGAGCGGCATTTCGATGCCGCCTTCCTGGAGGCAGCGTCAGGCGACGAGGTCTTGATGGCGGCCACGCCGGACAACTTCGGCCGTCATCGCCTCGCCTTCTCGAAGGAGACCGGACGGTGGGCGTCGATCGCCATCCATGGATCGGCCGCCACCAATTCCTCGAACCTGATCCAGGCCAATATCCACGCCGCGACGTTCTTCGCTCACCCTCGCCACTACATCCTGGTCCAGCATTACGATCGCGGACGCGCCGAGTGGCATCCGTGGAGCTGGTTCATGGCGTCGACTGACTTCGCGAAGCTGGCTGCCGGAAAAGGTCCCTATCTGCTGTTCACCACCACGCTAAATCCGCAGCGGGTCAATCGCTGGACGCCTTATCGAATTCCTACCTACACGGCCGCGGCGGCGTTCCAGGTCGCCCTCCACCGGTCCGCATCGCGACGCGCCGCCTAATACGAACGAGGCGGCGCCGCCGAAAACAGTGAGATCGCCTGTTTGACCTCGGTACTGCCACATTTCGGACAGGCGTGTTCTTTCTCACGCTCGGCGTAGTTACCCATCACCTCGAATCGCTCCCCGCATTTCGAGCAATTGAACTCATAGACCGGCATGGCGCTCATCCTCCTGAACCTCGCCGCTTGGCTGCCTACCCATGACGGTAGACCTCCCATCCACCGGTGGTCAACCCAGGGTGGGGTCTCAGCCGCATGCCTCCTCGGCTTCGTCCTCGATGGCCATATGGCTGGTGCCCGGCGTTTCGGATTTCAAGATCGTCGCGGCAATCACGACCGAGGCAATGGCAAGTGCCGCGCCAATTGCCCAGGCGATGTGATAGCCGCCGCTTAGGGCCGCAACGGGACTCTGTCCCTGCGCGATCAGTTCACCGGTCCGACTCGTCGAGACCGCCGCGAGCGCTGCCAGGCCAAGCGCCCCGCCGACCTGGCCGGTCGTGTTCAGCAGGCCCGAGGCGAGCCCCGCATCGCTGGGCGTCGTCCCGGCCATCGCCACGACCCCGAGCGACGGGAACGCGAGGCCGCCACCGATTCCGAGCAGTGCCAGCACGGGAAACAAATCCGTCAGGTAGTCGGCGCTCACGGGTCCCCGCGCAGCCAGGACAAGGGCGACGCTGATCAAACCAAACCCCGCCAGCAGCACATTGCGGGCGCCGAATCGCATGATCAGCTTGGCCGTGAGGCCAATCGAGAGCGCGCCCATCCCGACGGAGACCGGCAGGAAGGCCAGGCCGATCGCCAGGGGGCCGTAGCCCAGCACCCGCTGCATATCGAGGGAGCCCATGAAGAAGAACCCGAACATCGCCACGCCGCCGATGGCCTGGATCACGTTGGACGCCGAGAGGTGTCGCGAGGCAAACAGTCGCAGTGGAAGGAGCGGATTGCGAGCCGTCGCCTGGCGGACGACGAAGGCGGCCAGCAGGATCACGGCGACACCACCGAACCCGAGGGTGCGCGTCGAAACCAGGCCATACTCGGACGACTGCACGATGGCGAACACGCCCAGCATCAAGCCCGCCGTGACGAGGAAGGCGCCAAGGATGTCGGCACCCTGACCAAGCCCGATGCCACGGTCGGACTCGAGGATCCGTGAAGCCAGCACGGCGATCACCACGCCGATCGGGAGGTTGACGAAGAAAATCCAGTGCCAGCTGACGGCCTGCGTGATAATGCCACCGGCCAGCAGCCCGATCGAGGCGCCGGCGGAGGCGACGAAACTGAAGATGCCGATCGCGCGGGCCCGCTCACCGGGTTCGGGGAACATCGTCACGACCATCCCCAGGATGACGGCCGAGCTGACCGCCCCGCCGATCCCCTGCAGGAAGCGGGCCGTAATCAGCATCGGTTGACTGAGCGAGAGCCCGCACAGCATCGAGGCGGCGGTAAACGCGACAAGGCCGATGAGGAAGATCCGCTTGCGACCAATCAGATCGCCGAGCCGTCCAGCCAGCAGTAAGACACCGGCATAGGCGATCAAGTAGGCATTGACGACCCAGGCCAGACTGGCCTGCGTGAAGCCGAGGTCGTTCTTGATCGACGGCAGCGCCACGTTCACGATCGTCATGTCGAGAACGATCATCAGGAAGCCGGCACACAGGATCAATAAGGCCAGCCATCTCCGGTCATTCTTCGTCTCGTTGGGCATGTCAAGGCTCCTGGCGATGAGGCGTGGTGAAGTGGACATGCTCTTTAGACCCCACCCGCGGGAAAACTCATCGGTCAGGGTTGACCGCGCACCCCTTCTCGTTGTGACACCATCCGGGCACGCAACGCGGACCACTCAGGCCCGGTGGGCTGCGGCGCCCCCGGCACCCCGCTTACTGCTGCTTCCTTCCGGACCTGACAGGGTTCACGGAACCAGGTCGCGCAGGACCAGGCCATCAACGCAGTCGCACGAAACGACGCTCCGGACAGCGCACCCCTCAAAGGGGAGTTCGACCCCGCTGAAGCGGATTGCGGGTACAGGGCACCGCTGGCTCCCCGTCTAGCGCGATCGGGGACTATTCTACCCGCGCCCGGCGGACCTAACCTTGCGGTTCGCGGGGCGGCCGGAATGTCAACAGCGTCCAGGCGCCCAACCAGCCGATCATCGCGCCGAACACGATCACGACCGCCAGGTCGAGTCCGAGATTGATCAGCTGGGCGCCGGTGTCCGCGGCCTGGCGCTTCGCCGCCGGGCTGAGACGGTCGAACGCGGTCTGACCCACCGGCAGATACGTGAGGATGAGGGCCGCGACCACGTTATGGAACAACTCACTGATCCCGCCGGCGATCGCGCCCATCTGCAAGGCTGGATTGGTGCTCTTCGTCGATGCGGCCAGCTTGCGTCCGGCGCCGCCGATAATCAGAAAACCCAGGGCGGAGCTCACGAAATTCTCGAACATCGTCGGCATCAGGTCGTGCGTGGCGTAGACCGCCACCAGGCGGACGAGCAGGGCAAAGAGGCCGCCGATCACACCGAACAGCAACCCCTCACGGAGCACGAGCCCAATGCGCGCCACTAATTGACCCGGCTGATCAGCTGACCTCGCAGCTGTTTGACCCGCGGCGCATCCTCCGGCTCCGGTCGCATCGCCAGGTAGCGCGTGAAATCTTTCAACGCCTCGGCGTCGTGATGCATCTGGAAGTGGATCATGCCGCGATCCCGCCACTCCGATGTGAGATGCGGGTCGGTCAGCATGATGCGGTCGCTGGCGCTCAGCGCGCGCGCCAGGTCGCCACGCGATAAGTACAGGCTCTTGAGGTTATTAAGGATGCGCGACAGGATCTGCCGCTTCGTCGAGGGCTCGAGGAGGGCGGGACGCATCTTGACTTCACCGCCGTACATCTCGTTCAGCATCTTCGCGCATTCCTCGCGAGTGAGCGTGCGGCCGTTGAAGGCGTCGATGAAGATCTCGCCGCTGGTCGCCGGCGCGTACTTCACCAGGAAATGACCAGGCATGCCAACCCCGCGCACGGGCAGGCCGGCCCTCTCCCCTATCGCCACGTAGAGGACCGCGAGCGTGATCGGGATGCCCACTCGGCGGTCGAGCACCTCGTTGAGAAAGCTGTTGCGCGGGTCGTAGTACTCCTCGCGGTTGCCCTTGAAGTGCAGCTCCTCGAACAGGTAGGCATTCGCCACCTCGACGACCCGGCCGGGCTCCACCTCGGCCCGGATCCGCCGCTTGAGCTCGGTCCCCATGCGGGCGATTTGATTGAGATAGACCGCCGGACGCAGGTCCGGGTACTCTTCGGCGGCGATCAGCAGCGCCGCTTCGGCCAGGTCCAGTTCCGGGTCCGGCGTCTGCAGCAGGCGCGTGAACGCGTCGCGTGCCTCAGCCGGCGTCATGCCTACGTAGTCTAGATAGACGGAACGGTGCGTTGAGGATCGCCAGCACGACGAGCGTCAAGACCGCGCCCGCCGCGATGTACCAGGGCCACGGGCCCATGAGATCGAGCAAGCTGCCGCTGGCCGGCACCTGCCGCAGGTACATGTAGTTACCACCGGTCGCCAGGTCGATCAATCCCACGACGATCGCAAAGACGACGGTCAAGGCGAAGATGCGGCGGACGGCACCAGGCCGCGGCTGCAGGGCGAGGCCGAAGACAAGAAAAAGTGCCGCAAGAATGACCAGGTCGTGCGTCACGTAGAACTGCAGGTAGGGAAAGCTCGGAAAATGATCCTTGAGATCCGGGGTGAGCACCGCCTGCAGCGTTCCACCCAGTCCCCAGAAGTATGCGACTTCGACCAGCACGAGCTGCCGCCACAGTAGCGCCGCCGCGGCGACGAAGCCGGCCACGTCACAGAGTTGGACCGGGAGGCTGGCAGCAGCGGACCACGTTTTGTTCGCGACGACGTACGGTTGCCAGCTCAGCTCGGCGACCACCAGCGTGAGCGCGATGATCGCGGCAACGGCATCGATCCAACGGCCCGGAGCTCGCCGGGCGGCGACGCACAGCAGCACGGCGGCGACGACCAGGATCGCAAGGGGAAGAACGTGCTCGGCCGACACCGGCTATAGTTTCCCTCCTGGCCAGGCTGATCTATTCGACGATCGCATCGCTCGACGGCTACATCGCCGACGAGCACGGCAACTTCGACTGGGCTGCCCCGGATGAGGAGGTCCACGCCTTCGTCAACGACCTCGAGCGGCCCATCGGCAGCTACCTCTACGGCCGCCGGATGTACGACGTCATGCGATACTGGGAAACCGCACCGACCGATGCCGATCAGCCATCGGTCACGAGGGATTACGCACAGATCTGGCAGGCGGCTGACAAGATCGTGTACTCGAGGACGCTGGCGACGGCATCCACCACCAGGACGCGGATCGAGAAAGACTTCGACCAGCAAGCCGTGCGCCGGCTGAAAGCGACCGCAGCACGTGACATGTCGCTCGGAGGTCCCCACCTCGCAGCGCAGGCGATCAAGTTCGGGTTGGTCGACGAGCTGCACCTGTTCGTCGTGCCCATCGTGGTGGGAGGCGGCACAAGGGCCCTCCCGGATCACGTCCGCGTCAAGCTCCAGCTGCTCGACGAGCACCGCTTCACCGGCGGCGTGGTTCACCTCCACTACGGCATCATGACCTGAGATGAGTGACAGGCGGCGCGGGTACCGTCCCTGGGGCGGCACCTGGGGCTGCGGGTGTACCAGCGTCGTCGTCGTGCTGACCGCGGGGCTCGTCTTGAGTCTGTTCAACCTCGCGATTGGCCTCGGTGCGTCCGTGCGGATTCCATTCACATCGAGCAACCTGACGATCGCGGGCTCGGTCGGCAGGAAAAACAAAGCCCCGCAGGTGCTGCCCGGTTACACCCAGGGGCGTCTCGGCGGAAACCAGAACTTCATCAACCAGTCGTCAACGCTGACCATCGGCCCGGCTGAGGGCGCGGTCATCGTAGTCCTGGGCCGCCAGGATGCTGCCCCCGTTGTCGATCTTCACCTCGAAGCTCGGTAGCCCATGAGCGTGGGGCTGCCAGAACGCGTCTTTGTGATCGTCGTCGAGACCGAGGGCGCGCGCGACCCCGAGCGGATGCCCTTGCTCAGCTACGCCGGACCGGGCGGTGCGCGCCGCACGGCGGCGTTCAGCAGCATGCTGCTGGCGACCACCTTCCTCAACCAGGCGCAGCAACTGGGCCACTTCGTCAAGCTCGACTACATCTTCCCGGCCGATCGGCGCCGGCTGGCCGCGGACTTTCCGGAGTACGAGGTCCGGCTGGATCCGAGCCCCCAGGCCTTCTTCGGGGGCGACCCAGCCGCTTAGGCCGGCACAAGCTCGGCGACCCCGGCAACGTTACACGCGCGTCATCATGCCCCGCTTCAGCCATCGGCTGGCACTGAAGATCGTCCTCCCCTTCGCGGCCCTCACGCTCGCGATCGGCGCGGTCGGCACCCTGACGGCCACCGGCGAGTTGAGCACCCGCAGCCAAGGCGCGTTTGATGCCCAGCTCGTCCACGACGGCATCGTCGCCCAGTCGATGGTCAAGACCGGAGATTCCGAGCGACGGGCGATCCTTCGCCTCCTGGGTGGTGGCCCGGGTCTGAGTCAGAACTGGGACAAGACCGCGGCGTTGCAGGCCTGGCTCGAACGGGCCCTGACGATTCATCCCAACGTCATCGTCGAGGTGGTCGACACCTCCGGTCGCGAGATCGTCGGGGTGGTCGGCCACGGCGCCCTTGCCGACACCGTGACCCGCAGCCGCGACTTGAGCAGCTGGCCCGGCCTCTCCAACATGCTCAGTGGCGGCTCGACCACGATTGACCTGGTAGCGTCCGCCCCGCAGCCGGCGATCTTCGCCGGCCAGCCGGTGCGCAACGCGGCCGACGGACTGATCGGCGCCATCCTCATCGGCGACTATCTCGACGACCGCGCGGGCACGATCAAGGCGTCGCTGCCGCACGACGACATCACCTTCTACGACGTCAACGGCCAGGTCCTCGCGACGTCATTGCCCATACCGCCCGGTCAGTGGCCAACGCTCGCGCTCGACGGGAACACGCGGGATCGTATCACCCCCACCAGCGTCGTCGAGCTGCCGCGCGTCGCGGGCGGTCCCGGCACGGAGATCCTGTCGCCCTGGACGGTGCGCACGACGAACCTCGGTTACGTCGGGACGGTCGGATCGACCGCCGGCTTACTGGCCGACACCAACCAGTTGCGCATCATTCTGGTTACGTTGTTTCTGGCCGGCGTGCTGTTCACGCTCGCGATCGGCATCTGGCTGGCGCGCCGTATCACCAGACCGGTGCACCGCCTTGTGGAGGCGACCCGGCTGGTCAGCGCCGGCGACCTCGAACATCAAGCGCCCGTGACGACCCACGACGAGATCGGCGAGCTCACCGACTCGTTCAACCAGATGACGCGCAGCCTGAAAGAGAAGAGCGCCTCGCTGCGCATGACGATGACGCAGCTCCAGGACACATACCTGATGACGATCGAGGCGCTGGCGGCGGCAGTCGAGGCGCGCGATCCCTACACGCATGGTCACACGCGACGGGTCGAGGATTACGCCCTCATCATGGCGAAGGCCCTCGGCTGCAGCGAGGCCGAGATCAACGCACTGCGCCGCGCCTCCGTGCTGCACGATATCGGCAAGATCGGGATCGAGGATGCGATCCTCCGCAAACAGGCACGGCTCGAGCCCGACGAAGCGCTGCGCATGCAGAAGCACCCGGTGATCGGCGTCGACATGTTGAAGGGCATCGATTTCCTCGATCCGGTGCTCCCGCTTATCCGCCACCACCACGAGCGTTGGGACGGCAATGGCTACCCGGATGAGTTACGGACCGACGAGATTCCGCTGGGCGCTCGCATCCTGGCGGTCGCCGACGCGGTCGACGCCATGACGTCTGACCGTCCCTATCGGGCGGCGCGCACGTTCGAGTACGCGAAGACGGAAATCCTCAAAGGCTCGGCCACCCACTTCGACCCTGAGGTCGTCACCGCCTTCATCAAAAGCCAGCGTGCCATCGAGGATCTGCTGCGCGCCGCGGCGGGCGAGGAGATGCACCATCACCCGGATTCGGATGACATCGGCGGCTGGCGCATGCACGTCGTCGGCCGCTAGCCAAACACGGCCTATCGCGCGAGCTGGAAGTTGATCGTGGTCTGGTGGCCCGGCTTGACGATCACCTGTTGGGTCTGGCCCACGTATCCGTTGGCCGACGCGGTGATCGTATAGGTTCCGTAGAGCACCGCCGGAAAGCTGAAGTTGCCGTTGACGTCGGTCACGGTGGCCAGGCCGTTGGAAAGCCTGACTGTGGCGCCGGCGATCACCGCCGCCGTCACGCTGTCCGTGACGAAACCCTTGATGCTTCCGGTGGCCGTCAGGCTGACCAGCTTGAAGGTAATGATCTGGTTTTGCCCCCCATTGACGGTCACCGTCTGGCCGGCGCTGCTGTAGCCGGTGGCGCTGGCGGTCACCGAGTAAGTGCCCGGATTCACGCCGAATGAGAAGTTGCCGTTGACATCGGTGATGGCCGCGGCTCCGCCCGGGCTGAGGCTGACGGTTGCCCCGACGATCGGCAAGCGGGTGACGCTATCGATGACCTGGCCGTTGATGGCCGCCCTCGTCGGGCCTGGTGTGGGAGTCGGAGTGGGCAACGGCGTTGCTGATGGCAGCGGTAACGCGGAAGGCGCCGGGGTGGGCGATGGAGATGAGGGTCCAGTCCAGGCGTCCGATGGTCGAACGGTGCTCGTCGGCGTCGGGCCGATTCCATGGTCGCCCAGCGCCCCTTGCTGCAGGTCCTGTACCACCTGTTGGGATACGGGCGCAAGATGCTGCTCCGGGTCGCCGGCGTAGCTGGCGAGGCTGAGGCCGTGAACGTTGACGCCGAGCACCA
>WNGD01001260.1_pt1 | contig 33700 bp, 43 predicted proteins | sample 5400671 | NCBI WGS metagenome assembly WNGD01 (sample SAMN13153369, study PRJNA577476) | soil metagenome | isolation source: 40 cm soil or saprolite under grassland replicate 2 | place: USA:California | collected 2016-06-15 | reverse complement strand
CACCGCCAGCTCCCGGCCGTCCGGGGTCACGATCTTGACGGGGCCCTCGACGATCAGGGGGCCGTTGGGCTTCGGGGTGATCCGGGTGGCGTCCATGGTCCAACAATAACCGCGGCGTCTTCTTGACGTCCAGCGCGATACTGCGCAAACTGCGCATGACGGCCTGGAAAAGTGCCGTTCGGGAACGGCGGTGCGAGGGAGAGGGTATCTTCCACGCGCTCCCATGAGAGCCGCCCTAGCGCCTTTCCTTTCCCCCCTCTCGCTGCTCGCGCTGGTTGGCTGCGTCACCGAGCACGGGCCGCTCACGAACAGGATGGCGCAGTCGACGACGTCCTATCTGGCCCGGGCCGCACGCCAGCCGGTGGGCTGGCAGCCGTGGGGGCGCGATGCGTTTGCCCTCGCTCTGCGGCTCGACCGGCCCATCCTCTTGTACGTGGGAGCGGACGACTGTCGCTGGTGCGGAGTGATGGACCGCGAGGTGTACGGCGACCCGGGCCTCGGCGCCATGATCGACTCGCTCTTCGTGCCCGTCAGGGTGGACCGCGACGAGCGTCCCGACATCGCGCAGCGCTATGCGACCGCGGTGCAGCTCCTCGCCGGCCTGCGCGGCTATCCGATCACCGTGTTCCTCACGCCGGACGGGTCGGCGTTCTTCGGTGGGACCTACTTTCCGCTCGACGACCCGATCACCGGACGCGGGCTGAAGCAGCTGCTTCCCGACGTGGCCCGGAGCTACCGAGAGCAGCGCGGCTCCATCCTGCGGCGCGCCGCGCTGGTGCGGGAACGCTCGCTGGGGCATCGCGGCGGCGTGCGCGGCGCGCGCAAGGCCTCCGTGGTGCAGCGCGAGACCGAGGCGGTGCGCGGCCTGACGGCCGCGGCCGCCCGGACCCACGCGGACGTCGCGAGCTTCCGGTTCACGCAGGCCGTCGACCTGCTCCTCGCCGCCTACGCGCGCACCGGTGACTCCTCGTACCTCGTGCCCGCGCGAGCCGTGCTCGACTACCTGGTCGACTCCGGCGACGCTGGCGTAGCCGCGAGCGCGCGGGACGATCCGCCCGAGCTGGTACGCGCCGGCCTGCTGCGCGATCTGGTGACCGCGTGGTCGACCACGGGCGAGCTGCGCTATCGCGACGAGGCGCGCGCCGTGGCCCGACGGCTCACCGGCGACGTCGGCCGGACGGCCGATCGGACGGTGTTCGCCGACCGCGATGCGTATGTGATGGGGTCGATCCTGGACGCCGCCGTGGTGCTGGGTGACTCGGGCGTCGTCGTCCACGCCCGCGCGGCGCTCGACACGCTGCTGCGACGCGTGTATGCGCGGGGGCGCGCCGTGCGCCATGTCGCCGGCGCGGGCTCGCCGGTGCGCGCGCTGCTCGAAGATCAGGTGCAGGTCGCCTGGGCCTGTCTCGCGGCCCGCGAGGCCACGGGCGAGGCGCGCTACCTGGAGATCGCGGAAGATCTGGTGCGGCTGTTGGAGCGCGAGTTCGCCGACTCGGGCTCGGCCGGCTACTTCGACGCCGCCGCCACGGACCCGACCGCGCCGGCTCTCGCCGAGCGGGCGAAACCCGTGCTCGACGATCTGCTGCCCGGCGGAAACGGTTGGGCGGGACGCGTGCTGCTGCGCCTCTCCCGCCTCACCGGCGACGGACGCTATCGGCGGCGCGCCCAGGCCACGCTCGAGGCCCTCGCGGGCGCCGTCGCCGGCGAAGGGCTGCGGGCCGCGAGCTACCTCGCCGCCGTGCAAGAGCTCCTGCGCGATCGCTAACTCGGTTCCCGTCCGCAACATCCCCATCGTATGACCAGCCCGTAGCGTGACGCTCTAATCTCCATGCAGGTCTCATGGGTGTGAGGGGGACGCCCCCCGACGCGGAGGTGGTCGCCCTCGTGCTGGCTGGCGACACAGAGGCGTTCGGCGTCGTGATTCGCCGCTACGAAGCAGGCTTGCTGCGGTTCGCGACCCGGATGCTCGGGAGCCGGGATGCCGCCGCGGACGCGGTGGCCGAGAGCTTTGTCCGCGCCTACCGTCACCTGGCGAGCTGCCGGGAGCCGACGCGGCTTCGCACCTGGCTGTATCGCATCGTGACGAACCGCTGCAAGAGTTATCTGGTGCGCCGGTCGGTCGCGGATGTGCCACTCGACGACGCGCCGCCCGTGGCGGACCTATCGGACACCGAGGCGGCTCTGGAGCGCGCGGACCAGCTCCTCCTGGTGGAACGGGCGCTCGCGGACCTCTCGCCCGACAAGCGTGAGGCGTTCGTATTGAAGCACGTGGAGGGGTTGAGCTACGAGGAGATGGCGGCAGTCACCGGCGAGCGCATTCCGACGCTCAAGATGCGGGTGCATCGCGCTCGGGAAGCGTTGCTGAAGGTGCTGGAGGACCACGCATGAAACTGATCGACCCGAGGATTCATCAAGCGCTCGACGGCGACCTCGCCGCCGAGGCCGTCCCGGCCGAGCTGCGCCGGGCAGTGGCGCAGATCGCGGCTGCCGGCGATCTCCTCGCCGCGCCGGTGCCGGCGGCGAGCCTCGAGTCGCGGGTGATGGCGGAAATCCGCCGCCCGGTGCCGTCTCGCGCACGGCGCCTGATGCGCTGGCTCGTGACCCCGCGCGCCATCATCCTCCGAGTCCGCCCGGCCTGGAGCCTGGCATTCGCCGCGCTGGTCGCCGCGCTCACCCTGTTCGCGGCGGGCGATGGGGGTCCGGAGCTCGCGGAGCACGAGGGGATCGCCCAGTTCGTGGGCCGGTTCCCCGAAGCGCAATCGGTGCACGCGGTCGGCACGTTCAACGACTGGCGTCCCGGCTCCATCGCGTTGGAAGACCAGGACCACGACGGCGTCTGGCGGGCCACCGTGGTGCTGCCGGCCGGCACCTATGAGTACATGTTCGTGGTGGACGGCGAGCGTTGGGTTCCCGACCACCTCGCGGAGCGCCTCGTGGCCGACAACTTCGGTCGCGAGAACTCCATTGTCATCGTCCGGGCGGCCCGTCGATGAGGTCCTGGGTGTCGCTCGCCCTCACGGGGCTCCTGGCCGTCCCGCTCCCCGCCCAATCGGTGCGGGCCCGCTTGGAAGGCCGCATTCCGAGCACCGCGATTCCGGCGGTCGACTCGCTCATCCAGTTCGCGTCGCAGGAGGGGCTCCCTACCGAGCCGCTGATTCAGAAGGCGCTGGAAGGGGGCGCGAAGCACGTCGCCGGGCCGGGTATCGTCGCCGCCGTGCAGGTGAGTCTGGGACAGTTGCGCGACGCACGCGACCTACTGGTTCGCGCGGGCGACCAGCCGCCGCTGCTCCCCGCCGAAATGACCACGGTTGGATGGGCGCTGCGACGGGGGCTGCCCGAACCGCTGGTCGAGCGGGTCGTCGCCGCCCTGGGGCGACCGCCGCGGGCGGCCGCCATGCACGCCGTTGCCGATCTCGTGGCCCACCGGTTCGATCCCGATTCCGCCGCCGGGCTGATCATCGAGGCCGTCCAAGACGGTGTGCCCCGAGAGCGTTTGTTGGATGTGTCCACGGCCGCGCTGCAGCAGGTGCAGCGCGGGCACACGCGCGCCGAAGCGCTGGCCATGGTGCGGCGGCAGCTGCCCAATTTCCCGGCACCCTCGAAGCCGACTCGCGGCAGCGTCGCCGGTGCACGGCGGCCGGGGACACAGGCGCCGCCGTAAGAGGGAGCGGCGTTGCAGGATGTAACCGTGCGCCGTGACGCCGCCGGGACGTCCCGGGTCTCAACGGTGAAGCGGGCCAGGGTGGCCCGCGTTATCCCTCCCGGAGGTATCGAGACATGATCCGTCGCACGCTCCTCGCGCTGGCCCTCCTCGCCGCTCCCGCGGTTGTGATGGCGCAGCAGCCGTCACCGATGCAGGGTCAGGCGCCGGCGGCCGACACGTCGAAGGCGCAGGCCGGCAAGAAGGGCACCAAGAAGCACGCTATGAAGAAGCACGCCGCGAAGCCTGGGGCGAAGCCGGAATCCAAGGACACGTCGAAGAGCAAGCCTTAAGACGTGTAGTCGGCGTTGATCCGGACGTAGTCCGGCGTCAGATCGCAGGTCCACACCACCGCCTCCGCGCGCCCGAGCCCCAGGTCGACGCGGAGGCGGATCGTTTTCTGCTGGAAGATGGCGTGCGCGGCGTGTGAATCCGCGTGGGCGGTGGCGCCCCCGGTGGCGAGGGTCAGCCACTCGCCGTCGGCGGCCGCGTGAAGCGACAGGCGGTCCACGGCGAGCGGGACGCCGGCCGCGCCAGCGGCGGCGAGAATGCGCCCCCAGTTCGGGTCGGCGCCGTAGATGGCGGTCTTCACCAGGGCCGAGCGGGCAATGGCGCGGCCCACTTCCCGTGCGGCGGCTTCGCTCCCTCCCCCGACCACATGGATCTCCACGAGCTTCGAGGCGCCCTCGCCGTCCGAGACAATGGCCAGCGCGAGGGTGCGCGCCACGTGCAGCACGGCGTCCTCGAACGTCTTCCACAGGGCGCCGTCGCGCGACGGATCGACCCCGGACGCGCCCCCGGCGAGGAACAGGACGGTATCGTTCGTGCTCGTGTCGCCGTCCACGGAGATGGCGTTGAAGCTGCGGTCGGCCACACGGCGGAGCAGCGGCTGCAGCCCGGCCGGCTCGCCGACGGCATCGGTGGTGAGCACCGCGAGCAGCGTCGCCATGTCCGGGTGGATCATCCCCGCCCCTTTCGCGATGCCGCCGACCGTGACGTTCCCTGCGGGGGTCTCGAAGCGCACGGCGCAGTGCTTCGGTCGGGTGTCGGTGGTCATGATGGCGCGGGCGGCCTCCGGCCCGCCGTCGGCCGTGAGGCGCCCCGCCGCCGCGCGCAGGCCGTCGGCGACCTGCTCGAGGGGGAGCGGTACGCCGATCACACCGGTCGACAGCACGAGCGCGGTGCGGGGCGGGAGGCCTGCCGCCTGCTCGGCCGCCTGCGCCATCGCCTGGGCCGCAGCGAGCCCCGGCGCGCCGGTGCACGCGTTGGCGACCCGTGCGTTCATCGCCACGCCGCGGATCCGCCCCGGCCGCTCGGCCAAGAGGTCGGCGTCGTAGACGACGGGCGCGGCGCGGAGCGCATTCTTCGTGAACACGCCCGCCGTGGCGCAGCTCGTCGCGCTGACGAGCAGCGCGACGTCCGGCGCGTCCCCGGCCTTGAGGCCGGCATGCGCGGCCGGCGTCGTATCATAGCACAACCTTCCCGGGAGGCCCGTTCGATGTCGGAACCGTTCTTGAGCTCCGACGACTACGACGAACGCGCGCATCAGCTCTACAACGAAGCCCAATACGACGAAGCGATCGAGACCCTGCGAGAGGGCCTGGGGCTCTACCCCCACGCCGTCGAGCTGCATGTGGGGATGGGGTACGCCCGGCTCGCGCGGGAGGAGTATCTGTGGGCGCGTCGCGCCTTCGAGGAAGCCGTGGGCCTCGACCCCGAGCACGAAGACGCGCTCGCGGGGCTCGGCGAAGTGCTGCTCAAGTTCGGCGATCGCACGGGTGCCGTCGGGTGCTTCGACCGTATTCTCGCGCTCGGATTCCGCGACGACCACGACCTCATGCTCCAGGTCGGACGCGCCCTGTTCCGCGAGGGCGTCCTCGACCAGGCCCGGCGCTTCTTCGAAGTAGCGACCACCGGGCATCCGAACTCGGCGGAGGCGGCCGCGTGCGTGGGCTACGCGTCCCATCGCCTCGCCGACGAGGGCGGCGCGCTGTACTGGCTGCGCCGGGCGCTCGAGCTCGACCTCGCGCACGGCGAGGCGCGCGTCTACCTCGCGAACCTGCTGTACGATCGGGGCGAGTACGAGGCCGCCCTGTTCCACCTCGAGCGCACCGCGCCGGCCGACCACTTCGACGGCCTCGCGATCTGGCGCCTCATCGAGCTCAAGAAGAGCGTCTACCGCCTCCCCGACGACGACCCCGAGCTCGTGCCGTGGCACCACCGTTTGGACGAGCTGGCCGCAGACGCGGGCCCGGAGGACCTGCTGCTCGCGGAGATCGAGGCCATGGGGCCGGACGGCCAGATGCGCGACCCACGGCAGCTCGAGCTGTTTGGCACGTTGCTCACGGAGCTGCAGGGAATGAAAGCGCGCTCGGGATCCGGAGGCGAGGTCCACCGCGTCAGCATGCTCAACGGGGCGACGTACGTGGGTACCTGGGAAGAGATCGTGCGACAGATGAAGGACGACGCGGCGGAGTGGGCCCGCGGGTCGCTCGAGCAGTACATGGCGGCGGTGGCGCACCGGGGACGGAAGGAGACCGGCGTCGCCATTCCCGCCACGGATCCGGAGAGCTTCATCCGCGGCAGCGCGGACGCGGGGTTACTGAGAATCCTGCACTAAAACGCGCAAGATCGGGGTCTCCCTTCGCGACAGGAATACGCCGTCGCTACGGGAGACCCCGGTCTTGCGCGCGCGCTAGGTGCTGCTGTGTTTCAACTTCACGGCGATCGACAGCGGCCCATCCCCCAGCGCGACGAGCGTGATGGCCCCCGCGAACAGCAGCGCCTCCACGTCGATGTTGCCGCCGTGCGGCAGCTTCACCGCCAGGATCGCAACGACCATCTCCACCGCCATGCACAGGGACCAGAACCGCGTGAAGATCCCCAGCACGACGCACGCAGCGCCGATGGTCTCCACGGCGATCAGGATGACCGCGAACACGACGGCGAACGGGAAGCCGATGTCGTGAAGGAACGCGGTCGTAGCGGGGATGCCGTGATGAAACTTGCTCACACCGTGCAGTAGGAACACGCCGCCCACCGCGAGGCGCATGAAGAAGGCCGCGTAGGGGGTGAGTGCGTTCATGGACCCTCCGGGTGGATGGCTTGCGTGACGGGACCGCGCCGGCGCGCGTCCGTGCGCACTTCGCGCGCGCCCAGCCGCTTGATGATCACCTCGAGCCCGCGCTGCGGCAGTGCTCCGCTTACGCCCGCCAGGTCCGCGAAGCACAGCCCCGCTTCGGGCAGGCCGTGCATGGCGACGTGGCCGCCGTGGCAGACCAGCGCCGCCGAAACGCCTCGCGGCCCGAGCGTCACCACGGGAGGATTGGCGGGATTCAACCCCGCGGCGTTGGCAGCGGCGAGCAGGAGGCCGGCGAGCCCCTGGGGATCGGTGAGCCGGTTCGCCGGGATGCCGCCGAGATCGGCGAAGACGTGCTCGAAGGTCACCCCTGACAGGTGGTGTGCCGCTCGCGCAGCGGTGCCACGAACGTTCCCCGGATCGTCTCCCCGCCGAGCGGGTCGCCGTACAGGTCGAGTCGCCGCGTCCGGAACAAGTAGCGGCCGCCGATGATCGCCCCGCCGCCTGCGGCCGTTGCGTAGGTTGTGACGCTGAGCTCCCCGGCCACCGCACTGCTCGGCGTCCCGTGCGCGTATGTGAGGATCACGCCGCGCTGGGGGTCAGCCGGGATGATGGTCCAGAGCGCCCACGGCCGCGCCGGGTCGCAGACGGCGTCTCGCGCGATGCCCACCGGCACCACCGGCACTTGCACCTCCGAGGGACCGATGGAGTCGATCTCGAGGGGTGGCCCGGCGCCGAGCACCGAGTCGGGGAGCGTGATGAGAACGCGCTCGTCCAACGTGTCGCTGGTGAGTGAGTCCACGAGTTGGAATGCGAGCTTGCCGTTCAGCCGCTCGTAGTTCACCGCCAGCGCGCCCCCGCTCCGGTGGCGGATCGCCGTGCCGAACGCGGTCATGAAGAATTTGCCATTCCCGAGCGTGTCCGTGAGGCTCAGGACGACGATGGCGCCACTGTCGGACACTGCGTTCGTCCCGTCCGACAGGTGCGCGCGGTAGCGGACCGGGCCACCGGCCGCCTGTGCGGTCACGAGGCCGGTGGCGTCGATCGTATACACGCTCGGCGTCGGCGACGGGTCGAACTGAAGCGTGGTCGCCCCCGGGCTCTTCTGCACGATCGCGACAGGCACCGTAATGGTGTCTCCCGGCATCAGGTAGATCGTGTCCAGCAGCGGGGTCATCTCGAGCGGGCGGGAGACGAGTACCAGCGCGGGGCTCGTTGCCCCCGAGACGGTTGCGAGCACGACCGCGGATCCCTTGGACACGCCTACAATCGTGCCGGTTACCGAGTCGATTGTCGCCACCGAGTCGGGGACGATGTGCCACTTGACGGTTCCTGGGTCGTGAAGACCGCCGCTCTGGTCCCGCAGGAAGACGTCCCGCGGGGAAAGCGTGTCGCCCACGAACACGGAGTCCAGGATCGGTGCCACGACGAGGAACAACACCTGGTTGTCCGATGCGTTGATGCACCCGAGCGCCGTCGCGGCGGCGAGGGACAGCGCGAACAGGTATCGTCTCATGGCGCCTCAGTCTAAGGGGAGTGGGTTGCGGGAGGCCAGGGGCGTCGGGACCCTTATGGAACACCGGCGGCCGGAGATTGCTCCGGGATCCCCTAGAACATCGACATCGCGAGGAACGAGCGAAGGTTGTCGTTGCTCACGCGCAGCCGGGCCGACAGCAGCCGCACCACCGACCACAGCACCTTGTAGGCAATGTCGCGGTTGAAATCGAGCAGCAGCTCGAAATCGGAGCGGGCGATCGTGATCAGCGTGCAGGAGGTGTTGGCGATCGCGTCGGTGGAGCGCTCGGAGCGGTCGAAGATCGCCATCTCGCCGAAACAGGCGCCCGGCTTGAGGACCGCCAGCGCTTCCTCGCCGGAACCGGGAATCGTCCGGGAAATGCGCACCTCGCCTTCGGAAATAATGAAGAGCCGGTTGCCCGGCTCGCCTTCCTTGAAGACCTGCTGGCCGACGGCGAACTTCTGCTCCCGGCAAACTTCGGACACGCGGGCCAGCTCGCCGTCGTCGAGCTCTTGGAAGATCGCCGCCTGCTTCAGCAGATTGAGGTTCACGCGGACGAAGCTATGGCGCACCGGAGGGACGGGCAAGTGAAACCGTGGGTGACGCGCGCGGATCTCCTGACGGCGCTTCGGCTTCCTTTGGCCGCCGCGTTTCCGTTCGTGCACCAGCCGGCGTGGCAGCTCGCGCTCGTGGGCGCGGCCGCGGCGTCGGATTTCTTCGACGGGATGCTGGCACGCCGGTTCGGTGGCTCGCGCGCGGGCGCCGTCCTCGACCCGACCGCCGACAAGGTTTTCATGGCGGCGGCGTTCCTCACGGTGGCACGCACCGGTCTGCTGCATCCTCTGGAGATCGTCGGCGTGGTGGCTCGGGACATCGTGGCGGCGCTGGGGTACGTGGGAGCGTGGCTGTGGCGCCGGCCGACCGCGTTGCCCGCCCGCGCCGGTGGGAAAGCGGTCACTGTGCTGCAGCTGCTCACGCTGGTGGCGTTCATCGCCCGTTCCCCGTTGGTGCGACCGCTCGCGTGGGCGACTGCGGCAGTCGGGCTGTACGCCATCTGGGACTACGGGCGGGCGGCCGCCCGGGCGCGCGCACCGGTGACGGGGGGGAAGAGGACCTGATGCGGCGGGTGTGGCTGGCCATGCTACTCGCGGCGGGCGGAGTCACGGGGCTCGCCGCCCAGGAGTTCCATCCGCCCCAGGTACGATCGTCGGGGCGCGGCACCCACCTCGGGCTGTTCGGGTTCGGGGTGCGCGGCGGCATCGATCTGGCCGGGGGCACGCAAATGGTGTTCGGCCTCACGCTCGACGCCGGCAACCTGGTCTCTCCTCGCCTCCGGATCCGTCCCTCCGGCGAGATCGGCTTCTTCAACGGACGCAACAGCTACGTCGGCAGTCTCGAGGCGCTGTATCGCTTCACGGGCGATGAGCAGGTGGCGACGCCGTACGCGGGCGCGGGATTCAGCCTGGTGGGGCATCAGTCCTGCGGTGCCGACCCCGACTGTCCCGACGTGTGGGGCAACCTGGTGGTCGGCTTCGAGCTCCACTACCGCTCCACGTTCAACTGGCTGCTCGAGTACCACGGCATGGGTGGTTTCCGCCACAACCGATTGTATGTGGGCCTGACGACCCGGCGAGGAAACTGAGGTGGCGGGCGACACGCGCGAGATCACCATGCGGTGGCGCGAGCGGCTCCTGTTCGAGGCCGGCGCGTCGGGCCGGCCTCCCGTGCTGGTGGATGGCGACGGCGCGGTCGCCACGTCACCGGTCGAGATGTTGCTGGTCGCCGCGGCCACGTGCTCCGCTTCAGACGTCGTGGTGATCCTCGAGAAGCAGCGCGTGGCGCTCGGGGCCCTCGAGGTGGCCTTGCGGGGCACGCGTCGCGAGGAGCAGCCGCGGCGCTACACCGCTCTCCACTTCGTCTTCACGATCTCGGGCGTCGGCCTGGACGAGGCCAAGGCCCGCCGCGCCATCGATCTCTCGCTCGAGAAGTACTGCTCGGTCGTCGCGTCCCTCGCCCCCGACATCCGCGTCACCTACGACGTCGCGCTTCGCTAGCCCCATTCCGACGTGGGGTGGCCGATCTCTCGTCCGCCTCCGCTCGAAGTGTCGGAACGGAGCTAGGACCGTCGTCGCCGCGACGGGGCTGGCCGCGGGCGTGGCCGGGGCGGTGGGCGCTCAGGCCGTGCGAGCCACGGAGCTCGGCGCCGGGGCCATGGTGGTCCTGGCGCATCGCGGCTTCTGGGGTCCGGAGGTGGGCGTGGCGCGGCGCTCCGGCGGCCAGGGACGCTTCGCCGTCGCGGCTGCCTGCGGCGACTACGAGCGATCGCTGGGCGTCCGCCTCGAGGCGACCGCGCAGTTCCTGCTCCGCCCGGGCGAGCGCAGCGGCATCGGCCCGTACGGGGGTCTCGGCCTGGCGTTCGTCGGCTCGGACGGGGTGCGGGGTGCGAGCTACCTCACGGCGCTGCTCGGCGTCGACCAGGCGCCGGGCGCGCGGGCCGGTTGGTACGCGGAGTTCGGCTTAGGCGGCGGCGTGCGGCTCACCCTGGGGCGGCGCTTCCGGCGCTTCCCCTCCTGGCGGCCACATTGAAAAAAAGGGCGCCCGCGAGAGCGGGGCGCCCGGGGACGCGTCGCGGTCGGCTACGCTCAGACGCTCGCGCCCACGGGCGCGCTCCGTCCCACCACGGGCCGGCAGTAGCGCTCACCCAGCACGCGCAACTCCGCCAGCTGCGGCTCGTCCAACGCATCGTAGCGCTCAGCGAGGTACAGCATCGTGTCGTCGAACCATTCCTTCTGATGCTCGGGGGTGGCTTCCAGCACGCCGCAGCGCAGGATGTGAGAGAACAGCTCGTCGCGGGCCTGCTCGAAAGGGCTGGGGGTGTACACTTTGCGTGGTTCCGAACGCTTCTTGGTCATGCGTGGGGCACTCCTCTCTGCATCTTTGGACCGGGAACGCGGGCACTGGGAGACGGCTCGGGTCGCTCGAAGCCGCCGATCAATCGGCGCCGCAATGTAATAGGGCGCTATGCTCCACGCAAAGGCCGACCACGGCCGCTTGGGGGAGTGGTATTATCATGAACGGGAAGGGGGCGGGGCGGTGGACACATCAGGGAAGGCGGGCACATGAGCGATCACTCGGAAGAAGTGTACGGACCCGACCGCGCCGAGCGCCTGCTCGCCATGCTGCGCGCGCTGGCCGAGCGCATTCAAGCGCTGGACCGGACGGGACGGTTGCTCGAGCGAGCGCCGGAGCTCCAGAAACTCATGGGGAACGCACGGAGCGAGCTGTTTCACTATGAGGTGCGGGTGACGTACGACACGCCGGAGATCGCGGAAGGTCGGCGCATCGTGGACGAGGCGGAGCGGCGGGCGCGCGACACCGCCGCCGGATTCGATGACGACGAGGACGATGAACCGTGGCGGAGGGCTCGGGACGAATGAAAGGCTTCTACCTGTTGCTCGTGACGGTGGCCGTGATCGGCGGCGGGGCGCTCTGGTACGAGTCGCGGCGGAGCCCCGCGGCGCCCGCGCCGCCCGCCTCGAGCGCGCCCCTCCCGGTCGCGGCGGCGGACGCGTTCCACGGCTATACACTGGGGTCGGATTCCGCGCCGATTGAGGTCACGGAGTATTCGGACTTCGAATGTCCGTTCTGCGCCTCCTTCGCGACGGTGCAGATGCCGGTGATTCGCGAGCAGCTGATCGCCTCGGGGAGACTGCGGTGGCGGTTTCGCGATTTTCCGCTGCCCTCGCACAAGTACTCCCGCTATGGGGCGATGGCCGCTCAGTGCGCGGGCGAGCAGGGCAAGTTCTGGGAGATGCACGACCAACTGTTCACCAACCACCAGTGGGCCCAGACGGGGAAAAACCCCCGCTCGGTGTTCCGCGACTTCGCTAAGGCCACCGGGCTCGACCTCGACAAGTACGACGCATGCATGGACGGGCAGCGCTACGCCGCGCGGCTCGACGCGAGCGTGCAGGAAGGCGAGGGGCTCGGCGTGCGGGGAACGCCGACCTTCTTCGTGAACGGGCGTCCGTATACGGGACGCAGCACCTCGGACGATATCAAGGCCCTCGTCGATAGCCTGACCAAGAAGCGCAAGTGATCCGGCGTCAGGCGATCGTGCTCCTCGCGCTCGCGGGGCTCCTCGTCGCGACCTATCTCTGGCTCTACAAGATCGGCGTGTTCGGCGAGTTGCAGTGCGGGACCGGCAGCTGCGAGCTGGTCCAGGCGAGCCGCTACGCCGAGCTGTTCGGTCTGCCGGTGGCGCTGTACGGGGTCGGCGGATACGCGGCGCTGTTCGTCGTGGGACTTGCGGGACTGCAGCCGCGGTTCGCCGCAGACCGCCGCGTGGCGTGGCTCTTGGCGACGCTCGCCACGGTGGGGTTCGCCCTCACGTTGTACCTGACGGGCATCGAGTTGTTCGTGCTGCACGCGATCTGCCGCTGGTGCGTGGCCTCGGCGGCGATCATGACGACCGTGTGGCTGCTGTCGGTCGCGGGGCTGCGCGCGACGCCCTCGGGGACGGCGCCGACCCGCTAGTATTCACGGCCATGACCGCCCCTGCGCAATCTGTCGTTCCCCAGCAACCGCACGGCCGCTATCTCGTCACGCTCGCCCTCACGGCGCTGGGCGTCGTGTACGGCGACATCGGAACGAGCCCACTGTACGCGATCCGCTATTCGTTCTCCGGACCGCACGGCATCCCTGTCACACCGGGCAACGTGCTCGGCGTACTCTCGCTCGTGTTCTGGTCCCTCGTGATCGTCGTCACGATCAAGTACCACATCGTGATCATCCGGGCGGACAACAAGGGCGAAGGCGGCGTGCTCGCCCTGATGGCCCTCGTCAACGGCAGCCGTGTGGCCCGGGGTCTGTCGCCCCGCCGCGTCATGATCGTCCTCGGGATCTTCGGGTCGGCGCTCTTGTACGCGGACGGGGGCCTCACGCCGGCGATCTCGGTGCTCTCCGCCGTCGAAGGGCTCGAGATCGCGACGCCGGCGCTGGCCTCGTGGGTGATCCCAGTGACACTCGTGATCCTGATCGGTTTGTTCCTGGTGCAGAGTCGCGGGACCGCCCGGATCGGGGCGGTGTTCGGCCCCGTGATGCTCGTCTGGTTCGCCACGATCGGCGTGCTTGGTCTGAGCCAGATCATTCGGGAACCCTCCGTGCTGGCGGCGGTCTCGCCGTACCACGCGGCGCACTTTTTCGCCGAAGATGTGCGTCGCGGATTCGTGGTGCTGGGCGCCGTGTTTCTCGTCGTCACCGGTGGCGAGGCGCTCTACGCCGACCTGGGTCACTTTGGCCATCGCGCGATTCAAATCGCGTGGTTCGGCGTCGCGCTCCCCTGCCTCCTGCTCAACTACTTCGGGCAGGGGGCGCTCCTGTTACGCGATGCCTCGGCGGCGGAGAATCCCTTCTATCATCTCGCGCCCGGCTGGGCGCTGTACCCGCTGATCGCGCTGGCGACCGCGGCGACCATCATCGCGTCCCAAGCGGTGATCTCCGGGGCGTTTTCCCTCACCCGCCAGGCGGTGCAGCTCGGCTATAGCCCGCGGCTCCAGATCGCGCATACCTCGTCGCGCGAGATCGGCCAGATCTACGTACCCCTGGTCAACCGGGGGCTCATGCTGCTCACGTGCGTGCTGGTGATCGGGTTCCACGCGGCCGACACGGCGCAGCCCACCTCCAGCAACATCGCCGGCGCGTACGGCGTGGCCCTCTCGACCCTGATGCTCATCACGACCCTGATGTTCTACGTGATGAGCCGTGAGGTGTGGCGCTGGAGCTTCGCGCGCGCGGCGATCGTGTCCGGCTTGTTCCTGTGCGTGGATGTGCCGTTCTTCGGCGCGAACATGTTGAAGATCCGCGCCGGCGGCTGGGTCCCCTTGGCGATCGCCGCGGCCATCTTCCTGCTGATGACGACGTGGCAGCGAGGGCGCGAGATCCTCGGGAAGCGGATGCAGGAGAAGACGGTCGCCCTCAAGATGCTGCTCGCCGATCTCGCCGCCGAGCCGCCGCTCCGCGTCCCGGGGACGGCGGTGTTCTTGTATGGCACGACGGACGGAACGCCGCCGGCGCTGGTGCACAACCTGACGCACAATAAAGTGCTGCACGAGCGAGTCGTATTCCTGACCATGGTGACCCAGGACGTGCCCCACGTCTCGACCGCGGAGCGCGTGACCGTGAAGGCCATCGGCAAGGGGTTTTATAGGGTGGTGGCGAGCTACGGCTTCATGGACGACCCGGACATCGACGACGTGCTCGCGGCGTGTCAGGTGAAGTCGCTCGATATTGCCATCGCGGGAACGACGTTCTTCCTCGGTCGCGAGACGCTGGTCGCCTCCGACCGACCCGGCATGCGCCACTGGCGCGCGGAGCTGTTCGCCTTCATGTCGCGCAACGCCCTGCGGGCCACGGCCTTCTTCAAGATCCCGGCGGACCAGGTGTTCGAGGTGGGAGCCCAAGTGGAACTGTGAAGCAGGTTGGTGGAGGATGGTGAAGGTTGGCGGAGGTCGGGGGAGGTTGCTCAGTCAGCGGGACAACCTCCCCCAACCTCCACGGGCCTCCACCAACCTCCACCAACCTCCACCAACCTTTATTCTATCTGGCCGAACTTTGCGATGTCCTCCGGCAAGGCTTCCTGCGTCGCCTGCGTGTCCTTGCCCTGAACCATTACGCGGATCTGCTCGACCACATCGGGGTTCGCCAGGGTCGTCACGTCGCCGACATCTCTGCGATTTGAGATGGCCGCGAGCACGCGGCGCATGATCTTCCCCGAGCGCGTCTTGGGCATATCGGGCACGATGTAGACGTGCTTGGGCCGCGCGATCTTGCCGATCACTTCTTCGTTCGCCTTGACCACGCGGTCGATCACGGCCTGACTCGGCGGCACGCCCGGCTTGAGCGCGACGTAGACCTCCGGCACGCGTCCCTTCAGCTCGTCCTGGACCGGGACAACGGCGGCCTCGGCGATCTCGGGGACCGTGAGACAGGCGGACTCGATCTCCTTCGTGCCGAGGCGGTGACCCGCGACGTTGATCACGTCGTCAATCCGGCCCAGGATGCGGTAGTAGCCGTCGGCCGCCTGCACCGCGCCGTCGCCGCACAGGAACGGCCAGTCGCGCCAGTCCTTGCTGCGGGGATTCTTGTTGTACTTGGCGAAATAGGTCTTGACGTAGCGGTCGCGGTCGCCCCAGATGGTCTGCATGATCCCGGGCCAGGGGTTGCGGATGCACATGTTGCCCGCCTTGCCGGACCCCTTGGGAACCTCTGCTCCGGTCTCGTCGTAAATGACCGGATGAATGCCGGGCGCGGCGGGACCGCAGCTGCCCGGTTTCATCGCATGAATCGCCGGAACAGTGGTGCCGAGAAACCCTCCCGTTTCCGTCATCCACCACGTATCGGTGATGACGGCTTCCCGTTTGCCGACCTCGTCGTAGTACCAGCGCCACGCCTCCGGCTCGATCGGCTCACCCACCGTCGTCATCGACTTGAAGTGGTACTGGTACTTGCGCGGCTCTTGAGGGCCGAGTTTCCGCAGCATCCGAATGGCCGTCGGTGCGGTGTGGAAAATGTTCACCCCCAGACGCTCCGAGATGCGCCAGGGCCGCCCCGCGTCGGGAAACGTGGGCACGCCTTCGTACAGCACGCTCGTCGCCGCGTTCGCCAGGGGACCGTAGACGATGTAGGAGTGCCCGGTAATCCAGCCGATGTCGGCCATGCACCAGTAGACGTCTTCGGGATGAATGTCGAGAATCCACTTGGACGTGGCGGTGACGTAGCACAGATATCCCGCGATGCCGTGCTGCGCGCCCTTGGGCTTGCCCGTCGTGCCGCTCGAGTACATCAGGAACAGCGGCGCCTCCGACGGCAGGGCAACCGGCTCGACCTTCTTGCCCGTGTGCTCCTTGAGCAGGTCGTTCACGAAGAAATCGCGACCCGACACCATCGGCGTTTTGGCAGAATATTTTCCGGGGTAACGTTGCCACACCAGAACCTTGTCCACGTCCTGTCCCAACTCGTTCGCCGCACGCACCGCGATGTCGGCGTTCGCCTTGTGATCGACGAGCGTGCCATTCCGCCAGTAGCTGTCCATCGTAATCAGCACGCGGCTGCCCGAATCCTGAATGCGTGAGCCGCACGCCTGGCCGCTGAACCCACCGAAGACTTGCGAGTGGATGACTCCCAGTCGCGCACACGCCAGCATCGTAATCGGCAGCTCCGGGACCATCGGCATGTGACAGGTGACGCGGTCTCCCGCCTTGAGTCCCACGCCACGAAGCAGGGCGGCCACTTCATTTACGCGGTCGTATAGCTCCTGGTACGTGATGACGACGTCCCGCTCCGCTTCGGGCTCGGGCACGAAAATGAAGGCTGATTTGTTTCGATACTTGACGAGTTGGCGATCCACGCAGTTGTACGAGGCGTTGATCTTGCCGCCGGCGAACCATTTCCAGAACGGCGCGTCGCTGGTATCGAGGACGGTGTGATAGGGCTCGAACCACGTCAGCATATCCGCGTATTCGCGGAAGCAGTCGGGGAACTTGTCGAGCCCGAACCGGTCAAAGACGTGCGGGTCTCGCAGGTTCGCTTGTCCCTTGAATTTCTCGGAAGGCTGATAGTACGCCTCTTCCTTCCAATGCACGGCGATCTGCGCTTCGCTGACCTCGGTTTGCTCCGTCGTCTTGATCGGCTTCGCCATCTGGTTTTGCCTCCTAGCGGCACCTACTCCTTTTGCGCAAAGCGTGCCCGGGATGTCGTGTGTTCGGGGGATAGGCTAAGGTATGCCCCCCGGATGGACGGCGGTCAAGGCGGCCCTTGCAAACTGCCGCGCAGGCGTTCCGTCTGCGGCACCCGAGCGGGTGAGATGCCTCACCCCGCTTTGACAAGCGGTTGACGGCCCGCAGGTTAGCTGTATGGCACCGGAGTCGCATTAACCCCCAGCGGTGAACTACTGGAGCCGACTGTGGAGGAGCTGGTGACAATGTCCATGCGTCCGGGCGAGAAGGTCTTGGCCGCTCCCGAGGAGCTGGGGCTCGACTCACGTACGGCGTTCCGCCGTGCGGCCACCGAGCTGCTGGAACAGCTGGCGGAGGGTGACGGGCGTCTGGTCATCGACCTCGCCGGTACGCGCCAGATCGACAGCGCGGGCCTCGGTGCCCTGATGTTGATTCAGCGGAAGGCCGCGGAGCGCCGGTTGACGGTGTGCCTGCGCGGGGCCAACGAGGAGCTGCGCTTCCTGTTGGTGCTGACCAAGCTCGACGATCTGTTCGAGCTGGAGAGCAGCCCGAGCTGAGCCGCCCGTAGACGGCGGGGGGGACCCGCATATATTGGCCCACCATGGGGTCCCCCGCCCTCGGCCCGCGGCGCAAAGTGCTGTTCGTCGAGGACGAGTCGACGCTACGGCGGACCTACAAGCGTTTCTTCGCCGAACGCTACGATTTGGCCTTCGCCGCGAGTGGGACCGAGGCTCGCCGCCAGATGGACACGTTCCACCCAGAAGTGCTGGTGCTCGATCTCCGACTGCCCGACACCGACGGGATCACCCTGCTGCAGGAAATCCGCCAGTCGCAGCCTTCTCTCCCGGTGATCGTCACAACCTCGTACGTGAGCATGGAGCCGCTCATCAACGTGCTCGACCTCGGTCATTCAGGGTACCTCGTCAAGCCGTTCGACCTGGAAGATCTCGCCGCCCGCATCGATGCTCTCGGCTGAGGGCCTGCGGCATGCCTTCGGCGAGGGGCGAGCACGGGTGGTCGCGCTGGACGGCGTGTCCTTCAACCTCACGTCGGGCCAGACCCTCGCCATCTTCGGGCCGAACGGTGCAGGGAAGACCACACTCCTCAAGGCGCTCGCGGGCCTGATCCGCCCCCAGGAGGGGTCGGTGCGGGTGACCGGGGGACGACGCGCGATCGGGTGGATCGGCCATCAATCCCACCTCTACGAGCACCTCACGGTACGCGAGAACCTGCTCTTCTGGGCCTCGCTGTACGGCGTGCCTGCCGCGCGCCGCGGTCCCCGCGCCGCCCTCGTCCTCGGGCGTCTCGGCATGGGCGAACGTGCGGATCAGCCGGTGTGGTCGCTCTCTCGAGGTCTGGCGCAGCGCGCCGCGATCGCCAAAGCCCTGATCCACGATCCGTCCGTCCTGCTCCTCGACGAGCCGTTCACGGGGCTCGATCTCGCTGCGGCGGCCGAGCTCCGAGCGCTGCTCGGCGAGCTGCGCGGTGGCGGGGCCGGAGGTCGCGTCGTCGTGCTGGCGACCCACAACGTGGATGAGGGGGTCGAGCTCGCGACGGACGTCGCGTTCCAGCAGCGCGGTCGGTTTGTCCACTTCGCGCCGCGTGGAGGGCGAGGGCCTTCGGAGATCGCCCAGGCTTACCGGCGGGCGGTGAGCGATGGGTGATATGCTCGCGCAGGCGTGGACGGTGGCACGGAAAGACCTGGTGCTCGAGCTCCGCACGCGCACGGCCCTCGTGTCGGCCGTCGTGTTCACCGCGCTCGTCCTCACGGTGTTCAACTTCGGACGCGACCCCACGGCCGTCCCCACCATCGACCTCGCCCCGACGATTCTGTGGGTGACGTTCACGTTCGCCGCGATGCTCGCCTTGAATCGTGCGTTCCAGCTCGAGCTCGAAAACCAGGCGCTCGAGGGGCTGCTGGTGTCGCCGCTCAGCCGCACCAGCCTCTACTGGGGCAAACTGATCGCGAATCTGGTCTTCGTCGCGGTGGTGGAAGGCGTCGGGTTGCCGCTGTTCGTCCTGTTCTTCGACGTGCCCGTGGGTCGGGTGCTGGTGCCGCTCGTCGGGGTCATCGCGCTCGCGACGCTCGGGTTCGTCGCGGTGGGCACGCTGTTCAGCGCTCTCGTGATTCGAACCCGGTTCGCCGAGCTGCTCCTCGTGGTGATTCTGCTGCCGTTCCTGCTCCCTCCGCTCATCGGCGCCGTGCAGGTCACGGCGCGACTGCTCGGTGGGCGTCCCTTGAGCGAGTCGGTGGGGTACCTTAAGTTGCTCGCCGCGTACGACATCGTGTTCGTGTCGCTCGCGAGTTTCCTGTTTCGCTTTACGGTGGACGAATGAGCCTGGCGCAAAAGGGTCGTGGGATCACGGTGGTCGCACTGGCGTGCCTCGCCGCGGTGTACGTTCGGGCGCTGGCGTTCACCCCGGTGGAGCGGTTGCAAGGGCCGGCGCAGAAGATCTTCTATCTGCACGTACCCGCCGCGATCTGGACCGAAGCGGCGATGATCCTCGTGGGATTGGCCGGGATCTTCTACCTGTTCCTCGAGGATCCGCGGTTGGACCGGTTCGCCGAGGCGTCGGCGGAGGTGGGCACGGTGTTCGCGACCATCGTGCTGACGACCGGCCCCATCTGGGGGAAACCGATCTGGGGGACGTGGTGGACCTGGGATGCCCGGCTGACGTCCACCCTGTTTCTCTTCTTCCTGTATGTGGGATACCTGCTCGTGCGCGGGGCCGTGCGGGATCCGGCGCTCCGCGCCCGGTACGCCGCGGTGCTCGGCATCTGCGGGCTGTGCCTGGTGCCTTTCATCCATCTGAGCGTCTTTCTGTTCCGCACGCTGCATCCCCAGCCCATCATCCTGAAGCCGAGCGCGCCGTCGCTGCCGGGCAGCATGCTGGCGACGTGGCTGTTTTCTTTGGCGGCCTTCACGCTGCTGTACGTGGGATTCGTGACGCAGCGCTACGCCTTGTCGCTGGCGCGCGATGCGCCGGGCGGAGGGAGCCCGGCCGGCCGTGTCTGACGTGCCGCAAAACTCGGGCTATATGGCGGCGGCGTACATCGTGACGGCGGTCATTCTGCTCGCGTACGCCGTGTCCTTGTACCGCCGTAGCGAAAAGCCTTAGCCGCCACGCTTCTCCGGGAACAGCTCGGCGCGCGCCTCGGACAGGCGCGCCAGCCCGTCGGGCACCTGCGTGGCCCACAGATGCAGCGCCTCGTCGGCGGCGCGCAGGTCGCCCGCCTGGAACAGCGCCTGGGCATTGAGCCACAGGGCCTCGGCACCGCCGCCCGCCGCGTAGGCGCGGGCAAACCGCGCCGCCGCGTCGGCGTGGCGACCGGCGCGGCGATACAGATCGCCCGCGGCGAGCGCGGCATCGGGACGCTCCTCGAGTGCGAGCACCTGCTCGTACGCTACGAGCGCGTCCTGCTGGCGGAACGCCATCTGCCAGGCTTCCCCCAGCAACATCCAGGCATCGGGATTCTCGGGGAAGCGCTGCGCCGCTTCCTGCGCCGCGGCCACCGCGCCCCAGCGATCTTCGATGGCGCGCCGCAGCTGCACCAGCGCCGGGTAGGTGTCCGCGAACGCCGGCGTGAGCGCGCAGCCGAGCCGCAGCCACAGGTCGGCGCGTTTGGGCGCTTCGCGTTGACAGGCCGCCGCCCGCCGCACGGCGAAGCGGGCGAGCGCGGAGCGCAGGGAGCGGAGCATTGTAGATTGCACCAATCTATGTCACACGCGCCGCGCCCGCCGAGTCCTGCGCGCGCCCACCCGCTCGCCGGCCGCCGCGTCGCGGTCACCCGCGCGCGCGAGCAGGCGGGCCACCTGGTGCGCGAGCTGGAGGCGCTCGGCGCCGAGGTCGTCGCCGCCCCGACGATCCGCATCGCGCGACTCGCCGATCTCGCCGCGCTCCGCGCCGGGCTCACGCGCGTCCCGCCCTACGACTGGATCGTGTTCACCAGCCAAAACGCCGCGCAGGTGGTGTGCGAACGGTTGCCGGAGTGGGGGCTCGCGCCGCACGACGTGGCGCGTGCGGCGGTCGCCGCGATCGGACCCGCGACCGCAGAGGCACTGGTGCGCCACGGGGTCGTGCCCGATCTGGTGCCCGAGCGGTTCGTCGCCGAGGCAGTCGTTACGGCGCTCGCGGCGCAGGGCGATGTGCGCGGGAAGACGGTGCTGCTCCCACGGGCGCGGGAGGCCCGCGACGCCCTGCCCGACGGGCTGCGCGCGCTGGGCGCGCTGGTCGACGTCATCCCGATCTACGAGACCATCCGGGAGACGGGAGACGGGAGCGGACTGGCGGCGGAGATCCTCGCCGGGACGATCGACCTTGTCACGTTCACGTCCTCCTCGACCGTACGAGGCTTCGTGGAGCTGGTGGGCCGGCCAGCCGCCGCGTCCGGGCGGTTTGCCGCGGCGGTGATCGGCCCGATCACGGCAGGGACGGCGCGGAAGCTCGGGATCGCGGTCGCGATCGAGGCGCGCGATTACACGGTGCCCGGCCTGGTGGACGCGATCGTGCGGTACTACGCGGAAGAGGACAGACGCAAGAGGGAAGGGTGACCGGCGCGCTGAAGCTCGGCACCCGCGGCAGCACGCTCGCGCTGTGGCAGGCCGAGTGGATAAAGGCCGCGCTGGCGGGGGCCGGCGTCGCCACCGAGCTCGTGATCATCAAGACGCGCGGCGACGCGGAGGTCGATCGCCCCCTGCACGAGCTCGAGGGCAAGGGCTTCTTTACGAAGGAGATCGAGCAGGCGCTGCACGACGGTCGCATCGACGTCGCGGTGCATTCGCTCAAAGATCTCCCGACCAGCCTGCCGGCGGGCCTGGTGCTGGCGGCGGTGCCCAAGCGGGCGGATCCCGCCGAGGTGTTGGTGACGCGCGAGGCGACTATGACGTCGCTCGCCGATCTTGCCGCGGGCGCCAAGGTCGGCACCTCCAGCCTGCGGCGGGTGGCGCAGATTCGCTACCTCCGGGCCGATCTCGACATCGTGCCGCTGCGCGGCAACGTACCGACGCGCGTCCGGAAGGTGAAAGAAGGGCGCGACGGCCTCGACGCGGCGCTCCTCGCCTGGGCCGGGCTCGAGCGGCTCGAGCTCGCGGGGCAGATCGCCGCACGGCTCGATCCGCTGGACGTCATGCCGGCGCCGGGTCAGGGCGCGCTCGGACTCGAGGTCCGTGCGGACGACCGGAAGGCCGCTGGCGCACTCGCGCCGCTCGAGGATCCGGCGAGCGCGTGCCAGGTGGCGGCCGAGCGGGGCCTCCTTGCCTCGCTCGAGAGCGGATGTCAGGCGCCGGTGGCGGCCTACTGCGGGAGCGGGGAGCGGGGAGCGGGGAGCAGGCTTTTCGGGCGAGTGACCGCCCAGGATGGCTCCGTGCAGATCACGGCGTCCGCTGAGATCGACGAGCGGGAGCCCGCCGCCGCGGGGGCGCGCGTGGCGGACTTGCTCCGCGCCCAGGGCGCGTCGAGATTGCTCGGCCGATGAGCCAATTCCCGAACCGCCGCATGCGGCGGCTGCGCCGCACTCCGGCGTTGCGCCGCTTGGTGCAGGAGACGCACCTCGTCCCCTCGCAGCTCGTGTGGCCCCTGTTCGCGTGCCACGGGGAGGGTGTCCGGCGGGAAGTCGCCGCGTTGCCCGGTGTGTGTCAGACCTCCGTGGACGAGCTCGTGAAGGACGCCGAGCGGGCGCGGCGGCTCGGGCTCGGCGGCATCATTCTATTCGGCCTGCCGGCAGCCAAGGACGCGACCGGCTCGGAGGCGCACGACGAGCAGGGGATCGTGCAGCAGGCGGCGCGGGCGGTGAAGCGGGCCGCGCCGGAGCTGCTCGTGATCGGGGACGCCTGTCTGTGCGAGTACACCGACCACGGGCACTGCGGCGTCGTGCAGGACGGCGACGTCGACAACGACGCATCCGTGTATCTGCTCGGCAAGGTCGCCGTGACGCAGGCGCGCGCGGGCATCGACATCGTCGCGCCGAGCGACATGATGGACGGGCGCGTGGCGGGGATCCGCAAGGCGCTCGACGCCGCCGGGTTCTCGCGCGTCCCAATCATGTCGTACGCCGCGAAGATGGCGTCGGCGTTCTACGGGCCGTTCCGCGAAGCGGCCGGCTCGACCCCGCAGTTCGGCGACCGCCAATCCTACCAGATGCAGGGGACCAACGCCGACGAAGCGATGCGAGAGATCCGGCTGGACGTCGAGGAAGGGGCGGACATCGTCCTGGTGAAGCCCGCGCTGCCCTGCCTCGATCTCATCCGCCGCGCCAAACAGGAGTTCGGCTCCCCGCTCGCCGCCTACCAGGTGAGCGGGGAGTACGCGATGATCAAGGCGGCGGCGGCGCGCGGCATGCTCGAGGAGGCGCGCGCGATGTGGGAAACGCTGTACGCGATCCGGCGGGCCGGCGCCGACATCATTCTGAGCTACTTCGCGCCGACAGCCGCGGAACTGCTCTAACGGTTCAGCGTGACGTCGTTGCGTGACGTCTTTGCTCGACGCCTTATTGATTTCTCGGCAGCAGCACCACCCTCCACAGCGCCGCAGCCACGCCCGCTCCGATGACCGGGCCGATCCAGTACACCGCGTGGGCGTCCCATTGCCACGCGACGAGCGCGGGTCCGATCGCGCGGGCGGGATTCATCACTGCCCCGGTGAAGCTGCCGCCCACCAGCGCGTCCACGAAGATCGCGAGACCGATGCCGAAGCCGGCGATCTTCGGCGCCTCCGATGAGACGGCCGTGCCGAGCACGGCGCTGACCAGGAAGAAGGTGAGAGCGGCCTCGATCCAGATGCCCTGCATGAAGCTCACCTCGGTCGCGAGCCGTGGCGTGCCCACGAGCGCCAGGTGCACGGCCATGGGCGGCAACACTGCCTTCACGAGCGCCGCGCCGACCACTGCGCCCAGGACCTGCGCCAGGACGTACTGCCACACCAGCCGGCCGGCGAACCGGTTCCCGAGCCACAGGCCCAGCGTGACGGCGGGATTGATGTGACCGCCGGAGATGTTCATCGTCATCGACACGATGACCGCCATCCCGACGCCGTGCGCCAGGGCCACGCCGAGCGGGCCGATGCTGCCGGTCGTCGGGCCGTTGGCGACGAACGCCACGACGCTGCCCGCGCCCAGGAACACGAACAGCAGCGTGCCGATGAACTCGGCCGTGAGCGGCCGCAGGAGCTTGGGCATGACGAGGTCCTCGAGGTTGTGGACCGCGGCAATCTATCGCTTTGTGCTCAATGTGGCCTAATCCGGGCGCCGCCCTACGTACGGCGCAACACCACCGCGGCGTTGATCCCGCCGAACCCGAACGAATTGGTGAGTACCACTTCCGGTGCCGCCGCACGGCCCTCGCCGCGCAGACAGTCCAGGTCACAGGCCGGGTCGGAACGCTCGAGATTGATGGTGGGGGGAAGCCAGCGCCGCTCCATGGCGAGCGCGCAGATCGCCACCTCGATCGCGCCGCTCGCGCCGAGCGCGTGGCCGTAGTAGCCCTTCGTACCGCTGACGCTGAGCCGATAGGCGTGGTCGCCGAAGACCTGCTTGATCGCCAGCGTTTCGGTCGAATCGTTCAACGGCGTGGATGATCCGTGCGCGTTGATATAGCCCACGTCTCCCGGCAGGGCGCGGGCGTCGTCGAGCGCGAGCCGCATCGCGCGCGCCGCTTGCCGGCCGTCGGGGCGGGGGGCGGTCATGTGATACGCGTCGTTCGTGAAGGCGTAACCCGCGAGCTCCGCGTAGATCTTGGCGCCCCGCGCGACGGCACGCGCACGCTCCTCGAGCACCAGCACGGCCGCCCCCTCGCCCATCACGAACCCGTCCCGGTCCGCGTCGAACGGCCGCGAGGCGTGGACGGGATCGTCGTTGCGGGTGCTCATGGCGCGGATCACGCTGAACGCCGCGTAGGTCATCGGCGCTAGGGGCGCCTCGGCGCCTCCCGCCAGCATCACGTCGGCCCGCCCGGCCCGAATCGCGTGCAACGCCTCCCCCACCGCAATTGTGCCGGAGGCGCAGCTCATCGCGTTCGTCGAGTTGGGTCCGGTGAACCCGAATTCGATCGCGATGTTGCAGCTCGCGGCGCCGGGGAACACGGCGAGCGCGAGCGCCGGGTCGAGCCCCCGCGGGCCCCCCGCGCGGAACCGCTCCACCTGCGACTCGGCGAACGCCACGCCCCCGAGCGCCGATCCCATCATCGTCCCGATCCGGTCGCGGTCCTCACGCGTCGGGTCGAGCGCGGCATCGCTGAGCGCGAAACGCGCGCTCGTCACGGCCAGCTGGGAGAAGCGGTCCAGGCGCTTGGCCCGCTTCGCGTCGAGGTGGTCTTGCGGCCGGAAATCGGGGATCTCGGCCGCGATCCGGCTCCGGAACGGGGTCGGATCGAAGCGCGTGATCTCTCGGACCGCCGAGGTCCGGGCCGCGAGCCCGGCCCACAAGCCGTCGACCCCCGTCCCGATCGGCGTGACTGCGCCGACACCCGTGATGACCACCCTTCGTCCACCGTTTTTCACCTGGCACTCCCCGTTGGTCCGCGGCTGAAGCGGCAATGCGAACGTCAGTTCACTGACAAGCGCCGAGCCGCGGGTTTACCCGCGTACTTCACGCGCGCTCCGCTTCCCGTTTGATCCCCGCGAGCGTCCGTGACGCGATCCCGTGGATGAATACCGGCCCGATCACGAGTCTTGCGGTCAGCTGACCGACGAGCGGCCACGCGGGGCCCGCCCACTCGTGCACGACCGTCACGTCCACCCCGGCCGGCTGTTCCACCAGCCGCCAGACCACGTCCATCCCGGTCGTGATACCCCGCACGTGCCGATAGCGGATTTCCCGCGCCCGCCGGTCCACGGTCATTTCCGACACCCACGACGTGGGGTAGCGGAACAGGCCGAAGGGGCGCCAAGCCGCCATTTCCACGGTGCCACCGCCGTTTCGGCGCTCGAGGAAGCGGACCCACCGGTAGTGAGCGAGGATCCCTGGCCAACGCTCGACCTCTGACGCTGCGTCGAAGACGCGGTCTACGGACGCGCGAATCACCACTCGATCGACGGTACGCATCACGGTGCCCAGACATCAGTGCAGTCCGTCAACTTCACTGAAGACCGGCTCCTGGCGACCACGAAGCGACTATGCGACACCCCGGCCGGTATCCGGCCACCGCCCGCACGCCGGCATCCCGGAGCATCTCGTCAAGCTCTCGCTTCGTGTACCCCCGCTTGAGCGACACTACCGCATCGTGCCGGGTCACGCCGCTCATCGCGAGGCCGACCGACGCCGCCCACACGCCGGCCATGGCCACACGCGAGCGGCGCAGGTCCGCGAGCACGACGCCGCGCCGGGCGACGCGGTCGAATGTCGCGATCCAGCGCACCGCGACCGCGCGCGGCAGGTGGTGCAGCACCTGGCTCGCCACGATCACGTCCACCGAGCGCGCTCCGACCGGCAGCGCGTTTCCGTCCGCGACGATCGTCGGCACGCCGGCGGCGCTGGCGATCCTCGCGGCGGTGTGGTTCAACTCGAGGCCGATCGCCGTGAGGTCGATGCCCCGCCGCCGGGCCGCCGCCCTCGCTGCCAACGCGATATCCCCGGAGCCGGTTCCTACGTCGAGCAGGGTCCACGTTTCCCGTTTCCCGTTTCCCGTTTCCCTGCTTCGCCGTTCGAAGAACGGACCCAGCTCCTGCACCACCGCTCTCGTCCCTCCGAACAGCGCGTTCAAGCGCGCGATGTCGTGGAGCTCTCTCCCGACCAGAACGGGATCGGCGCGCGGATCGTCCAGCAGCTCAGTTCCGATCATTGGCCTCCGCCAAGGCCGGAGTAGCCACCGCGGTAGTAGAGCAGGGGCCGGCGGTCCGAGACGGTGCCGCCTGTCACCAGGCCAAAGAACACGGTATGATCGCCGCCCGGGGCCTCCGCCTGCTTCTCACACTCGATGCTCGCGAGTACGCCTTCGAGCACCGGGATGCCGTGCTTGGTCTCCCGGTAGCCGACGCCGTCGAAGCGGTTCGGGTGGTCCGCCGCGAACCGCCGCGAGACGGCTTCCTGGTCCGCCGCGAGCACGTTCAATACGAAGCGTGGTGCGGCCCGGAGCGCGGGATACATATCGTTCTTCTGGTCCACCGACACGAGAACCAGTGGCGGCTCGAGCGACACCGAAGCGACCGAGCTTGCCGTCATCCCGACCGGCCGGCCGGCCGGGTCGCGCGTGGTCAGGACGGTCACGCCCGTCGCGAAGCGACCGAGCAGCTGGCGAAACTGGGCGGGATCGACTGCGGACATATCGTCACCACACGAATTGGGCCAGGACGCTCGCTCTCAGCACTCGGCGCGCGGGGACGAGGTTCCCGGTCGCGCTCACCAGAAGATCCGCGAGGTCCGGCCGCCCCGCCAGGCGGCGCACCACGCGGTCGGTGAGCGCGGGCCAGCCTACACCCACTCCGATGAGGCGCTCGAGCACCCACTTGCCGGCGAATTCGCGCCGGCGTGCGCGCGCGTAGGGCGCCAGCACCGCGGCGGAGAGCGGGCCCCGGCCCTCACCCCCTATCCCCCTCTCCCTCCGGGAGAGGGGGAACTCTGGACGTCCCCCCTCTCCGGAGCGGAGAGGGGGACAGGGGGTGAGGATGGGGATGAGGCATTCGGCCGCGAGCTCGGCGCCCCGTAGCGCGGCGTAGATCCCCTGGCCCGTAAACGGGTCGAAGAAGTCCGCCGCATCGCCCACGAGCAATGCTCCCCCGCCCGGCGCGACGGCGGTGCGAGACCATTGCGCGAACGGTCCCGTAACGAGCACCTCGCGCACGAGACACCGGGGGTCGAACCGCCCCGCGAGCCCGGGAAATCGCTGCAGCTCGTCGAAGAAGCCTGCCCGGAAATCGCGACGCCCGTCGCGGACCGCGGCCAGCGGCACAACCAGCGCTACCGTGGTGATGCCGCCGCCGATCGGCCCGAGGCCCACGTAGCCGCGCTCGCTGACGTGCAGCTCGCCCACACCGTCGATCCCCGCGACGTCCGCCACATGTGCGGCAAACGCGACCCGCCGCGGCGGTGACGAGCGGATCAGGCCGAGGCGGCGCGCGACGACCGAGCGCAATCCGTCGGCGCCCACGACGACGCGTGCGTTCCACGTTACACGTTGCCCGTTGCGGGAGCGTGCGGTGACACCCGCGACCGCCCCGCCCTCCCACAGCAGGTTCTCCAGCGTCGTGGCCTCGCGCACTTGAGCCCCCGCCCGAGCCGCCGCGGCCACGAGCATGGTGTCGAACGTGGTCCGTGGCAGGGCGAAGCTGTAGGGACGGCGACCGCCCCGGAACCGGCCGCACATGGCGGCGCCGCAGGGGGCGACCACTTTCATCCCGTACAGCTTGGCGTGTGCCGCACCCTCCACGGCGTCGAGGATCTCTCCGCCGAGTCGCTCCAGGATTTCCGTGGTGGCGGGGCTGAGATACTCGGAGCAGGCCTTGTCGCGGGGAAAGCGAGCGCGGTCGACGAGCAGTACCGACGCGCCGGCGCGGGCGAGCAGCAAGGCGGTCGTCGCTCCCGCCGGACCGGCCCCGACGACGACGACATCCCAGCGGTCGGTCACGACAGCGCCGCGATCAGCGCCGCGCCACGTGGGAGCCGAGCACGGCCGCGGCCGCGCCCACGAGCGTCGCCGCGAGGTTCACGCCGTCGTTGTCGAGCCATCGCCAACCCCTCGCGAGCCGTACCGGCTCGTGGCAGACGGTATTGCCGCGCTCGAACCGCGCGTCGCACGCGGGACACTCGTACTTGCCTTGCAGCGTCGCGCCCAGGAGAGAGTCCGCGAGCATGCCCGCCGCGCCTGCGGCCGCCGGCATGACAAACCCCGAGCCCATGGCCGGCGGTGCGAGCAGGGTCGTCAATCCGGCGATGAGCGCCGCGCCGGCCACACCCCCCAGCGTTCCCAGCGCCGTGATACCCCCCGATGTGCCCCGGGTCACCCGCCTCCCTGAGGTGATGAGGCGCGGCGGGAACGGCGAGTACGCCCCGATTTCCGTGGCCCATGTGTCGGCGGCAGCGGCCGCAATCGCGCCCGCTGCCCCCGCCCACGAGCCCAGCAAGGCGGCAACCAGGGCGACGCCGCCGTTGGCCAGCACCTGCCGCGCGTTGCGGCTCGGGCCCCGGCGCTCGGCCAGCTGCGTGAGGATGCTACCGGTGAGGAAGAAGGCGACGAGCAGCGCCAATCCCGGCCAACCGAGACCCCATGTCACGCCGGCCCCGACCGCGGCGGCCGCAACCAGCCCGCCGGGGGTGAGCCACTTCACTCGTCGAGCAGCTCGTCCAGGATCCGGCGCTTCAGGTCGGGGGGCGCACCCTGGGCGCGGCAGCGGGCCTTTAGGAAACCGAGGAACAGCTTTTCGAAGTCGAATTCTTCACCGCATGGCGGGCAGTCGGCGATGTGCTGACGGATCTCCTGCTCGACCGCGGGCGTGAGCTCGCGGTCGAGGTACTCATACAGGTGCTCCTTGCACTCCCGACAATTCATTTGGCGGACCCCTTGATGTACCCCATGCCGACGGCGTAATCGTACAGCTTCTGCTGAAGCAAGCGCCGCGCTCGGAACAGCCGTGACTTCACCGTGCCGACGGGCACTTCCAGGATCCGGGCGATCTCTTCGTACGACATGCCCTCCACGTCGCTCAACACCACGGTCTCCCGGAATTGTTCCGGGAGCAGGTCAATCGCCCGGAGCACCTCGTCGTCCACGATGCGGTCGAAGAAGGTCCCCTGCGGGTCGTCATCCTGGAGCTCCTCGAACACGGAGAACGGCTCGATCGCGTCGATATCGACCGTTTCCGGGTGCCGGGTGCGCCGCCGATACTCATTAATGAAGGCGTGCCGCAGGATCGTGAGCAGCCATCCCTTGGCGTTCGTCCCCCGCTCGAACTGGTGCCAGGCGCGGTACGCCTTGAGCATCGTCTCCTGGACGAGGTCGTCGGCTTCCGCGGGATTGCCGGTCAGCCGCAGGGCGACGCGGTACAAACTGTCGAGGTGTACCAGGGCCTCGCGTTCGAAGCTCGCCCGCTTGTCGGCTTCCGCCGCCGGGCTCGGTGCAGGAGGAGGGGGGGTCGGAGGGGTGGGCGGGGTCATAGGGTCTCGTAACCTCTCCCCGCGCGCCCGGGTTCCGCAATGGGGTGTGGCCCGCTAGGTTTCGCGCGCCGTGGTCCACAGCATCGTCCCTCTCACCGTCCTCGAGGCGGTCAGGAACCTCGACACGCCGGTCGAGGACGGGCTGTCGGAGTTCGCCGAGGAGCTGCTCTCCAAGCGGCTCGGCCTCTCGGCCACCGTGGCGATGCAGCTGCGCGAATACGAAGGCATGGTCCGACGGGACGCGCCGGCCGACCGGTCGCACGTCGAGGCGCTGCTCCGGCTGGTGGGGCGTCGGCCCGATGCGGACCTGGTGTTCGCGGATGCCGGCCGACGCGCGGCGCGACGGGCGGTACGGCGACTCTTCGTGCTCACCCGCCTGGCCGCGCGCGCCGGCCCGCGGGCTCTCGGATACATGGCCGCCCGGCGCGCCGCGCGCGCCGTGTTCGCCGGAGACCTCCGCCGCGAGAGTCATCTCCCGGTGGCGCGGGTGGCCGACGCGCTGGCCGTGCAGGCGACGCCCGACGGCGCCGCTTGCGCGCTGTACGGCGCCGGGTTCAGCGAGCTGCTCCGGCTCCTCGTGGGCTTCGAAGGGGCCATGCTCCACATCTCATGCCGGGCGACCGGCGGAGCGGTGTGCGAGTGGCGAGCGGCTCCGCCCGACCCTCGGCACGACTGATGCCCCCCCCCGTGCTCGACGGCTTCGAGCTCCCCGCGCTCGCACAGGAGCTGGGCGCGCTCGGCGCCGACGGCTGGCTGCTGTACGACTTCCGCAAGCTCAACCCGATCGCCGGCCGCATCCTCGGAGACACCGGGATGGGAACGCGCCGGCTGTTCGTCCTGCTGCCGCATTCGGGCCGTCCGGTCGCGTTGGTCCATCGCATCGAGCTCCAGGCATTCGCCGACTTTCCCGGCGACGTGCGACCCTACGGCGCGTGGCGCGAGCTCCACGGGCACCTGGAGGCGCTCGTCCGCGGCCGCACCCTCGCCATCGAGATCTCGCCTCGAGACCAGGTTCCGTACCTGGATCGCGTCCCGCACGGCGTGGTCGAGCTGCTCGAATCCTTTGGAGCGCGGCTCGTGTCGTCCGCACCGCTGGTCTCGCGCTTTGCGGCCCGCTGGTCGGCGGCGGAGCTGGCGGGCCATCGCAAGGCGGCCCAGGTCCTCGCGGGCGTCGCGCGCGACGCGCTGACGTGGGTGGGGAGCGAGGCGGCGCGCGGGGCCGAGGTGCGGGAGACGAGCGTGCAGCAACGCGTGCTCGACGCGATGGGGCGAGCAGGGCTGTGGACCAACGACGGGCCGATCGTGGCGTTCGGGCCGACCAGCGCGATGCCCCACTACGAGCCGCATCCGGGAGCCGACCGGCACCTCGCGGCGGGCGATGTCGTGCTGCTCGATCTGTGGGCCGGGCCCGGGAAGGGCTCGGTGTTCGCCGACCAGACGTGGATGGGGTTCGTGGGCCGGTCGCCCGACGCGGACGTGCGCCGCGTGTGGCAAGCGGTGAAGGGGGCGCGCGACGCCGCCGTCCGCCTCCTGCGGGAGCGCTGGCGGCCAGACGGCGCCGTGACGGGAGCCCAGGTGGACGATGCCGCGCGTGCCGTGATCCGCGACGCGGGGTTCGCGGAATACTTCGTGCACCGCACGGGGCATTCGATCGATCGCGACCTGCACGGCTCCGGGCCGCACATCGACAACTTCGAGACCGAGGACGCGCGGGCCCTCGTGCCCGGCGTGGGTTTTTCCATCGAGCCGGGTGTCTATCTCCCGGGGCGTTTCGGGATGCGCAGCGAGATCAACGTGTACATCGACACGGCAGGTCCCGAGGTGAATCCTTCCCAGCCACAAGATGAGCTGATCTTGGTCTGACGGGCGGACGGCCGGACAGGGGGACGGCTCAGAGCACGGCCAGCACCAGGCCCGCCCACACCGCCGTGCCCACCGCCACGTGGGCGCCCTGGAGCGGTGGGGGAAGCCCGAGCAGCACCATCGTCGCCGCAACTACGACTTGCAGGGTAACGAGACCAACCACGTACCACGCACCACGCCGTTTGGTGCTCACCGCCCACCACACGACGTACGTGAACAGCATGTAGGCGAGCAGCCGGTGCACCCCCTGGACGAGCTGCAGGTAGTTCCCCGTCGGGATGACCTGTCCGTTGCAGAGCGGGAATCCGAGGCACGCGCTCGCCGCGCCCAGGTTGGCCGTGAGCGCGCCGAAGAGGACGGTGACGAAGCCGAGAGCGAGGGCCACGATCCCCCCTAACCCCGGGCGCGAGCCTGGGTTGGTCGGGGGCTCCGTGTTCCCCGGGCTTGCGCCCGGGGTCAGTTTTGCTGCAAGGATCAGCGTCGCGAGCAAGAGCATCGCCGTTCCGAGATGGAGAATCACGGTCCACGGCGGCAGGCTGAGCTTCACCGTGATCGCGCCGAGCAGGACCTGCACGACGAGTAGCCCCAGCGCGACGTAGGCCGTCCTGCCGGGAGTGTACCGCTCCCTGCTCCCTGCTCCCTTCCTCAGCCACCATGCGTACACCGCGAGCGCCGTCACGAGCACGCTCACCGCCGCTGCCACGAGCCGGTGCCCGTACTCGATGATGGTCGCGAGGGGGAGCAGCTTGCCGTTGCAGAGCGGCCAATGCTCGCCGCAGCCCAGCCCCGATCCGGTGATCCGGACGATGGCGCCGAGGATGATGAGCAGGTAGGTAAAGGTCGCCGCGGTCCAGGCGAGTGGCGCGAAGCGTCGCGGCATGGGTGCGGAAATGTATGGTCGGGGGGTGGGCTCGACCATCCGCGACGAGCGACCCAGTGGAGCGTGTCCCGCGTCACTTACAAGACGCGGGGCCGAGGCGTTAAAATGTCGCGCTGCACAAACTGAACACGGCCCCCGTGCGGACCTCTTTTTCCGAGGCCCAATGACCCGTCGATTGACGCCGGATACGCAACTCGTAGAGCGTATGGCCGCAGGTGATCGAGAAGCACACGGCGAGCTTTGCGAGCGCCACCGCCTCTCTCTGTACGCTCAAGTCTACGGCCTGCTCGTGGACGCGGCGGCGGCGGAGCGCGTGGTGGCGGAGGCGCTCGAGCGCGCGTGGCGTGCGGCGAAGGACTTCAATCCCGGCGCCGGCAGCGCGTTCGCCTGGCTGTCGGAGATCGCTCGGTCAATGGCGAAACGTCGACGGCACCCGCCGCGAGACTCCGCGGCATCGCCTTCCATAGGACGGTAGTCCGTCCGGCACCTCGAACGGGCCGACGCGCAGTATATTCGGCCTCTCATGTCGACCTCCCCCCTCGCTCCCGCGACGGACCGCTGGGGCGACCGGCTGCCGCGCCGGCTCGGCCTGTGGAGCGCCGTGGCGGTGCTCGTCGGCTCGACCATCGGTGGCGGCATCTTCCGGACGCCCGCGATCATCGCCGAACGGGTCCCCGCGCCACTGCCGATGTTCGGCGTGTGGATCCTGGGGGGGCTGCTGGCGTTGTGTGGCGCGCTCACGTACGCGGAGCTCGCGGCGCTGTTCCCCCGCTCGGGCGGTGTGTACGTGTACATCCGGGAGGGCTTCGGTCGGCTGCCGGCGTTTCTGTTCGGGTGGACGGAGCT
>WNGD01002409.1_pt1 | contig 33720 bp, 32 predicted proteins | sample 5400671 | NCBI WGS metagenome assembly WNGD01 (sample SAMN13153369, study PRJNA577476) | soil metagenome | isolation source: 40 cm soil or saprolite under grassland replicate 2 | place: USA:California | collected 2016-06-15 | reverse complement strand
TGACCTCGCAAAGCGGTTCGGGGAAGGACCGGCGCTGGGCAGAATGCGCCAGCGCCTCTATGACGGCGAGCTGCTCGGCGACTACGAGCTGAGCGGGCTCTTGACCGAAGCCGAGCGCGATGGCAAGTCCCGCGCCGAGCAGGAGCGCCTGCGTGAGCGCTACCTGGCTTGGCGAGAGAAAGAGGCGCGTCGGCTGGCCAAGGCGCAGGGCTTCGCCGCCCGGCTTCGCAACGGGCCGGAGACCTTCCTCGACCAGATCGACTGTCGCGCGCTGCGGCTCTGTCGAAGCTGCGAGGAGATCGCCTATCCCGACCCGGAGTGGGCAAGCCACGAGCGCGGCGTCCGCTACGACGTCGCCGGGCGCTGCCACTACTGCGGCGGTCGCGCGCTGGCGGAGATCGAGCCGGCCACTGACGAAGGAGGCCTCCCGTGATCGCGGTGTCGAGCGGCTCGGCCAAGAGGCGAGGCGATCAGGGCACCGGCCACTCGGAGGCGCCGGACCGGCTCGGCGTCCGCCCCGCTCGCCTCGCTCGGCGCAGCGGCGAGCAGGCCGACCGGCTCCACGGCGCCCTGCGCGTCCTCTACCGCGACTACCTCGCCGGCGGCGGACTTGACTCCTTGCGCGCGTCGAGGTGTCATCCACGTCCAACAAGACAAGGCAAGCCCAGGAGGCCACGATGAGGATCGCCACCTATACCCGGATCTCGACCGACGAGGCGACCCAGCCCTACTCGCTGGAGGCGCAGGCAGTACGGCTCGATTCCTACGCCAAAAGCCAGGACGACTGGCGGATCGTTCGGCGCTTCACCGACCAGGCGTCGGGCGCGATCCTGGAGCGGCCGGGTCTGGAACGGGCGTTGAGCGAGGCGGAGGCCGGTCGCTTCGACCTGCTTCTGGTCTACCGCGTCGACCGCCTCTCGCGCTCGGTGCGCGGGCTGGCGCAGATTCTCGAGCGGCTCGATGCGGCGAAGATCCTCTTCCGCTCGGCGACCGAGCCCTTCGACACCGCCAGCTCGGCCGGTCGGATGATGGTGCAGCTCCTCGGCGTCTTCGCCGAGTTCGAGCGGGCGACGATCATCGATCGCACGATCGCCGGCATGGAGCGCAAGGCGGCGCGGGGCGAGTGGACCGGGGGCGCCGTCCCCTTCGGCTACAAGCTCGACGAGGAGCGCCACTTCCTCGTCCCCGATCCCGCCGAGGCGGCGATCGTCCCGCAGGTCTTCCACCGCTACGCCGAGCGGCTCGAAGGCTCCTCGGCCCTGGCCAAGTGGCTGACCGAGCGCGGCTGCCGCACGCGCCACGGCAAGCCCTTCAACGTCCCCGCAGTGCTCAGCATCCTGCGCAACCGCGCCTACGTGGGAGAGATCTTCTTTCGCGGCACCAACTACCCCGCTCCGCACGAGCCGCTCGTCGACAAGGCGCTCTTCGGGCGCGCCCAGGAGATCCTGCAAGAGCGAAGCGAGGACATCTCGCTGCGGCGCACCAACCAATCCGAGTACCTGCTCACCGGCCTCGTCAAGTGCGCCCACTGCGGCAAGCGCTACGTCGGCGTCTCGGCCAACGGCAACGGCGGTCGCTACCGCTACTACATCTGCTTCTCCCGCCAGCGCTACGGCAAGAAGGCCTGCGAAGCCGACCGGCTGCCCGCCGACGATCTGGAGGAGGCGATCCTCGAACAGCTCCTCGCGGTGCTCGAACGCGAGCCGCTGGTCCGCGAGGCGATCTCAGAAGCCTTCGCCGAGCTTGACGCCGAGCAGCCCAAGCGCGCGGCCGAGCTGGAGGGGATCGACGGCGAGCTGCGCCGCACCGGCGAGTCGCTCGATCGCTACTTCCGCGCCTTCGAGGAGGGCACGATGCCCGAGTCGGCCTGCGGCCCCAGGATCAAAGAGCTGACCGAGCGGCTGCGCGGCCTGCAGGCACGGCAGGAGGAGCTCTCGGCCGAGGAGCCCTCCGAGCGCGCGCCGCTGAGCGATGAGGACCTGGCGCTGCTACAGACCGAGGTGCGGGAGGTGATCGAGGGCGGCAATCCGCCGACCCGCAAGGCTTTGCTGCAATCGCTGGTCGACGAGATCCGGGTCGTCAGTCGCGCGGAGATCTATCCGTTTTTCTCTTTGCCCGCGGTTCGACCACCGTCAGGTTCAGTGCCCCGAGCAGGATTCGAACCTGCGGCCTACTCCTTAGGAGGGAGTCGCTCTATCCAGCTGAGCTATCGGGGCGAGCGTCCATCGTAGAGCTATCGGCCCGAGGCATCGAGGTCCTCTAGGTCCGCGAGATCGCGAGTCCTGCCAGCGGCTTGCTTCATCGCCTTCAAATCGTTCACCGAGCAAACGACCACGTTGACGCCGAGGACCTCCGTCTCCGTGGAACGGGCATATAGCTCCTCGTAGGCGGGCACGCCGTCAAGGCCCTGGACAACATCCAAGCGGCCAAGATCGGTTTCAATAGCAACCTGCTCGCCACTTGCGAGCTGGCCCGCGATCGACAGCTGGCTACTGAAGAAGGATTCGCCGGCCTGCACGTGTCCGTGAATTTCCACGGCAACCGCGGCCACGCGTTGGAGGTTCTCGGGATCCGACGCGACGACGATGTCCACGTCCTTCGTACCGCGGACTACTCCCCAGGCTCCCAGAGCAAGCCCACCCACCACCACGAACTTGACTTCCGCCTCTGCCAGTCGGCGAAGGATCTGATCGAAAGCCGGTACGTTCACTCGTGCCGCGCTGCGCCGGCTATCTGGAGAAGCGTGTGGCTCAAGGAGATGGTCTCGGCCAGGTTCACGTTCATCGGACGCCGAGCGTCTTCACGCAGGCGCTTCACCCGTACCTCCTCGGCGGCTTTTGCAGCATCCTTCGCCACCTCGCGTGATGGCTGGATTGATCCCATTGCGACACGGTAGCGAAGGCGGGTCTAAACGACGCGATACTTCAGGTGCGTCACGCTGGGGGAGGCGATCGCGCGGGTGCATTCGAGCTCGCCGTCGTCGGGGCCGAGCCGGTCGAACAGGCTGACTCCGCCGCCGAGGAAGACGGGGACCAGGTGGATCTGGATCTCGTCGAGCAGGCCGGCGCCGATGAACTGCTGGATGGCCTGGCCACCCGCCACGGCCACGTCTTTGTCGCCGGCCGCGTCCCGCGCCTGCGCGAGGGCGCTCTCGATCCCGTCGCTGACGAAGCTGAAGGTCGTGCCGCCTTTCTTGACCAGGGGATCCTTCGCGCGGTGGGTGAGGACGAAGACCGGACAATGGAAGGGCGGTTCGTCGCCCCAGGGCCGCTCGCCGTGGTCGAACATCCTCCTGCCCATCACGACCGCGCCGGTGTTGGCTATCGATTCGGCGAAGACCTCGTCGTCAGGGCCGGTCTCGCCGCCCTCCTGGCCGTGGGGCTCGCGCCAACTCTTCAGGGGGAAGACCCACTCGTGGAGCCGTTCGCCGCCGTCGCCGAGGGGGTTGTCCACGCCATCGTCGGGTCCGGCGATGAAGCCGTCCAGCGAGACCGAGATCTCCGCGGTGACCTTGCTCATGCCACTACCTCCTTTGCGGTCGCGTTCCCGATGCTAGTCACACGACTCGATGATGGTCGGCGACGGCGTCGCCATCCTCACCTACAGGCCGGCCGGCGCCAGCTCGGAGTAGAGCTGTGAGGAGGGGATGCCGATCACGTTGCCCTTGAAGCGCTTCTCGCGCCCGTAGACGACCCAGGTGGTGTCGATTTCGCCGATGTCGAGGTCCAGGCGCAGCTCGTCGGAGTGCTCCTCGACGTGCTCCATGTGGGTGAGGCCGGAGTCGTAGTCGCCGCGCAGGAGGCCTTCGGCGACGAGCGGCTTCGAGGCCACGTCGATCACCGTCTCCCATTTGGAGAGGTCGACGTAGCCCTTGGTGGCGGGGACGATCCCCAACGAGCGCGGCCTCTCCACCTCCCGCCTGCTCAGCAGCACCAGGTGCTTGGTCGGGTAGATGAAGGTGTCGACGACGAAGACCTCGGTCCAGTGCTTCTCGGTGATCTCGTGGACCTTGGGGTGCGCGCTGCACTGGACGAGGAAGGCGCCGGGGGTCTCGCGGAGCATCTCCAGGCCGACGAAGAAGTCGGTGATCAGCTCGACCTCGTAGTCGTCGATGCCCTGGAAGCGCATGTATTCGGTCACCGCACGCTCGTGGCAGGTCCCCCCCGGCCCGAGCGTGATCATGGTGACCTTTCCTTGGCGCTCCTCGCCCGCCTCCATCAGACGAACAAGAGTAATCGACTAAACGAGAAGCATCAACCAGGCGCTGCTCGTGCTCAGCGGTCGGCCGTCTCGAGGCGACGACCCTCGGAGCCGGTCGCAGGCGTGCTGCCGCGCCGGCGGCCAAGGGAATGCCGCGCGTTGACCGCGATCGCGCGCGGGATCGCCGTCGCGAACATGCGCGAAGGCTTGATCCGGCGCGTCCCGAACTCGTCGAACGCCGTCGCGACCTTCGGATCGCGGGCGGCGGCGGCGAAGAGCATCCTCTCGCCCGGCTGGAGGCGGCGGCCCGTCGCGTAGTCATTGATCAGGAAGGCGTGGCCGCGCAGTTCCCGCCTGTGGCGGCGGCGGTAGCGGGCGAGGCCGCGCTCCAGCGGCTCGGCGCCGCGCATCGCGGGCGCGACGCAGTCGGCGAGCCACTCGGCCGACTGCAGAGCCCAGCCGCAGCCGACGCCGAACAGCGGGTCGACCGTCAGCGCCGCGTCGCCGACGAGCGCGAGCCCCGGCGCGACCGGGACGCGGACGCGGTTGGGCATGTCGACCTTGCCGAGCACCGGGCTCACCCGCCGCGCCGAGCGGATCGGCGGGGCATCGGGGAGGTCGGCGAGGAAGGAGACGAGCGCGGCCTCGGGGTCGAGCTTGAACTCCGGTAGCCGGTCCTTCGTCGGCATCGCGGCGTAGAAGACGAGGCCGCTGTCGGTCGGGAACGCCGCCCCCCACTGCGGGTCCATCATCCAGATCGCGCTGTCCGGGCCGCCGGGCATCGCGTCCTCGAAATAGGCGCCGTAGGCGAAGCGCCCGTGCGGCAGGGTGTTGTTGGGGACCTCGGCCAGCTCCGCGATGCGCGAGTCCCGCCCGTCGGCGCCGACCACGAGGCGGGCGCGCAGCTCCGTCTCCGCTCCGGCGACGCCACGGACGACGACGCCGCGGATGACGCCGTCGTCGCGCACGAGGCGGTGGGCGGCCTGTCCGAGGAGGAGCTCGACGCCGGGCGTCGCGGCAGCCGTCTCGCGCATCAGCGGGTCGAGTCGCTCGCGGCGCAGGTTCACTGCGTACCCGGCCCGCTCGGGCGGGGGGTCGATCCAGCCCCACGGCGTCCAGGCGCGCATGCGGGACCGGATGCCGCCGGCCGCCATGATCGGATCGAGCAGCTCGAGGCGTTCCAGCGCCGGGACGGCCGAGGCCTGGATGAAGTGCGAGCAGATGCGCTTGAAGGCGCGGGGATCGGGACTCTTCTCGACCAGCGCGACGCGGGCGCCGCCGCGTCCGAGCTGAATCGCCGCGGCGCAACCCCCGAGGCTGGCCCCGACGACGACGGCGTCGTAGTCCGGGGAGTCGGCGATGATGCTGTGGGTCTGGTCACTGCTCGACATGGCGTCCTCCACTCCGTCTGCCTTTTAAAATCACCGTACGTCCCGTACTATACGACACGAATCATGAAAAGCAAGTCGATTCGGCTCACGGCGACGTCCTACGCCCTGCTGGCCCTGCTCAAGCAGCTGGGCGAAGCCACCTCCTACGACATCAAGCAGACGATGGACAAGTCGATCGAGAACTTCTGGCCCGTCCCCCACACGACCGCCTACGAGGAGCCGGCCCGCCTCGCGAAGGGCGGCTACCTCTCCGTGCGCCAGGAGGTGGGCGGGCGCCGCCGCAAGGTCTACGCGCTCACCGACGAGGGCCGTGCGGCGCTGCGCAGCTGGGCCGCCGAACCGAGCGCCGCGCCTCCCCAGCTACGCGACGAAGCCACCCTCAAGGTCTTCGCCGGCGCCGACCCGCGGCCCCTGATGGAGTCGCGCGCCGAATGGCACCGCGAGAAGCTCGCCGAGCTACAGGGCTATCTCGACGAAGTGCGCAAGGCCGAGGGTTGGGACGCGAGCGAGCGAACCCTGATCGCCGGCATCACCTACCACCGGAAGATGCTCGAGCTGCTCGACGCGGTGGGCGAGGGCCAATGACTCGACCCACCGAGGGTTCGCTCGCAGCCGGCGAGTTGCATCGTCCAGCGACCGCTCTATACGATCGACGCCAATGCCTCGGTCGTATGACGTCGTCGTGGTGGGCTCCGGGTTCGGTGGTGGCATCGCGGCCTGCCGGCTGGCCGAGGCGGGGAAGCGAGTCTGCGTGCTCGAGCGGGGCCGGCGGTTCGCCCGCGAGGACTTCCCGGACGATCCGTTGCAGGCGCCGGAGATGCTCTGGCACGAGAGCGCGAACCCCGGCGGCCTCTTCGACGTTCGGATGATGCGCGACCTCTCGGTGATCACCGCCGCCGGCGTCGGCGGCGGCTCGCTGGTTTACGCGAACGTGCAGCTGCGGGCCCCGGCCGACGTCTTCGAGCGAGACTGGCCCGCCGCCATCACCCGCGAGGAGCTCGACCCCTGGTACGACCGCACCGAGGACGCGCTTCAGCCGCGGACCACGCCCGCGGAGCCCGCGCTGCCCAAGGTCGGCGCCTTCGCCGCGGCCGGCCGCCACGCCGGCAAGGACGCGAGCCTGCTGCCGATCGCCGTTCACTTCGGCGAGGCCCGTGAGCATCCGTTCAGCGGGGCGCCGCAGGAGGGCTGCCAGAACCTCGGCCGCTGCGACCTCGGCTGCCCCGTGCACGCGAAGAACACGGTCGACATCACCTACCTCGCGCGGGCGGAGGCCCACGGCGCCGAGGTCCGCCCGCTGCACCTCGCCGGCGGCATCGAATCGCCGTGGCGCTCGGGCGAGAGCTGGCGAATCGCCTTCAAGGACCTCGACGGCGGCGAGGACGGTGCCGTCGAGGCCCCGGTCCTCGTCCTCGCTGCCGGCACGCTCGGCTCCTCCCGGCTGCTGCTCACCAACCGTCGCCGCCTGCCCAAGCTCTCTCCCGCCCTCGGCAGCCGCTTCTCCGGCAATGGCGACGCGCTCGGGATCGCGTTCGACCCGAGCGCCTCCGACGTCCGCGGCGCCCAGAACGACTACGGCCCGGTGATGACCAGCAAGCTCGACTACACCGCCGAGCGCCGCCTGATCGTCGCCGACGGCGGCCTGCCGGCGAACTTCGACGTCCTGCTCGACGTCGCTCGCGGCGTCAACGCGATCAACGGTTGGCGCCGGGCGCTGCTTCGCCTGCGCGACGCCATCGTCCGTCTCGGCTGGAGCGACCAGGCGATGCACCCCCGTGAGCTGCGCCTGGCCGAGCGCTCCTCCGACACCGATTCGCTCGTCTTCCTGATGATCGGCCGCGACGCCGCCGACGGCCGGATGCGGCTGACGCCGCTGTTCCGCCGCTTCGACATCCGCTGGAGCAAGACCGGCAGCGCGCAGCTCTTCGCCGACCTCGAGCGCACCGCCAAGGAGCTGGCGACGGCGAGCGGGGCGACGCCGTTCTACGCCCTCGAGGGCGGCCCGCTCAGCAAGTTCACGACGGTGCACCCGCTGGGTGGCTGCCCGATGGCCGACGATCCGTCGCGGGGGGTGGTCGACGACGCGGGTCGCGTCCACGGCTACCCGGGGCTGTACGTGCTCGACGGCTCGATCGTCCCCACCGCCCTCGGAGTCAACCCTTCGAAGACGATCGCCGCGCTCGCCGAGCGCGGCGCCGCGCGGCTGGTGGAGGCGCTCGCTTGAGCGTCGTCTGGCGAAACCACACCGGCAACCAGAGCTGCCGGCCACGCGAGATCGTCCGGCCGGGCTCGCTACAGGAGCTGATCGACCTCGTCAAGCGTGCCGAGGGCGAGGGGACGACGGTGCGAGCGGTCGGAGCGGGCCACGCGTGGTCGGACGTCGCGCTCACCGACGGCTACCTGGTCGAGCCAGATCGATTGAGCGGCGTCGCCCGCCCCGGCGAGAGCACCCTGCGGGAGGAGGCCCGGGGGCGAAAGCTGGTGCGGGTCCTCGGCGGCACGCACCTTCGCGTCCTCAACGAGGAGCTCGACAGGATGGGGCTCGCCCTGCCGAACATGGGCGGGTACGACGCCCAGACGATCGCCGGCGTCGTCTCGACCTCGACCCATGGGTCGGGCCTTCGCTTCGGCCCGTTCCCCGAGCTCGTCCGCTCGCTCGACCTCGTCGTCGCCGGCGGCGAGGCGCTGCGGCTGGAGCCCGCGGATGGCCCGACCGACCCGGCGGCGTTCGCCGACCCCACGCTCCGCCTCGTCCAGGACGACGAGCTGTTCGCGGCCGCCGTCTGCGGCATCGGGACGATCGGCCTCGTCCACTCGCTGATGCTCGAGGTAAGGGAGAAGTTCTGGCTCAACGAGGTGCGCACGCTCAGCACCTGGGAGGCGGTTCGGGACACGCTCAGCGAGGACGGAGTCCTCGGCGAGGGCGACCACTACGAGCTGTTCCTCAACCCCTACCCCCAGGACGACGGCCGCCACCGGGTGCTCGTCACGAGGCGGCGCGACTGCCCCGAGCGGCAGGGTGAGCCGCGAGACAAGCTCCAGCGCCACCCGCTGACCGAACTGGAGGCGTCGTGGTCGCTCACCTGGTTCGTGCTGCGGTTCCTCGCCCGCCACCTGCCGTCGCTGGTCGCGAGGCGCTTCGACGCGGTGCTCGCCGAGATGTGCGACGACGGCTACGCCAACGTCTCCTACAAGGTCTTCAACATCGGCGAGGCCAACCACCTGCCGGCCTACTCGATGGAGCTCGGCGTCGCGCTCGACGGCCGCCACGTCGAGGCGGTGGACCGGATCGTCGAGATCGCCCGCCTTCGGGCCGAGGAGGGCATCTACCACACCTCGCCGATCTCGCTGCGGTTCGTGGGGCCCTCGCGCGCCTACGCGTCGATGATGTACGGCCAGGCGACGATGATGATCGAGCTGATCATGGTCGAGGGGAGCCGCGGCGGGTACGCGCTGCTCGAGGGCTACGAGGAGGGGCTCGCCGACCTCGGCGTCCGCCCGCACTGGGGCCAGTACAACACCCTCACCGAGGCCCGCGTCCGCGCTCTGTATCCGCGCTGGGGGCAGTGGCTCGACGTCGAGCGCCGGTTCAACGCGTCGGGCGTCTTCGACTCGGCCTTCACCCGGCGGGTCGGGATCTCGTCCCCGGCCGCGGCAGCTCGAGGACCAGACGAATAGAAAGGAGAAAGATGAACGCGCTAGACACTTCCGGGGCTGGGGAAGACCCTCCGACCAAGCAGATGGCCACCCCGTCTGGAGACTCGGGGACCGCCTGGATCGAGAAGGTCAAGACGATCGGCGGGCTCGTGGCCGTGGTCGCGGGCGTGCTGGCCGTCGGGGTGATCGCGATCGTCGCCCTGATCAAGGACACCGGCACCGCCGCGACCATCGCCAGCGCCACGGGAGGCGTCATCGCGACGATCGTCGGCGCCTATTTCGGGGTTAAGGTCGGGACCGATCAAGGCAAGACCGCGATCGAGGGCCAGCACGCCGAGGCGGCCAAGGCCCAGGTCTACGCCGCCCACCTACCCCCTGGCGATGCCCCGGACATCCTCGAGCGGGCCGAGGAAGCCGCCCGGAAAGCCATCGACCGGTAACCGACTCCGGCCTAGCTCTTCGCGCCGGCCACGGCGCGCTGGAGCTGGTTCTTGGTCATCTTCGAGCGCCCTTCGATCTTCAGCTTGCGGGCCTCGTTGTAGAGCTGGTCGCGAGTCCTGCCCTTGGGCCGGCTTGTGCCGGAGCGCCGACCGCCGCGGCGCCCGGACGAGATGTCTTTGGTCGAGGTCCGCGACCTGCTCCGCGATTCGCCCGACCTCGCCTTCTCCTTGTTGACGGTCCGGGCGGCGATCTCCTTTGCCCGGCCCTCCGAACGTCCCTGTTTCTTCTCGCTCTTCTTGACGCGCTCGTACTGACGCGCTCGCTTGGTGCCTTTTTTGACTCCGCGCGGTGGCATATTCTCTCCTTTCGTCGTTGCCGCATCCCCCTACCCGAAAGGGCGCTCGTCAAGCGACCCCCGCTCGTTTTGCCGCCGCACGCCGAGGGTAGTTTGCTGCCATGCGCCGGGTGCTCGGGGCCTTGAAGCGGACGCTCGCCGAGCTAAGGGACGACAACCTCACCGACTGGGCAGCCGCCCTCACCTATTACGGGTTGCTGTCGTTGTTCCCGGCCTTGATCGCGTTGGTCTCGATCCTCGGCCTGGTCGGGGACCCCAGGGCGACGACGGCGACGATCACCGAAGTGATCACCGCGATCGGGCCCGACTCGGCGGCGCAGACCTTCGCCGGTCCGATCGAATCGGTCGCCTCGGATCGCGGCACCGCCGGCTTCGCCTTCGTCCTCGGCCTGGCGGTGGCACTTTGGTCGGCGTCGGGTTACGTGGGTGCCTTCATCCGTGCCTCCAACGTGATCTACGAGACCCGGGAGGGTCGCCCATTCTGGAAGCTGCGGCCGCTGCAGATAGCGGTGACGCTGGTCATGGTCGTGCTGATGGCGTTGCTCGCGCTGGGCCTGGTCCTGACCGGCCCGGTGGTCGACGCCGTCGCCGGCCCGGTCGGGGTCGGCGCCACCGCGGTCACGCTCTGGAACATCGCCAAGTGGCCGGCGATGGCCGCCGCCTTCATGGCGATGGTCGGTGTTCTCTACTACGCCTCGCCCAACGCGAAGATCCGCGGCTTCAAATGGGTTACTCCGGGCAGCCTGGTGGCTATCGCCGTCTGGACGATTGCCTCAGCGGCCTTCGCTTTGTACGTCGCCAACTTCGGCTCCTACGACAAGACTTACGGGACGCTCGGCGGCCTCGTCGCCCTGCTGGTCTGGCTCTGGATCACCAACCTGGCGATCCTCTTCGGCCACGAGCTGAACGCCGAGCTGGAGCGGGGTGCCGAGATCGAGGAGGGCCGGCCCGAGGCCGAGCAGGAGATCCAGCTCGAGCCGCGGGCAGATCCCAGGTGATAGTCGCGGCGGCACCGGCCCGAACGCCTCTCCGCCAATGGCGGTTGGTCTTTGGCACCCAAGCGGGAACCGGGCAGGGGAACCGGTGAAAGCCGCTGGGATTCGGGCCGGGCAGCCGCTTATCGCTTGCTACCCGGCGAGGGTTGTGCGAAACGGCTGGTCGAGCGCGCTTCGCGGTTTAGACGGTTGGCGGCGAGGGCAAATCATTTAGCTTGTGAAGCGTTCCTAGCCGAGAAGGGAGCCCCCGATGACCCGCAGTCTCGCCCGCCTCGCCGACGTCGCCTACCGCCGCCGCGGCCGCATGGTCCTCGCCTGGATCGCGGCGACGATCGCGATCATCGGCCTGGGCTCCTCTCTGAAGGGCGAGTACGAAGCGGACTACAACACCCCCGGGTCGGAGTCGAAGGCGGCCAGCGATCTCACCGAGCGGGAGTTCGGCGGCTACTCCGGTCAGGAGGTCTACGTCGTCTGGACGGACCCCTCTGGAGCCACGAGCCCCGCGGCCAGGAAGCGCGTCAACGCCTTCCTCGCCGAGGCGAAGCGGGTCAACCACATCGCGCGGCAGACGCCGATCCGCGTCTCCAAGGACGGGACGATCGCGACCACGACGCTGCCGCTGACGATCCCCGGGTGGGAGGTGCCCAAGAAGGATGGCGAACGGCTGATCTCCGCCGCTGAGGACAACAGCGGCGGCGGGCTCGAGATCAAGCTCGGCGGGGATCCGATCCTTCGGGCTCAGGAAGGGGCGAGCCCCGAGGGGCTCGGCTTCCTCGGCGCCGCGATCGTGCTGCTGATCGCCTTCGGCTCCCTGGTCGCCGCCGGCCTGCCGCTCGCGATCGCCCTCGTCGGTCTCGGAATCACCTCCGGGGGGCTGATCTTGCTGCTCGCCAACGTCATCGACGTCCCCGACTGGACCACGGCGGTGTCGGGGCTGATCGGGATCGGGGTCGGTATCGACTACTCGCTGCTGGTGCTGACCCGTTTCCGGGCTGCGATGCACGCCGGCAAGGACCGCCACGACGCGGTGGTGGAGGCCGTCACCACCGCCGGGCGCAGCGTGATCATCGCCGGCTGCACGGTCGTGATCGCCGTCCTCGGGTTGTTCCTGACCGGCCTTCCCTACATGTACGGCGTGGCGATCTCGGCGTCGCTGGCCGTCCTCGTCGTGATGCTCGCCGCGGTCACCCTGCTGCCGGCGCTCCTCTCCTACCTCGGTCCGAGGGTCGACCGCCTGCGGATCCCGCTCCTCGGCCGGACGCTGAAGGCGGAGGGGGGCGGCGAATCGCCGGCCGCGCGCTGGAGTCACGCCGTCCAGCGGCGTCCCTGGACGGCGGTGATCGTCGCCACGGCGGTGCTGCTCGCGCTCGCCGCGCCCGCGCTCGGCATGCGCCTGGGCTTCCCCGACGCCGGCAACGATCGGCCAGGCACGATGACCCGTGAGGCCTATGACCTGCTCACGGAGGGATTCGGTCCGGGCGCCAACGGGCCGCTGGTGATCGCGGCCGAGCTGCCCGATCCGGCCGCGAAGAGCGACGTCGACGCCCTGGCGACGCGGATTCGCGGCGAAGACGGGGTGGCCTTCGTCACCAAACCGCGCATCAATCGGGCGGGCACCGCGGCGCTCGTCACCGTGATCCCGACCACCTCCCCCCAGGACGCGGATACGCAGGACCTGGTCAAGAGGCTGCGCGGGACGGTCGTGCCCGCGGTGCTCGGCGGCTCCGGAGTCGTCGTCCATGTCGGGGGGGTGACCGCGGCGCTCGAGGACCAGAGCACGTACATGGTCGACCGCATGCCGCTGTTCATCGCCGGCGTCGTCGGCCTCTCCTTCCTGCTCCTGCTGGTCGCCTTCCACTCGCCGCTGATCTCGCTCAAGGCGGGGGTGATGAACCTGCTCTCGGTCAGCGCCGCCTACGGGGTGATGACGCTGGTGGCGCAGGGCGGCGCGGTCGGCGAACTGATCGGCATCGACCACGAGGTGCCCGTGGCACCGTTCATGCCGGTGATGATGTTCGCGATCCTCTTCGGCCTCTCGATGGACTACGAGGTCTTCCTGATCTCGCGGATCCGCGAGGAGTACCTGGTGGACGGAGACACCCGGCGGGCAGTTGCCGACGGCCTGGCGAAGACCGCCCGGGTGATCACGGCCGCGGCGGCGATCATGGTCGTCGTCTTCCTCGCCTTCGTGGCCTCGCCCGAAGTCTTCCTCAAGCTCTTCGGCATCGGCCTCGCCGCGGCGATCTTCCTCGACGCCACCGTCGTCCGCATGGTGCTCGTCCCCGCCGTCATGCAACTCCTCGGCAGCCGCAACTGGTGGATCCCGAGCTGGCTGGAGCGGATCCTGCCAAGGCTGGACGTCGAGCGTGTCGCAGTCGGCGCCGCGGAGGGATGACCCCAACTTAGCTAGCGGCGCCCCGCTGCGCGGGCCTGGAGCAGCTCGCGCTCGCGCGCGTTGCCGCTGAGCGCGGCGGCGCGGGCGAACTCCGCTGCCGCCTCTTCGGCGCGGCCGAGCCGCTCCAGCAGCTCGCCGCGCGCCGCCGGCAGCAGGTGGTAGTCGCGCAGCACCGGCTCGGCGGCGAGCCCGTCGAGCAGCTCGAGGCGTCCTGGGCCAGGTCCTCGGCGATCCCGACGTCACCCACGATCCGCGCCAGCCCGGCTATCAGCCGGGCCGACTCGATCCTCCAGACCGCGTCGATCGCGCGGCGGGCGTCCTCTCGGTCCATGCTCCCTCGCCCGCCGCGCCGTCCGGCCGCTACTGGTTCTGCTCCGCCTGGGCCCTGATGCGCTTCTCCTGCTCGCGCAGCTCGGGCGTGAACTCCTCGCCGAAGTCCTCGGCCTCGAAGACCTGACGGATTTCGATCTCGCCGGGCTCGTGGTGCGGGTTGGGGCAGCGCTTGATCCACTCGACCGCCTCCTCGAAGGAGCGCACCTGCATCAGCCAGTAGCCGGCGATCAGCTCCTTGGTCTCGGCGAAGGGGCCGTCGACTACGGTCCGCTCGTCGTCGCCGCCAAAGCTGACCCGCGCCCCCTTCGAGGTCGGCTGCAGGCCCTCGCCGGCCAGCAGTACCCCGGCCTTGACCATCTCCTCGTTGAACTTGCCCATCTCGGCGAGCAGCTCCTCGCTCGGCATCACGCCGGCCTCGGAGTCCTTCGTCGCCGGCGGGGCCGACACTCCCGTCTCTACCCACTACGACGAACGGCGGTCGCCGGAATCGACACGGCTCCCGGGTATTTTCCTCCCGCCGCCCGAATCCGGCATAGGAGGCGACCGGAACGCGGGGATTGCGCGGTCATGTGCGGCTATATGTCGCGATTCGGGGCCGCCGAGGCCGAGCGGGGCTACGACCTCTCGAAGGTCAGGCACCGCTCTCTTATCTGCTCGACTACGGCCTCGCCTCGGTCTGGCTGACCTGGCGAGGCTCAAAGCGTTGCCGGACGAGACCCCTATGCTTCAGGTGGGTGAGAGCGGCCCAGGTGGGTGATTATTGGGGCGGCGGCGACAAGGATTGTCCCGGAGTCCCCCCTGGCCAGATCGCCTCAATCTCGTCGCGGCTCCATCCATCTGCCTAGGCCTCCGTAATCCTCGTTACATCAAGGAATGCGGATAACTACGGACGTTGATTACATAGAAGGCTGGACGTTTGATCGAGAACGATTAAATTAATTCTGCAATCTATTTAGTTGTTTGTAATCCTCGCTTTCATGGCGGTACCAGGAAAGTTCTACCTTGGTCTGCAAGCGACGCTCCTAGCCCTTTTCGCCGTTGCTCTACTGGCGCTTGCGCCGTTCGCCCAAGCGCTCGCGACGAACAAAGCTGTCTCGCATAAGAAGCTCTATGCGTGTGCGAAGCGAGTCGGGAAGCACCGTGGAACGCTACGCCTCGTCCATAAGCGCACTCGGTGCAAGCGTGGCGAGCGTCGCGTCGTTTGGAACACCGTAGGGCCGCGTGGCGCCACTGGCGTAGCCGGTTCCCAGGGCCCAACTGGGCCTCCCGGCCCGCAGGGGCCGGCGAGCCAAACCCTAGAAGGTCTTGTCAAAGCGCAAAGTCAGCAGATCGAAGCGCTAACGCAGCGTCTTTCCTCGACTGAAGCTCTTTTCCAAGGCGTCTCACGCACGCAGCTGCTGGATGCTGTCGGCAATGCGCCGAAGCTCGACGGGATCAGCGCCGCGGAACTGGCCGGTGCTGTATCCAACGGGGTCAAGCTGAATGGCATCGGCGCGGCCGAACTGAGTAATTCGGTCACCAACGCTGCAAAGCTCGCGGGCATCACGGCATCCGAATTGGGTGTCGCTGTCAACAACGCTCCGAAGCTGAATGGCATCGGCGCTGCCGAACTCAACAGCGCAATCGCCAATGCGGGCAAGCTCGCGGGCATTTCGACTTCCGAACTGGACACTGCGGTCAACAACGCTCCGAAGCTGAATGGTCTCACCGCCGCAGACCTGAGCGGTGCCGTTTCAAATGCATCGAAGCTAACCGGCATCTCGCTGCCGGAACTCACCGGCGCAATATCGAATGCGTCCAAGCTGACGGCTATCTCCGGTAGTGAACTCACGGGTGCCATCGCGGCTGGGAGCAAGCTGACGGGCATCACGTCGAACCAGCTGACGGAAGCCATAGCCGGCGCCGCGAAGCTAAACGGCATCACGAGCGCGGAACTGACCGGGTCCATCTCAAACGCTGGCAAGCTCACCGGCATCACGTCAAGCGAACTGACCGGCGCGATCTCAAATGCCTCCAAGCTCTCCGGTGTCTCTGGCTCCGAGCTCACTAATGGCCTTGCCAATGCAAACAAGCTGACGGGGATAGCGCCTGGTGAAATCACCGGGGCCATCGCCGGCGCAGAAAAGCTGAACGGGATCACGGCCTCCGACCTGAACGTCGGCCTCGCCAACGCCGCAAAGCTCACCGGCATCAGCGCTCCCACGCTGAACGGTGCCATCACCAATGCCTCCAAGCTGACCGGCATCGCAGCCAGCGACTTGACCGACGCCATTGCCAGCGCCGCCAAGCTCGAAGGCATCACCGGTTCGGAACTGAGCAGTGGCCTGTCCAACGCCACCAAGCTCAGCAGCATCACTTCGGGAGAATTGACCGGCGCGATCTCAAATGCCTCCAAGCTCTCCGGTGTTTCAGGTTCTGAACTCACGGGCGCCATCGCCAACGCCGGCAAGCTGGCAAGCATCTCGACCGCCGACCTGAATGGCGCGATCGTCGGGGCGGAAAAGCTCAACGGCGTCTCGGCTGCAGAACTGAGTGCCGGCCTGGCCAACGCCTCAAAGCTGACGGGAATCAGCGGCTCCGAACTGTCGAGTTCGATCGTCAACTCTTCGAAGCTCACCGGCATCACCTCCACGGCCCTGGGAGATGCGATTACCAACGCTTCCAAGCTGAACGAGATAACCGGCACGGAACTGAGCAGTGGTCTCGGCAACGCGAGCAAGCTCACCGGGATCACTGCCGGAGAACTCACCGGGGCAATCTCCAACGCCTCGAAGCTCTCCGGCATCGCCACGATCGATCTAGCTGCCTCGATCGCCGATATCCCCAGGGTCGCGGCACTTTGCACGCGCTCCTCTGCGCTCACGGTCAACGCAAATGCCCAGCTTGCGGTTCTGGGCGGTCTTAAACTCGCAGGCACGGTTCCGGTCGGCCTCAGTTTGGAAGTCCCGCCACTTCCGGCGCTGCTTGGTTCCTTTGCCTGTCCGTAGTCATGCTTGGCATCGGCCTGTTAGGAATTCGCATGAGACGCACGTCGACTCCCCCACCTAGCAGCGCATACAGGCGCTGATGGACCAGGCGCCCGTACCGGTCTACGTCAAGGACCGCGATCGGCGCTATGTCGTGGCCAATCGAGCCCACACGAACTCGCCGGCATGCGGCCGAACGAGCTGATCGGCCTCTACGACGAGGCCTGATGTCCGTGCAGTCCGAGCGCCTCGCTCTCTGCCCCCCTCTCAGCGTAGTAAGAACCGCGCACTTCTTCGACGGGGCTCCCGATCACGGCCAACTCGCACGCCCCCTGAATCGAGCGGTTTTGTCCCGGTCCGGCGCCGGCACCTCATGCTGGAAGAGGTAGCGCAGCAGGTGACGGTGGTCTTCGGGTGCAAGCGTCGCTACCAGTGAGATCGAGCTGGACCCAGTGTCGGAGAATAGCTGCGGACGCTGAGCTGGGAGTAGGTCTGGTGGATTGCCAGATAGATGGGTCCGCTCCCAGGGTTTCCCTCGCCGTCTTCGCGGTATTCGAAGGTCCCGCGCTATGTGCCGTGCAAGTATGCGACTTCCCGTGAGTTCGCTCAGCCACCCGATCGCCGGCCACCTCCAGGTCCAGCGATCAAGACGAGCAGGATCAGGGTCACGCCCTGGCTGGTGTCGGGCCCGTACTGGGGGAAGATATGTCCGTGTACTCGACGGCGATGTCGACGTCGCTGTCGCGGCGCACGTTAGTGTTGTTGCGGTGTGACCCCTTCGCTAGTGGCTCAAATGGAGCGCGATGTGTAGGGATCAGCGGCGATTCGCGAAAATGCGGGAGCCCCTGACGTGCAGGGACTTCCGCATAATGGAGCTAGCCGGACGACTCTCGAACCCCGAGTTTCTGCGGAGATCGAGAGTCTGCTCTGGCGAAGAGGCTAGCCGGAGTAACCCCTACGAGCTACACTGTGCTGGACATGCCTTCCAAGCACCCCCGAATCGCCGTCACCGCAGACCCGGAGCTGGGGGAGGCGCTGGCACGGGTTCGCGCCGCCACCGGCACGCGTGAGGCCGATGCGACGCTCCTGCGCCGTCTCGCCGTCGAGGGGGCGGAGGCTGAGTTGGAAGCCGGGCGCAATCGGCGTGTCGCTGCTGAGGCCTTGTTCGGGGCGATGGATTCTGAGCAGTTCGATCTCGACCTTGCCGCGGTCGATCGCCTGAACGCGCCGCCCCCAACTTGATGTCCGCCGGGCTATGGGACGGGAGCGGCCCGGTGCTGGCGGACACCTCCGCCTGGATGCGAGCTCGCCGCGACCCCAAGGCGCGGGATCTGTTGTTGGGCGTGATCGAGCGTGGCGAGGTCTACTGGTGCTGGCCGGTGCGTTACGAGCTGATGGTCGATGCGCGGGGGTCCGAGGGGATTGCCGCTGTCGAGCGAACGCTGGACAGCCTGCGCGAGGTTCCAGTGGATCGCAGTGTTCAGCGTGCGGTCCTGGCGACGATGCGTGAGCTAGCAGCCGGTGGTTCCCACGGCGCCCATCGCTTTCCTCTCACCGATCTGGTGGTGGCCGCCGCCGCCCAGGGCGCAGGTATCGGCATCCTGCACTTCGATCAACACCTCGGCCGCCTTGGCGACCATCTCGGTGGCGGCTCGCACTGGATCTCTGACCCTTCGCGGGAGGCTCGCTCGGAATAGGAGAAGAAGAGCACGGCAGTCGTCCAGGACAATCGCTAATTCTCGTCGTATCCAAGTCCGTCACGGGGGTGAGTCTCTCATCAAACGCAGCAGCGCTCGGCGGTTCTCGCCTCGGAAGCCCACGAGCTATCAATCGGGTGGGATGTTCTGGTTTAGCTGAAAGAGATTGTCGGGGTCGTAGCGGCGCTTCAGCGCCTTCAGCCGGTCGTACTTCTGCGGCCCGTAGGCCTCGCGGACCCGATCCTCGCCCTCGTTCATAAGGAAGTTGACGTAGACGCCGCTCGTGTGGTGGGGCTCGAGGGCAGACCAGAAGTCACGCACCCAGTCGCGCTCCTCGTCGAAGCCGTCGCGCCCCGCGGTCGCCGCGGTGATGTTGAAGGTGTGGCCGGCCCCGCGGCCGCTGAACGCCGTCTCATCCTCGCCGACCCGCGAGATCGCCCCGCCCATCTGCCAGATCGGAAACGCCGTCAGTGGAGAGCGGATGCGCATCGCGTGCTCCACCGTTATGTCGATCACCTCATCGGTGAGCTCCGCCACGTCGCAGGCCCGCATGTAGTACCACTGGCCGTGCGGGAAGGAGGGATCGAACATCGATTGGTGCTCGAGGAAGGGCTTCGGTTCGCACAGATCGAGCACTGGCGATCCGAACGTCTTCAGCGGTGCGACCACCTCTTCTCCCTCCTCCACCGATCCGGCGTAGCAGCAGACGACGGCGACGACCGGCTTGCCGTGAAGCTCGGGCGGGATGAACGGAAGCGGCGGTGCCTTGCGATGGATCACGATCGTCATCAGATCGTCCGGCGCCTCGGCGATCCAATCCCTGTAGAAGCGCAGCACGTCCGGCGACTCCTCAATCGGCCAGAACACCGGCCCGGCAACCAGATTCGGACCGAGCGGGTTGAGGTGGAACTCGAACTTGGTGACGACGCCGAAGTTCCCGCCTCCGCCGCGGATGCCCCAGAAGAGATCGGCGTTCTCGGTTTCACTCGCTTCACCAGCTCACCCTCGGCGGTGATCAGGTCGACCGAGAGGAGCTGATCGATCGTCAGCCCGTACTTGCGCTGAAGCCAACCTATGCCCCCGCCGAGGGTGAGCCCGGCGAGGCCCGTGTGGGTGACGATGCCGGCCGGAACCGCGAGCCCGTACGCCTGCGTCTCGTGATCGAGCTCTCCGAGGAGCACGCCGGCCTCAGCCCTTGCCGTACGCGCCTGGGGGTCGATGTCGATGCCCTTCATCTCCCCCAGGTCGATGACGATGCCGTCGTCGCAGACCGACTGGCCGGGGAAGCTGTGGCCGCCGCCCTTGATGGCGAGAGGGAGACCGATCCGCCGCGCGAATGTCACGGCCGCGCTCACATCGGAGGCGCGAATGCACCGCGCGATCAGGGCAGGATGCCGGTCGATGGAGCCGTTCCAGACCGCCCGGTGCCGATCGTAGGTGGCGTCATCCGGCGGCACGAGGTCCCCGGCGAAGGAGGCCTCCAGCTCGCTCAGCGCCCTGTCCTCGCTCATCGCGTCCACGTTGCCGCGAGCCTATCGGTTGTCTCTGAGATCTCCGACGGAACTGTCAAGTCAGCGCAACCACGCTTTCCCTCCCGGCCATCGACCCCGATTCTGCCGGCAGCCCGCTTCCCTCAGAGATCAAAGCAAGCAGCCGTTCATGGAGCTAGCCGGACTCGAACCGGCGACCTCCTGGGTGCGATCCAGGCGCTCTTCCAGCTGAGCTATAGCCCCGTGGCTGGGCTGGGAGGATCGTCCCATTGCCCTCGCAACGGCAAGGATAACCGCATAGGCTTTAGGTTCCCGGGGGGACGCAGCAAATGGGAATTCTCGACGAGGCAATCCGAGAGCATCTGGAGCTGAAGCGCCAGCACGGCGCGGCCGATTCCGAGCTGAAGCAGCTCGAGGACGACGCGTTCGGCCCGCCTGAGCGGCCGGGGGCGGACGAGCGCGCGAGCGATGCGGTCGCCGAGGCGCCGACCGAGTTCATGGCGGCGCCGGAGGCGGGTGAGGGGGAGAAGTTCTCCGAAGTGCCTGAGGCGGCGGATACGGCCAAGGAGCTCCCGCGACGGCGCGAGGCGCCCTCCGTCGGCGATCTCCAGGAGGCGCCGCCGCCCCCGGAGCCGGCAGAGGAGGAGCAGCCGGCGGCCGAACACAAGACGGTCGAGCCTGCGGAGGCGCCGCTCGAGGAGCCGACCGCGCCGGAGCCGTCTCCCGAGCCTGCCGCGGAAACCGAAGAGCGCCAGGCGATCACCGAACAGCCGACCGAGCACTTCGACGTCGAGGAGGAGCTGGCGGCTCCGGCGAAGCGCGGACCCTCCGACGAGGAGCTGGTCGAAGAGGAGATGGTCGAGCCCCGGCTGGCGCCGGTCGACCCGCTCGCCGACCTGGAGGAGGCCAGCGCAACCGAGGTCCACGGCGACGAGCCTGGCGCCGAGGACGAGTCTGTTGCCGAGGACGCGCCAATCGAGGCGGAGGAAGATGACGACGACTTCTGGAACGAGCAGCGGCTCTCCGAGGAGCTGGACCAGGCGCTCGACGCGCCACCGGCCGAGGCCGGCTCGGAGACCGCCGAGCACGAGCTCGAGGAGGAGGGGGAAGACGAGGAGGCGGAGGCCGAGGAAGCGGGGGAAGTCGGGGAGGCAGAGGATGCCGAGGAAGAGCATCTCCGGGACCACGCCGACGGCGACCTGCTCGAGGATACGCCTGACTTCCTGGAGGATGCGCCCGAGGACGACGAGCTCTGGTTCGAGCAGAAGCCTCCGAAGGACTTCGATTTCGACGACTAGGCCCGCCCGCCTACACTCCTAGGCGAGGGGCCATAGCTCAGCTGGAAGAGCGTCCGGTTTGCATCCGGGAGGTCGCGGGTTCGAGTCCCGCTGGCTCCACTGGCTCCACTCTGCCTCCCCTAGTCGAACCGAGGCCCTGGTTCCAAGGACTTCCAGTCACCTTCGCTGACTGCGGCAAGTTGACGTCGCTCAGCCGGCGAGCGCCCGCTCGGGCAGGTTCTGGTCGGCGTGGTAGCTGGAGCGGACCAGCGGGCCGGAGGCGACCGACTCGAAGCCGATCTCGTAGGCGGCCCTCTCCAGCGCCTCGAACTCCTCGGGGTGCCAGTAGCGGACGACGGGCAGGTGGTTCTCGGTCGGCCGCAGGTACTGGCCGACGGTCAGCACCTGGACGCGGTGCTCGCGCAGGATCCCGAACGCCTCGACCATCTCCTCGTGGGACTCGCCGAGGCCGACCATCAGGCCGGACTTGGTGACGACCTCCTCGCCGCCCATCTCCTTGGCCAGGCGCAGCACGCGGGCCGAGCGCATGAACCGCGAGCCGCGACGTGCCACCGGGTAGAGGCGCGGCACCGTCTCGACGTTGTGGTTGAAGACGTCGGGGCGCTCGTGGATCACCTTGGCGAGCGGCATCTCCTGGCCGCGGAAGTCGGGAGTGAGGACCTCGACCTTGCAGCCGGGCGCCTGCATCCGGATCGAGCGGATCACACCGACGAAGGCGCTCGCCCCGTAGTCGGGCAGGTCGTCGCGGTCGACCGAGGTGACCACGGCATGGCGCAGCCCCATCCGCTTCACCTGGTTGGCGACCCGCAGCGGCTCCAGCGGGTCGTTCCAGGTCGGCACCCCTGTCTTCACGTTGCAAAAGCCGCAGCGGCGGGTGCAGACGTCGCCGAGGATCATGAAGGTCGCGGTGCCGCGCTCCCAGCACTCGCCGACGTTGGGGCAGTTCGCCTCCTCGCAGACGGTGTGCAGGTCCTCGGCGCCGATCTCCGCCTTAAGCCGGCGATAGGTGGGGCCCCCGGGGGCGGGGACCTTCAGCCACGGCGGCTTGCGGGCGCGGCGGAAGGGGACGGCGCCCTCGCTCGCGGCGGCGGTCCCGCCCGGCTTGGCGCGGGAGCGGGTGACGTGGATGCGTTCTGCGGTGGCCGAGCCCTGGCCTGCGCGTTCGGTGCCCATCGTCCCTACCGTACCGAGCCGCCGCCGGTCCTCGCCGGCGAGGTTTCCGAATCGATCCGATCCTGCCCAACGGCTGCGGGAGCTGCCGTCAGCTCGGCAAGGTCGGTCTCCACGGCGAGGCGCTCGAAGACCGCGGCGAAGCGGGTGGCGACCGTGTCGGCGAAGACGTCGAGGCCCTGCCGGGCGCCCCGCTCGCGCGATAGCGAGGTCATGCGGCAGTACTCGATGCCGCAGGGGACGATCCACTCGAAGGGCTGGAGATCGTTGTCGACGTTGATCGCCAGCCCGTGCGTGGTGACGCCGCGACTGACGTGGACGCCGATCGAGCCGATCTTGCGCAGATCGCCCGCGGCCACGTCGTCGGCGGTCCCTTCGGCTGTCGCCTGCGGCGGGAACGGATCGGCGCCCGAGGTCCAGACTCCCGTCAGCCCCTCGATCGTGCCGGCCTGCACGCCGTGCTCTGCCAGCGAGCCGATCGCTACCCGCTCGAGGCGTCGCACGTAGGCGTGCACGTCGTCGCCGTAGGGCCGAAGGCTGACGATCGGGTAGGCGACGAGCTGGCCCGGCCCGTGGTAGGTGACCAGGCCGCCGCGGTCGGTGTCGCGGACCTCGATCCCCTGCGCTTCGTACCACTCGACGCCCATCGGCAGCTCCTCGGCGCTCGAGCGGCGGCCGCGGGTGTAGACCGGCGGGTGCTCGAGCAGCAGCAGCACGTCGGGGATCTCGTCCCGTTGCCGCTGCGCCTCGAGACGTTCCTGCAGCGAGCGCGCCTCCTCATAGGGGACGAGGCCGCGGCGGGCAACGAGGATTTCGGCGCTCACCCTTGAAATCGTCTCACGCCGCCGTTCTATCCTTGCCCCCGCTGATGGCCCAGTCCAAGGCTCTCCGACCCGACTGGCTTCCGGCCGTGGCGCTCAGCGCCGCGCTGGCAGCCGCGATGCTTGCCTGGAACCCGCAGGTCGGCGACCTCGCGGCGCAGGTCTTCCGCACCGAGCTGTTCCAGCAGGTGGGCCTCTCGATCTGGAACGGCAGCTGGTACGGAGGCCACTACACCCTCACCTACAGCGTCCTCTTCCCGCCGCTCGCCGCGCTGCTCGGCCCGCGGCTGGTCGGGGGGCTGGCGGTGGTCGCCTCGGCCTACCTCTTCGACCGCCTGGTCTGGGACCGCTGGGGAGCGGCCGCCCGCTGGGCGACCCTCTGGTTCGCGGCGGGAGTGGTGACGCTGCTCGCCGACGGGCAGCTCACCTTCGCCCTCGGCGTCGCCTTCGGGCTCGCCGCCCTGCGCGCCATGCAGACGGGGCGCTCCGCATTGGCCTTCGCCGCTGCGATCTGCTGCGCGCTGAGCAGCCCGGTCGCCGCGGTTTTTCTCGCTGGGGTTCTGCTCGCGGGCGTCTGGTGGCCGTCAGTAGACCTCGGCCGCTTCTCTCGTGGGTGGCGCCGCAGGGGGGCCCACCCCCGAGGAAGCTTCAGCTACCGCAGGGGGTGGGGGGTCCCCTGCGGCGACAGGACCCGCGGGCCGGCGACCTTGGTCGCTTGCCTGGTTCTCGCCCTGACGCTGGTCCCAAACCTGCTCTTCCCCGGCGCCGGCAAGTTCCCCTTCGCCTTCTCCTCCTTCGTCGCGATCCCGCTCTGGTGCGGCTCGGCGCTGTACCTGACGCGCAACCTGGGGGACGAGGAGCGCCAGCTGCGGCGGGTCATCGTCGCCTACATGCTGGTGGCGACGGCGATCTGGCTGGTCCCCAACGCGATGGGCGGCAACACGGTGCGCCTCGGGGCGCTGTTCGGCGGGCCGGTCCTGGCCGCGGTGGTCCTGGCGCGGAGACCGCGGGTACCGATCTGGTTCCTGGCACTGTTCATGGCCGGCGGCCTCTACTGGCAGGTCACGGCAAGCGTCAGCCAAATCGCCCGCAGCGTCGGCGATCCCTCCACCGCTCCGGCCTACTTCCAGCCGGCGGCACGGTGGCTGCGGACCCACGGTGGCGTCGGGGTGAGGGTGGAGGTGCCGCCGACGGCCAACCACTGGGAGTCCGCCTACCTCGCCTCGCGGTTCGAGCTGGCGCGGGGTTGGCTGCGACAGCTCGACACCACGCGCGACGACGTCTTCTACGACGACGACAGCCGCCTCACCGACGCCGCCTACAGCGCCTGGCTGCGCCAGAACGCGATCTCCTACGTGGCCCTGCCAGACGCGCCGCTCGACTACTCCTCGGTGGCGGAGCGGCGGCTGGTGCTGCGCGATCCGCCCTACCTGGCGCTGCGCTGGAGCTCACGCCACTGGCGGATCTACGCGGTTCGCGACCCCGAGCCGCTGGTCGACCCGATCGGCGCCGCCGCGGCGCGCACGCTCTGGGTCGGCCGCCAGAGCTTCGCCCTCGACGTGACCCGTCCCGGGGACTTCCTGGTCCGAGTCAACTTCACCCCCTACTGGTCGATCGCCCGCGGCAAAGGCTGCCTGCTGCGCCGCGGCGAGTGGACCGTCGCCCGCGCCGCCCACCCAGGAGTGCTGCGAGTCTCGGCCGACTTCTCCCTCGGCCGCGCCTGGAACGCGGTCACCGGCGCCCGCAAGACCTGCTGACCCGGCGGGCTCAATGCCCTCGAACAGCTCGAGCAGCTTGCCGAGCTCGACCTGTCCGGCACTCTCTACATCAAGATATCATGATGCTAAGATGCGTTTATGTCTAAGACACGCACGACCGTCACCCTCGATGAGGAAGTCTTTCGCGCTGTCAAGGTCAAGGCCGCTCGCACTGGAAAGCGCGATTCGCAGGTGATCGAGGAGTCGCTGCGCCGCGACCTCGGCCTCGAGGACCTCGAGGCCGTCTGGGCGCGGGTGAGGTCGGCGCCGGAGGGGGAGGGCATGGACCTCGCCAACGCCGAGATCCACGCGATGCGCGAGGAGCGGCGTGCGGCGGGTCGTCCTTGATCCGGGCGTCCTGGTCTCGGCCCTGATCACCCCGACCGGTACCCCCGCGGAGCTGTTGCGGGAGGCGCGTGCCGGCGGCCTTCAGCCGATCGTCTCGCCGCTGCTGCTGGCCGAGCTGGAGAAGGTGCTTGCTCGCGAGAAGTTCCGCCGCTATGTGGACCTCGATGCCGTGCGCGACTACATCGACCTGTTGCGCCGCGAGGCGCTCTCCGCCCCTGACCCCAAAGGGCCGCTGCCACTGCGCTCCGCCGATCCGGATGACGACTACCTGATCGCCCTCGCCCAGAGCCAGAACGCCATTCTCGTCTCCGGCGACAGCCACCTCCTCGACCTCGTCGGCGGTGGCGCCCCGATCCTCTCCCCGGCCGACCTCCTCTCCCGCGGATCGACTCGAGCCTAGAGGCCCGATGTGGTTAAGCGCCCGCACATTGAGAGCAACCCCAACCGTCGCCGTCGAAGGATTTGGCCTTACAGGGCGAGTGCGAGGGGCTCTTCGAGCAACGCTCGGATCCTCGCCAGGAGCTCGGCCGCGGGGGCGCCGTAGAGGATGCGGTGGTCGCAGGCGAGGTCGACCTTCATCAGGTGGGCGGTGGCGATCTCGCCGTCGCGGACGACGGGGCGCTCGGCGATCGCGCCGACGGCGAGGATTGCCGCCTGCGGCGGGTTGATCACCGCCGAGAAGCGATCGATGCCGAACATGCCGAGGTTGGAGACCGTGAAGGTGGCGCCCGAGAGCTCTGGTGGCGTGATCTGCCCGTTCCGGACCCGCTGCGCCAGCGTCCGCGACTCGGAGGCGATCTGGCGCAGCCCCTTGCGGTCGGCGTCGAAGACGGTCGGCACGACCAGGGCATCGTTGGCGGCGACGGCGACGCCGACGTTGACCCGCGAGTAGAGCTCGAAGCGGCCGTCGCGGTAGGCGCTGTTGGCGCGAGGGTGCTCGCGCAGCGCCAGCGCACACGCCTTCACCACCATGTCGTTGAAGGAGGGCACGACCTCGCTCTCCCCGGCCGCCCCCTTGATCCGCCCCCGCGCCTCGACCGCCCGGCTCATGTCTACCTCCGCCTCCAGGTAGAAGTGCGGCGCCGTAGCCTTCGACTCCGCCATCCGCCGAGCGATGGTCGCCTGGGTCTTGGTCAGGTCCCGATAGCTCACCTGCCCCTTGGCAGTCTCCGGACTGACCGCCGCGCCCGTGGCGGTCCCCGGTTCAAATCCGGTCGCCCCGCCCGGTTCAGATGCGCCAAGGGTGCTCGGCCCCGCGGCGGCCGGCGCGGCTTTCGCCTTTTCGACATCCGCCTTGACGATCCGTCCCCCAGGCCCGGACCCCTGTAGCTGAGACAGATCCAGCCCCTTCTCCTTGGCCATGCGCCGTGCCACCGGCGACGCCTTCGGCCGGTGCCCGTCGCCCTCGGCAGCGGTGCTGACAGGTGGCGCCGCGGCGGGGGCGGGCGCCTCCGTAGTCGTGGCGCCTACCTCCGCGGTCTGCTTCGGCTCGCCTGCAGAGTCTGGGGTTTCGCCAGCTTCCTCAATCCGCGCGATGACGCTTCCAATGGGCAACGTGTCGCCCTCGTTGGCGACGATCTCAACCAGCGTCCCGGCCACGTCGCTCTCGTACGCCATGTTCGCCTTGTCGGTTTCGATCTCCACCAGCTCATCCCCCACCGCGACCTCGTCCCCGACCTTCTTCAGCCACTGCAGAATCGTCCCCTCCTCCATCGAGTCCGACAAACGGGGCATGACAATGTCAGGCATCAGATCGACCCCTCCAACGTCGCCAAGGCGGCCTTCACGACATGCTCCTCGTGCGGAATCGCAGCCTGCTCCAGCCGCCGCGAGTAGGGCATGTGCACGTCGGCGCCGGTCACCCGCTGCACCGGCGCGTCGAGGTGGTCGAAGGCCTGCTCGGTGATCAGCGCCGCCAGGTTGGCGCCGACGCCGCCGTGCGGCCAGCCCTCCTCGACGATCACCGCCCGGTTCGTCTTGCGCACCGAGGCGAGGATCGTGTCGAGGTCGAGCGGCCGCAGGGTGCGCGGGTCGATTACCTCGGCCTCGACCCCGTGCTCGTGGGAGAGGGCCCGCGCCGCGTCCTCGGCGACGTGGGCCATCTTGAGGACGCCGACGATCGTGACATCGGAGCCCTGGCGGCGCACCGCCGCCTCGCCGAAGGGCAGCACCTCGTCGCCGTCGTCGGGCACCTCGCCCCGCCTGCCGTAGAGCGTCTCGTGCTCGATGAAGATCACCGGGTTGTCGTCGCGGATTGCCGCCTTCAGCAGCGCCTTGCCGTCGGCCGGGGTGGAGGGGCAGGCTCCGAGCAGGCCGGGGACCTGGAGGTAGAGCGCCTCGAAGCTGTGCGAGTGGGTGGGGCCGAGCTGGTGGCCGCCGCCGCCCGGCATCCGGATCGTCATCGGCACCCGCGCCTGGCCGTTGAACATGTAGGGGATCGCCGCGGCGTGGTTGACGATCTGGTCCAGCGCCAGCAGCGAGAAGTTGACCGTCATCAGCTCGACGACCGGGCGCAGGCCGGCGATCGCCGCCCCGACCCCGGTGCCGACGATCGTGTTCTCGGAGATCGGCGTGTCGCGCACCCGCCGCTCGCCGAACTCGTCGAGCAGCCCTTCGGTGACCTTGAAGGCGCCCTGGAAGACGCCGATGTCCTCGCCCATCACGAAGATCGACTCGTCGCGCCGCATCTCCTCTGCCATCGCGTCGCGCAGCGCCTCCCGCATCCGCAGCGTCGTCATCGGTCCTCGACCTCCTCGCGCTCAGCCGCGACCTCCGGCTCAACCCCCTCATGGACGTCCCCGTGCTCGGCCGGATTGGGCCGTGGCCCGTCCGGCTGGCCAGCGTAGGCGGCGCCGGCCTCGGCCAGCTCGCGGGCCGTCTCGGGCATCCGGTCCTCGCGCTCGCCCCGGTGCGGCTGCGGGCTGCGCTCGTCGACCGCGTACCAACCGGCGGCGCTGTCGAGCACGTAGAGGTTCTCGTAGAGGATGTCGAGCGGCGGCTCCGGCGAGGCGTCGGCGAACTCGACCGCCGCGGTCACCGCCTCCTCGGCCTTGTCACGCACCTCCTGCACCTCGCGCTCGCCCAGCACCCTGGCCTCGACGCAGCGCCGCGCGAAGCTCTCGATCGGGTCCTTCTCGCGCCACTCCTCGACCTCCTCGCGCTCGCGGTAGACCTCGGGGTCGGCGGCGGAGTGGCCACGGTAGCGGTAGGTGAATGCCTCGAGGATCGTCGGCCGGCGCTCCTCGCGGGCGAGGCGGATGCCCTCGGCGACGCCCTCGCGCACCGCGATCACGTCCATTCCGTCGATCCGCTCGCCGGGGATGCCGTAGCCCTCGGCCTTCTTGGAGAGGTCGGTCTGGGCCGAATGGCGCTCCACCGAGGTGCCCATCCCGTAGTGGTTGTTCTCGACCAGGAAGAAGACGGGGAGCTTCCAGAGCGCTGCCAGGTTCATCGTCTCGCCGAAGTTGCCGGCGTTGGAGGCGCCATCGCCGAACATGCAGACGGTGACGACGTCCTCCCCCTTGTAGTCGGAGGCGAGGGCGAGGCCGGCCGCGATCGGCAGGTTGCCGCCGACGATCCCGTAGCCGCCCATGAAGCGGTGCTCGCGGTCGAAGATGTGCATCGAGCCGCCGCGGCCGCCGCTGGTCCCGTCGACGCGGCCGAACAGCTCGGCCATCACGCGCTTGGGGTCGGTGCCGCGGGCGATCGCGTGGCCGTGCGTGCGGTAGGTGCCGATCAGGTAGTCCTCGTCGCGCATCACCGCGGTCGTGCCGCCGATCGTCGCCTCCTCGCCGATCGCCAGGTGGAGGAAGCCGCCCGCCTTCGCCCGCTGGTACTGGCGCCCCGCCTCCTCCTCGAAGCGGCGGATCAGCGACATCTTCGCAAGCAGCTCGTAACAGGTGGAGGCGTCGGGCAGCTCGGCCACGTCCTGACCTTAGCTCGCCGAGGCGACCGCTTCCTCCAGTCTGTCGTCTCCCCAGAAGACCTCCTCGCCGACGAGCAGCGAGGGGACGCCGCGCACGCACGCCTCGGCGGCTCGATCGGTCGCCTCGCGCAGGGCGCCCTTCACCGAGTCGGTCTGTACCGCCTTGGCCACCGCGTTGGGATGCAGCTCGCAGGCGGCGGCGGCGATCAACACGCTGTCGGGGTCGGTGAGGTCGCGTCCGGCGGCAAAGGCCTGGCGGAAGCCGGCGAGGGCGAAGGAGACGGCGCGGCCGGTCTGCTTGGCGAAGGTGGCGGCTCTCATCGCGATCAGCGTGTTGCCCGGCCAGGGTTCGGGCCAGACCAGCGGCGGCAACCCGTAGGCGGCGGCCCGCCGCTCGATCTCGACGATCCCCTCGGCCCGTCCCGGCCCGTTCGCCCAGGAGTCGCGGCCGAAGCGCTTGAAGAGCCCGCCGAGCAGGATCGGCTGCCACTCGGGCTGCTCCAGCCCCGCCTCGGTGAACAGCCCGCTGATCCGCTCCGCGGTCAGGTACGCGTAAGGGGATCCGAGGTCGAAATAGAAAACAGTTCGATCCATTCTTAGACTTGCGAAAACCAAGTAGGTCGGGGGATGCAGGGAGGCCGACGAGGGGAGCGCACAGTTGGTGCGTGACCCGAGGAGGCCGACTGAAGACCCCGAGATACGCAGGTTTGCAGCAGTCTAAGAATGGATCGACCAGCCGTCGACCGCACGGGCGGCGTCGAGGATCGCCTCGGAGATTGTCGGGTGGGGGTGGGCTATGCGGGCCAGCTCCTGGTAGCCGCCCTCGAGCGCCATCGTCGCGACCAGCTCGGCGATCATGTCGCAGGCGCGGTTGCCGACCACGTGGGCGCCGAGGATCTCGCCGTACTTGGAGTCGACGACGAGCTTGACGATGCCGTCTTTGTCGTCGTAGACGGTCGCCCCGCCGACGCCGCCCAGCTTCATCTTGCCGACCTTGACCTCGTGGCCGGCCTCCACGGCGGCCGCCTCGGTCAGGCCGACGCTCGCCACCTGGGGGTGGCAGAAGGTGGCGCCGGCGACGAGGTTCTGGTCGACGGGCTCGGTTGGCTCCCCGGCTGCGTGCTCGACCGCCACCACGCCCTCCTCGGAGGCCTTGTGGGCGAGCGCCTTGGCGTTGACGAGGTCGCCGATCGCGTAGACCTTCGGGTTGGAGCTGCGCCCGTATTCATCGACCTTGACCTTGCCGTTCTCCTCCAGCTCGACCCCCGCCTCGGCGAGCCCGAGCCCGTCGACGTCGGGGCCGCGGCCGCCGGCCACGCAGAGGTACTCGACCTCGGCCGACTGGTCTCCGTAGGAGAGCTTGACCGACTTGTTTCCCGCCTCGACGCTCTCGACCGGCGTGCCCGTGGAGATCGCGATGCTCTGCTTCTTGAAGGCCCGCTCGACCACCCGGACCACGTCCTTGTCCTCGGCGGGGAGGATCTGATCGAGCATCTCGATCAGCAGCACCTCGGCGCCGAAGCGCCCGTAGGCGGAGGCGATCTCGCAGCCCGAGGCGCCGGCTCCCACGACGGCGATCTTCTTCGGCTGCTCGGGCAGCGACCAGGCGCCCCAGGTGTCGACCACCCGGCCGCCGAACTCGGCGCCGGGCAGCGGCAGCGCCACCGACCCCGTCGCCAGGACCACCGCGCCCGCCTCGTAGACCTCGTCGCCGACCTTGACGTTCCCGTCGGCGGTGAGCGAGCCGTCACCCTCGATCAGCGCCACCTTGTTCTTGTCCCAGAGCATCTTCACGCCGCTGGAGAGCGAGTCCGAGACGGCGGCGCGGCGCTTGCCGAGCGCCTCCCAGTCGATCGAGGCGCCCTTGACGCTCACACCGAGCTCGGCGCCGTTGCGCGCCTGGTCGTAGATCTCGGCGGTGTGCAGGACTGTCTTCGCCGGAATGCAGGCGTAGTTGAGGCAGCGCCCACCCGGCTTGTCGCGCTCGACCACGGCGGTCTTCTTGCCCAGCTGAGCCGCCCGGATCGCCGCGACATACCCGCCAGGGCCCCCGCCGATGACGATCACGTCGAACGAATCTGCCATTGGTTCCCGAGCCTATAGAAGAAACCCCAGGCGCCGGGAGTAGGCAACCTCCTACTCCCGGCTAGGCATCTGGATCCTGGCCATCGCCTTGACCATGAAGTAGAAGAAGCCGCCGGAGACGGCGAGCAGGCCGAGCGTGGCGGCGATCTGGGCGGCCGACGCCGCCTGCGCGGCGAGGCCGAAGACGGCGCTGAAGATGAGGAAGACGAGGATCACCTGGAAGCCGAGGACGGCCCAGTAGCGGGCTCGCCACATCCCCCAGGCCATGATCCCCATCAGCAGGGCGGGAGCGAGGATCTGCGCCAGGCGCGCCCGCTCGCCGTCGACCTCGGCCCCCGCCAGGTAGCCGGCGACGATCGAGACCGCGACCAGCGCCGAGACGGCGGCGCCGATCGTCACCACCAGCGGCCGCTCCCCCTCGGCGAGCGGCGCCAGCGCCTCGCGCGCCTCCTGGTTGCGCTGCTCGGCGCGGGCATAGCCGCGCTCCATCCGCTCGCGGGCGCTCGGCGCGCGGGATGAGGCGCCGCGGCGCTTGCGCTTGCGCGGCGCCGCCTCAGCCACCTGGCGCCACCCCTCCGGACTCGGCGGCGGCGAAGGCGCCGCGCAGGCCTGCGGCGGCGGCCGTCGGATCTGGGGCGTCGCGGATCGCGCGCACCACGCCGAGCCGCCGCGCTCCGGCGCGGACGACGTCCTCCGCGTTCGAGGCGTCGACGCCGCCGATCGCGAAGAAGGGGAGGGGGGAGTGCTCGGCCGCGTGTGAGACGAGCTCGAGCCCGACGCCGGGGCGGCCCTCCTTGGTCGGTGTCTCCCAGATTGGGCCGACGCTGATGTAGTCGATCGGCTGCGATCCGGCAGCGGCAATCTGATCCTCCGAGTGCGTGGAGAGGCCGATGATCGCGTCCGGCCCGAGGATCTCCCGCGCCTCCTCGACGGGCATGTCGTCCTGGCCGAGATGGACGCCGTCGGCGTGGCAGGCGCGGGCGAGGTCGGGGTCGTCGTTGACGATGAAGAGAGCGATGTTGATGTCGCAGAGGCGGCGAAAGGTGAGGGCGGCCAGCTCGGTCTCGCGGCGCGGAAGGGACTTCTCGCGCAGCTGGACGATGTCGACGCCGCCGCTCAGCGCCGCGCGCAGCAGCGGCTCGGGGTCTTCGCCACGCGGTCGCGCCTCGCAGACGAAGTAGAGCCGCGCGGTGCGCAGCCGCTCGCGGCGCAGCGGGCCGGGGGACTCGGGTCGCGCCAGGCTCATCTCTCGATTATCGCTCGGGAGGACGTGCCGGGGGTTATGCACTCATAGCGGTGCTCAGCACCCGGCACGTCCCCTGGGTCGATGGACGTTCGCGTAGGGGTACCATCGATCTGTACGGGAGCCCAGAGCGTCCTGCGACGCCGAGGCTGAGAGGGTGGCAACGTGGCCACCGACCGTTTGGACCTGATCCGGGTAATGCCGGCGGAGGCAAGTTTTGACCGAGAAGCGCAGTTACGACGCAATCGTCGTTGGAGGCGGGGTCATCGGGCTCGCCTGCGCCTGGCGCCTGGCACGGCGCGACGCACGGGTGGCCGTCGTCGACCGCGCCGACCCGCCGGCTGGGGCGACCCGCGTCGCCGCCGGGATGCTGGCGCCGATCGGCGAGCTGACCTTCGGCGAGCCCGAGCTGCTGCGGATGACCCTCGCCGCCGCCGAGCTCTACCCCGGCTTCGTCGCCGAGCTGGAGGCGGCGACCGGAATGACGACCGGCTACGCGCGCCTCGGAGCCCTGCACGTCGCGCTCGACCGCGACGAGGCGGCGGAGCTGCGGCGCGTCCACGATCTCCAGCGCTCGCTCGACCTCGGCGCCGAGTGGCTGCCGCCGCGCCGCTGCCGCGAGCTGGAGCCCGGCCTGACGCCGTCCACCAACGGCGGCGTCCACGCGCCGGACGAGGCGGCGGTCGACCCCCGGGCGCTGACCGCGACCCTGCTCGCGGCGCTCGCCGCGGAGGGCGTCGAGGTGCGAACCGGGACCGGGGTCGCCGAGGCGCTGCGCGAGGGCGGCCGGATCGCCGGGGTGCGTACCGATTCCGGCGAGGAGCTACAGGCGAACGCCGTGGTCCTCGCGACGGGCGCCTGGTCGGGAGAGACGGGTTGGCTGCCGGAGCGCGCCCGCCCGCCGGTTCGCCCGGTCAAGGGCCAGGTCCTCGAGCTGCGCTCCCGCGACGGCGGCGCGCCCTGCAAGCGCATCGTCGCCTCCGAGCGCGTCTACCTGGTGCCGCGGCGCGACGGTCGCCTGATCGCCGGTGCGACCGTGGAAGAGCAGGGCTTCGACACCGCGGTCACCGCCGGTGGCGTGCACGAGCTGCTGCGCGAGGCCTACCGCCTGCTGCCTGACATCTCCGAGATGGAGCTGCTCGACGCGGCGGCG
>WNGD01000833.1_pt1 | contig 33727 bp, 33 predicted proteins | sample 5400671 | NCBI WGS metagenome assembly WNGD01 (sample SAMN13153369, study PRJNA577476) | soil metagenome | isolation source: 40 cm soil or saprolite under grassland replicate 2 | place: USA:California | collected 2016-06-15 | reverse complement strand
GGCGCTGGGCGGGGGTGGGGGGGGCGGAGGGGACGGGGGGGACGGGCGCGACGAGCGATTCGGCGAGGAGCGGGTGCTGGGCCACGTGGCCAGGCTGAGGGACCGGTCCGCGCGCGAGATCCTCGAATCCGTCCACGCCGACCTCGCCGGCTTCACGGGCGGCGCGCCGCCCGCCGACGACCGCACCGTCGTCATCCTCAAGGTGTGATCCCGGACAAGCGGCTCGGCCAGCACTTCCTCACCGACCGGAACATCCTGCAGCGCATCGTCGACGCGCTCGAGCCCGCGCCCGACGACCTCGTGGTCGAAATCGGCGCGGGGAAGGGGGCGCTGACGGCCGTCCTCGCGCCCCGTGTGCGTCACGTCATCGCCATCGAACGAGACCGCCGGCTGATCTCCGAATTGCGAATGCGGAATGCGGACTGCGGAATTGATAGACTCTCAATCGTGCAGGGAGACGCGCTTCGCGTCGATTGGCACGCTCTTGCCATTCCGCATTCCGCATTCCCCATTCCGCATTTCAAGATCGTCGGCAACATCCCCTACGCCATCACCTCGCCCCTGATCGACAAAGCCCTCACGCCGCCGCTCCCCGAGCGCATCGTGTTTCTCGTCCAGGCCGAGGTCGCCGACCGCCTCGCCGCCCGCCCGGGGGCGAAACCGTACGGCGCCCTCTCGGTGGGGGTACAGGCCGTGTGTCGCGTAGAGCGGCTCTTCGCGGTGCGTGCCGGGGCGTTCACGCCACCGCCCACGGTGCAGAGCGCGCTGGTGCGGCTCACACCGCTCGCCCAACCACTCGTCGCACCCGAAGCGATCGGCGCGTTCCGCGCCTTCGTCACCGCGTGCTTCATGCGGCGTCGCAAGCAGCTGCGCAACGTGCTCGTGGCGGCGACCGGGCGAGCCGCGGCTCAGGTGAGTGCCGGACTCGCCGCCCTCGACCTCGATCCGGCGGCGCGTCCGGAAACGCTCGGCCCCGAAGTCTTCGTTCGGCTCTTGCGTTGGAGCGCCGGATTGTGAAATAATTCACAATGCGGAAGATTTCCGAGAGCACGGTGCGACGGCTCTCGCTGTACCTCGGGTTCCTCGAGCAGTTCGGGGCCCAGGGCCAGACCACCATCTCCTCGGCCGAGCTCGCCCGGCGCGGGGGCACGACCTCCGCGCAGGTGCGCAAGGACCTCTCGTTCTTCGGCTCGTTCGGCAAGCGCGGCCTGGGCTATTCCGTCCCCGAGCTCACCGCCCGGATCCGGGACATCCTGGGCCTGCGCCGCACCTATCGCGTCGTGCTGGTCGGCGCGGGTCGCATCGGCAGCGCGCTCGTGCAGTACCCCGGCTTTCGGCAGCGCGGCTTCCAGGTCGCCGCGATCTACGACAAGGACCCGAAGAAGATCGGCTCCCGCTGGAACGGGCTCGTGGTGCGCGACATCCGCCACCTCGACGCCGACCTCGCCAAGGAGCCGAGCGACATCGCCATCGTCGTGACGCCGGCCGAGTCCGCGCAGGACGTCGTGGACCGGCTGGTGCGCGCCGGGGTGAAAGCGATCCTCAACTTCGCCCCGGTGCAGCTCGCGGTGCCGAGCGACGTGGCGGTGAAGTCGGTGAATATGGCGCTGGAGCTGGAGACGCTCAGTTTCGCGTTGGCGAACCGATGAAAGACCAATGCGGAGTGCGGAATGCGGAATGCGGAATTGGCAGGAGAGGTCGTTCGCTAAGCGACACTCACATTGACATTCCGCATTCCGAATTCCCCATTCCGCACTGTTAGATTCCGCCCATGGCCCGCGTCCACGTCACCTCGGAGATCGGCCCGCTGCGCGCGGTGCTGGTCCATACCCCCGGCCGGGAGCTCGTGGCCGTCACGCCCGGGAACCGCGAAGACTACCTCTACGACGACATCATCGATCTGGAGCTCGCCCAGCGGGAGCACCGCCGCTTCGTGGCGGTACTGGAGCGGTTCGCCCAGGTGTACGAGGTGCGCACGCTCCTGACGGAGCTGGTGGCACGTCCCGACGTGCGCGAGTTCCTCGTGACCCGCGCGCTCGAGGTGGTGCCGTCGGACGCCCTGGCGAAGCAGCTCGCCGCGCTCTCGCCGGAGGCGCTCGTCGGCCTCATGATCGAAGGTGCCCTCGAGGACGCCGGGCCGATCGCCCGGGCGCTCAATGAAACGGGCTTCGCCCTGCCGCCCCTCCCCAATCTCTTCTTCACCCGGGACGTCGGGATCGTGATCGGCGAGCACTCGATCATCGGCTCGATGCGCTACGGCGTTCGCTGGACCGAGGAGCTGCTGGTGAAGGCACTGTTCCGCTACCACCCGTGCCTCGAGAACGCCGGAATCCTGTACGACGGGTCGGAGGAGAAGCGCAACAACTACACGCTGGAAGGCGGGGACGTGCACCCCGTCCGCCCCGACCTGCTGCTGCTCGGCTTCAGCGAGCGCTCGAGCCCCGCGGCGCTCGATCACCTGTGTGACCTGGTGTTCGAGCATTGCGGTGTGAAGGACGTGATCGTCGTGGTCCTCCCGAACGAGCGCACCGCGATCCACCTGGACATGATCTTCACGCAGCTCGACCGCGAGCTGTGCTGCGTCTATCCACCGCATTTCGTCGGGCCGGAGCGGCTGGCGGTGCTGCATCGCCGCAAGAAATCCAAGGGCGTGAAAGAAATGCCCAACTTCTTCGCGGCCATGCAGGCGGTGGACCACCCGCTCGAGCCGGTATTCTGCGGCGGCTCGGACCGCTCGCTGCAGGAGCGCGAGCAGTGGTCCTCGGCCTGCAATTTCTTCGCGGTGCGCCCCGGCGTGACCGTCACCTACGCCCGCAACGAGGCAACGCTGCGTGAGCTCGACCACGCCGGCTTCAAGACGCTCACCGCAGCGAACCTGCTGGCCGGTGAGCAGGCGCTGGATGACGGCGAGCGGGCGGTGATCACGATGGACGGGAGCGAGCTGGTGCGGGGTGGCGGCGGTCCCCGCTGCATGACGTTGCCGCTCCGGCGGGATGACCTCTAACCCGGCGGCCCCCCCGCTGCCCCTCGAGCACTCCCGCTTCGCCGTCGTGGACGTGGAAACGACCGGCGGACGCGCCCAACGCGGTGGCCGGATCCTCGAGGTGGCGGTCGCGATCCTCGAGGCGGGAACCGTTCATCTCGGCTTCACGTCTTTGCTCGACCCCGGTACCCCAATCCCCGCCTGGGTGGTGCGCCTCACCGGCATCACCGACGCCATGGTCGCGGGGCGCCCGCGCTTCGTGGACGTAGTCCCCGGCCTGGGACACGCGCTCGATGCCGGCGTGTTCGTCGCCCACAACGCCCGCTTCGACTGGCGCTTCCTCGAGGCCGAGTGCACCGCGGCCGGCGTCCCCCCCCTCCCACCCCTCTCCCCCGGCGGCAAGCCGCTCTGTACCGTGCGCCTCACCCGCCGCCTCGTACCCGAGCTACGCCGCCGGGGGCTCGACCAGGTGGCGGCGTTCTTCGGCATCGAGAATCCGGCACGCCATCGCGCCTTCGGGGACGCCCTCGCGACCGCGTACGTCCTGCGCGCGCTGCTCGGGCGGGCATGCGAACGAGGGGTGGAGACGCTGGAACAACTGATTGAGCTGCACGACCGGCCGCAACATCGAATGCGGAATGCGGAATGCGAAGTGCGGAATATCAGGGGAGAGGTCGAGCCGCGAGCGAACTCTCACGTCAATTCCGCATTCCGCATTCCGCATTCCGAATTCTGATGCCTCACACGACCTTCAAAATCGGCCGCCTGACCTGCCACGCGCTCGAGGCCGGCCGCCAAGCCCTCGACGGCGGCGCCATGTTCGGCGTCGTGCCCAAACCCCTGTGGCAGCGCCGCATCACGGCCGATGAGCGCAATCGGATTCCCCTGGCCCTGCGGTGTCTCCTGGTCGAGCACGACGACGGGCTGGTCCTGGTGGACACGGGGCTCGGCAACAAGGAAGACGACAAGTTCAAAGACATCTACGGAGTGGCGAACGAGGGAAAAGGCGGACGCACTCAACTCGAGGACGCGCTCGCGGAACTCGGCTACAGCCCTACCGATGTCCGGTGCGTGATCGACACCCACCTCCATTTCGATCACGCCGGCGGCAATACCTATCGGGAGGATGGGGAAGGGACCGTTCGGATCACCTTCCCGCGGGCGACTTACGTGGTCCAGAGGGGAGAGCTCGAGTTCGCCCGGCACACCAACGAGCGCACCGCGGCGAGCTACCTCCCGCCCAACTTCGAGGCGGTTCCGTTCAGGCTCATCGACGGGGAGGCCGAGCCGCTCCCCGGGATTCGCTGCCTGCCGACGCCGGGGCACGTGCCCTATCACCAGTCCGTACTGGTCGAAAGCGGGGGTGAGCGGGTGTGCTTCCTCGCGGACCTCGTCCCCACCAGCGCCCATCTCCCGCTCCCTTGGATCATGGGATACGACCTCGAGCCGCTCGTGACCCTCGAGTCGAAGCGACGACTGTATGCACGAGCGGAAGCCGAAGGGTGGCTGCTGTGCTTCGGGCACGATCCCGCAGTGGTCGCGGGTCGGTTGGGGCGTGACGGAAAGGCGTTCGCTCTTGTGGACCCGCTTCTGGCGGGCTAAACTTAGCGCCGACAATACGGCAAGCGGGCGCCTGAGCGCGCCTCACCCGCTGCCTCTCCGGATTGGGGAGTGCTCTAGGGTTTCCGAGACGACGTGATCGGTAGTCCGTCATCCGTCCTCCGTAGCTACGGACGACGGAACACGGACGACGGACGACGCGAAGCGGATTCCCTGGTACCCGGAGTCCGCTTTTTCTTTCTCGTGGAGGAGAACGGCACCTGGCCATCGAAAACCCGAACAACAAAGCGCCGCGCATCCGAGTCAACCGGCAGATCCGGATCAGTCCGATCCGCGTGATCGCCCCCGACGGAGCGCAACTTGGCGTGCTGACCGTCGAGGAAGCGTTGGCCGCGGCGCAGGAGCGGGGCCTCGACCTGGTCGAGGTGGCGCCGCTCGCGCGACCCCCGGTCGCGAAGATCATGGACTACGGGAAGTTCAAGTTCGAGGAGGCGAAGGCGGCGCGGGCGGCGAAGAAAAAGCAGCACGTCATCCATCTGAAGGAAGTGAAGTACCGGCCAGGGATCGACGATCACGACTTCGCCTTCAAGACGCGGCACGCCCGCGAGTTCCTGCAGGACGGCAACAAGGTCAAGGTGACCATGATGTACCGGGGCCGGCAGATGGCCCACATCGACCTGGGGCGCGCGGTCCTCGACCGCGTCGCCAACGAGCTGAAGGACATCGCCAAGATCGAGCAGGATCCGAAGCTCGAGGGTCGGAACATGTCGATGGTCCTGGCGCCGAAATGAAGGGGTTGTTACCATGCCGAAACAGAAATCCAAGCGCGCGCTCCGCAAACGCGTCCGGCTGACGGGGACGGGCCGACTGCGCCGGCACCACGCGTACAAGAGCCACATCCTGACCAAGAAGCACCCCAAGCGGAAGCGCCGCCTGCGCAAGCCCGCGCTGGTGTCGCACGCCGACGAACGACGCCTCAAGCGCTTGCTGATGGCCTAAGGAGCGAACCATGCCCCGCGTCAAGAGCAACGTCGCGCGCCTGAAGCGCAAGAATAAGATCATGAAGCTCGCCAAGGGTTACTTCGGCGGGCGCTCCAAGCTGTGGAAGGCGGCCAAGGAGTCCGTCGAGCGGGCGCAGAAATACGCCTACCGGGACCGGCGCCGGAAGAAGGCCGACTTCCGCCGGCTCTGGATCACGCGGATCAACGCCGCCGCGCGGCTGCACCAGCTCTCCTACAGCCGCCTCATGAACGGGCTCCGCAAAGCCGGCGTCGAGATCAACCGCAAGGTGCTCGCCGATCTCGCCGTCCGCGATCCCGTCGCGTTCGAGCAGCTCGCGGAGGTCGCCAAGCAGGCGCTCTGACCATGCGCGACCTCCTGGCAGCCCTCGCCGAGCTGCGGGAGCGTCTGAAGGAAATTCCGCAGGCGGACGAGCGCCGGTTGTCCGATCTCAAGACCGAGATCCTGGGACGCAAGGCCGGCGCACTCACCCGGATTCTGGGGCGCTTGCCCAAGCTCGACCCGGCCTCCAAAAAGGAGGTCGGCGCTGCGGCGAACGCGCTGAAGCGGGAGTTCGAGGACGCCTTGGCCGCCCGCGAGCGCGATCTCAAGCGCGCCACCGGCACGGTCACGGGACTGGACCTCACCATGCCCGGCCGCGCCGCCTGGCAGGGCGGACTCCACCTGGTCACCCAGGTCGTCGACGAGATCTGTGACATCTTCCGCGAGCTCGGGTTCACGCGCGCCGTGGGTCCCGAGGCCGAGACCGAGCGGTACAACTTCTTCGCGCTCAACTTCCCCAAGGACCACCCGGCCCTCGACGCTCAGGACTCGTTCTATTTGAGCGGGGACGTGCTGCTCCGCACCCACACCTCGCCGGTTCAGATCCGCACCCTCGAGCGCTACCCGCCGCCCATCCGGGTCGTGATCCCCGGGCAGGTGTACCGGCGCGACCCGTTCGATGCCTCGCACTCCCCGGTGTTCCAGCAGATCGAAGGACTCGCCGTGGACGAGGGGATCAGCTTCGTGGACTTCAAGGCCACGCTGGCCACGTTCGCGCGCCAGTTCTTCGCCCCCGACACCCGCGTGCGGTTCCGGCCGTCGTTTTTCCCTTTCACCGAGCCCTCGGCGGAGATGGACGTCCAGTGCCAGATCTGCAACGGCGCGGGATGCCCCACGTGCAAGCAGTCCGGCTGGATGGAGATCCTCGGGTCTGGGATGGTGCACCCCGCGGTGCTCGAGAACTGCGGAGTGGACAGCGAGCGATATACCGGCTTCGCGTGGGGCATGGGCCCGGAGCGGATCGCGATGACCCGCCACGGGATTCCCGACATCCGGCTGCTGTTCGAGAGCGACATCCGATTCCTCGCGCAGTTCGCGGGAGGGGCGCGATGATCGTCTCGCGCCGCTGGCTCGAGGCCCTGCTCGACCAACCGCTCGACCCACGCGACGTCGCGGATCGCCTGACCCTCCACGCCGCCCCCGTCGACGCGGTCGTCCCGCTGCATCAGGACCTGGGCGACATCTTGATCGCTCGCGTCCTGGAGGTGAAGAAGCACCCCGACGCCGATCGCCTGTCGCTTTGCCTCGTGGATCCCGGAGGCGGGGTCCCACCCGTCGAGGTCGTCTGCGGTGCGCCGAACGTGCAGGCCGGCAAGAGCTACCCCTACGCCCCGGTCGGCGCGGTGCTGCCGGGAGGGCTGAAGCTCGAGCGCAAGAAGATCCGCGGCATCGAGTCGAACGGCATGCTGTGCTCCGCCAAGGAGCTCGGTTTCGGCGCCGACCATGCGGGGATCCTGGAGCTCGACACCACCGCCGCGCCGGGCACGCGCTTCATCGACGCGATGGGGATCGCCGATCACCGGGTCGTGATCGACGTACCCGCCAACCGGCCCGACTTGCTGTGTCACAAGGGGGTCGCTCGCGAGCTGGGCGCTTCGCTCGGCGCACCCGTGAAATTGCCGCCGATTCCGGGTGCGAAACCACTGTCCGTCAGTCCGCCCGTCCGCCAGTCCGCCCGTGGAGTGGTTGATGGCGTCGAGGTGCGCCTGGAGGATCCGGAGGGTGCACCCCGCTACATGATCGCGGTGATCCGCGGCGTGCGGGTGGGCCCGAGCCCCGCCTGGCTCGCCGACCGGCTCACGGCGGTGAGTCAGCGGCCGATCAACAACGTCGTCGACGCGACCAACTACATCCTGTTCGAGCTGAACCAGCCGCTCCACGCGTTCGATCTCGCGAAGCTCCGCGGGCCGGCGGTGGTCGTGCGGCGCGCCCGGCCGGGCGAAAAGATCGTCACTCTGGATGGCGTGACCCGGACGCTGACCGCCGACATGACCGCGATCTGCGACGCCGAGCATCCCACCATCGTCGCGGGCGTGATGGGGAGCGCCGAATCGGAGGTGAGCGCCGGCACGAAGGATCTGGTGCTCGAGTGCGCCTACTTTCAGCCGACCCGTATCCGCCGCACGCGCCGGGCGCTGGAGCTGTCGAGCGAGTCGAGTTACCGCTTCGAGCGCGGGATCGACATGCTCGGGATGCCGGATGCGTTGCGTCGGGCGATCGAGCTGATCATCGCCGTGGCGGGGGGCGAGGTGCGCACCCCGGCGCTCGACCTCTGGCCCGAGCCCCAGCAGGAGAGGACGATCTTCCTCCGCCCCGAGCGCGTCAGCCGGCTCCTCGGGGTGACGATCGAGCGCCCCGAGGTGGAGCGCCTGCTCACCTCGGTGGGCTTCTTCGTGGCGCCGAAAGACGGGCGGCTCGCCGTTCAGGTGCCGGGCTGGCGGCCCGACGTGACGCGCGAGGTGGACCTGATCGAGGAAGTCGCCCGCTTGAAAGGGTACGACGCCTTCCCCGACGAGCTCCGCGCCTACCGGCCGGGCACGGTGCCGGATGCCCCGGACGAGCGCGCGCGGGCCCGGGTCCGAGAGCAGCTCGTGCGCGCCGGCCTGCTCGAGGCCCGCACCTTGCCGCTCGGGCCTCCGGACGGCCCCGACGCCGTGCCGATCCTCAATCCCATGTCCGCCGAAGAGGCCTATCTGCGACGCCGCCTGTTGCCTGGCCTGGCGCGGCGCATCGAGTACAACTGGGCGAATCGCAATCGGGATATCCGGCTCTTCGAAGTGGGAACCGTCTTTCGTAAGACAGCGGGGGGGCAGGGAACTGGGACGGGTTCCCTCCCGGACGAGTGGACCTCCGTAGCGGGCGTTCTCACGGGCGCCCGGCGGCCGGCGCACTGGTCGGAGGGTGCGAAACTACCTGATATGGACATATGGGACCTGAAGTACCACTTTGAGTTAGCAGTGGCTGCCGCCGACCCCTCTTGCGACGTGCGGCCTGCAACGGGTGGGGCGGTAGGTTGGGAGGCGGTGCAACGGGGCGGAGGTGCGGTGGTGGGGCAGGCCGGTCCCCTCGAGGCAGACGCCCCGGTGTGGGCGGCTCCGCTGTTCGGGTTCGAGGTGCGGGTCGCCGCGGTGGAACGCCCCTTGGCTGCCTACCGGCCGCTGCCGCTGCAGCCGCCGGTCGAGCGCGACCTGGCGCTGGTGCTGCCGTCGGGCGTCACCGCCGCCCAAGTGGCGGACGTCCTGCGGCGCACCGTGGGGCCGCTGCTCGAGCGGCTCGAGGTGTTCGACGAGTACCGGGGGCCGGGCATCGCGGCGGGGTACCGCAGCGTCGCCTGGCACTGCACGTTCCGCGATCCCGAGCGGACGCTGCGCGAGCGCGACGCGGACGCGCTGCTGGCACGCGGGCTCGAGGCTCTGGAGGGTGAGCTTGGCGTACGACGGAGAGAGAGCTGATGCGCAGGTGCTCGACCAGCTCGAGACCATCCTTCGCCACGTGGCGGACGAGCTGGCCGGGTGGCGTGCGCGCGCCGTCAAGGCTGAAGGGGAGCTGAAGGAGAGTGGCCCGCGGGGTGGGGCGTCGGCCGCCAAGCCCGACGCCGAGACGCGGAACCGCGTCGCGGACCTGGAGCAGGAGAACAAGACGCTGCGCCAGCGGGTCGAGGCGGCGCGGTTGCGCGTTCACGATCTGCTCTCCCGCCTGACGTTTCTCGAGGAGCAGGCGCGCGAGGCCGGCGGCAACGGAGGGGTGCGCTCGGCGGGCCGCAGCGCTTCGGCGGGTGGGAGCGCTCCGAGTCCCGGCGGAGAGGGTCAGTGAGCACCAAGAAGCACGCGGTCAAGGTGATGATCGGCGGCGAGGAATACACGGTGCGGTCCGACTTGCCGCCCGAGTACACGCGGGAGGTCGCGGCGTACGTCGACCAGGCCTTGAAGAAGGTCTTGGCGCAGGGGCCGATCGTAGAAACGCACAAAGCGGCCATCCTGGCGGCGTTGGACATCACCAATGAGCTGTTTCAGGCCAAGAAGGGCGAGCGCGAGGTGGCGGCGCGGCTCGCGGCGCTGGCTGACGACCTGACCAAGCTGCTGCCGCCGGGAAAGCGGAAGGCGGCGGTCGGTCTCTGAGAATTGTCTCCGTTTCGCTTCCCGCGAAGCGGTGCTGGAGATAGATCCTATGGCGGACTGGCTGGTGGTTCTCTCAGCCCTCCTCGGCGGAGGCGTCGCCGCGGGGGTGCTCTTTTATGTGATCGGGCGGCGGGTCGAGCGCCGAACGGCGGACGCGGCGGCGCGTGCGGCGGCGGCGGAGACCGAGCGGCTTCTGGGGGAAGCCCGACAACGGGTGGTCCTCGCGGCGAAGGAAGAGCTGATGCAGGCGCGCGAGGCCTTCGAGGAGGAGGCCGCGCGCCGGCGCCGCGACATCGAGCGGCACGAGCAGCAGATGGAGCAACGCCTGGCCGGGCTGGAGGAGCGTGCCCGCGGCCTCGAGCTGCGAGGCCGGGCGCTGGAGGATCGGCATCAGGCGCTTGCCGCCAAGGAGCTGGAGGCTCGCGCCCTGCTCGAGCAGATCGCCGGGCTCACAGCGCAGGAGGCGAAGCAGGAGCTGCTGCGCCGGCTCGAGGATGAGGCCCGCAACGACGCCGCCGCCCTCGCCCGTGACTTGAAGGAGCAGGCACGCCGCAGCGCCGACAAGGAAGCCAAGAAGATCCTCGCGCTCGCGATCCAACGGCTCGCGCCCGAAGCCACCGCGGAGAGCACGGTGTCGGCGGTCGCCCTCCCCTCCGATGAGATGAAGGGTCGGATCATCGGGCGCGAGGGCCGGAACATCCGGGCGTTCGAGGCGGCGACCGGCGTGGATGTCATCATCGACGACACCCCTGACACGGTCGTGGTCTCGTGCTTTGATCCCGTCCGGCGCGAGGTCGGTCGGCTGGCCCTCGAGCGACTGATCACCGACGGGCGGATCCACCCGGGGCGGATCGAGGAAGTGGTGGATAAGGCTCGGGGGGAGGTGGACGCGTCGGTCCTCGAGGCGGGCGAGCAGGCGGTGTATGAGACCGGCATCAAGGGCATGCACCCGGAGCTGGTCAAGCTCGTGGGTCGGATGCGCTACCGCACCTCGTACGGGCAGAACATCCTCGAGCACTCGAAGGAAGTCGCCTGGCTGGCGGGGATCATCGCCGCCGAGCTGAAGCTCGACGTCCAGCTCGCGAAGCGCGGCGCCCTGCTGCACGACATCGGCAAGGTGCTCACGCACGAGCACGACGGCACACACGTCCAGCTGGGCGTGGAGGTAGCCGCCAAGCATGGCGAGCATCCGACCGTCATCAACTGCATTGCCGCGCATCACGACGACGTCGCCCACGAATCGCCGATCAGCGTGATCGTCCAGGCCGCCGATGCGGTGTCCGGCTCGCGACCCGGGGCGCGTCGCGAAGCGTTCGAGACCTACGTCAAGCGCCTCACCCAGCTGGAGCAGATCGCGGGCGAGTTCGCGGGCGTGGAGAAAGTGTTCGCGATCCAGGCGGGCCGGGAGGTACGCGTCGTGGTGACGCCGAATACGATCGACGACGGCAAGGCCAGCGAGCTCTCCGAGCAGATCGCCCGGAAGATCGAGCGCGAGCTCCAGTACCCGGGCCAGATCAAGGTAGTGGTGATCCGCGAGACCCGCGCGGTGGATTTTGCCCGCTAGGCTGATCGACGGCGCCGTCGTGGGCGACGCCATGCGCGCCGAGCTCGAGGGAGAGATCCGCCGCCTGAAGACGCGGGGGGTCACGCCGGGGCTCGCCGCGGTGCTGGTGGGAGACAACCCCGCGTCGACCACCTACGTGCGCATGAAGGGAAAGGCGTGTGACGAGGCCGGCCTGTACCACGAGACGATCCGCCTCGAGCCTGAGACGACCGAGGCCGAGCTGCTCGACGTCATCGGGCGGCTCAACGCGGACCCCAGGATTCACGGCATCCTCGTGCAACTGCCGCTGCCGAAGCACATGGACGCCCAGCGCGTGCTGCGTGGCGTGTCAGTCGCGAAGGACGTGGACGGGTTCCACCCGGAGAACGTGGGAAAGGTCTCGATCGGCGACCCGACCGGTTTTCGTCCCGCGACGCCGTACGGCGTCCAGCAGCTCCTGGTCAAGAGCGGGATCGAGACCAAGGGTCGACACGCCGTGATCGTGGGTCGTTCCAACATCGTCGGTCGGCCAATGGCGGCGCTCCTGCTTCAGGACGGCCCGGGCGGCAACGCGACGGTCACCGTGGTACACTCCCGCACGCACGACGTTAAGTCGGTCACACGACTCGCCGACATCCTGATCGTGGCGATCGGGAAACCGGAGTTCGTAACCGGCGACATGATCAAGCCCGGAGCGGTCGTGATCGACGTCGGGGTGAACCGCGTGGAGGATCCCTCCACGAAAACAGGATACCGCTTGGTGGGCGATGTACAGTTCGCGGAGGCGAAGGAGGTGGCGGGGGCGATCACGCCCGTGCCGGGAGGGGTCGGACCGATGACCATCACCATGTTGCTGTACAACACCGTGCAGGCGGCGCGCCAATGGGCCAAAGCCTAGACCTGTTTGCGGCCGTTTCGCCGGAGGGCGCGTGGACCGTCACCCAGGTTACCCGCCGGGCCCGCGCCGTGGTCGAGGCCGGGCTCCTGCCGCTGTGGGTGCGCGGGGAAGTCTCCGGCTTCAAAGCGTGGCAGAGCGGTCACTGGTACTTCACGCTGCGCGACCGCAGCGCACAGATCCGCTGCGTCATGTTCCAGAAGGACAACCGCCGCCTGCCCGCACCGCCACAGGACGGCATGCAGGTGTTCCTCTTCGCCCGACCCACCGTCTGGGAGGAGAAGGGGGACTTCCGGCTCACGGTGGTCGATCTGCTCTCCACGGAGGCGGGCGGGCTGTGGCAGCTCGCCTTTGAGAAGACGAAGGCCGCGCTCGCCAAGGACGGGCTGCTCGATCCGGCGCGCAAGCGGCCGCTACCGCCGTACCCGCTCCGCATCGGTGTCGTCACCAGTCCCGACGGCGCGGCCTTGCAGGACATCATCGCGGTCACGGCACGTCGCTGGCCGCTGGCGGAGCTGCTCGTCGTGCCCACCCGCGTGCAGGGCGACGGTGCGGCGGCGGAAATCTGCTCCGCTCTCGCGCTGCTGTGCCGGATCGACGGGTTGGACCTCGCCATCATCGGCCGGGGTGGCGGCTCCCGCGAGGATCTCTGGACCTTCAACCACGAGCGCGTGGCGCGCGCGGTAGCCGCGCTGCCGGTGCCGGTGATTTCCGCCGTCGGCCACGAGACCGACGTAACGCTGTGCGACCTCGTCGCCGATGTGCGTGCCCCCACCCCTTCCGCCGCGGCCGAGGCCGCCACGCCTGACCTGGGAGACGTCCTGGTCGAGCTCGCGCACCTGGGCGCCCGGCTGGCTCGCGGGCTCGCGGCGCGCTCGGGACGCGTGGCCGAGCGCCTGGACCGCACTTTCGACCGTCTCACCGGTACGCTCGAGCGCCGCCTCGAGCGGCACCGCCATGAGCTCTCGGGGCTGGCCGGCCGTCTCGATGCCTTGTCGCCCCTCAGGATCCTCGAGCGCGGCTACGCCCTCGCGCGCGACGAACAGGGTCGAGTGCTCAAGCGGGTCGTGCAATTCCCATCGGGCCTGCGCTTCCGCCTGCGCGTCACCGATGGGGAAGTCGCGGCGCGGGCCGACGAGTCGTGATGGCACGCGCCCGCGATCCGCTGACCTTCGCTCAACAGCTCGATCGCCTCGAAGAGATCGTGCGCCGGCTCGAAGCGCAGGAGCTCGACCTCGACGAAGCGCTGAAGCTGTTCGAAGAGGGCATCGAGCGGCTGCGCGAGGCGCGCGAGCGGCTCACGGCTGCCGAGGTGCAGGTGAAGCAGGTGCTCTCGGACAAGGCCGGCAATCTCAAGGTCGAGGATTTCGACGACTAGCCGCGCCCTCGAGGCCTACCTCCAGGACGCCCGCGCCCGTGTGGATGCCGCCCTCGAAGCGTGGGGCGCGCAGGCTGACGTCTGGTGGCGCGCCCCCCTCCCGGCGGCGATCCGCTACAGCCTGCTGTCGACCGGTAAACGGCTGCGCCCCACGCTCGTGTTCGCCTCGGCCGAGGCCAGCGGGGGTGGGGGAGGAGTGGGTGTGGCCGAGCTCGCCGCCGCCGTCGAGGTCGTACATGCGTACTCGCTCGTGCACGACGACCTCCCATGCATGGACAACGACGACCTGCGCCGCGGTCGGCCGACGACCCACCGCGCCTTCGATGTCGGGACCGCCACCTTGGCCGGCTATCACATGGTGGCGCTCGGCGCCCGCGTGCTCGACGCGGGGATGGCCGCACTCGCCGTCGAGCCGGCGCGCCGCCGCGCGATCGCCCTCGAGCTGTTCCGCGCCGCCGGAGCGGGCGGCATGATCGGTGGACAGGCACTGGATCTCGAGGCGGAGGGACGGCGGCTGCCGGCGGCCGATCTCGAGGACGTTCACCGGCGCAAGACGGGCGCCTTGATCGCGGCCGCGTGCGTGATCGGGGGACTCGCAGCCGGGGCGCCCCCGGGGGCGTGCGAGGCGCTGCGCGGCTACGGTGCAGACGTGGGGCTCGCATTCCAGATCTACGACGACGTGCTCGACGCCACGGCGACTTCCGATCAGCTCGGCAAGACCGCGGGCAAGGACGCCGCGTTCGCCAAGTCGACCTTCGTCACGCTGCTCGGCGTGGGCGCGGCCCGGGCCGAAGCGGAGCGCCTGGCGGCGCGGGCGGTGGACCGCTTGCGGCAAGCGGGGTTAGTTTCTCCTACGCTGGCGGAGCTGGCGCACTACATTGTTACCAGGCCTAACTGACCAAATGCGGAGTGCGGAATGCGGAATGCGGAATTGAAAGGGAAGGTCGTTCGCAGCACGAGGCTCGCCCTGACATTCCGCATTCCGAATTCCGCATTCCGAATTGACGAGGTTCGATGGCGCTACTGGAATCCATTCGGGGCCCGGAAGATATCAGGCGCTTGGGGCGCGACCAGCTCCAGCCCCTCGCCGACGAGGTGCGCCGCCGGCTGATCGACGTCGTCTCCCAGACCGGCGGTCACATCGGCGCCGGCCTGGGCGTGGTCGAGCTGACCGTCGCGCTCGGCTACTGCTTCGACTCGCCGCGCGACAAAATCGTGTGGGATGTCGGGCATCAGGGCTACCCCTGGAAGATCCTCACCGGTCGCAACGATCGCCTGCCGACGCTGCGCCAGCCGGGCGGCCTCTCCGGGTTCCTGCGGCGCAGCGAGAGTCCCCACGACCAGTTCGGGGCAGGACACGCCGGCACCGGCCTCTCCGCGGCCTACGGCATCGCCGCGGCGCGCGACCTGGTGGGCGAGCAGTTCAAGGTGGTCGCGGTGGTGGGAGACGGCGCGCTCACATGCGGGCTGCCGTACGAGGCGATGAACAACGCCGGCCATTCCGGTCGCGACATCATCATGGTGCTGAACGACAACGGCATGTCGATCGCTCCCAACGTCGGCGCCATCAACAAATACCTCGGCTCCATCATCGCGAGCCCCGTCACCGTGCGGATCCGCGAGCGCGTGAAGGGGCTGATCGAGTCCGTGTCTCACATCGTGGGCGGCCAGAAGCTCGTCGATTTCGCGAAGACCATGGAGGAGAGCATCAAGAACTTCTGGTCGCCGGGGATGCTGTTCGAGGAGCTCGGCTTCCGCTACTTCGGGCCGATCGACGGGCACAACATCGCCCAGATGCTGCAGACCTTCGAAATCGTGAAGACGCTCAAGGGGCCGCGGGTCGTGCACGTGATCACGGAGAAGGGAAAAGGCTTCCCGCTGCCGCAGCCCGATACGGAGAAGTATCACGCACGCGCGCCCTACGACCCCGTCACGGGCGAGCTGCGGCCGGTCAAGGCGGGCCCGCCACAATGGACCACGGTGTTCGGCGAGGCGCTCACCCAGCTCGCAGGCGAATACCCCAAGCTCGTCGCGATCACGGCAGCCATGCCATCGGGCACCGGCACCGGGATCTTCCAAAGGAAGTGGCCCGACCGCTTCTTCGACGTCGGCATCGCCGAGGCGCACGCGACCACGTTCGCGGCGGGCTTGGCCACGCAGGGCATCCGGCCCGTGGTCGCGATCTACTCGACGTTCCTGCAACGCGCCTACGACAGCATCATCCACGACATCGCGATCCAGCAGCTCCCGGTGATCTTCTGCCTCGACCGCGCCGGCATGGTGGGTGAGGATGGGCAGACGCACATGGGGCTGTACGACATCGCCTACCTGCTCGCCGTACCGAACCTGACGGTCACGGCGCCGAAGGACGGCGCCGAGCTCATCGGATTGCTGCGCTGCGCCCTCGAGCACACCGGCGGGCCGTTCGCGTTGCGCTATCCGCGCGACAAGGCCCCGGGGGAGACGCCGCCCGCCGCGGAGGTGGCACCCATCCGCTACGGCACCTGGGACGTGCTTCGCAAGGGGCGCGAGTGCGCCCTGCTCGCGGTGGGTGCGATGTGCCAGCCGGCGCTCGCCGCCGCGGAGGAGCTCGCGGCCGACGGCTTCGACGTCACGGTGGTGAACTGCCGGTTCTTGAAGCCGGTGGACCGCGAGCTGCTCGACGCGTTGCTCCACGACCACCGCGTGCTCGTCACGGTGGAGGACGGCACCGTCACCAACGGGTTCGGTGCCTTCCTCGCCGGCTTGGTGCAGACCGTCGCCCCGGAGACCCGCGTCGTCCCGCTCGGCGCCCCCGACCGCACCTACGAGCACGCGCCCCGCGCGCAGCAGCTCGCCGAGGTCGGTCTCAATGGGGCCGGGATCGCGGCGCGGGTGCGGGCGCTGGCCGCGGAGCAATCGCTCACCCACTCATGAACGTCGGGGTCGTCGGCAACCCCAGCTACCGCGATCTCAAGAACATCCTGGCGCATCTCGCGCAGGTCGCGCCCCGGGTCGGAGTCACGCTGTACACCGAGGAGGAAATCGGGCCGCTCTGGCCCGAGCCCGCTCCCCCGCCGTTGCAGCGCGCACCCCAGCTGGACTGCCTGATCACGCTCGGCGGGGACGGCACGCTGTTGCGCGGGGCTCGCACCCTGAACGGCGCCCGCACGCCGATCCTCGGCGTCAACCTGGGTCGGGTCGGCTTCCTGACCACCGCCACGTCGCAGACCTTGGATTGGGCCCTGGACGCGCTGGTCCGCCGCGCCTATGCCACCGAGTCGCGCCTCGCGCTCGCTCCCTTCATCGAGGACAAGCAGGGCAGGAGCCGCGCCGAGCCGATCGTGTTGAACGACGCCGTGGTGCACAAGGGCGGCGTGGCACGCGTCATCCGGCTCCGCGTCTCGGTGGACGGCGACGAAGTCGGACAGTATTCGTCGGACGGCATCGTCGTGGCCACGCCCACCGGGTCCACCGCGTACGCGCTCTCGGCAGGCGGGCCGATCGTCGTCCCGAGCGTGGACGCCATCGTCGTAGCCGCTATCTGCCCGCATACGCTCGCCGTGCGACCGCTCGTCGTCCCGTCGAACGCCGCGGTCACGGTCGAGCCGATTCCCCCCTCCACCGAGGACGTGCTCGTCTCCTTTGACGGGCAGGTCGGCACCACGATGGGCGCAGGCGAGCGGCTGGTCGTGAAACGCGCCGCGCAACCGGTGCTGCTGGTGCGCCTGGGCCCGGAAGGCTTCTTCGCGCGCATGCGCAAGAAGCTGCAGTGGGGTGACCTCTCCGACCGCGAGCGCAAGTAGTGCTCACGGAGCTCCGTGTCCGCGACCTCGCCGTCATCGCCGACGTAACGCTCCCGCTCGCCCCCGGGCTCAACGTCCTGACGGGAGAGACCGGCGCCGGCAAGTCCATGCTGGTCGATGCGCTCGCCCTCCTGCTCGGTGAGCGAGCGTCGAGCGACGTCGTTCGCCCCGGCGCGCAGAAGACGGTTATCGAAGGCGCCTTCGAATTCACCTCTGCCGCCCTCTCCCGCCTTCTGCCGCCCTTTGCCGCCTTGGGGGTCGAGGCGGAGGCGGGGAGACTCGTCGTCAAGCGCGAGATCTCCGGGGAGGGGCGCTCCCGCGCCTGGGTGAACGGCAGCCCCACGACCGTCGGCGTCCTGGCGCAGCTCGGTGCGCTGCTCGTGGACCTGCACGGCCAGCACGAGACTCAATCCCTGCTGCGGATCGATGCCCAGCGAGACATGCTCGACGCGTACGCCGATGCGGCGGTGGAGCGGACGGCGGTGCGCGACGCGCATGAGCGGCTGCGTGACCTGGAGCGGCGCGAGGAGGAGCTCACGAGCCGCCGCGAGGACGTGCGCCGCAAATCGGATTACCTGCGACATGTGGTCGAAGAAATCGAGCGGGCGGCGCCTCAGAATGGCGAGGTCGAGGCCCTGGAGGTCGAAGCCAAACGCCTCGCCCATGCCGACGAGCTGGGCCGCCTGTCGCGGGAGCTGGAGCAGGCGCTCGACACCGCCGCCCTCTCGCGGGCGGCCAAGCTGGTGGCCGGCCTCGCGCGACTCGATCCCTCAGCGGCCAAGTGGCAGGAGCTCCTGGACGGGGCGTTCGCGCACGTCGAAGAGCTCGTCCAAGCGGTGCGAGGCTACGCAGCGGCCATCGAGAGTGACCCGCGCCGCCTCGGGGCTGTCGAACAGCGCCGCGACGTGCTGTTCCGCCTCGTCCAAAAATACGGCCCCACGCTCCCGGACGTCCTCGCAACCCGTGATCGAGCGAAGCACGAGCTCGAGTCGCTCGATACAGCCGATCTCGATCTCCGAAACATTGCCGAGCAGCGGGAGCGCGCAGGGAGCGAGGTCTCGCGGGCGTGCGCGGCGCTCACGGCAAAACGTACACGCGGCGCTGCCCGACTCGCCGATGCCGTCAACCAGCTATTGCCGGCGCTCGGGATGCAGGGTGGTCGGTTCGCGCCCCGTTTGGTACCGCTCCCCGCTCCCCGCTCCCAAGGCGCAGAGGATGTCCTTTTCGAAGTCCAGCTCAATCTGGGTTTGGACGCGCGCCCTCTCGCCAAAGTCGCCTCGGGAGGCGAACTGTCGCGCCTGATGCTGGCGCTGAAAGTCGTTCTGGCGCAGCACGACGCCGTTCCGACGCTCGTCTTCGACGAGGTGGACCAGGGCATCGGGGGTGAGGTCGGTGGCCGGGTGGGTGAGGCGCTCGCGACGGTGGCACAGGGGGCGCCCGGGGGGCGCCAGGTGCTCGTGATCACGCATCTGCCGCAAATCGGGGCCTACGCCGATCATCATCTGGTGGTGGCGAAGGGGGCGAGAGGCGGGATCGCGACGAGCGACGTGCAGGTCGTAACGGGCGACGGTCGCACGCGGGAGCTCGCCCGCATGCTGGGCGACCCCGACATGCGGACCGCGCTCACTCACGCCGCCGAGCTGCTCAGAAAAACTTCCGTGTCGTCCGCAGCACGATCCGATACACCGTCGCCCCGGGGACCAGCCCGGCGCCGCTGACGGTCTGCTCGATCGAAAATCCTCCCTCGACAGTCGGGGCATGATACGTCACCGCGAATCCGAGGCGGAGCCACCGCTGCGACGTACCCGCATCGAGCACGCTGGCCGACGTCGGGACTCCCAGCCTGGTCGCGAGCGCAACCGAGTCCTGAGACGATTGAAACGCATAATGATCGCGCGCCTTTGAGAAGTAGCCCGCCGTGAACCCGGCCGCGAATTGCGGCGCGAGATGTACCAGCGGCGCGACGTCCAATCCGACGTAGTCCCCGGGGTCCCAGCGCAGGTCTGCGGCGGCCGCGGCCGGGACCAGAAGCGCGTCCCACGGGGCGACCCGGCGCACCCGAGTCCCCGGCCGCTGCATCCCGGCCCGGACGGCCACGTTGAGCCACAGCGGCCCCACCGACACCTCCTGCATCAGCTGCCCTTCCAGGTCCAGCTGGTGATCGCCGACCCATTGTCTGAGCAGGTCGCTCGCCGAATCCTTCGCTCCCGTCGGCAGGCGCACCAGCGCCTGCACCGCAGCCGCGTAGTGCGCGCCGGCAAGCAGCCGGTACTTCGCGGCGAGCTCGACGTCGCCCAAGCGGTAGCGGAAGTTCCGGGCGTACGGCACCGTGGTATACCCGAACCCGTTCGGATCAGGGCTGAGGAGGATCTGTTCGAAGGTGCTGCCGCTGAGCGTGTCCGACGCCAGCGCGACCGTAGTATCGAACCCACCGATCCCGAACGTCATGTTGAGGCCCTGCCGGATGCGCGCGACGGTCGTGTCGATGGCCTTCCCGGCGGTCGAGCTGTCGAGCGGTAGGAACGGCGAGCCGGTCTCTCCTGCGCCGTACACAGATCCATGGAGCGCATCGCGCACGGCACGCCAGCGCGTCGAGCTGTCGCGCGCCGCACACGGAGACGGAGGGGCCGCACATCCCGCGGCCTGCTGTTCGAGCTGGGCCAGCGCCTGGTCGAATTGCGCGAAGAAGGCCGAATCCGTCCCTCGCGCTCCCAACGCGTTCAGCACGAGCGGGTTCACGCCGAGGTTGGCGCCGCGGCTCGAAAGCTGGAGCGAGGCTCGCGTCGCCACGCGGACCATCGGTACCATGAGGCTCACGGAGAGGCGATCGGTGAGACCGAGCTCGGCGGTCGTGGGGTAGGTACGCCGTTCCTGCCGCACGCTCAGGAGTCCCGCGCCGAGGCTCGCCACGAAGTTCGAGAGCCCGCTCGCGAGGCGCACGTTCTGCTCCAGTCGCGCCACCACGGGGATATAGCGGCCGCCCACCGTATCTCCCGTGAGCCCGGCCCCGAGCTTCATGCGTCCCGCGTCGGTGAATTGATCGTTCCACGTCATGATGCGAGGGTCGAAGGTCACGCGCACGACGCCGCGCGCCGGAGCGTCAGTTCGCTCGACGGCCTGCGCGGCAAGGCTGGCCCCGCAGGTGACGGCGGGGCCGGCGAGCGCGAGAACCAAACGGAAGGTTCGCATCAGCAAAACGGCACCCGCCAGATGGCGGATGCCGTGTTCGCTACCCCGCGGCATAGGCGGGGTTCGCGCTCAGGGAATGGCCGGGATAGCCGAGCCGTAAAACGCGTTGATCGCCTGCTGCAAGCTCTGGGCGATAAGCTTCTGCGTCGAGCTGCTCGGATGGATGCCGTCGCGGCTGACGGCCGTGCCGAACGGTGCGGCCGTCGCATTCGCGTCGGGCGGGAACGCCGGGAAGGGGCGGATCTGCGTGGGGTCCTGAGCCAGCAGCTGGAGCAGCGGGTTCGGGTCGAGATAGAGCCACCCCCGCGCGTCCGCCGCCGCCTTGATGGTGGTGTTGTATTGGATGACCGTACCGATCATGCCGAGCGCCTCAGTCACGGAGATCACCTGGGGGACCGAGCAGTCGAGCGTCTGATTGCTGCCAGCCGCGGCCGCCGCGATGATCGGCGCTCCGTAGTGGAATGGTACCAACACGCGCACCGTGTCCCCAGGTCCCACCACCAGGCTGTCGAGGCAGTTCGTATTCACCGTCAGGCGTCCGGGTGGGAACGCGGCCTGCGCGGCGAAGTAATACCGTCCCTGCGAGACATACGGCGCTCCCGCTGCCTGCACCACGCCCAAGAGGGCACCGCCTCGGACGGACCCGAACGAGTCGATGCTGTCCATCAACGCGTCGTAGCGGCTCGCAAACGTGGCAGGCGGCGTGATGTCCGCCGCGTTGCCGGCGTCCACCGGATCGAGGATGGCGCCCAGCACGTCGTTGTTCCCGATCCACACGCTCACGAACGTCGGGAGCACGTCACGGGCGCGTTGCAGCTCGGTCCTCCCGCCCAGCAGAAACAGCTTGTAGGCATCGGTCGCCGCCGCCGGAGGCTGCGGAGGGGCATAGTTGGTGTTGAGGACCTCCAGGACGTCCGCCCCCGGGAAGGCGACGTTGTTCAGATACGGCGGAGGGGGCACACGCCGCAGGGCGCACGACGTGTCGGACGCTCCGCCCAACCGGGTTGGAGGACTTGCGAAGATCACCGTGATCGGCGGGGGACAACCGGGGTTGTTCAGGGTCGGGTAGTAAAACTGCGTCCCCATCGCTCTGGCGAGCAGCACGGGATACGCCAGTTGCTGGAGGGAGTCGCTCAACCCGAACGATTGAAAGCCCGCAGTGATGCTGTTGCCGAAGGAGACGTAGCGCGCGAACATCGCGCCGCCCGCGTACGCAGGTGGCGCCGGCGTAAACAGGTCATCCTGATGGCACCCAGCCGCGGCGAGCGCCACACCCAGGCCGGCGAGCAAGCAGACACGACGAACCGTCATCGTCGAGCTCCGTTAGAACGAGTAGGCGAGGGACACGCCGAGGAGGTGCCCCACGAGGGTGTAAACACCGTTGTTCAGGGCGACCGTGGGCGGAGTGCCGCTCACGTCCCGCGTCCGACCGCGCCGGTCGTTCTGTTTAATGAACTGGTAGGCGATCTCGAGCGTGAACTTCGGCGCGAGCACGATCCCGGCGCCCGCGGTTACTTCGTTGCGAGGCCCCTCAGGCAGCAGCGGCGTCACGGTCTGCGGCGGCGCCGCGGCCGTGTTATACAGATAGCCACCGCGCAGCGTCAGCTTCGCGTTCTTCACCCACTCCGCGCCCAAGCGGAAGTCGCTGGCGTCGTTGTATTGGGTGTACAGCAGGCGAGAAGGCGGCGAGGGTAACGAGAAGATGATCGGCAAGATCTGGAACCGCTTCCCCCACCGTGTCAGCTGGTAGTCGGCAAGGAGCGTTACGTCGCTCCGCACCTTGTACGAGACCCCAAAGACGAACTGCTCCGGATTGGTGATTGTGGTCGCGACCGCCTGGTCAGGCAAGAGCGTGGAGTATACGCCGAACTGGCTGAGCACGGCATCGAGCGGCGTGCCGGCGGGGATGGGAGGCAGGCCTCCCGGAAGTACGATGGTCGCGGGAATTATGATGCCGGTCGGAACGGAGTCGAACGTTGCCGTACCTGTATAGTCCATTTTGGCGTGCATCAAATACCGGCCGCCGATGGACAAGCGGTCGTTGACCTTGACGATCACGCCAAAGTGCGCCCCGGTGACTTTGGTTTGGCTGGCCTCGAGGTGCGCGTTCGCGAAATCAGTGCCCGGAGTGATGCCGAACGCGGTGAAGGGAATAATGGTTGGACCGGGCAGTGTGAGCACCTGGTCGGCGAGGTCCAATCGCTGGTTCAGCTCCACACGACCGTGGACGATGTCCAACCCGGCCCCGACGCTCAGCCGTGGGGTCACCTGATACGCGGCCGTGGGCTGGATATACACCGAGCGAATGATGTTCTTGTAGCCCGTGAAGCGCCCGTCGAACGAGAGCGGCCAGTTGGTCTCGAGCCCGTAGGGTACGAATAGCCCGACGCCCACGCCGAGCTTGGGCGTCGCGCCGTAGGCCACGTACGCGTGCGGTACCACGACCCACGGGTTCTCAAGGTCCGTCTTTGCGCCTGTCGCGTCCCCCGTGAAGCCGCCGTGCACCTTGATGAAACTGCCGCCGACGCTTACGTGCCACCCCTGCAGACCGGCCAGACCGGCCGGGTCGAAGAAGATCGCTGAGCCATCCGGGCAGGGTGTCGCCACCCCCGTGCCGGCCCGGCCCATGCCGCAGGTGCCCAGCTCGTATAACCCGAAGCCTTGGGCCCCGAGCAAGGCTGGAAAGCCGGCGACCAGGAACAGCGCGTACCGTACGGACCGCCGCATACGTTGTCTCCGGATGGCTTTGCGAGAGGTGGTGGAAACGGCTGGCCAACGGTAGCATTGGCCCCAATCCTTGTCAAACCCATGCGTGCCAACGCGTCAGCGCTGTTCCACGCGACCTTCGGCGTCGCGCCCCACGCCGCAGCCTCGGCGCCCGGCCGCGTCAACTTGATCGGTGAGCACACCGACTACAACGGTGGCCCCGTGCTGCCGGTGGCGTGCGCCCTGCGCACCTCGGTCGCGGTCGGCCCGGCGGACCGGGGTGTCCTCGAGCTGATTTCGACGCGCGACGGTCAGGTCGCGCGGATCGACTATCGAGAAGGGCGACCGGAGGGTTGGGCCGCGTACATCGCGGGGGTCATGCGCGAGCTCGTGGCACTGGGGGCCGCACCGCTGGAGGGCGGGGCTCGCGTGGCGGTGACGAGCGACGTGCCGGTCGCCGCGGGCCTCGCGTCGTCCGCCGCGCTTACGGTGGCCGCCGCCAAGGCGCTCAGCCTGCTCGCGGGCGCCCGTCTCCTGCCCCGCCAGCTGGCGGGCGTAGCGTTTCGTGCGGAGCACGATCACGTCGGTGTGCGCTGCGGCATCATGGATCAGATGAGCGCGGCGCTCGCCCGGCCGGGCCGGGCGCTGCTGCTCGAGTGCGCGTCGCTCGCGGTGCGCCACATCCCGATGGGGGGAAGGCTCCTGCTCGTGGACACGGGGGCGCGGCGTGAGCTTGCGGCCGGAGCCTTCAACGAGCGGCGGTCCGAGTGCGAAGCAGCCGTGGCCCGGCTCAAGCTCGATCTGCCGGAGCTGGTGTGGCTCGCGAGCTGGCCCGCGGCCTGGCTGCCACGTCTCAAGCGTGCGTTGCCGGAGCCACTCCGCTCCCGCGCGCTCCACGTCATCGGCGAGACCGCCCGCGCGCGGTTCGGTGCGCAGCTGCTCGCCCGCGGACAGCTGAAGCGCTTTGGTGAGCTGCTCTACCAGTCCCACGAATCCTGTCGACGGCTGTACGACTGCAGCACGCCGGAGCTGGACACGATCGTCGCTGGGGCGCGCCGGGCGGGCGCGCTCGGTGCCCGACTCACCGGTGCGGGGTGGGGCGGCGCAGTGCTCGTGCTGCTGGCGAAGGCCGCAGGGAAGAGCGGCAAGCATGAGGCGAAGGTGGTGCGGGAGATTCAGCAGGCGTTCCGCGCGGCCTACGGACGCGACCCCGCTATCAACAGGGTGCACCCCTCGGGCGGGGTGCGGCGGGAACTGGTTCGCTAGGGCGGTTGCCGCCGCGCTATGTTACCGCCAGCCGGGGTGGCGAAATCGGTAGACGCAAGGGACTTAAAATCCCTTGGGAGGCGACTCCCGTGCAGGTTCGAGTCCTGCCCTCGGCACTACGGCCGGCCCGACCACGTCGTGATCGAGTACGAGCCCGACGACGGCGTGATCGAGTAGTCGACGTGCAGGTTGATGAACACGCGCACGCCTCGCCCACGCAGCCGGGCCGGCCGGAACAGGGCCTTGAGGACCCAGTCCTTGGTGGGTTGGTCGAACGCCGGGTGGGAGCTCTTCATGATCGTGACCGACGCGGGCTCAACCCGCCCCGTCGTATCGATGACGGCCGGCAGGATCACCCGGCCCTGAATCCCCGCCTGTTTCAAGAGAGCGGGATAGACCGGGGCCGGGGCAGACAGCAGTGTCGGCCTCTCCTCCACCAGCGCCTCCGCATACACTTCATTCCCGCTCACCACAATGTCGCTGGCCCGGCTGCCATCGACGCCACTACCGGCGTAATCCTTGGGATCGAAGCGCTGCTCGAGGTCCACCGGAGGCATGTCGGTAGGAATCTGCGCCGATACGGCGACGGTCTGAAACCCTTGGAGCGCGTCGGCAAGCTGTACCGGCGGCGGTTCGGCCGCACTCTGCTGCTCCTGAGGTGCGAGCAGTACCACCGTCGTGCCCATCCTGACCTGGTCGTCGCGCGGGGCGGCGTCGAGCGTCGCGTACACGACCCCGGCGATCATCGCAGTATGGATCGCGAGCGACGCGAAACCGACGCCCAACAGGCGTTTCTTCCTAGTCTTCCACTTGGATTCGAGGAGCGTGAGAACCACCGGTCCACCTCCCCGTGGGGCCTTGAGGCCGGGCGTCGTGATGCAGAACTAATGATAGTGGGATAGGTGCCAAGGAGCCACGACCTCCCAAGACAGAGGTGGCCGTTGATGAACGACGCGGTGGGTTGAGCCTAAGATCTCTTGGGAAGCGACTCCACTATGGCGACCCGGACGCCGCCGTGAGAGAGTAATCGACGGGCAGGTTGATGAACACGCGGACGCCCCGACCATGCAACCGAGCCGGACGGAATAGGGCCTTCAGAACCCAGTCTTTGGTGGGTTGGTCGAACGCCGGGTTCGGGCTCTTTATGACCCTGATCGACGCAGGCTCTACCCGCCCCGTCGTATCGATGACGGCCCGCAAGATCACCCGGCCCTGGATCCCCGCCTGCCTTAAGAGCGGCGGGTAGACGGGGGGCGGCGCGGACAGCAGCTCCGGCCTCTCCTCAACAAGCGCTTCCGCGTACACCTCGCTCCCGCTTACCACAGTGCCGTTCGCCCGACCGCCCTCGACACCACTCCCGGAGTAATCCTTGGGATCGAAACGCTGTTGCAGGTCGATCGGCGGAATATTGGTCGGTATTTGCGCCGGTACGGCGACCGTCTGAAACCCCTTGAGCGCGTCGACCAGCTGCACCGGCGCCGGCTCGGCGGGCTTCTGCCGCTCCTGGGGTGCAAGCAGCACCACCGTCGTATCTACTTTGACGCGATCGTCGCGCGGTGCAGCGTGGAGCGTCGCGAATACGATCCCCGCGATGATCGCGGTGTGGATGGTGAACGAAGCGAAACCGACGCCGAACAACCGCTTGCTGCTGATCCTTCGCCTCGACTCGAGGAGCGTGAAAACCACGGATCCACCTCCGGCGCATGAGCTCCAACCGGAGAGTCGTGGGACGGCGTCCCCCGGTCTTGGACATTTACTAAGACGTCGGGACCCCTCCGAAGGTTGCAGCGACGGCGCTACACCACGGGGGACTTGACGGGGCGCGTCCCGTTCGCAAAACAATTAAGGATGTACCAGGCGTACCGAGCTAGGGTCATGGCTGGGATGTGGGCTCGCTTGCGGGCCGACTTGAACGTGAAACTTCGCCGCGGGGCGTGGTACCGCATCACGCGGCTCGATCCGCTCCAGACCGTTCTCGAAGTCGGTGGGCGTCTCCTCGAGGTCCCGTCCGCGTTCCTGCAAGTCATTGAGCGCCCGCCCCGCAAATGGAGTGTGGTCGCGCGCCCGACCGATGCCGTGCGTCTCCCCGAGGGCTGCGCCGAGCGCTACGCCGTCTGCCCGAGCTGCCGTCAGCGCCAATCGCTCGCAGGACGGCCGCGCCGCATGAGCTGCCGGCGATGCGGCGAGGATTTCGAAGTCGCGTGGTCGGAGCGTGGCTGACAACCTCCTGACATGTGCGATGCAACTAATTGGAGCCTCCAGACGTCTTACAGGTCGAAGCGTGCGGTCAGACCAGCAGTCCGGGAGGCATCCAATGCGCGTGTATGCTTTGCTCCTCGCCGTCATTCTCACGACCGGTTACGGGTACGCTGCCCAGATCGCCGTGTCCTCTTTGGGAGCCGGTCGGCACACTGCGACCGAGCCTGCGACCGCGATCCCTGCCGGCGGCGCCCTCGACGGGGTGTGGTACGGCGGCGTACTCGACCCGGTAACGGTCGAGTCCCGAAGCGATGGGGCGCAGGCTGCGGCGACCCAAGGTAGGGTCTTGAGCCGGCCGACAGTGCGGTGTAGCGAGGCGCATCCGTCCAGATTCCACGCCGTTTCCTGAACGTTTCGAGGGGGGCTTCGGCCCCCCTCAGCCACACCACCTGCCGCCGTCGCCCCCCCGCGAAACCCCACCTCGCCAACTGTCGTAGGACCTGCCAGTTTGGAGCCTATCGCAGCAGGGAGCGGGCGTGAGCGCATTCTGGGACACCTGGCGCAAAGAGATCATTCGCGGGACGGCGTTGTTTTGCGCCGTGCTCGTGATCGGTTTCGCAGTACACGCGGCGCACCGTGTGGTGCACGAAAAGGTGATGAACCTCCCCGTGGCTCTGCGCGACCTGCGGAGCGAGTTCACCCGGGACGACGGTGGACCGGGTCGCTCGACCGCGGCCACGTGGACGTATCGCTCCAAGCTCGGTGCGAAGCAGTGGGTGTGGATCCGGAACACGCGCGGGTCGGTGACAGTCGAACCGGCCCGGGGTGATTCGCTGCAGGTCTCTGCGGTGAAGACTTACCGGTCCTCGGACACCGCGAGTGTGCGCCTCGTCGCCGTACCGTACGACGGTGGCATTGCCGTCTGCGCCGTGTGGGGTAGCGACAGCGGTTGCGGTCCGCCGCAGGGCGACGTCAAGCTGCGAGCCGCGCGCCGCAACGACGTGGCCGTGGACTTCACGGTGCGGCTGCCGCGCAACGCGAGCCTGGGCGCCACGACCATGGTAGGGGATGTGCACGTGACGGGAGCGCATGGTCCCCTGGTGATCCACACGATGAGCGGCGACGTGGACGTCGTGACGGCGAAGGGCCCGGTGAAGGCCGAGTCCATGAACGGCGACGTGCGGGTCCGCGTGGAAGCGTTCGGTGATACCGGCGGGGTTTCCGCCACCACGATCAACGGCTCGGTGACGGCCGAGCTTCCAGCGCAGCTCGACGCACAAGTGGAGGCGAAGACGGTGAACGGCTCCATCACCACCGACTATCCGCTCACGGTGAATGGCCAGTTCACGGGTCGTAATGTGAAGGGGACGCTCGGCCGGGGCGGGCGCGAGGTCCACCTCGAGACGGTGAACGGCTCGATCAGGCTGAAGAAAGCAGTCTAGCCACTTCGTCCGGGAACGTGCGCACGTCGATCGGCTTCGCGAGGTACCCGTCGAAGCCAGCCGCCAGCGTTTTCTCCCGGTCCCCCGGCATCGCGTGGGCAGTGAGGGCGACGACCTTCCAGAGGTGGTCGCCCTCGATGCGCTTGACGTCGGCCAGAACACTGTAGCCGTCCCGCCCGGGCAGCTGGATGTCGAGCAGGACGAGCGCGGGGGGCGGCTGCTCGGCGAGCAGGGTGGCGACCAGCGGCTCGCCCGACGCCAGACCGACGACGCGATGGCCCTTCATGGTCAGCAGGGCCGTGATGAGCTTCAGGTTGTCGGGCTGATCCTCTACCACCACGATCGTCGCCATCACGGTTGCTCCGGCCGGCTCTCGGCCCGTCGCAGGGTGAACCAGAAGGTGCTGCCCGTGCCCAGCTCCGAGTCGACGCCGATGGTGCCACCGTGTAGCTCTACGAGGCGCTTGGAGAGTGCGAGGCCCAGGCCCGTGCCTTCGTACCGGCGGCTTTCGCTCGCGTCGAGCTGCACGAACTCCTGAAACAGCCTGCGCTGGTCCGACGGCGCGATCCCGATGCCCGTGTCGGTCACGGCGACGCGTACAGCGCCGGAGTCCTCGAGCCGCGCGCTGAGCGTGACGCGGCCGCCGTCGGTCGAGAACTTGATGGCGTTGGACAGGAGGTTGAGGAGCACCTGGCGGAGGCGACCCCGGTCGGCCGTCACCATGAGGTGGTCGGGGAGCGGCTCGATTACGAGCCTGTGGCGCCGGGCCTCGAGCTGAGCGCGGACGCTGTCGGCGGCTTCCCGGAGCAGGGCGCTCACCTCCAGCGCCTCGAGGCGCAGCTCCATCCGGCCCGCCGCGATCTTTGACAGATCGAGCAGCTCGTTGATGAACTCGAGCAGGTGGCGACCGTTGCGTGCGATGGTCTCGAGATAATCGCGCTGGGTCTCGGTGAGCGGGTTCTCGGGCGACGCCATGGTCAAGAGCAAATCGCTGAATCCGATCACGCTGTTGAGCGGCGTACGGAGCTCGTGCGACACGTTCGCGAGGAACTGATCCTTGAGCTTGCCCGCCTGGTCGAGCTCCGCGTTCAGGCGAGACATCTCCCGGTGCTGCCCCTCGAGCTCGGCGTTCTGCGACTCGAGGCGCTGGGCGGCGTGGCGTACCTCCACCGCCAGGCGGCGGGTGTGCTGGTGAGCGGAGTCGCGCTCGCAGGCAATGGCCAGGTTCGGCGCCGCGTGCTCGAGCGCGACGCGCGCGTCGGCAGAGAGCTCCCCCGCCACGGTCGCGACGAGCAGTCCCACGAGCCGCCCGCGGGAGCGCAGGGGCGCGAGTGCGAGCCCCCCGGCGGACGCGTCGTCCGCGGTGGTGAGCTGCAGCTGGGCCCGCACCGGCTGGGCCGCGGCGCTCGCATGGTAGACGACGGTGACGGCATCACCCACCAGTTGGCGCACGACGTCGCGCGACAGCGGTCGGGCGGTGGCGCGGCGCACGGCCGTCGGCCCCCATTCGTTGGTGTCGTACTGCGGCTGATATAACGCCAGCGCCGGTGCGCCGGTCGCGCCCGCGATGACGTCGAGCGCGGGACCGAAGCTCCCCCCCGCAGCCGCTTCGCCCGGCGGTGCGTTCAGCGCCGTGAGCAAGCGCCCGGCCTGATCCTGAATTCGTTCCCGCCATGCAAGCGCCGCCGCCATGTGATTCACGCCCCGCGCGATCATACCGAACTCTTCCGGCTGGCCTTCGTCGAGGCGCTCGTCGTAGCGGCCCGCCGCCACCCGCTGCAGCGCGCCCACGACGTGAGCGAACGGAGTGGCGAGCCGTCGGCGGTTGTACCATAGCCCGATGCCGAGCGCCACGAGGATGATCAGGAAGATCACCGTCGTCTGCACCGCCGCCTGAATCGCGTTGTCGCCGACTTCGGCGGAGAGCTCCCGCAGCGCGGCGATTTGCGGCGCGAGGGCGGGGGAGGGCGAGACGCGGGCCAGCTGCTCGAGGCGCTGGCTGAGCTCGATCATGTCGGCCTGCGTGCGTCGTGCGCTCTGCCAGGTGGCGATGCGGTCGGCCAGACCGGCGACGGCGATGGCCAGAAACGCCGCCGCGAACAGCCGGCTGATGCTCGGAACGGGCGGAGGGCGAAGCGACGCTGGATTGGTCATGCGATCGGTACAAATAGGGGAGCGAGCCGCGGCAGGACAAGAGCGGCGACGCCGGTACCGGCCGCTGGCGGGGGGCTGTGGCGCGGTGTAAGCTAGCCCCACGTCCCGTGCCCGATCTGCTCGACTCCCTGCGTGATGCTCTCGCTGACCGCTACGCGGTCGAGCGGGAGCTGGGTCGGGGGGGCATGGCGACGGTGTTCCTGGCGCAGGACTCGAAGCATCATCGGTCGGTTGCGGTCAAGGTCCTCCACGCGGAGCTCACGGCGACGCTCGGGCCCGAGCGGTTCGTGCGGGAGATCGAGATCGCCGCCCGGCTGCAGCATCCCCACATCCTGCCGCTATACGACTCCGGCGCGGCCGCGGGCCTCTTCTATTACATCATGCCGTACGTCGAAGGAGAGTCGCTGCGCGAGCGCCTGACCCGCGAGAAGCAGCTCCCCCAGGACGACGCGCTCCGAATCGCCACCGAGGTGGCGGGCGCGCTGGCGTACGCACACAGCCACGGCGTCGTGCACCGCGACATCAAGCCCGAGAACATCATGCTCTCGGGCGGCACCGCCGTCGTGACGGACTTCGGCATCGCGCGCGCCGTGAGCGCGGCAGGAGGCGGCGAGCATCTCACGCAAACCGGCACGATCATCGGGACGCCCGCCTACATGAGCCCGGAGCAGGCGACGGGGGGCGCCGAGATCGACGGGCGCAGCGACCAGTACAGCCTGGCGTGCGTCGTGTACGAGATGTTGGTGGGTGAGCCGCCGTTCACCGGGCCCACCGCCCAGGCCGTGATCGCGCGCCACTCGCTCGACATGGTGTCGCCGCCGTCGATCGTGCGGAGCACGATTCCCGATGCCGTTGAGGAGGCGATCCTCCGCGGGCTTTCGAAGGTTCCTGCGGACCGTTATGCGACGACTGCATTGTTCGCGGAGGCGTTGAACACGCCGTCGCGGGCGACCGGGGCCGTGCGGCGGGCGACGTTGGCCGGAGCCCGAGGCCGTCGGCGTCCAAGACGGCGGGCGCTGGCCGTGGCAAGCGTCGCGGTGGTGGTGGCGGCGGTCGCGGCCGTGCTCGGCCGCCGGCGCGTCGCTCCCGCCGCCGGCTCGGAGGGTGGGCTCGATCCCCGACGCGTCGCGGTACTGTATTTCGAGGACCTCAGCCCAAAGAAGGATCTGGCCTACCTTGCGGACGGATTCACCGAAGCGTTGATCGATGCGTTGAGTCAGGTACCGTCGCTCAGCGTGCTGTCGAAGAACGCGGTCGCCGCGTACCGCAATCCGGGCATCCCGCGCGACAGTGTGTCCCGAGCCCTGGCAGTCGGGACGCTCGTGCAGGGAAGTGTGGAGGAACGGGGCGACCGCTACCAGGTCATGGTCCGTCTGATCGACGGCGCCAGTGGGGTGGACTTCAAACGCGCGAGCTTCGAGCAGCCGGCCGCGAGCGCACTGGCGGTGCGGGACAGCCTCGCGTCAAGGGTCGCAGAGTTCCTCCGCGAGCGGCTCGGGGAAGAGGTGCGACTGCGGCAGGTTCGAGCGGGGACGCTCAACGTGGGGGCGTGGTCGCTGCTCCAGCGAGCGGAGCTGGCACGAAAGAACGCCAACGCGCTGCTCGACACTGACAGCCTTCCCGCCGCGAAGAGCGCGTTTCGGCTCGCCGACTCGCTCGCCGCCGAAGCGCAGCGGCTGGACCCCCAGTGGGCCGAGCCGGTGGCGCTCCGAGCTGGGGTCGCCTACCGTCAGGCGCGAGCTGACTTAAATGCTGGGCACGCGAGCCCCTGGATCGACAAGGGACTCGCATTCGCCGCGGAAGCCTTGAAGCTCGACCCCAGGAACCCGGACGCGCTCGAGGTCCGGGGCACGCTGCTCTTTCTGCAATACTTCCTGCGCCTTGCGCCGACCCCCACAGCCAGTGCTGACCTGCTACGCCGGGCCGAAGCGGACCTGCGGGCCGCCGTGTCGTTCGCGCCGAGTCAAGCGAGCGCCTGGAACATGCTCAGCCTCCTCAACTATCAGAAGCCCGACTTCGTGGAGGCGAAGATCGACGCGCAGCGGGCGTACGAAGCGGACGCCTATCTCAGCGTGGCAGATCAAATCCTGTGGCGGCTGTATACGACGTCGTACGACCTGGAGCAGTTCACAGACGCGCAACGCTGGTGTGAAGAAGGACGTCGGCGCTTTCCGGAGAACTTGAGGTTCGTGGAATGCCAGCTCTGGCTCTTGACGTCGAGCGCGAGGCCCCCGGACGTAAGGCTGGCCTGGGAGCTGCTGGATCAGACCGTCAAGCTCACCCCCAAACGGATGCGCGACTACGTGCGACTGGAGTTGCAGGACGCCGTGGCCGCCGTGTTGGCGCGCGCCGGGCTTAATGACAGCGCCCGACACCTGCTCGCACGGTCGCGAGGCGGTCCCGACGTGGACCCGGAAGCCGAACTGCTTTCCTACCAGGCGTTTGCATACCTGTTACTGGGTGACCGGGACGAAGCGCTCCGGCTCCTGAAGCAGCAGATCGCAGCGAACCCCGCTCACCGAGTCGGCTTGGCCCGGTCCACGCATTGGTGGTGGCGTGACATCAAGGACGACCCCCGCTTCAAGGAACTGATCGGCACTGCGAAGTAGCGAGGAGAGCGCGACATAGCGCTTGCCAAGCCCCCTGTTTCAAGATATAACGAATAGATATAGCTCGTCCTCGCCGGGATGACACGGTGCATGTGTGTGCGGCACGTGTTGCCGTCTCAGCGCAGGAGAGCCCCACGCCGAGGGGGTCGCTATGCGCCGTGTCCTTCCCACCAGTGCGCTGGTGATTGCCGGATTATTCGCCACCGCGTGCTCCGATCAGCGCTCACCATTACCTACGGAACCACCACCGCTTTCCCCCAGCCTGACCGGGCTCTCATGCCCGAGCCCGCTGCAGCTCGCCGCGCTGACGCTCGCCCTTTTTACTCCTGGGGACCTCCTCACCTTCGCTTGGAGCACCCAGAGCAACATCAACCTGAAGATGTCGAGGGGTGACATCGCGGGCGCGCGGAAGCTAGCGCTCGCTTTCGTCGATTTCACCCTGCAGAGCTACTATCAAGGCAAGCTGCGTGATCCGAACGGGGCCAATCCACCGACGACAGCGGAGGCCGTCGTCACGCTGATCGATGGGATCCTGTGCTGGGTCGGATTGCCGCCCTCG
>WNGD01000970.1_pt1 | contig 33729 bp, 31 predicted proteins | sample 5400671 | NCBI WGS metagenome assembly WNGD01 (sample SAMN13153369, study PRJNA577476) | soil metagenome | isolation source: 40 cm soil or saprolite under grassland replicate 2 | place: USA:California | collected 2016-06-15 | reverse complement strand
ATCGGGATTGGGCTTGACGGTGAGCGAGGGACAGCCGGAGAGCCTGATGCAGGAATGGTCGCCAGTGCAGATCTCGTCGTCGCCGCCGAAGCGCACTCGCACCACCCGCTCGCCGCGCTTGAGCTTCTCGGCGTCTTCGGCGCGCACGCGGCGCTGGCGCGCGAGCTGGCATTCGCCGTCGGCGATGATCACCTTGAGGCCGCGCTCGGCGGTGCGCATGGCTTCTTTCAGGGTCTTGGTCATCTTGGCGACGCTGTAGCTGCGCACCGTGCGCAGCCATTTCACGCCCAGCGAGCGCAAGGTCTGCTCGATGGTCATGCCGGTCGGCGCGCCGAGCCGGTTGGCGGCGCTCGAGGGGAGATATTGCTGGCCAGTAGCGGAGGCGTAGCCGTTCTTCATCACGATCAGCACGCCGTCGCCCTTGTTGAACAGGTTGGAGGCGACGCCGGTGATGAGGCCGTTGTGCCAGAACCCGCCGTCGCCCATGACGGCGATTGGGCGGCGGTCCATGTTGGGAGCGACCGCGGCCGCGCTGGCGAGCGACATGCCGTAGCCGAGGATGGAATTACCCAGGCTGAACGGCGCGAAGGTCGCGAACGAATGGCAGCCGATGTCGGCGCTGATGTGGGTGGGCCCGAGCTCGCGCTGCATCAGCTTGATGGCGCTGAACACGGGGCGTTCGGGGCAGCCGGTGCAGAAATTCGGCGGCCGCGCCGGAATATCGCCGACCGCCGCCACGGCGGCGGCCTTGTGCGCGAGCATGTTTTTCGCGCGCGCCGCGATCGCGTCGGCGTCGATGCGCGCGGGACGCGCCTCGGCGAGGAACGAGGCAAGCGCGTTGAGCAGCACCTCGGATGTGTATTCGCCCGCGCGCGGCAGCATCCCCTTGCCGAGCACGCGGGTCGCGATGTCGGCGCGGCGCAGCTCGACGTTGACCGCCTGCTCGATGTAATCGGGACTGCCTTCCTCGACCACCAGCACGGCGCGCTTTCCGATGCAGAACTCGCGCACCTCCTCCGGCACGAGCGGAAAAGCGACGTTGAGCACGTAGATCGGAATGCGGCTTGCGCCGTAAAGATCGGCGAGATCGAGCCGCGCCAGCGCGCGCAGCACGCCGTTGGTGAGGCCGCCGACCACGATGATGCCGACGTCGGCGAGATCGCCCGCGATCACCTCGTTGAGCTTGCGCGCGCGGATGAATTGCTGCGCGGCCGGCAGCCGCTGCTCGACCTTGAGCCGCTCCTGCGAATAGATGACGGGCGGATGCGCCAGCCGGCCATAGTCGAAGCGCGGCGGACCGGCGAGGCGGTTCTTGCCGGAAAAGGCGGCGCGGCGGTTGGCCTTGGTCTTGAACTCGCCGGTGACGTGACAGGCGCGGATGCGCAGCTCCATCATCACCGGCGCGCGGCTCGCCTCCGACAGCTCGAAGCCCTCCTCGACCATGCGCACGATGGTCGGCAGATCCGGGCGCGGGTCCATGAGCCACATCGACGATTTCATGGCATAGGCGTAGGAGCGCTCCTGGATCACGCTCGCGCCTTCGCCGTAGTCCTCGCCGAGGATGATCATGACGCCGCCGACGACGCCGGGGGAGGCGAGGTTCGACAGCGCGTCGGCCGCCACGTTGGTGCCGACGATCGATTTCCAGGTCACCGCGCCGCGCAGCGGATAGTTGATCGAGGCGCCGAGCATGGCCGCGGCGGAAGCCTCGTTGGTGCAGGTTTCGAGATGCACGCCGAGATCGCCGATGATGTCCTCGGCATCGACCAGCACGTCGAGCAGGTGCGACACCGGCGCGCCCTGATAGCCGCCGACATAGCTCACGCCGGACTGCAGCAGGGCCTTGGTCACCGCGAGGATGCCCTCGCCGCGGAAGGTCTCGCCCTCGCCGAGCGTAAGCGCCTGCACCTCTTTCTTGAAGGAGCGTTCCATCGCCTCCACCCTGGCGCGACGGAGGCTACATCTATATCGGCGCCGGCGCGAATGCTACCGCGAGCGCGTGTCCCGGGCGCAGCGCAGTACGAAGTAGTGCGCTGCAGACCCGGGACCGTTGCGGTCCGTGGCGGTCCCGGATCAGCGGTGCACCGCTGCGCAAGAGCTTCGCGCTGCACCGCATCCGGGACACGGGAGGAGCGCGGAACTATTTGACCGTGATATTCGCCTCGCGGATGACGCGGCTATATTCGTCGACTTGACGCCGCAGGTAGGCGCCGAATTCGGCGCCGCACATGCCGACCGGAAAAAGCCCTTGCTGGGCAAGCTTGGGTTTCATGTCGGGGGCCTTCAGCGCGCTGCTGAACCAGCCGGATAGCCGGTTGAGCGCGTCGGTCGGCGTCTTCGCCGGCGCCACGATGCCGTAAAAGATCTCCGCCTCGTATTTGCTGATGCCGGTTTCGCCCAGCGTCGGCACATCCGGCAGCGTCTCGATCCGCGCGTGCGAGGTGGTGACGAGCCCGCGCAGCGTGCCGGAGTTGAGCTGCGAAGCACCTCAATGGCGATATGCAGGGAGGAGCCAGGTCCACCGCTCGCGAAGGCCAGTTCGTCGGGCTTGGCGCGCGCCGCGGTGATCAAATCGTTCAGGGTCCGGTAGGGCGATGAGCCCGGCACGACGAGGACCATGGGCGTCGCCGCAAGATAGCAGACCGGTTCGAAGCTCCCGGAAGGATCGTAGCTCGCTCGCTGCAAGGGCGGATTGATGACGAAGGAATTCGCCACCAGCAGAACCGTGCGGCCATCGGGCTCGGCGCGCTCGACCGCTTCGGTGCCAATCACCGTGCCGCCGCCCGGGCGATTCTCGACCACCACCGTCGGTCCTTGCGCGCGGCCGATCTGCTCCGCCATCAGGCGAGAGAGAATGTCGGGGCCGCTGCCCGGCGTGTAGGGCACGACGATCTTGATCGTTCCCATCGCCTGCGACCACGCGCTGGGGCCGGCCGGTGCAGTTAAGAGCATAGCCGCGAGCGCGATGGCCAGTCGATTGCGAACATATGCTGTCATGACTTGGCTCCTCGTGAGGACGGCCTCACTCGGTGTGACGGAGTCAGCATACGTCAATGGGCACGATCAGGGAATTGCTCGCGCGGCCAACTCGGTCTGCCCGAGCAGAGGTCGGGCCGTGACGGCCCCCTTCGTGCTGTGACGCGCAAGTCACATTTTCGAGGGCAGGTAGAGCGCGATGATGGGAAACGCAATCAGAATGATCAAGCGCAGGATATCGGTGACGATGAACGGCAGGACGCCGTAGAAGATGGTCGAAATCTTCACATCCTCCACCACGCTTTTTATCACGAAGATGTTCATGCCGACCGGAGGATGGATGAGGCCGAGCTCGACCGTCATGACGATGATCACCCCGAACCAGATCGGGTCGAATCCGAGCTCTTTGATGACGGGGAAGATGATCGGGACGGTGATGATGATCATGGCGAGCGCGTCCATGAGGCATCCCAGCACCAGGTACATGATCATGATCAGCGAGAGCACGCCGTAGCGCCCAACCCCGAGGCCGGTCAAAAACTCGGTGACCTTCTGCGGCGTCTGGGTGATGGTGAGGAAATAGCCGAACAGGATGGCGCCGATCAGGACGGTGAAGACCGCGGCGGTGACGCGCGTGGTCTCGAGCAGCGAATTAAAAATGCCGGCCCATGACAACCGTCCGCGCGCGGCGCCGATGACGAAAGCTCCGCCGGCACCGGCGCCGGCGGCTTCGGTCGCGGTGAACAGGCCGCCGTAGAGGCCGCCGATCACGAACGCGAACAGCAGCAGCGTCGCCCAGATGTCGCGCAGCCCTTCGAGGCGCTCCTTCCAGGAGCTGCGCGGCCCGGACGGCAGGAAGGCCGGCCGCACCGTGCCGATGATCGTGATGGTGATCATGTACATGGCGACGGCGAGCGCGCCGGGCAAAACCCCGGCGATGAACAGCTTGCCGACGTCCTGCTCGGTGATCAGGCCGTAAACTGCGAGCACCGTCGAGGGCGGGATCATGATGCCGAGCGTTCCGCCCGCGGCGATGACGCCGGTGGCGAACGACTGCGGATAGCCGAAGGCTCGCATTTCGGGATAGGCGACCTTCGAGAACGTGGCGGCGGTCGCCACCGAGGAGCCGCAGATCGCTGCGAAACCGCCGCAGGCCGCGATCGTGGCGATGCCGAGCCCGCCCTTGAGGTGGCCGACGAAGGCGTTCGCCCCGCGGAACAGCTCGCGGCTCATGCCCGAGGTGGTGGCGAATGCCCCCATCAGCAGAAACAGCGGCACGACCGCGAAATTGTAGTCGGTGACCGTGCGCATGGTGGTATGGCCGACGTTCTTCAACGCCGCCGCGCCGCCGACCATGTAGGCGAAGCCGCTCACGCCCACCAATCCCATCGCCATGCCGACCGGCACGCGCAGCAGCATCAGCACGAACAGGACGACGAAGCCCAGGATCGCGATGGCGTCGGAACTCATCGATCTCACTCGACCGGCTTGATCGGATCGGGCCGGCTCAGCAATTCGGGATGAAAGATCAGGCGATAGGTGCGCAGCGCGATCAGGATCACCGCCGATACGTCCCCGATCCAGGCCAGCGCGAAGAACGGCCAGGTCGGCAGTCGAAGATCGAAGGTGAGCACGTTGTCGGCGCGCGTGGTCCAAACCTTGTCGTAGAGCGTGAAGGTCTGCACCGCGACCACGAACAAGAGGACGAGGGTTGCGAACACGTCGATCGCGCGCCGGTATTTGGGGCCGACATTGGCGTAGAGGAGATCGACGGTGATGTGGGTGCCGCGATAGGAGGTCGCCCCGATGCCCCAGAAGATCAGCACGCCCAACAGCAGGCGGCCGAAGTCGTAGCTGTCGGGGATCGAGACGCCGAAGAAATATCGCAGCAGCACCGAAACGAACACGTCGGCGGCGACGATCCCGACGAAGAGCGCGGCCAAGAACTCGATGGAATCGATGAAGCGATCCATGAAGTTGGTTTTCACGCCCCAGCCCTTTCGCGCATGAAACCGATCGCAGCGCCTTCATGACGACGGCGGCGGAAATTCCGCCGCCGCCAGCTTGATCACGAACGGCCCGCTTGCAGCGAAGCCGCCCCGACTGACGCCCGTCAGTACGCCGCCTTGTATTGGGCGAGCGACTGCTTGAGCTCCTTCATGATGGTAGCCGGATCGCCGCCGGCCTTGCGGACGTTGTCGGTCCACTGCGCCTCCAGTGGTTCGGCCGACTTCTTCCATTCGTCGAGCTGCGCGTCGGTGATCGGGTAGACCTCATGTCCGGGCTCGGCTTTGACCTTGGCCAGGCCCGCGTGCTCGAAATCCGCCCACGGATCGGCGAATTTCCCCGCCCACTCGGTGGTGCAGTGGTCGTCGATGACCTTCTTCTGCGCCGCCGACATGGCCGCATAGGTACGCGGGCTCATCAGCCACTGGAACGTGACGGTGTGGAGCGGCGCGTCCATGTGATACTTCGTGACCTTGTCGACGCCCAACAGCGGCACCGAGCCCCAGGGGAAGGTGACCGTCTCCGCCACGCCCTTCTCCATCACGTCGCGCACCTCGGTCGCGCTCGCCTGCACGTTGGTGCCGCCGAGCAGCGTCACCCAGGCCGCCACGGTCGCTTGCGAGGGGCGAACCTTCATTCCCTTGATGTCGCCCGGCACCACGATTTTCTTCTTGCTCGAGTGCCACGTGAGCGGATCGAGGATGAAGGAGAAGCAATATTTCACGTCCTTCATCTCATTCGGCGCGTATTTGCGGTACCAGGCGTCGACCGCGCGGATGCCGCCCTTGGCGTCGCCGACCAGGAACGGCAATTCGCCGGCGGAGATGATGGGGAAACGGCCGATAGCCCGGATTGACATAGGTGAAGTCGGCGATGCCGTCGCGCGCCATGTCGTAGTGGTCGAAGGCCTTGCCCAGCTGCTGGGACGGGAACACTTTCGATTTGATGGTCCCGTTCGACGCCTTCTCGACCGACGCGCCCCATTCTTCCATCGCCTTCTGCAGCGGATGCGTGGGCGGCACCCAGTGCGAAAGCTTGAGCTCGAAGGTCTTGTCCTGCGCGAGCGCGGCGGATGCTGCGACCGACAGCGCTGCGGCTGCGGCGACCAACGTGGCAACGGGATGCTTGGCTCGACGCGCGGGCATCGTCTCCTCCGGGCTGGAATTGGTGGCCGTTGAGCGGCCTTTGCCGGCATTGAGCCCGAAGTGATGGGGACTGTAAAGTGACGTTCGCGGGCCTCACGGGCACAATCTCGGCAGCATGCGCGCGCGGCGCGCGCGGCGTCGGCGGCAGGAGCGCGTGCCTAGCCTCGCTCCTTGAATTGGGTTATGCGGGGCGCGGCCGCCCATCGGTTTGGGCGTCGCCGCGGCACGATGTTTTGCGGAACCGGATCGTGGACAGCAAGCGCGATAAGGCCTCCGACGTCAATCCGGCGTTGCTGCACAAGAAAATGCTGCAACTGTTGAGCAGCTTGTGGGTGACCCGCGCGGTTGGAACTTTCGCACGGCTCGGTCTCGCCGACGTGATGGAGGACGGCATCGAAGACCACGCCGCGATTGCCGCGGCGCGCGGCCTCATTCCCGACCGCGTCTATCGGCTGCTGCGCGCGCTCTCGACGCTGGGGATCGTGGCCGAGTCGACACGCGGGCGCTTCGTGCTCACGCCGCTCGGGCGGCTGCTCAGTTCCCATTCGCCCAACAACACCAGAACGACGGCGATCTTCCTCAATGACTATTTCGCCGACATGTGGACGCATCTCGATGACGCGCTCGCCGATGAGCGCACCGCCTTCGAAGCGCTCAAGGGCGCCCCGTTCTTCGATTGGCTCGCGCAACATCCGGACGAGGCCCGCCGCTTCAATCGCATGATGTTCGAGGTGCACGGACCGGAGACGCCGGCGATCGTCGCCGCCTACGACTTCTCGCGATTCGATCACGTCGTCGATGTCGGCGGCGGCAACGGCTCGCTGTTGTCGGCCGTGCTCGCCGCCTACCCGAAGCTGCGCGCGACGCTGTTCGACATGGCGGAGGCCATCGCGGCGGCCAAACGCGGCGAGGGCGGGCCGCTCCCGGGCGTGAGCTTCGTGACCGGAGACGTATTCACGACCCCGGCGCCCGAGGGCGGCGATGTCTACCTCATCCGCCATCTCATGCACGATTACGATGACCGGGATTGCCTTCGCATCCTCGCCAACGTGCGTCGCGCCATGCGCCCGCAAGCCCGCGTGCTGGTGCTCGAAGCGCCGTTGCCGTCCGACGACACTCCCGGCCCGGGCCGCTGGCTCGACCTGCAAGTGATGTTGCTCTGCGGCGGGCGCGAGCGCACGGTCGAGGACTATGCCGGCCTGTTCGAGAAGGCGGGTCTGCGCCTGGCGCGAACCATCCCGCCCGCGCACCCCGCCATGACCGTGGTCGAGGCGGTGGCGAGCCCTCGTGCCTGACCGAGCATGCGCGCAGAAAACGCTTTGATCGCCCGGCGACACGTCATCTATGTCGGCGGCTACGACCCGCAGGGAGCCGAGGGCTATTACCGGCTGTTCGAGCGTTCGTGGAAACGTTTCCTGACGCTGTGGCCACTGGCGAGCAAGCTCGGGCCGCTCGAGCTCGACTCGGAAGAATTCGCGCACTGGGATATCGAAGCGGCGGGACCGAACTGGCAGGTTTCGACCCGCTACGAGTTTTCCCGCCAAGAGCACATCATCCGCGCCAACATGGCCGAGCCCATGCGGCGGCAGATTCCCCGCGCGCTCGCCTGGACGCTCGATTACCTCGTCAGCGGCGCGCTCATGCGCGTGCTGCGCACGTCGTGGGCGTTCGGCCTAGTGCTGATCTACTTCCAGATGATGCTGATCTGGTGGCTCGTGCTGTCCGTTGCCGGCGGCGGGCTCATCGCCTATCTGGCGGCGCAATATCTGGGCTTGCCCACGGTGGTAGGGCTATTGATCGGCGTCGCGTGCGCCTTCGCCATCTTCGCGTTGCTGCGCCCGCTCGCGGACCGCTGGTTCGTGGTGCAGATCAACAGTCACTGGCCGCACCTGTGCGCATTCGCCCGCGGCGAGCGGTCGTGCTTCGATCGGCCGATCGACGCCTGCGCCGAACGTCTCATCGCCGCCGTCCGCGCCAACGAAGCCGACGAGATCATCGTCGTCGGGCACAGCGGCGGCGGCGCCCTGGCGCCGGCGGTCGTCGTGCGCGCGCTCGAGCGCGATCCCGATATCGGCCGCCGCGGACCCCCGCTCATGCTGCTGACGCTCGGCTCGATCGCGCCGGGAGCGGCGCTGCATCCCAAAGCCGAGCGGCTGCGCGCGATCACCGCGCGGCTCGCGGCCGAGCCGTCGATCCTGTGGGTCGACTGCCAGTCGCGCGCGGACATCATGAATTTTTGGGATTTCGATCCGGTCGAGGGGATCGGCGCCGACGCCGGGGCGACGCGCTGCAATCCCTGGATCTGGATGCTGCGCTTCCGCGATATGCTGTCGCCGCAATTCTTTCGGCGGCTGCGCTTCCACTTCTTCCGCCTGCACTACCAGTTCATCATGGCGAACGATCGCCGCGCCCGGTACGACTATTTCATGCTGCTCACCGGCCCGGTTCCGGTCGCGACCTGGGCAAGACGCGACTACGACACGCTGACGGCGTTCGCGGCGGATGCGAGCTTGGCCGAGGATCGCGTGCCTGCAGTCGACGCAGCGGATAGGCGGACGACCGACTATCGGCGCCCCATTGCCGGTTCGAACCTTGCGCCGTCGTAAGGTGGGACACCAAGCGCGCGCCTACTTCTGCGCCAGACGCTCGATCACCGCTTGCGGCAGGGGCTTGGCCTTCATCGTGCCTTTGGCGGGGTCGCCCTGGACCCAAACGCGGGTCTCGAATCCCTCGACCGCGAGCGCGCCGTCCTTGAACAGGTGGTGGCGCACGTCGAAGCTCGATCGGCGCAGCGCAGTGACCGTCGTCTCGATCGTCACCTCGTCGCCGAACCTGGTGGCGATGAGAAAGCGGGAATGGGCGTTGACCAGCGGATGCCCGGTGAAATCATAGGCCTTGAGATAGTCGTGCTTGCTCATGCCGAGCGCGCGCTCGATGAGCGCCGTGGTGCTGGCGTCGAAGATCGCGAAGTAGCGGGGGTAATAGACGATCCCGGCCGGATCGCAATCGCCCCATTCGATGCGCACGAGGCGGCGGTTGACGAGCATGCGCTGTCCTCGCGGTCGCTTCAGCGGGGGGCGAGCCGGAGCGCGCCGTCGAGGCGGATCACCTCGCCGTTGATATAGGTGTTCTCGATGATGTGGCGCGCCAGCGACGCGAACTGATCGGGTCGGCCGAGCAGCTTGGGAAACGGCACCGCCGCGGCGAGGCTCTTCTGCGCCTCCTCCGGCAACGCCATCAGCATCGGCGTGTGAAAAATGCCCGGCGCGATGGCGTTGACGCGGATGCCGAACTGCGCGAACTCGCGCGCCGCCGGCAGCGTGAGCGCGGCGATGCCGCCCTTGGAGGCGGAATAGGCGGCCTGGCCGATTTGTCCTTCAAAGGCGGCGACCGACGCGGTCATGATGATGACGCCGCGCTCGCCGTCGGCGAGCGGGCTCAAGCTTTGCATGTCGGCCGCAACGAGCCGCATCATGTTGAAGGTGCCGACAAGATTGATGTCGATGACGCGCTCGAACTCGGCGAGCGGCATCGGCCCGTCGCGGCCGACGATGCGCTTGGCCGGCCCGATGCCGGCGCAATTGATCAGGATGCGCGCCGCGCCGTGCTTGTCGCGCGCCTGCGCCAGCGCGGCGGCCGCTTGCTCGGCATGGGTCACGTCGCAATACAGCGCCTCCCCGCCGATCTTCTCCGCCACCGCGCGGGCGCCGTCGAGGTTGACGTCGAGGCATGCGACCCTGGCGCCGGCGCGGGCGAGCTCGCTCGCGGTCGCGGCGCCGAGGCCGGAGGCGCCGCCGGTCACGATGGCGGCGTGTCCTTTGATGTCCATGGTCAATTCTTCCGTGGGGATGGGAGGTCGGGATTCTCGATGAGCAGCGCGATGCCCTGGCCGCCGCCGATGCAGGCGGAGGCGACGCCGTAGCGCAGCCGCGCGCGCTTGAGCTCGCGCGCGAGCGTGAGCGCGAGCCGCACGCCGGTCGCGCCCAAGGGATGGCCGATGGCGATGGCGCCGCCGTTGACGTTGAGCTTGGCCTCGTCGATGCCGAGTTCGCGCATGCACGCCATCACTTGCGCGCCGAAGGCTTCGTTGATCTCGAAGCGATCGATATCCGAGAGCTTGAGATCTGCGCGCTCGAGCACGGCTTTGATGGCCGGCACCGGGCCGATGCCCATGACGTCCGGCGGCACGCCCACGGTGGCACCGCTGAGAACGCGCGCGAGCGCGGCCTTGCCGGATGTCTTGACGTAGTCGGAGGAGGCGACGAGCGCGGCCGCCGCGCCATCGACGATGGCCGAGGAATTGCCGCCGGTCTGCACCCCGCCGAAGGCCGGCCGGATGGCGGCGAGCGTCTCGAGCGGGGAGGGGCGCACATGGGTATCGGCGGCAAGCTCGTGCACGCCCTTGAGCTTGAGCGCGCGCGGCCGATAGGGCGCGCGCTCGAACGTCTCGCTCTTGACCGGTGCGATCTCGCCGGCGAAGAAGCCCGATTGCTGCGCCGCGACCGCGCGCTCGAAGCTCTGCGCGGCGAAGGCGTCGACCTCGCCGCGCGTGATCTGGTACTGCCGCGCGAGGTTCTCCGCCGTGTCGCCCATGGTGACGTCGGCGGCCGGATCGAGCAGCGCTTCAAAGAGAAAATCCTTGAAATCGACGGCGCCCATGCGGAACCCGCCGCGCATGGTGTAGGAAGCCACCGGATTGCGGCTCATGGACTCTGCGCCCACGCACAGCGTGAGCTCGATCTCCCGGTGCGTGACGAAATCCGCCGCCTGCATCAGCACTTCGAGGCCGGTGCCGCACACCCGCTGCACCATGTGCGCCGGCACCTCGATCGGCACGTCCGAATAGAGCCCGACATGGCGCGGCAGGCAGTAGGTATCGAAGCTCGCTTGCGCCATGGAGCCGGTGATGACGGCGCCGACGTCCCGCGGCGACACGCCCGAACGCGCGAACACTTCGCGCGCGACCTTGATGCCGAGATCGGTCGGCGACACCTGCGCCAAGGCACCGTTATAGTCGGCGAACGGCGTGCGCACGCCGTCGAGGAGCCAAACCTCGCCCCAGCTCGCGGTGAGCCCGCCTGTCTTGCCCGCCATGATCATGGTCCCTCGTCGATCACCAGCACTCGCGGCGATGGCTCGGGCGCATAGAGCTCGGCCACGAGATCGGCGCGCTGCTCGAGCACCGCGCGCTGGTTGATCGAGCCCTTGTCGGTCATTTCGCCGGCATCGAGCGAGGGCGGCTCGCCGAGGAGGATGGCGCGGCAGACCCGGTTCGAGCTGCCCGTGCTCGTCCTTGCAAACGCGGTGAGCCGCGCGCGCAATTCATCGCGCACGCGCGTATCGCTAGTCACGTCCGCGGCGGCGTCAGCGGCGAGCTTTCGACAAGCCTCGAGGTTCGGGAAGATCAGCGCGCCGATCTCGTCGCGATCGGCTCCGGCGATGACGACGTCGCGCGCATAAGGCTCGAGTTGCGCCAGCAGGCGAGCACGCAGCGGCCCGACATTCACCCAGGTGCCGGTGGTCAGCTTGAAGTCCTCGGCGACGCGGCCGTCGAACAGGAGCCCGGCGCGCGGATCGCTGGGGTCTTCGAATTTGAGCGCATCGCCGAGCTTGTAGAAGCCGTCTTCATCGAAGGCCTGCGCCGTGAGGTCGCGCTGGCGCCAATAGCCCGGCATGATGTTGGGCCCGCGCAGCCGCGCCTCGAGCTTGCCCTCGCTCGGAACGAGCTTGAGCTCCACTCCCGGCACCGGCACGCCCATATTGGTCGAATCCTTGCTCTGCCACATCCGCGCGATCGCCATGGGCGCGCTTTCGGTCGAGCCGAGCCCGGTCAGAAACATGATGCGCTCCCCGCAGGCCGCGAGCGCGAGCTCCTGCATTTCATCGAACACCGACTGCGACAGCGCCGCGCCTGCGAACCACAGCACTTTGAGCTCCCTGAAGAACGTTTGCCGCAGCGCTGCGTCCGCGCGGAAATAGGGCAGCAGCGCCTCGTAGCCCTTGGGCACCGTGAAGTACCAGTTGGTCGCGATCTCGCGCAGATTCTCCACCGTGGTTTCGATCGCGCCCGGCGTCGGCCTGCCCTCGTCGATGTAGAGGGTGCCGCCGTTATAGAGCACGAAGCCGAAATTGTGGTTGCCGCCGGCGGTGTGGTGCCAAGGCGACCAGTCCACGATCACCGGCGGCTCGTCGGCGAAGAAGGCGAGCTGCGAGAGGATCATGGCTTGGTTCGAGCACCACATGCGTTGTGTGTTGATCACCGCCTTTGGCGCGCCGGTCGAGCCTGAGGTGAACAGGAGCTTGGCGATGGTGTCGGGGGAGACCGAACCATGCGCTGCGTCGGCCGCGCCCGTTGGCGTCGGCGCGCGCAATGTCTCGAACAACGTCGTCGGGCGGCCGGGGATCGGATTGCGGGTGACGACGACCTCGACCTCTGGGCGCACCGCCGCGTCGATCGCGCGGGCGTAGCTATCGCCGTCGGCGGCGAAGACGAGGCCCGGGGTGATGAGGTCGATGATGGATCTCAGTCGGTCGAAATCGTTCGAGATCAGCGCATAGGCGGGCGAGATCGGCGCGTATGGAATGCCGACATACATGGCGGCAAGGCCGATGAGCGCATGCTCGATGTCGTTGCCGGAGAGGATCGCGATCGGCCGCTCGGGCGAAAGATCGCGTCGCAGCAGCGCCGCGCCGATGCGGCGGACCTGCTCGAGCGTCTCGCCGTAGCTCAGCTTGCGCCAGCCGGAACCGGCGGCGCGTTGCGCCAGGTAAGTCCGCTCGGGGGCGGCCGCCGCCCAATATTCGAGCCGCTCGGTCAGCTTCGCGGGGTAGGGCGCGAGCGCGTGCGGCGACATCAGGTGGATGGTCCCATCCGCCCTGTGCTGGCACACGACGTCGCGCGGGCCGAGGCGGACCGCGCGCATCGGCGCCGCGGTGGCTTCAGGACGACGCGCTTTGACCGGTGTCGCCATGGTTCTTTAATTGCGTACCGTCTTCGGCGCCCGTTTTTCGAGAAAGGCTTTGAGCCGCGCCTTCGCCTCGTCGTCGCCCTGGGCGATCGCCGAGATCAGCGCCTCGGTGACGTAGCCGCCGGCGGGATCGGCGGCGGCAATCCGCGGCAGCACATGGGTGACGGCGAAATTGGTCATGGGCGCATTGCCGGCGATATGCTTGGCGAGCTCGATGCCTTTGGCGAGCCCGGCGCCGGCGGGAACGAGATAATGCGAGATGCCGATCGCCTGGCCTTCCTCGGCGCCATAGATGCGCCCGGTGAGCATCATGTCCATCATGCGCGCGGTGCCGATGAGGCGCGGCAAGCGCACCGAACCGCCGCCGCCGACGAAGATGCCGCGGCTGCCTTCCGGCAGCGCGTAATAGGCGGAGGCTTCCGCCACGCGGATATGGCACGCGGCCGCGATTTCGAGCCCGCCGCCGACCACCGCGCCGTGCAGCACCGCCACCACCGGAGCCTTGCCGAACTCGATGCGCTCGAAGGCGCGATGCCAGCTGCGCGAATGCGCGATGCCTTGCGCGATGCCGCGGGAGGTGAGTTCGCCGAGATCGAGGCCCGAGCAGAAATGGTCGCCCTCGCCGGCGAGCACGACGGCCTTAATGGTGTCCGGCAGGGCGGCAAAGAACGCCTCGATGCCGAACACGGTCGGATCGTCGATGGCGTTGCGCTTTTCCGTGCGCGCAAGAAAGAGCAGGGCGATGTCGTCGCGCCGCTCGGCCTTGAGCGAGCGCGGCAGTTGCACGTCGAAGCCGCTAGCAGATTTACTCACGGCGATCCCCGCAGCTCTAAAGTGTCGCGTGCGTTCGGTGACATTTCTCCGAAAACCGGTCAAGCGCTCACACCACCTCATAGACGTCGAGCCGGACCGCGAGCTTCTCGCGCGCGCCGGTTCCGAGCGCCAGAATCCGGTTGAGCCAGGCCAGCGCCGGGTCGGCGGTCTCGAACCGCATCACGGTGCGGAAGTAATAGCGCGAAGGTTCGACCGCCTCGCCGCGGGCGAGCGCGGCGATCACCTCGGGCGGGCCGTGGCGCAGTCCGTCGCTGCGCACGAGGACGCGCGTGCCCCGATCGGTCTCGATCGCGTAGCGCGCCTCGAGATCGGTGACCCCGTCCGGCCGCACGATTTGCCAATCCGCGCCAGGCAAAATGCGGCCCTTGAGCCGCGGCCCCTCGACCCGGCCGCCGAGGATGTCGACCACCCGTCGTTCGCCATAGGGCGTCGTCCCGAAATGCCGGATGTCGGCGAGCTCGGCGTAGATGGTGAAGATCGGTGCCTGCGAGATCATGATCAGCGCACCGTCCTTGCGGCGCATCGCGGCAGCGCAGCCGGTATTTGACCCTGCCGGGCATGACCCCTAAATGAAGCGGCGATCATTGGGAAGTGTCGGCATGTCCCGTTTCCTCCCGCTTGCCGCGGCCGTGGAATCGACCATCCGCGATGGCGATGCGGTGGCCATGGAGGGGTTCACCCATCTCATCCCGTTTGCGGCGGGGCACGAGGTCATCCGCCAGCGCCGCCGCCACCTGACCCTGATCCGAATGACCCCCGACCTCATTTACGATCAGCTCATCGGCATGGGCTGTGCCGACAAGCTCGTATTCTCCTGGGTCGGCAATCCCGGCGTCGGCTCGCTGCATCGGTTTCGCGATGCCTACGAGAACGGCTGGCCGGCACCGATCGCGATCGAGGAGCATTCGCACGCCGCCATGGCCAATGCCTACGAGGCCGGGGCGGCCGGGCTGCCGTTTGCGGTCTTCCGCGGCTATATCGGAGTCGATCTGCCGAAGGTGAACAGGAACATCAAGCACGTCACCTGTCCGTTCACCGGCGAGCGGCTGGCCGCGGTGCCGGCGATCCGGCCGGACGTGGCCGTGATCCACGCGCTCAAGGCGGACCGCGCCGGCAACGTGCTCATCGAAGGCATCGTCGGCGTGCAAAAAGAGGTGGTGCTGGCGGCGAAACGCTCGCTCGTCACGGTCGAGGAGATCGTCGATGATTTCGGGGAGCACAGCGCCAACGCGGTGATCTTGCCGAGTTGGAGCGTCGGCGCCATCGCGTGCGTGCCGGGCGGCGCGCATCCCTCCTATGCGCACGGCTACTACAAGCGCGACAATGCCTATTATAAGGCGTGGGACGCGATCTCCCGCGACCGCGACGGCTTTCTGGCTTGGATGAAGACGAACGTGCTCGAGCAGGGACCGGAGGCTTTCGCCGTGCACTGCTCGTGGCTGCGCGCGGCGGCGGAGTGAGGACGCCATGACCTACAGCGCCAGCGAGGTAATGACGATCGCGGCGGCGCGCGCGCTGCGCAACAGCGACATCTGCTTCGTCGGCATCGGCATGCCGTCGGCGGCCTGCAACCTCGCGCGGCTCACCCATGCGCCCGACATTACGCTGATCTACGAATCCGGCACGATCGCCACCAAGCCCGACGTGCTGCCGCTCTCGATCGGCGATGGCGAATTGTGCGACACCGCGCTCACCACCGTGCCGGTGCCGGAAATGTTCCGCTACTGGCTGCAAGGCGGGCGCTTCACCGTCGGCTTCCTCGGCGGCGCGCAGATCGATCGCTTCGCCAACCTCAACACCACGGTGGTTGGTCCCTACGACAAGCCGAAAACGCGGCTTCCCGGCGGTGGCGGCGCGCCCGAGATCTCCAGCGCCTGCGGCGAGATCTTCATCATCATGCGCCAAGCGCCGCGCAGCTTCGTCGAGAAGCTCGACTTCGTCACCTCGTTCGGCCACGGCGAAGGCGGCGACCATCGGGCGCGGATGGGACTTGCGACCAAGGGGCCGACCAAGCTCGTCACCGATCTCGCCATCTTCGAGCCCGATCCCGAGACCAAGGAGATGACGGTCACCTCGATCCATCCGGGGGTGACGCGCGACGCGATCAAGGCCAATACCGGCTGGCCCGTGCGCTACGCCGCCGATGTGACCGAGACGCCCGCGCCGAGCGAGCAGGAATTGGCCGTGTTGCGGGAGCTGCACGCGCGCACCGCGCGCGCGCACGGCGACGCGGCGTGAAGGTTGGGACGAGAGGAACGAGTTTGAACATGACCGAAACCCGCGACGTCTTTCTCTGTGATGCGGTGCGAACTCCGATCGGGCGCTACGGCGGGGCTCTGGCCAAGGTGCGCGCCGACGATCTCGCCGCCATTCCGATCAGGGCGCTTGTTACGCGCAATCCCAAGGTCGACTGGTCGGCGCTCGACGAGGTCGTGTTCGGCTGCGCCAATCAGGCGGGCGAAGACAATCGCAACGTGGCGCGCATGGCGCTCTTGCTGGCGGGCCTGCCCGATTGCGTCCCCGGCATCACCGTCAATCGGCTGTGCGCCTCCGGCCTCAATGCCATCGGCGATGCCGCGCGCGCCATTCGCTGCGGCGAGACGGAATTTGCCATCGCGGGCGGCGTCGAATCGATGACGCGCGCCCCGTTGGTCATGGGCAAGGCGCAGGAGGCTTTCCCGCGGGGCGCCGAAATCCACGACACCACGCTGGGCTGGCGCTTCGTCAATCCCGTGATCAAGAAGCAATACGGCATCGACTCCATGGCGGAGACCGGCGAGAACGTGGCCGAGGAATACCAGGTCTCGCGCGCGGACCAGGACGCCTTCGCGTTGCGCTCGCAGCAGCGCGCCGGCAAGGCGGTGGCGGCGGGCTATTTTGCCGCAGAGATCGTGCCGGTCGACGTCGCGGGCAAGGGCGGCCCCGTCACGGTCGAGAAGGACGAGCACCCGCGGCCCGACACGACGCTCGAAGGGCTCGGCAAGCTCAAGCCCATCGTCCGCAACGGCGGCACGATCACCGCCGGCAACGCCTCGGGGATCAACGACGGGGCGGCGGCGGTGATCCTGGCGTCGGCGGACGCGGCCAAGCGTCATGGCCTCACGCCGCGCGCGCGCGTGCTCGGCATGGCCTCGGCGGCGGTGCCGCCGCGGGTGATGGGGATCGGTCCGGTGCCCTCGACCCGCAAGCTGATGGCCCGGCTCGGCCTCAAGATCGGCGATTTCAACCTGATCGAGATCAACGAGGCGTTCGCGTCGCAGGGGCTCGCCTGCCTGCGCCAGCTCGGCGTTGCCGACGACGCCGAGCACGTCAATCCCCACGGCGGCGCGATCGCGCTCGGGCATCCGCTCGGGATGTCGGGGGCGCGCATTGCCTTGACCGCGGTCCACGGCTTGCACAAGCGCGGCGGCAGGCTCGCCCTCGCCACCATGTGCGTCGGCGTGGGGCAGGGCGTTTCGCTCGCGCTCGAGCGCGTCTAGCGGATTTGAAGGAAGCGCCGCTGTGGCGATGAGTCCGGGCTACATTCCCTTTCACCCCAACCCGTCGAAGCCGAAGTATGCCCCGCCGGCGGGTGCGGTGGATGCGCACTGCCACGTGTTCGGGCCGGAAAGCAAATTTCCCTACGCGAGCGAGCGCAAATACACCCCTTGCGACGCGCCCAAGGAAAAGCTGTTCGCGCTGCGGGACTTTATCGGCTTCGACAAGAACGTCATCGTGCAGGCGTCGTGCCATAGCAAGGACAATCGGGCGATGATCGACGCGCTCGAGAGCTCCAACAACAAGGCGCGGGGCGTCGCCTTCGTCGGCGAAGAGGTCGCCGACGCCGAGCTCAAGGCGATGGATCGCGCCGGCGTGCGCGGCGTACGCTTCAACTTCGTCAGGCGCCTGGTCGATTTCACGCCGCGCGAGGTTCTCAACCGGATTGCGGGGCGCGTCGCGCCGCTTAATTGGCACATCGTCGTCTATTTCGAAATGGCGGATCTTCCGGAGCTCGAATCGTTCTTCACCGCGCTGCCGACGACGGTGGTGGTCGATCACATGGGCACGCCCGACGTGAAGAAGGGCGTCGCTCACCCGGAGAACCAGCGTTTCCACCGCCTGCTGGAACAGCGCCGGAATTTCTGGGTCAAAGCGACCTGCCCGGAACGGATGACGATCGCCGGGCCGCCCTATGACGACGTGGTGCCCTTCGCCAAGAGCCTGGTCGAGAAATTCCCCGACCGCGTCATCTGGGGGACCGACTGGCCGCACCCCAACATGAAAAAGGAGGCGCCCGACGACGGGGCGCTGGTCGACTATATCCCGAGGATCGCGCCCACCGCGGCAGCGCAAAAGGCGCTGCTGGTCGACAACCCGACGCGGCTTTACTGGAGTTAGAATCGTTTCAGGCGGCGATGTCGGACTAGTTGCGACTGCGCATTGAGCTATTATTGTGTGAGGCCAATATCAGGAGCAGCATCGCGCGCCCGGTTTGGTGGGAGCCGGGCGGCGGTGGAGTGGAGGCAGCCGATGGCACGCGCGCAACAGGACTATGACGACATCCCCGGCACCTTCGTGTTCGACGCCGAGCGCTCGCGCCAGGGCTACGGCATCAACATGTTCTGCATGTCGCTGATGAAGGACGAGAACCGCAAAGCCTTCAAGGCGAACGAGGCGGAATACCTCAAGAAGTTCAATCTCACTCCCGCGCAGACCGACGCCATTCTCAAGCGCGACTACAACCGGATGCTGGAACTCGGCGGCAACATTTACTTCACCGCCAAGCTCGGCGCCACCGACGGCCATTCGTTCCAGCATCTCGCCGCGCTCATGACCGGCTCCTCGCAGCAGGATTACGCCGCGATGATGCTGGCCGGCGGCCGCTCGGTGGAAGGCAATCGCAGCAAGTCGGGCAAGGGCAAGCCCGCCAAGTCGAAATCCAACAAGTCGAAATCCAACAAGTCGAAATCCAAATCCAAATCCTCAGCAAAGCGGAAGTGAGCCGTGGCAAAGATCATCGCAGGTGTGGGCTCGTCGCATGTGCCGGCTATCGGCGCGGCGCTCGACAACGGCAAGACCGAGGAACCGTACTGGAAGCGCGTATTCTCGGGCTTCGAGAAATCCAAGCAATGGATGGCGAATACCAAGCCGGACGTCGCCATCGTGGTCTACAACGACCACGCCTCCGCCTTCTCGGTGGAGATGATTCCGACCTTCGCGCTCGGCTGCGCGGCGGAGTTTCCGCCCGCCGACGAGGGCTGGGGGCCGCGGCCGGTGCCGGTGCTCAAGGGTCATCCCGCGCTTGCCGCCCACATCGCGCAATCCGTCATTCTCGACGAATTCGATCTCACCGTCGTCAATAAGATGGAGGTGGATCACGGTCTGACCGTGCCGATGAACCTGTTGTTCGGTACGCCGAAGGAGTGGCCGTGTCCGGTCATCCCGCTTGCCGTGAACGTCGTCATGTATCCGCCGCCCACCGGACACCGCTGCTACATGCTCGGCAAGGCGATCCGCAAGGCGGTCGAGTCCTACCCCGAAGACCTCAAGGTCGTCATCTTCGGCACCGGCGGGTTGTCGCATCAGATCAGCGGCCCGCGCGCCGGCCTCATCAACAGCAAATGGGACAAGAGCTTCCTCGACAACCTCACGAAGGACCCGAAGAAGCTCACGCGCATCCCGCACCTCGACTACATGCGCGAGGCCGGCGCCGAAGGCATCGAAATGGTGATGTGGCTGATCATGCGCGGCGCGCTCGACGACAAGGTGGACGAGGTCTACCGCTTCTACACCGTGCCGGCCTCGAACACGGCGGTCGGGCACATCATTCTCGAGAACCGTCGCAAGGCCGCGAGCAAGGGCAAGCGCGCTCCCGCCGCCAAGAGCAGGCAGGCCGCGGCCCGCAAAGCCGCTCACCGCATCGCAAGCAAGGGACAACGATGAAAATTTGTGTCGCCGGCCAGGGTGCGTTCGGTCAAAAACACCTCGACGCGCTCAAGCGCATTGCCGACGTCGAGGTGACGTCGCTCGTGGGCGGCAATCAGGACGCCACCGCCGAAGTCGCCAAGAAATACGGCATCCCCCATCACACCGGCGATCTTTCCGAGGGCATCAAGCGTGCCGACGCGGTGATCCTGACCACGCCGACGAAGATGCATTTCCGGCAGGGCGAGCAGGTGATGCGCGCGGGCAAGCACGTGCTGGTCGAAATCCCGATCACCGACAGCGTCGAGGACGCCGAGCAGCTGGTCAAGATCGCCAAGGACACCGGCGTCGTCGCCATGGGCGGGCATGTGCGCCGCTTCAATCCGAGCCATCAGTGGGTTCACAAGCGCATCAAGAAGGGCGAGCTCAAGATCCAGCAGATGGACGTGCAGACCTATTTCTTCCGCCGCAAGAACATCAATGCCGCGGGCAATCCGCGCAGCTGGACCGACCATCTGCTTTGGCATCACGCCGCCCACACCATCGACCTGTTCCAGTACCAGGCCGGCGAGACGATTTCCGATTGCTACGCGGTGCAGGGCCCCACCCACCCGCAGCTCGGCATCGCCATGGACATGGGCATCGTGGCCAAGGTGCCGTCGGGCGCGATCCTGACCTTGTCGCTTTCTTTCAACAACGACGGGCCGCTCGGCTCGTTCTTCCGCTACATCTGCGACAACGGCACCTACAAGGCGTTCTACGACGACCTCAGCGACGGCAAGGACAACAAGATCGACGTGTCCAAGGTCGACGTCTCCATGGACGGCATCGAGCTCGAGAACCGCGAATTCATCGCCGCTATCAAAGAGAAGCGCGAGCCGAACGCCAGCTTGGCGCAGCTCCTTCCCTGCATGCGCGTGCTCGGCAAGCTCGAGCAGATCGTTGACCCGCAGCGCCAGGCGCACGCGTAGGGCCTTGCGCTGCCGGGCTGCGCGGAGTTGTCGCATTATTACGATAAAGTCCATTTTTTGTGCCATGACCGGCGGCCGGTTCCGATATAGATTGCCGCAAACTCACCCTACGGAGAGGAAACCTCATGCTGCGTATTGTTGGAATTGCGCTCGCGGCGGCCACGCTGGCAGCCACTAGCGCCTCGGCTCAGGACGTGAAGATCGGCGTCGTGCTGCCGCTCACCGGCGGGCTCGCCCCGGTCGGCAAGCAGGTCCAGGCCGGCATCAAGATGTACATGGACAAGAACGGCGCCACCGTCGCCGGCAAGAAGGTCGACCTCATCGTCAAGGACGACGCGGGCGTTCCCGACAACTCCAAACGGCTGGCACAGGAGCTGATCGTCAACGACAAGGTCGCCATCATCGGCTCGGGGATCACCCCGAGCGCCATGGCCATCGGTCCGCTCTCGACCCAGGCCAAGACCGCGAACGTGGTGATGGTGTCGGGCACCTCGCGCGTGATCAATCCCGACAACTCCTACATGGTGCGCACCAGCTTCACGCTCGGCCAGCAATCCGGAATCATCGCGGAATGGGCGGCCAAGAACGGCAGCAAGAAGGTCGCCATCGTCCAGTCGGATTGGGCGCCGGGCGCCGAAGCGACCGCGGTGTTCACCGACGCCTTCACCAAGGCCGGCGGTCAGATCGTCGAGACCATCAAGGTGCCGCTCGCCAATCCCGATTTCGCGCCGTTCCTGCAGCGCGCGCGCGACGCCAACCCCGACTCGCTGTTCGTGTTCGTGCCCGCGAGCCAGGCCGGGACCTTCGCCAAGCAGTTCGCCGAACGTGGGCTCGACAAGGCCGGCATCAAGCTCATCGGCCCCGGCGACATCGTCGACGACAACGACCTTCCCGGAATGGGCGATTCGATGGTGGGCGTGGTCACCGCCGGCATCTATTCGGCCTACCACAATTCGCCGACCAACAAGGAGTATGTCGCCGCCTTCAAGAAGGCGAACGGCTTTCGCCCGAACTTCATCTCGCTCGGCGGCTACGACGGCATGCACGTGATGTACGAGGCGCTCAAGAAGACGCAGGGCAAGACCGACGGCGACGCCTTGATCAACGCGATGAAGGGCATGAAATGGGAAAGCCCGCGCGGGCCGATCTCGATCGATCCGGAGACGCGCGACATCGTCCAGAACATCTACATCGGCAAGGTCGAGAAGGTGCAAGGCGAGCTTTACAATGTCGAGTTCGCGACCTTCGATGCCGTCAAAGACCCGTTGAAAATGAAGAAGTAGTCCGAGCGCCGCCGGCGCGCGCGGCGCAAACCCCGCGCGCCGGCCGTGCGTCCTGCGGCTCGAGCGGCTAACGGCGGCCGGGAGCGGCCTTGCATGGCTCCCCGTGCCGCCGTCAGTATATGACCGTCGACGGGGCGACGAGCCACCATGCTGACCATTCTGTTCGACGGGATTGCCTACGGCATGCTGCTGTTCGTGCTGGCATGCGGGCTTTCGGTCACGCTCGGGCTCATGAATTTCGTCAACCTCGCCCATGGCTCGTTTGCCATGGCGGGCGGCTACATTACGCTGGTCCTCGTCAACCGTGCCGGGCTGCCGTTCTTCGCCGGGCTTCCCATCGCCTTCGTCGTCACCGCGTTCATCGGGGCGCTGTTCGAGCGCACGCTCTATGTGCACGTCTATAGCAAGAGCCACCTCGACCAGGTACTGTTCACCATCGGCCTTGTCTTCATGTCGGTCGCCGCCGTCGACTACGTGATGGGATCGCAGCAGGTCTTCATCCAGATCCCGAGCGTGCTGCAGGGCCGCTTCGAGATCTTCGGCGTGGGCGTCGGACGCTATCGGCTGCTGATCATCGTGATCTGCGGGCTGCTCACGGTCGCCCTGCAGCTGATCCTGTCCAGCACCCGTTTCGGCAGCCGGTTGCGCGCTTCGGTCGACGACGCGCGCGTCGCCCGCGGGCTGGGCATCAACGTCAACGCGGTCTTCAGCCTGACGTTTGCGGTCGGATCGGGCCTCGCCGGGCTCGGCGGGGCGCTCGGCGCCGAGATTCTCGGCCTCGATCCGACCTTTCCGCTCAAATACATGGTCTATTTCCTGATCGTGGTGACCGTCGGCGGCACGTCGAGCATCACCGGTCCGTTCGCCGCCTCGCTGTTGATCGGCATCGCCGACGTCGCGGGCAAGTATTACGTCCCCAAATTCGGGGCGTTCGTCATCTACACCATCATGATCATCGTTCTGATCTTGCGTCCGCAGGGCCTGTTCGCCCGCGCCGCCGGCAAGTAGCGTCGAGGGCCGCCGATGCCGACCGCGCTCGTGGGAGAGGTTGCCGGCCGCCTCGCGCGGCGCGCGCGCTGGCGTCCGCTCGAATACGCCTTCTGGCTGGCGGCGCTGGCGAGCGTGTTCCTGCTGCCCGGCCGGCACCTGATCCTCACCGAGATCGCGTGGCTTGCCTTGTTCGCGCTCTCGCTCGACCTCATCCTCGGCTATGCCGGCATCATATCGCTCGGCCATGCCGCGTTTTTCGGTCTGGGGTCCTATATCGCCGCGCTCTTGGCCAAGTACGGCATCATCAACGAGCCGGTGCTCGCGCTCGTCGTGTCCGGCCTTGGCGCCGCCGTTCTCGGTTTTGCGACGAGCTTCCTCGTTCTGCGCGGCTCCGACCTCACGCGCCTGATGGTGACGCTCGGCGTCGCGCTCATCATGCGTGAGATCGCCAACCAGATTCCGGACGTCACGGGCGGTGCCGATGGACTGCAAGGCGTCATCGTGGCGCCCATTCTCGGCATGTTCCAGTTCGATATTTTCGGCCACGTGTCCTACGCCTACTGCCTGATCGTGCTGTTCGTTCTTTTCCTGCTGGCGCGGCGCGTGGTCTATTCCCCGTTCGGCCTGTCGTTGCGGGCGGTGAAGGGCAATCCGCTGCGCGCCTCCTCGATCGGCATTTCGATCAACGCGCGGCTGGTGGCGATCTACACCTTTGCCGCGTTCTACGCCGGAATCGCCGGCGCGCTGCTGGCGCAGACCACCGCCTTTGCCTCGCTCGATGTGTTTTCCTTCGAACGCTCCGCGGATCTCTTGCTCGTGCTCATCATCGGCGGCACCGGCTATCTCTACGGCGGGCTGATCGGGGCCGTGATCTTCAAGCTGATGCAGGACTGGATTGCCAATCTGACCCCGCAGTATTGGCAATTCTGGATCGGTCTCGTGCTGGTCTTGATTGTGCTGGTCGGCCGCGACCGCATCTGGCTGTGGACCGGCGGCGTGCGCGCGCTCGCCGAGCGCCTCACGCGCCGATTCGCGCCGGGCGCAGCACCCCTTCCCATCCCGCCGGGTGAAGGACGCTGACCCATGCCCGTCGTGCTCGAAACCGTAGGCTTGGAGAAGCACTTCGGCGGCATCGCCGCGGTCGCCGGCGTCTCGCTCAAGATCGAAAAGGGCGCCCGCCACGCCTTGATCGGACCCAACGGCGCCGGCAAGACCACGGTGATCAATCTGCTCACCGGCGTGCTGAGGCCTTCGGCCGGGCGCATCCTGCTCGAAGGACAGGACATCACCGCGCTCGAAGCCTACAAGCGGGTGCAGCGCGGGCTCGCGCGCACCTTTCAGATCAACCAGCTGTTTCTCGCCCTCACGCCGCTCGAGACCATCGGGCTCGCGATCTCCGAACGGCTCGGCTCGGGCGCGCAATGGTGGCGTCTCGTCGGCACCAATCCTTTGGTGGTCGAGGAAATCGTCGAAATCCTCGCCCGCTTCCACCTCAGCGACGTGATGTACGAGCGCACCGGCAATTTGCCTTACGGCAAGCAGCGCCTGCTCGAGATCGCGCTCGCCATCGCCTGCCGCCCGCACGTGCTGCTGCTCGACGAGCCGGCGGCGGGCGTGCCCGAAGACGAGCGCCACGAGATCCTGGCGACGGTCGCGGCGCTCCCCGCCGACGTGACCGTGCTGCTGATCGAGCACGACATGGACATCGTGTTCTCGTTCGCCGATCGCATCTCGGTGCTGGTCAACGGCGCCTTGTTCGTCGACGGTGCGCCGGACGAGGTGGCTCGCGACCCTCGCGTCAAGGCGGTCTATCTGGGAGAGTCGCTCAATGCCTGACCTCTTGACCATCGAGCGGCTGAGCGCAGGCTACGGCGAGGCGGTCGTGCTCAACGAGGTCTCGCTCACCCTCGCCGAGGGCCAATCGCTGGCGCTGCTCGGCCGCAACGGCATGGGCAAGACCACCTTGATCAATTCGATCGTTGGCGTGACGCGCTTCTTCGCCGGCAGCATCGGCCTCGATGGCCGCGACATCACGCCGCTGCGCGCGGACCAGCGTGCCCACGCCGGCATCGGCTGGGTGCCGCAGGAGCGCAACATCTTCAAATCGCTCACGGTCGAGGAGAACCTCAGCGCGGTGGCCCGGCCCGGTCCATGGACCGAGGCGCGCATCTACGAGCTGTTTCCGCGGCTCGAGGAACGCCGCCGCAATCTCGGCAACCAGCTCTCGGGCGGCGAACAGCAGATGCTCGCGGTCGGCCGCGCCTTGATCCTCAATCCGCGCGTCATGCTGCTCGATGAGCCGCTGGAGGGACTCGCCCCGATCCTGGTCGAGGAGCTGTTGCTGGCGCTGCGGCGCATCATCCGCGACGAAGGCATGTCGGCGATCTTGGTCGAGCAGAACGCGCAGAAGGTGCTCGGTGTCACCGACCGGGCGGCGATCATCGAGCGCGGCGCGGTGGTCTACGAGGGGGCGAGCGCCGATCTTGCCGCCGACCGCGCGGTGCTGGAGAGCTATCTCGGCGTCACCGCCGTCGGGTCCCGCCGCAGGGGGAGACATTGACCCGGCCGGGCCGCCCTCCACGGAGGATGGGATTTGTCCCACCTCGGCGGGCGGGACAATTCGCCCGTCGTTTTGTGATTGACGACGCCGCGGCCGGCGTGCCTTTGCTCGCGGTCAATTGCCCCGAGGAGCCGGATCGATGAAGAGAACCAAACCGCCGTTCCGGGCCGACCATGTCGGCAGCTTCCTGCGCCCGGCGGCGCTCAAGGAGGCGCGCGCCAAGCGCGAAAAGGGCGCCATCAGCGCCGCCGAGCTCAAGGCGGTCGAGGACCGCGAGATCGAAAATATCATCAAGAAGCAGGAGGACCTCGGCCTGCAGCTTGCGACCGACGGCGAGTTCCGCCGCTCCTGGTGGCACTTCGACTTCCTCGGCATGCTCGACGGCGTCGAGGTTTACGAGACCGACCAGGGCATCCAGTTCCGCGGCGTGCAGACCAAGGCGCAGGGGCTGCGCATCGTGGGCAAGATCGCGTTTTCGGACCACCCGATGCTGGCGCACTTCAAGTTTCTCAAAGCCCACGCCAAGGTCACGCCGAAGATGACCATCCCCGCGCCGCCGGTGCTGCATTTCCGCCTGGCCAAGGACGGCATCAAGAAGAGCGTCTATCCCGATCTCGACGGTTTCTTCCACGATCTCGGCAATGCCTACAAGCAAGCGGTGAAGGCGTTCTACGACGCCGGTTGCCGCTATCTGCAGTTCGACGACACGGTCTGGGCCTATCTCTGCTCACAGGAGGAGCTGCGCAAAGCGCGCGAGCGGATGTCGAACGTCGATCAGCTCCAGGGCATCTATGCGCGCGTGATCAATACCGCGCTCGAAGCCAAGCCCGCCGACATGACTATCACCACCCATGTCTGCCGCGGCAATTTCCGCTCGACCTGGATTTCGGAAGGCGGCTACGAGCCGGTGGCGGAGACGCTGCTGGGCAAGGTGAACTACGACGGTTATTTTCTCGAATACGATACCGAGCGCGCCGGCGGCTTCGAGCCGCTGCGCTTCCTGCCCAAAGGCAATAAGGTCGTGGTGCTGGGCCTCGTCACCTCCAAGAGCGGCACGCTCGAGAAGAAGGACGCCGTCGAACGCCGCATCGAGGAAGCGGGCAAATTCGCTCCGATCGAGCAGTTCTGCCTCTCGCCGCAATGCGGCTTCGCCTCGACCGAGGAAGGCAATATCTTGGCCGAGGAGGAGCAATGGGCGAAACTGCGCATGATCGTCGAACTCGGCGACAAGGTCTGGGGACGATGAGAATGCGACCTTGAACCGAGGGATCGCCAAGAATCCCAACAAGAATCCCAACAAGAATCCCAACAAGAATCCCAACAAGAATCCCAAGTCAAACATCAGCCAGCTGGAGGAACGCATGCTTGCACGACTGAAATGGCGAGGCGCCGTGGCCTCGTTCTTCGCCGCGGCCGCGGTGGCCGTGTTCTTGACGCCGGCAAAGGCCCAGGCGCCGTCCGGGGAGCCGGTCAAGATCGGCTTCTCCATGTCGTTGACTGGCCCGCTGTCGCCGAACGGCAAGCAGGCGCTGCTCGGCATGAAGATCTGGGAGGAGGAGACCAACGCCAAGGGCGGCCTGCTCGGACGCCCGGTCAAGCTCATCTACTACGACGATCAGAGTGCGGCGGGCCCAGTGCCGGGCATCTACACCAAGCTGCTCGAGGTCGACAAGGTCGATCTCGTCATCGGGCCCTACGCCACGGTTCCGGCGGCTGCGGCCATGGTGGCCGTGATACCAAAGAGCAAGGTCTTCATCATCCTGTTCGGGCTCGCTGTGAACACCGAGTTCAACTACCCGAAATTCTTCGCGATGATTCCGACGGGGCCCAACCCGAAGCCGTCCTTCACCGAGGGCTTTTTCGAAGTGGCTGCGGCGCAGAACCCGAAGCCATTGACAGCGGCGCTGATCGCCGCCGACCAGGAATTCTCCAGGAACGCCTGCGAGGGTGCGCGCGAGAATGCCAAGAAGCACGGCATCAGGATCGTATACGACAAGACCTATCCGCCGACCCAGACCGACTTCTCGCCGGTCGTCCGGGCGATCCAGGCGGTCGTTCCGGACGTCGTGTGCGTCTGCTCCTATCCGCTCGACTCGGTCGGGATTGTGCGCACCGTGAACGAGGTCGGCTACAAGCCGAAATTGATCGGCGGCGCGATGGTCGGCCTGCAGGCGACCGCGATCAAGCGGCAGCTCGGACCCTTGCTCAACGGCTGGGTCAATTACGAGACCTGGGTCCCGGCGAAGGCCTTGATGTTCGATGGCACCGAGGCGTTCCTCAAGCAGTACCAGGCGCGGGCCGGTGCCGAGGGCGTCGACCCGCTCGGCTACTATCTCGGGACCTGGGGCTACGCCTACATCCAGATCCTCGGCGAAGCGGTGCAGGCAACCAAGAGCCTCGACGACAACAAGCTTGCCGACTACATCGGCAAGACAACGTTCAAGACCATCATGGGCGACGTGAAGTTCGGCAAGGGCGGGGAGTGGGAGCAGGGCCGCATGCTGCAGGTCCAGTACCACGATATCAAGAGCGGTGACCTCGAGCAATTCCGTGGTATGGACACGCAGACCGTGCTCACGCCTTCGCAATACAAGACCGGCGACCTGATCTATCCCTACGAGAAGGCGAAGTAGGGCTCTGCGCTTTGTCCCGGATGCGGCGCTTCACCTCGAAGCGCTGCGCCCGGGACCCGTAAGGTCGGCGCGTTATGCTGCTACCCACCACCCTGGTCGGTTCCTATCCCCAGCCGGACTGGCTGATCGACCGGGCCAAGCTTTCCAAGCAAGTGCCGCGCGTGCGCGCGCACGACCTCTGGCGCGTTGATCCGCAACGGCTCGAGGCTGCGCAGGATGACGCCACGCTGCTTGCCATCCGCGATCAGGAGCGCGCCGGCCTCGACATCATCACCGACGGCGAGCAGCGCCGCGAGAGCTATTCCAACCGGTTTGCCACCGCGCTCGCGGGTATCGACCTCGACAATCCCGGCAAGACCCCCAACCGTACCGGCGGGTTTTCGACCGTGCCGCGGGTGGTGGGGCCGGTCCGGCGCAAGCATCCGGTCGAGGTGCGCGACGTGGAATTCCTGCGCGCCAACACCGGCCGGACGATCAAGATGACGGTGCCCGGGCCGTTCACCATGTCGGCGCAGTGCCAAAATGATTTCTATGACGACGAGGAGCGGCTGGCGCTCGACTACGCGGCGGCGGTCAACGCCGAGATCAAGGATCTGTTCGCGGCCGGCGCCGATATCGTGCAGATCGACGAGCCCTGGATGCAGTCGCGGCCGGACAAGGCCCGCAAATACGGGATCAAGGCGCTCGATCAGGCGCTCGCGGGCGTCGGCGGGAGAACGGCCGTGCATATCTGCTTCGGCTATGCCGCGGTGGTGAAGGACAAGCCTTCCGGCTATTCCTTCCTGGCGGAGTTCGAACGCTCGGCGGTCGATCAGGTCTCGATCGAGGCCGCGCAACCCAAGCTCGATCTTTCGGTCTTGCAACAATTGCCGTCGAAGACGATCATCCTCGGCGTGATCGATCTGTCGGACCTGACGGTCGAGGCGCCCGAAACCGTTGCCAGCCGCATCCGCAAGGCGTTGCCGTTTGCCCCGGCCGATCGGATCGTGGTGGCGCCGGATTGCGGCCTCAAATATCTTCCGCGCGAGGTCGCATTCGGGAAAATGCGCGCGATGGTCGAAGGCGCCGAGATCGTGCGCCGCGAGATCACGGGATAAAAATCATGCCGCAAGCGATCAAAAACAGGAGCCAGCCATGCCCTACGTGACCGAAGACAACCTGACCGATGTCGCGATGGAGCGGTGGAAGGACATCCCCGATCCGCGCCTGCGGCAGATCATGCAATCGCTGATCAAGCATCTCCACGGCTTCGTGCGCGACATCGAGCTGACCCAGGCCGAGTGGGCGGCGGCGATCGATTGGCTCACCCGCACCGGCAAGCTGTCCTCCGAGAAGCGGCAGGAATTCATCCTCACGTCGGACGTGCTGGGCGTGAGCATGCTGGTCGACGCGATCAATCATCGCCGGCCGAGCGGAGCGACGCCGAGCACGGTCGAAGGACCGTTCCACGTGCCCAACGCCCCGCCGATCGCGCACGGCGGCAACATGGCGCAGGGCGCGCCTGGCATCCCCTGCTTCGTCACCGGCACGGTGCGCGGTCTCGACGGCGAGCCGGTCGGGGGGGCGCTGCTCGACCTCTGGCAGACCGACGGCGAGGGGCTCTACGAGGACCAACGCGACGTCAAGGGCCCGTGGATGCGCGGCCTCTACCGCACGCAGCCCGATGGCAGCTACGCGATCCGCACCGTAGCGCCGATCGCCTACACCATCCCGATGGATGGCACCGTGGGTGAGCTGATGAACCGCACCAATATCAGCCACATGCGGCCGGCGCACATTCACTTCGCGGTCTCTTCGCCGGGCTATCATGCTCTCGTGACGCACCTCTTTCAAAGGGGCGACGACTATATCGAGACCGACGTGGTCTACGGCGTAAAAGAGCCGCTGATCGTCGACTTCGTCAAAAAGCCGCCGGGCAAGGCGCCGACCGGCGAAATGGTGGACACGCCGTTCTACGAAGTGAAATACGACTTCGTGCTGGAGAAGCGGGCGCAGGCGCTGGCCGCGGCGGAGTGATCGCCCGCGGGCTCGGTGTCGTCTCTGCGTAAGCGATAGGGCAAGGCATGCCCCGCACCAAGCCGCCGTTTCGCGCCGATCACGTGGGAAGCCTGTTGCGCCCCGCCGCGCTCAAGGCGGCGCGCGGCAAGCGCGAGCGCGGCGAGATCACCGCGGCCGAGCTCGCGGCGGTCGAAGACCGCGTGATCGAGACGGTCATCCGCAAGCAAGAGGACATTGGGCTGCGGTCGGTCACCGACGGCGAGTTCCGCCGCGCGTTTTGGAACTACGACTTCCTCGGCAAGCTCGCCGGCGTCGAGGCCTATCTCGGCGAGCGCAAGATCAAGTTCAGCCGAGCGCGGCGACGACCCGCAGATGCTGCCGCACATCTATGCCCGCATGATCAATGCGGCGATCTCCGACGTCCCCGCGGACATGACCAAGGCGATGCACCTGTGCCGCGCAATTTCCAGTCGAGCTTCGTGGCCTCCGGCGGCTACGAGCCGGTGGCCGAAATTCTGTTCAACGAGATCGACATCGACGCCTACTTCATGGAATACGATAGCGACCGCGCCGGCGGCTTCGAGCCGCTGCGCTTCGTGCCCAAGGGCAAGATGGTGGTGCTTGGCCTCGTTACCTCCAAAAGCGGCACGCTCGAGGAGAAGGACCCGCTCAAGCGCCGCATCGAGGAGGCGGCGAAATTCGTCGACCTCGACCAGCTCTGCCTCTCCCCGCAATGCGGCTTCGCCTCGAGCGAGGAGGGCAATATCCTGGCCGAGGACGAGCAATGGGCGAAGTTGCGGCGGATCGTGGAGGTGGCGGATGAGGTGTGGCGATGATGCCTACCACTATCAGACTACGACGATGACAACGCGACAGGTCCAGTCATGAAGCGAGCCAAGCCCCCATTCCGCGCCGATCACGTGGGTAGCCTGCTGCGCCCGGCGGCGCTGAAGTCGGCGCGCGAGAAGCGCGCGAAGGGCGAGATCGGCGCGGCGGATCTCAAGGCGGTCGAGGACCGCGAGATCGAGCGGGTGATCAAGAAGCAGGAGGAGGTGGGGCTGCAAGCCGTCACCGACGGCGAGTTCCGCCGTTCCTGGTGGCACCTCGATTTTCTCTGGGGCCTCGACGGGGTCGAACGCCATGTCATGGATACCGGCATTGCATTTGCCGGCGTCACCACCCGCAACGAGGGCGTGCGCGTCGCCGGCAAGCTGGGATTTTCCGGCCATCCGATGATCGAGCATTTCAAGTTCGTGCAGGCGCACACCGAGCGTACGCCGAAAATCACGATACCGGCTCCCTCGGCGATCTACGGCCGCCCGGTGATGACTCCGATCGACAAGACGGTCTATCCCGAGCTCGATCAATTCTTCGCCGACCTCGGGCAGGCCTACCGCAAGGCGGTGCGCGCCTTCGCCGACGCCGGCTGCCGCTACCTCCAGCTCGACGAGGTCTTCATCGCCATGCTGTGCGATCCGAAATATCGCCAGCAGATGAGCGCCCGCGGCGACAATCCCGAACGGCTCGGCGAGCTTTACGGCGATCTCATCAATACCGCGATGTCCGACATCCCCTCCGACATGACCATCACCATGCACCTGTGCCGCGGCAACTACAAATCGACCTTCATGGGCACCGGCGGCTACGACGCGGTGCAGGAAATCCTGTTCAACAAGATCAAGGTGCACGGATATTTCATGGAGTACGACGATCCGCGTTCCGGCGGCTTCGAACCGCTGCGCATGCTGCCCAAAGGCAAGCTCGTCGTGCTCGGCATCGTGACCACCAAGAGCGGCAAGCTCGAAAGCAAGGACGAGCTCAAGCGCCGCATCGAGGAGGCGGCCAAATATGCTCCGCTCGACCAGCTCTGCATGTCCGGCCAGTGCGGCTTCGCCTCGACCGAGGAGGGCAATTTGCTGACCGAGGACGAGCAGTGGGCAAAACTGCGCCGCATCGTCGAGGTCGCGGACGAGGTGTGGGGGTAAACAGATGGCGGGTCGCGTCCACGGCCGCATCGAAGAGAACGACGGATGACAGGCATGGTCGCCGGCAAGGTCGCAATCGTCACCGGCGCCGGCCGCGGCATCGGCCGCGGCATTGCGCTGATGATGGCGCGCGAGGGCGCCGCCGTCGTCGTCAGCGACATCGGCGCGAGCCTCGAAGGCGCCGGCACGGATGCCTCGCCCGCGCAGGAGGTGGTCGAGGAGATCAAGCGCAGCGGCGGCGAGGCGATCGCCTCGACGCTCTCGATCGCCGAGCCCAAGAACGCCGACGAAATCGTGAAGGCCGCGCTCGCCGCCTTCGGCCGCGTTGACATCCTGGTCAACAACGCCGGCATCTTGCGCGACCGCATCTTCCATCGCATGAGCTGGTCGGACTGGTCGGACGTGCTGGCGGTGCATCTCAACGGCTCCTTCAACATGAGCCGGGCCTGCGCGGTCCAGTTCCGCGAGCAGAATGGCGGCGCCTTTGTGCACATGACGTCGACCTCGGCGCTGGTCGGCAATTTCGGCCAGGCCAATTACATGGCGGCCAAGTTCGGAATCGTGGGGCTCTCCCGCGGCATCGCGCTCGACATGCAGCGCTTCAAGGTGCGCTCGAACTGTATCGCGCCGTTCGCTTGGACGCGGATGATCGATTCGATCCCGACGGAGACTCCCGAGGAAAAGCTGCGGGTCGAACGCATGCAGCAGATGACGCCGGAAAAGATCGCGCCGCTGACGGTCTACCTCGCCTCCGACCGCGCCGAGGGCATTTCCGGCCAGATTTTCGGCGTTCGCAACAACGAGATTTTTCTGTTCAATCAGCCGCGCGTGGTTCGCGCCATCCATCGCTCCGACGGCTGGACGCCGGAGAACATCGCCCAGCAGCTCAGGGGGGCGCTCGCGCCTTCGTTCACGCCGCTCGAACGTTCGAGCGACGTGTTCTCCTGGGATCCGGTGTAAGCTCGCGAACGAGGATGCGGCAGACTTACATCGTCTACGAAAGCCGCGCCGACGTGAGACGATGGGAAGTGCGGTTTGAAACCGATGGCCCAAGCCGAGCGTAGTCCCGCGAACGAGGACCTCGCGCAGATCCGCGAGTCCGTTCGCGCCCTGTGCGCCAAGTTTCCCGGCGAATATTGGCGCGACCTCGACCGCGAGCGGGCCTATCCGACCGAGTTCGTCGCGGCGCTCACGCAAGCCGGTTTTCTCGCCGCGCTGATCCCGGAGGAATATGGCGGCAGCGGGCTGAGCATGACGGCCGCGGCGGCGATCATGGAGGAGATCCAGGCGTCGGGGTGCAACGGCGCAGCCTGCCACGCCCAGATGTACACCATGGGCACCTTGCTGCGGCACGGCAGCGCGGCGCAGAAGGCGCGCTGGCTGCCGGCGATTGCGTCGGGCGAGCTGCGGCTGCAGGCGTTCGGCGTCACCGAGCCGACCTCCGGCTCCGACACGCTCAACCTGCGCACCACCGC